>Ga0193753_10000013_pt1 | contig 325626 bp, 283 predicted proteins | sample H1c2metaG_FD_144925 | JGI IMG/M metagenome (GOLD analysis project Ga0193753, IMG submission 144925) | Soil microbial communities from a riparian zone of the East river system, Colorado, United States - H1c2 | ecosystem: Environmental > Terrestrial > Soil > Riparian zone | place: USA: East... | reverse complement strand
TGTTGAATTGCCTGTTGTACCGGATAAACAAACCAATATAGACGGTGTGCCGGTTACTTATTTTAAACGGCTTACTAAGGATCATAGCCATTTTTCGCCTGCATTGATCCGGAGGATATGGAAAGATGTCCCCGGGTTTGACGTAGTACATGTTCACGCCTGGTGGAACCTGGTGTCGGTATTTTCCTGCTGGATAGCGTTGATGCGTGGGGTACCGGTAGTGATCTCGCCAAGGGGCACATTGAGCCCTTACTCCTTCATCAATAAAAACAATCTGCCCAAAAAACTGATCCATCATTTGCTGGGTAAACATTTGCTTAAAAGATGCAGCTTCCACGTTACCTCGCAAAGGGAGAAGGAAGCAATTGAAAGCATTACATATCCAAAAAGAATAGTTACCATCCCGAATTTTATTGAATTGCCGGCGCAGGTTTCAAATGCAGTACCCCAACAGACCGGCTATTTAAAGCTGCTCTTTTTTTCAAGAATAGAAGAAAAAAAAGGGCTTGATATTTTATTAAACGCCCTCGCTACGGTTACCACTCCTTATCATCTGACCATTGCCGGAGACGGGCGGCCTGAATATATTGAGGAACTGAAATCAATAGCCGAACAAAACGGTATTTCTCCTTCAATAAGCTGGATTGGTTTCCAGGGGGCCAACAAATTTGAGCTGTTGCAACAGCACGACGTGATGATATTGCCGTCATACGATGAGAATTTTGGGAACGTGGTGATAGAAAGCCTGAGCATGGGTACTGCGGTGTTGGTCAGCAAAAATGTAGGTCTGGCTGATTATGTGGCCGAAAATGATCTGGGGTGGATCTGCGAACTGGATAAGGATGATATCAGCCGTGCTATCGATGTTATTTATGAGGATATAGATAAATTAACTGCCATACGGCAACAAGCACCGGCTAAAATCCGTAATGATTTTAACGAAGAGGCCCTAGCCAAAAAATATATAACGATGTACCATCAAATCATTAATAATGACTGAATATAAGGACTACGGATTTACCAGTGACGACCCCAGTCATACGTTTTTTTACCTGCAGGGGCCGTTACTTTCCTTACTCGATAAAAATACCAACCGTAACATACTCGATCTCGGCTGCGGCAACGGCCACTTTGTGAGCTACCTCATCAAGCAGGGTTATAATGCTTATGGTACCGATGCATCCATGAATGGTATTGCCATAGCCAGCAAAGAGCATCCCGACCGCTTTTTTGTGCAGGACCTGTCTACCGGGAAATTACCCAAAGAGCTGCAGGTTATCCCCTTTGATACTATTATATCAACCGAGGTAATAGAACATTTGTATGACCCGGAAGGCTTTATCGATCTGTGTGTACAGTCGTTACAAAAAAATGGAGAGATCATCATTTCCACACCCTACCATGGCTATTTAAAAAACCTGGTACTGAGTATTTTTGATCTGTGGGATACGCACCTGAGCCCCACCTGGCATGGGGGACACATCAAATTCTGGTCGAGGAGGACATTAAGCAAATTGCTAAGAGATAAGGGGTTTGATGTGGTGGCCTTCAGAGGCTGCGGACGTGTACCTTATTTCTGGAAGTCGATGATCATCAAAGCAAAGTTACGTTGAACACGCAATTTTCATTTATTATCATTTCATATAACGAGGAAATTCACCTGGGCCGCCTGCTGCAATCTATCAGCGAGCTGGATGCCCCTATTTTTATACTGGATTCGGGAAGTACTGACAAGACCATTGAGATCGGTAAACAATACGGCGCCACTTTTTTAGAACATAAATTTGAGAACCATCCGCTTCAGTGGGACTACGCTTTAAAGAACTTCGAAATAAAAACACCCTGGGTAATTTGCCTTGATTCTGATCAAACCGTTACATCCGAACTGAGAAACCTGTTAATCAATTTCAGGGATGAGGGTCATATCGGCGTTAACGGTATCTACTTCAACCGTAAAAACTTTTTTAAGGGTAGATGGATAAAACATGGCGGTTACTATCCGTTTTACCTGCTCAAAATGTTTCGTTATGGTATCGGTCATTCAGATATCAATGAAAATATGGATCACCGGTTTACAGCACCAGGCGGGTCGGAAATATGGAAGGACGGCATTATACTGGAAGAGAACCTGAAGGAAAATAATATCAGTTTCTGGATAGATAAACACAACCGTTACAGTGATTTGGTGGCGCAGGAGGAAGTGGAACGCATGAACCAATTGCGCGCCCAAACTGAACAGCCGCGTTTTTGGGGCTCGCCAAATGAACGTAAAGCCTGGCAAAAACAACTGTGGTGGAAATTGCCGCGCTATGTGCGCCCGATGATCTACTTCACCAAACGTATTATTTTTCAACTGGGCATACTGGATGGCCGTACCGGCATTATATTCCATTTTCTGCAGGGTTTTTGGTTCAGGCTGGTGGTGGATATCAAAATAGATGAGCTGTTAAAAAAACAAAAGGATGGCGCTTAAAAGCCTCAGCAAAGAATCACCTTTAAGGTTCATTATTATATTCCTGGGCTTGTTTCTTGTTTTATATTACTTCAATATATTCTTCTTTGGCATCACGTCATCAGGCAATCATTACAACGCTTTCCTGGCCGAACATCTGAATTATATCCGTGGGTTGCGCTATCTGTTATTGCATATCAGCGCGCAACTGCTCAACTGGATGGGCTACACCGCCATCACCAGCGACTATGAATTATTAGTTGTGGGCCACGGCACCATCCAATTGGTTTACTCCTGCCTTGGTTTGGGAGTGATGAGCTTTTTTACCGCTTTTGTGATCGCCTATCCTAAAAAGCTCAAAGCAAAATTGCTGTTCCTGGCATCGGGTATATTTATCATCCAGTTGCTCAACATTCTGCGCTTTGTGCTACTCGCTTTATTCTGGCGAAAGAAAGGCGGCCTTATCGTGGATCACCACACCATTTTTAATATCATTATCTACCTGATTATTGCCATAAGTATTTACTTTTGGGTTAAGCATGATGACAACAGAAGAACCCAAAAAGCAGGCTAACCTGGTAGAGTACAACAATTACCCCTATAACCCGGGTGGTTCAGCCATAAAAAGAGTGTTGTGGTATTATGTAAATGTTTTCTTTTTCAAATCAAGCTTGTTTCCCTTTTACGCATTCAAAAATGGCCTGCTCAGGCTATTCGGCGCTAAAGTTGGTAAACAGGTAGAAATTAAGCCCTGTGTCAACATCAAGTATCCCTGGCTGCTCGATATAGGCAACGAGGTATGGATAGGTGAAAATGTCTGGATAGATAGTTTGGTGATGGTTACCATCGGCTCAAACGTTTGCTTATCGCAGGGTGCAACCATTTTGACCGGGAGCCACAATTATAAAAAGAGTTCCTTTGACCTGCTCACTAAGGGGGTAGTGATAGAAGATGGTGTATGGCTGGGGGCAGGCTCTATTGTTAATTTGGGCGTTACTGCCGGCTCACATTCGGTATTAAGCAGCGGATCGGTCGCCACTAAAAACCTCGATCCCTACGGCGTTTACCAGGGTAACCCGGCAGTAAAAATACGCGAACGTGTTATCGAATAAAAGCTTCTCTTAATTGAAGCTAACTACCAACTGGGTTGTCCGTTCGGGATGAACTTCAGAAACCGTATCCCCGTAAATATCGGTTATATTACCCTTCAGCTGTTTAAAAACTTCAAACACTTTCACCGGATCACCGATATCATTAAAGCCTAAAGGGTGCAACTCGATAACGATCGTAAAATTTCCAAGGTTAGTCACCTTAGCCAGGTCGCTGATAAAAACCGCTTCATAGCCCTCAACGTCTATTTTAACCAGGGCCTTATCCGTGCTATGCTGATTCAGCAGGCTTGAGAACCTGATCACTCCAATTTCCTTCCCGTCCTCCGCTACGTGCCCGGTTACCGATCCCTCCGTATCAAACTTCACGGTTCCTTCTTTATCTCCCACCACCGCATTAATTACCTCGCATCTATCATTTAAATTGTTATAGACCAATGACCTTTTCAGCAATTTTACAGCTTGTTCATTCGGATCGACAGCAATTGCTTTGATGGTATTATTTGCGAGTAAAGTGCCTACCGTCATTACACCTATATTGCTGCCGATATCGATAAAATAATCGAAAGACTTAGATGTTTTATGGATGAAACTTTGCAGTTCGGCATCAAAGGTGGTGTAGTTCATTTTGCCTGTCCACGCCCAGGAATGTTCAACAGCATTCAGGAAAATATATCCGTTGTGAAATTTCTGTTTGATATTAATTTTGCGCCCTGTTACTTTGGCCAATTGCCTTAAAAACTTAAAACGGTGAAAGAAACTGACAATACTCATGCAGGGAAACTAATACCCGGCAAGTATAATAATTTCATCTTCAATTATTTTATTTCAATCGTGAAAAACCCCTTACTGTTGATAAATATGCCTTATTGCACAAAATGACATCCTTTTGCTATATTTAGTCAATTGAAAATTTCGGTCTCTAAATATATCCCTGATACCATCCTGGCTATTGTCGTCATGTTTACGATAGTGGCAGGGGTATTCTTATACCTATCGCCGCCCGCGCTTTTTCCTGATCCGGCCTGGGGTTTCCAGGTGATGCGTTCGATGCAAATGGGTGCGCACTTCAACCTGCTTGTTAAACCCGACCAGGCTGATATTTCAAGAAACACCGCCGAATTTTTAACCTGGTGGGCGCCGGGGCAATACCTTATTCCCTGGTTCTTTAAATTTTTCGGCTGCAATACCGGGCAGGCAGCAGCCATTACCATCACCCTATGCCAGTTGTTGGGCCTGTCGGGCTTTTATTGTTTCTTTAAAAAAATAGGTTTCAGCCCGCTTATCGCGGCTTTAAGTATCGCGTTTATAGCCTGCCAACAGTTTTACGCGCTCAACTACATTTTTTACAATGGGGGCGAGATCTTGCTGTTTGCTTTTACGGGCTGGTTCCTATATGGCTGTATCGATCTGCAAAAACCAGGTTTGCGGCTATTTCTTTTTGTATTATTTGCCGGGTGGTTAGGCTTCTTTTGCAAGTCATCCGTAATGTGGGTTTATATCGCAGGACTCTTTTTTTTATGGTTGCGACTTTCACTTCCACAAAGATCGTTGAGCAGCCATATCAAAAATGGAGTATGGATAGCGATACCGGCTTTAACGGCCCTCATAACTATCTACATATTTTTCTCATCAAAAGGACAAAACCCCGCATCTGTATCGGGGCAATTAAAACTGGTATGGCAAACATTCAGCTTTCCGCTGGCTTCTCCCTTGCTTGCCGGTTTTTCGCTGGATGATCTGGCGCATGGCCTGTTGTTTCATTCGGGTACGCCGATATTCAGCCAACCGGTTGCCATACTTATTATCGTGGTATTAGCTTTCATTAGCCTGATACTGGTATTCGCCATCATCCGCCTGGTACCAAATAATGATTACAAGTTGCTGATATTGGTTTTTTATGCCATATCACTCAGCTTTTTTAGCTACGCTTACCTGCGGCAAATGGCCATATCTTATGAAGCAAGACATTACCGGGTGATCGGTATCATCGTTACCCCGGGAATATTCTACCTGCTGGGGCAATGGAAAGTTGGTTATCAAGCCTGTTTTGGGTTGATATGGCTCTGCATTGCCTGGTCGAGCTTTCATTACCTGGCAAAGGGCTACCGGCTTAATGAGGAAAAGGGCGTTAGGGGTATCTCAGGTTTCGCGCAGCAGTTTATCGACTTACCCTCGCTGCACCAGGTGATGACGCTGGATAACGAATATCATGATGCCGAGGCCATCTTTGCCTTCACCAGTAATGATATCGGTCTCGAGATACAACATAACCGCATTATTACGCTGGAGAATATCGCCGATTACGATCATATTAACCTGGAAGATTATGAGTATGACGGCCATGCCGGGCCCTTATATATCCTGCTGCCTATAAGTTACCAGGGCGAAAAGGCCGATACCATTCTGAAATTTTTTCCGGGGTATAAGGTTTTTACTGAAACGCGGTTGAGTGAGAAGTACGTTTTGTATTCGGCTAAATAGACCGTTGATTTTGGTGATTAAATGATTACGCTGATTATTGTCCGCTTTGTTATTCTGAGCATAGCGAAGAATCTAATGGCGAACTTTGCAGGTGGTGAATAGATGCTTTGCTGCCGCTCAGCATGACAAAAGGAAAAAATTCAAAAATGAACAAATCCGAAATCGAACTTCCGAATTCCGAAATTAGACCTACTTATTGATCTCCGCCCAAAGTAAATCTTTTAGCTCGGTGAGGCCTTTCTGAGCTACCGAGGATATAAAAATGGATGGCACGCCTTCCGGCAATTCCTTTTCCATTTCTTTCTGCAGTTCTTCGTCCAGCATATCTGATTTGGTAACTGCTAATACACGAGGTTTGTGCATCAGTTCGGGATTATAGGCGTCTAATTCGTTGAGCAGTATTTCGTATTCTTCTTTGATCGTGCGGCCGGTATCCGCAGGAACCATAAACAACAATACTGAGTTGCGCTCGATATGGCGTAAAAACCGGATGCCTAATCCTTTGCCTTGCGATGCACCTTCGATGATACCCGGGATATCAGCCATTACAAATGAACGACCGCCACGGTAAGCCACAATACCCAGATTAGGGACAAGGGTAGTAAACGCATAATCAGCAATCTCGGGCTTGGCAGCCGATACTACCGAAAGCAAGGTTGATTTACCCGCATTAGGGAAACCTACCAGGCCCACATCAGCCAGTAATTTCAGCTCCAGTACATTCCATTGTTCCTGTCCGTCCTCGCCGGGTTGCGAATAACGGGGTGTTTGCTGGGTAGATGTTTTAAAGTGCCAGTTACCCTGGCCACCGCGACCACCGGGGGTCAGTATTTTGGTTTCGCCATCGGTGGTGATCTCGAATATCACCTCGCCTGTTTCGGCATTCCTGGCGATAGTACCCATGGGCACTTCCAGTATTTCATCACGACCTGTTTTACCTGAGCGTAGTGAACTGCCGCCCGGATCGCCATCGCCGGCTATAACGTGTTTACGAAATTTAAGGTGTAATAAAGTCCAGAGCTGGGCATTACCTTTTACGATCACATTTCCGCCGCGACCGCCATCGCCACCATCAGGACCGCCCATTGAGGTCAGAATATCCCGGTGCAAATGTGCAGAGCCAGCTCCCCCATGCCCCGAACGGCAGCATATCTTCACATAATCAACAAAATTGGAACCTTGGGACATTTGATTTCGGATTTACGATTTTCGATTTCGGATTTAAAAAACAGATATGTTTCGGACAAGAATAAATCCGAAATTGAAAATCCGAAATTACAGCGCTTCTATTATGGCTACGATCAAAAGAAATATCTCTTCTTTAGATCCTATACCGTTAACGCTGTAAAACTTGTTTTGGTTTTTATAGAATTCAGCTACAGGAGCTGTTTTATCATTGTATTCTTTGATCCGTTTGCGGATTATTTCAGGATTAGCATCATCAGGCCTGCCTGAATCTTTACCTCTTAATAACAACCGGTGCTCTAATTCAGCATCATCTACCTCAAGGGCGATCATACCTGATATGGTTGAATTTTTGCTTTTCAGCAGTTCATCCAAAGCACTTGCCTGGGCAACAGTACGAGGAAAGCCATCAAAAATAAAGCCTTTTGCATCTTTATTAGCGTCCAGCTTATTGCTGATCATGCCAATAACAACGGCGTCAGGAACAAGCACACCTTCGTCCATTAACTTTTTAGCTTCCAAACCCAATGCTGTACCCTGGGATATTTCACCACGCAGCAAATCACCTGTTGAAAGGTGAATAAGGCCATATTTTTCAATAAGCTTGTGTGATTGCGTACCTTTCCCGGCCCCTGGCGGACCAAATAAAACTAAGTTCAGCATAGTTTTCGGTTGAAAATTAAAAAAGCCCTTCTGTACATACGGAAAGGCCTAAATTTGTGTGCACTTGAAGGGAGTCGAACCCCTAACCTTCCCGATTTGCAATCGGGATGCTCTATCCAATTGAGCTATCTATGCCAGTGCACTTGAAGGGAGTCGAACCCCTAACCTCCTGATCCGTAGTCAGGTGCTCTATCCAATTGAGCTACAAGTGCGATATTTTATTTACCCGTAAAAATTACCCCCCCAAAGGTGAAGTGCCGTTTTTTACGGACTGCAAAAATAGGATTTCTTTTTAAACCGCTATAATATTTTTCAAAATTACTTTACAGCTGCTGCAATTGCCTCAAAATCGGGCAGGTCGCCGGCTGATTCCAACACTTCGGCATAGATAACTTTTTGCTCTTCATCAAGCACAAAAGCAGCCCGTTTGGATACTCCTTTCAAGCCAAAAGCAAATTCTGCATAGATAGCACCAAAAGCTGTAGAAACCTCTTTATTAAAGTCTGACAGCAAAGGGAACTGGTAATTATTTTCTTCTTTAAACTTAGCGAGGGTAAAAGGTGAATCAACTGAAATGCCCAATATTTGTGCGCCTAAGCCGTCGTAATAGCCAAAATTATCGCGCATAGTGCATAATTGTGTAGTGCAAACGCCGGTGAAAGCCATCGGGAAAAAATGGATGATCACTTTTTTGCCTTTAAAATCGGATAGGGATACTTCTTTTAGTTCGGAAGATACTAAGGTAAACTGGGGTGCCTGCTGGCCTGTTTGGATAGACATAAATTGTTTTTCTGCAAATAAGCGATAATAATGGCGATTGGTTTGGAGGTTGGTGATTTTTGACATTGGGATGCTTATTACTCCTAATATTATTTTGAGGTAAATGAGAGCATCGTCCCGCTCATAGCCGCGGGATGGCTTAGTTACTTTTGGCTTGATCCAAAAGTAACCAAAAAGGCTTTCAGCAGAAAGGCTTCTTCGCCGCACCGGGCCTTTACCCTGCAAATCAGGCAAAACCGGGGCTGCAAACTATTGCCCCAAAGCCGCACATACCCGATGCTGCGGCAAAATTTGCTATGCCCTTCCAACGCACAGGCCACCATCGCTTTGACTGATTTCATCCGAAGCTGATCTGCTAACGAAGAAAAGAAAAATATGATAATTGCAAAATACATTTAGTGAATCTAAATCAAAAGCGGGCAAAGGCCTGACAGAAAAGCGGGCCAGGTGTATGGCGGGAATGCCGGTTTAGCTTTTGCTATGTGCGTAGCACTACAAAAGCGTAAGAACCGGCAGGGCGGGCTGAAGCTTTTTTTTGTCTTGATTTTTGGTTACTTTGTATCAAGACAAAGTAACAGCCTCAGCGGAAACTGAGCTGAACGATTATCTCAATTAGTAGCACATACCTTGACCACCACCCCTCCCGATTTAACTTTATTTAACAAACTATCTCAAAATCATTATTTAGCTTAGATTTCGAAAAACTTACTGATCGTTATGTTTAAAAATTACGTCAAAACAGCCTTCCGCAGCTTGTTGAAAAACAAGGGCTTTACCATTATCAATATTTTAGGATTGGCATTAGGCTTGGCTACCTGCCTGCTTATTGTATTTTATGTAGTGGATGAATTAAGCTACGACCGGTTTAATACCAAGGCTGACAGGATATACCGGGTGAATACCGACATTAAATATGGAGGCAATAGCAGCTCTTACGCCATCGCACCACCGCCAATGGCGGCAAGCCTGGGTGTTTTTCCCGAAGTGGAGAAGGCAGTAAGACTTATTGCCTCGTCAGGCACCAGGTTTAGAAAAGGAAACGAAAATATTATTGAGGATAAGGTAACTTATGCCGATGCAGGCATTTTTGATGTATTTACCTTGCCGATGATCTCGGGCGATCCAAAAACAGCATTAGCAGACCCGAATACTATTGTGATCAGCGAGCGAGCGGCGCAAAAGTATTTTAGCACTACAAACGCCGTTGGCAAATACCTTTTCCTGGGCACCGAGAATAAAAACTTTAAAGTGACCGGCGTTATTCACGACATGTCTGTGCAGTCGCATTTTTATTTTGATTACTTCCTGTCCATGCCTTCCCTGGCCTCCAGTAAGGACAATAACTGGAACGCCTTTAGTTTCAGTACTTATATCCTGTTTAAGAAAGGGGCTGATCGTAGTAATTTTGAAGCAAAATTAAACAGGCTTACCCATCAACATTTTGGGCTGGATAATTATGCTAAAATGGAAAAGAGTGGTAATTACATCCGGGTAAACATGACGCCGATTACCGATATTCATCTCAAATCAAACCGCCAATATGAATTGGGATCAAACAGCAGTATTACCTACGTCTATATCTTTTCGGCGATAGCCTTGTTTGTGCTGCTGATCGCCTGTATCAATTTCATGAATCTCTCTACCGCCCGCTCGGCAAACCGTGCCCGCGAGGTAGGTGTGCGTAAAGTGTTGGGCTCAAGCCGTGGTAGCCTGATCGCCCAGTTTATTTCCGAATCATTGATGGTGACGCTTTTCGCTACCATTATCGCGGTGCTGGCTGCCTGGGCCCTGTTGCCATTGTTCAATCAGATGTCGGGTAAAGATTTGTCTATCTCGCTGCATACGCTGAGCTGGCTGTTCCCATCGCTCATCGCCATCGTGGTGGTGGTGGGTGTGCTGGCCGGGTCATACCCCGCCTTTTATCTTTCCGGCTTTCAGCCTATTCATGTGCTGAAAGGCAAATTGGCAACCGGTTTTAAAGGCAGCAATTTCCGCAGCTTTTTGGTAGTGCTGCAATTTTCCATTTCAATCTTTTTAATCATCGGCACCCTGGTGATCTACAACCAGCTGAATTATATTCAGCATAAAAATTTGGGGTACGACCGCGGCAAGGTATTGGTGATGAAACATACAGACGTGCTTGAAAATGCTAAAACACTGAAGCAGGCAATTAAACAAATACCGGGAGTAACCAATGCAACCCTGAGCGGATTTTTGCCCACAGGCAGCCTGAGAGCGCCCGATGCTGTGTTCTCATCCAAAACGACTGATGCCAAAAACGCCATGTTTACCGAAATATGGCCGGTTGATGAGGATTATCTCAATACCATGGGCATGAGTGTGGCAAAGGGCAGGAATTTTGCTGCCGGACTTAAAAGCGATTCATCAAGCATTATTATTAACGAGACCGCTGCGAAGATGCTTGGTTATTATAATGACCCGCTGAATAAAAAATTATTCAGTCCCCAAAATCAAAACGGCAAAACCGTTGTGAAAGAATACAAGGTGATCGGCGTTTTGAAGGATTTTAATTTCAAATCCCTTAGGGATAATATCACCCCGGTAGTGATGACCCTGGCTGAAAATAATGGTGCTTTAAGTATCAAATATGAGGCAAAAAATCTGCCTGCCTTTATAGCACAGGTTGAAGGAAGCTGGGATAAATTTTCGCCCGCGCAGCATTTGGAATATTCCTTTATGGACCAAGATTTTGATGCCGCCTATAAATTTGAGCAGCGCACGGGCACGATATTCCTGTCATTCACCGTATTTGCCATGATAATCGCCTGCCTGGGCTTATTCGGCTTAGCAGCTTATGCAGCCGAGCAACGCAACCGCGAGATAGGCATCCGCAAAGTTTTAGGGGCCAGTGTATCAGCTTTGGTTAACCTGCTCTCCAGGGACTTTATTAAATTGGTTTTGATCTCCATTGTAATTGCTACGCCACTGGCCTGGTGGGCCATGCACAAATGGCTGCAGGGCTTTGCTTACCGCCAGGATATACAATGGTGGGTAATCGCCTCGGCAGCATTTGGGGCTATCGCGGTTGCCTTTATTACCATTAGCTTTCAATCGATCAAAGCGGCGCTGGCAAACCCGGTGAATAGTTTGCGAAGCGAGTAGGCTTTAGATTTAATTGTATAACTTAGTGATGCCAATTTTTTCTAATCCATGAAAAGACTAATCATTATTGAAAGCGATACCGATGCCCGCCAGATGGCTGTTTTTACCTTTGAGAACAACGGGTATGAAGTGATCCAATCCGCAAAAGAGATACCTGTAGAAGAGATCATCGACCTGAAGCCGCATATCATGGTTATAGGCTACCTGGTTAATGGCACTCCGGGTAATGATATCTGCCTTAAGCTTAAAGCAAACGAGCGATCCGTAAATATTCCGGTCATCCTGTATTCCGCCATTCAGGATATGGATACTGTTTCTAAAAATACCTGTGCCGATGGCGTTATAGCCAAACCGCTTGAACTGGATGATTTTGTGTATTTGGTGCATAGGATCGCTTTATCGTAGCTACAACATTAAAGTCCTCTCCTTTGGAGAGGATTTAGGTGAGGCTATTAAACCAAACATTCACATCTTATTCAAGTTTACTACTGATATATTAACCCAATGAAAGCAGTAGTGATCACCCAACCCGGCGGACCCGAAGTTTTACAGATCCAGGATCGACCCAAACCAACCTTTGGCCCGAATGAGGTATTGGTAAAGGTAGCTGCGGCAGGTATTAACCGCCCTGATGTTTTCCAGCGTAAAGGTAACTATCCACCACCTGCCGGAGCACCGCAGGATATTCCCGGACTGGAAATTGCAGGGACGGTGGTTGAAGTTGGCGCCAATGTTACCCGTTGGAAAGCAGGCGATAAAGTTTGTGCCCTGGTAATGGGTGGTGGTTATGCCGAATACTGCAACGTTCCCGAAGGGCAATGCCTGCCTGTGCCGGGTAACCTTTCATTTATTGAAGCAGCCTCACTGCCAGAAACCTTTTTTACCGTTTGGAGCAATGTGTTCGATCGCGGAGCTTTGAAAAAGGGTGAAAGCCTGCTGGTGCATGGCGGCTCGAGCGGTATCGGGGTAACGGCTATACAAATGGCAAAGGCCTTGGGCAGCACGGTTTATGTAACCGCCGGTTCTGATGACAAATGCCATTTTTGTGAAGACTTAGGCGCTGACCGTGCCATCAATTATAAAACAGAGAATTTCCCTGAAGTTATAAAGCAAATCACCCATAATAAAGGTGTGGATGTGATATTGGATATGATAGGCGGGGATTATACTCCCGGCAATATACAATCACTCGCAGAAGAAGGCCGGCTGGTGCTCATCAATACCATGAAAGGTAAGGATGTACAGATCGACTTGTCGCAAGTGATGCGCAAGCGGCTCAACATCACCGGCTCCATGCTGCGCTCAAGGGATATTGAATTTAAAAGCGCTATCGCCCAGAATCTTGAAAAAACGATCTGGCCCCTACTGGCATCCGGTAAAATAAAACCCGTTATCCATGCCGTTTTTCCCGCTGAAGAAGCAGCCAAAGCACACCAGTTGATGGAGAGCAGTGAGCATACAGGGAAGATCGTTCTTACTTTTTAGTCCATAGTCAATGGACCATGGAAAAACTATTGACCATGGACTATGGGCCATCGTCCAACTACGGGAACTTCACCCCATTATAAGCTGATACATTAACCGCCGGTATAGTCGAACCATATTTGGCATTGATAGCTTTAATGAACTCATTGGCCACTATAGCATAACCACGCGGGGTTAAGTGTACGCCATCTAAAGAGAACAAGCCTCCGCTAATATAACCTGAATTGATGCTTACGCCATCTACCACCATGCCATGCAGTTTAATATTATTCAGGAAGGTGTAGGCATCAAACACTGCCAGGCCTTTTGCTGCCGCGATGGATTTGATAGTCTCGTTATAGGAGTTAACATAGCTTTCGGTAAGCGCAACCTCATTCTGATCCAGCACATATTGATTATCAATAGGCGAATAAGGCGTCAGGCCATAAGGCAACATCCCGGCAGGGGTACTTACCAATTGGCCGATCTTGCTGGTCGGGAAGGTAAGTATGATCAGATCCTTTGCCGTCGCGGCCCTTGGTGCATACGTACTGCCCGAAACCAAAGCATTGATATAAAGAGCCTGTACCGTAGGGTTTGCCTTCTGCACCGCGCCTAAAACTGCGCCAACGGTTATCGTATTAAAATATGGAACAGAGGTTACATCGGGTATGGTGCCCACCACGCCTTTTTGCCCGTTGGCTGTCAGCCTGCTGATGAGTAAGCCATAAAGCTGGTCGAAAGTTGTTTTGTCGGTCAATACATCACCCACACCACCTCCTGTGGCATACCCTAAGGCATCATTATTCCCTAACCAGTTAGAGAAGAAGGTAAATGGCTTGGCCGTCACAAAATCAAGGTAAGCGGTATTATTGGTAGGCGAATTGCCTGCTAACAGGCGCTCGTAATAACCATTCAAATTACCATAAGGCGCATAGGTGATATGAAATAGCTTGATACCGGGTACACCATAATTATTCAGGTCGCCTGCATATTTGGTGTACAGGATCACATTACCAAATCCGGGTATAGTTTGCACTCCCCTAACGGCAAGATTAGTGGTAACAGGTGTTGTGATAGGTGTGCCATCAGCATTAAAACCTGTCAACGATAAATAACCAGAACCATTGGCCTGGTCGGCGCTGAATAGTGGCTGGGTAAAGGTGCCGCCACCAACTGATTCCATTTGTTTGGCGATAATGCTTGGATAGGATACCAATTGGCCATCGCGGTATAAACCACCATCAGCGTAACCAGCGGTTAATGAATTGCCAACCGAGATGTATCTTGAAAAATCAGCTGAACCATGTGATGGCTTGGGCGTATTGATCTCGGGCTTGCAGGCACCCAATAACAGTAACCCTGCAATAATATAAATATGTTGTTTAAACGTTTTCATGTACTAATTTCTTTAAGGATTACCAGTGATAAGCAAGGGAGATACCGGGGATATAAACATTGGATGTAAATGTGCCCGATAATTGCGTTTCTATATTGGTTTGTGTGCGCTGGAACAGGTGCTCATATTCAAAAGATAAGTCGAGATCAAGACTTTTGGTAAGCTTATAGCCTAAACCACCTGTAACGAATACGCGGTTGGCATCAGGTACCTCGGGCGTTTGATAGCCGTCCGGCGCAGCTTCGCTGGCATATCCACCACCAAACCTGATGGCCAATTTATCATTGGTTTTATATTGGGCGCCTCCACGAAGACTAACTGCGTCGCGATAGTTGCGGGGCGAGTGGGTATCCTGTAATGCCGGTGTATTCTGTTTATAATCGAACGACAAAGTTTTGAATACACTCCAGCTTACTAAGTTTGCGTCAAACGCCAATATCCATTTGCTGCATGGATAAAATCCAAACCCGATAGAGGTGGTAGCCGGCAATGGGATGCTTGCATTAAATTGATTCGGTTGCGGGAAATTACTTTGCAGCGAGCCCGGTACATTAAAAATGGCATTACCATTTGGAATAGTAGTGGTAACTTCTGACCGGTGCGTGATACCAACCGTAACACCCGATTCGGTTTTAATATAGATGCCTGCATTCCACCCGTAGCCTTTGCCGCTGCCTTTCAGTTCCGCCTGCCCTGCCTGGCCCGAGCTGTTAGCTACCGGGATGGCCCTGGTGAGGTCAACTACGCCGTGATTATAAACGAAACCACCGCCTACGCTTAAGAAGTCGGCCAGTTTAATACTTAAAGTAGGCTGAATGAAGATGGCCTTCAGATTAAGCATTTCAGCGGTATATTTTCCCGGCCAGGTAGTTCCCCAATCTGTCAAACCGCCAAAGGGAGTATACACACCCAGGCCCAGTTTCCAGAAAGAGTCCTCAGGCCCCCAAACCGCGTAAAATGTAAATGGAGGGGCTACCTTATCAGCCGTATGGTATTGCTGCGTTGTCCCGGCCGGGTTAAAAACCGACTTGAACATCAGCGGACTGATGCCGCCCTGCACGTAGTTCTGATCCAGCATAGCTACCGCGCCGGGATTAAAAAATACAGAAGCGCCGTCCTGTAAAAGGCCTGTGCCTGTATGGCCCATGCCTATTTGCTTTTGCCCTTCCAGGTTAACCTGGAAACCTTGCGCAAAAGCCATTGCCGGCGCGAAGGCAAGCGCCAGGAGTAAAAGTCTCTTCATAAAAAATGTTTGAATCAGGGGGTATTAATTGGTTGTATTAAATTGGTATGCAAACATAGCAATTACCTTATTATTCTGTGACATTAATTTGACAGGAATTCTTAATGAGTGGTGAATAGTGAGTGGTGAATAGTTGTTGAAGCAACCCGTTATGCGTTGAAAATCAGTTAAATATTAATCTTGCTAACTGCCAACCGCAAACTGAAAACTGCAAACTAAAAATATTTCCATCACCTATTTAAATATTTCTTAAAAAATCTTAGCTTTGCGGCTCTGAAACAAAAGCAGTTTATAAGGCACTATTTCATTTACAAATTCTTTTAAATTACCAGGTTATATATGCCAAACATTGGAAAAATATCACAGATCATCGGTCCGGTTGTTGACGTTAGCTTCGCTGATGACGGTCACCTGCCCAGGATTTACGATGCGTTAGAGATCACTAAGGAGAATGGCCAGAAAGTTATTTTAGAAGTTCAGCAGCACTTAGGCGAAGACCGCATACGTGCCGTAGCAATGGACTCTACCGATGGTTTACTCCGCGGTATGGCGGTTACCGATCTCGAGTCAGCTATCAAAATGCCAATCGGCGATGATATCAAAGGACGCGTATTTAACGTAGTGGGCGACCCTATTGATGGTTTGGGTCCAGTTGATAAAACCAATGGTAAACCTATCCACAACCTGCCTCCGCGTTTCGAGGACCTTTCTACTGAAAGCGAAGTTCTATTTACCGGTATCAAGGTGATCGATTTGCTCGAGCCTTATGCAAAGGGTGGTAAAATTGGTTTGTTCGGTGGTGCCGGTGTTGGTAAAACCGTATTGATCCAGGAGCTGATCAACAATATCGCGAAAGCATATGATGGTGTTTCGGTATTTGCCGGTGTAGGTGAGCGTACCCGTGAGGGTAATGACCTGCTGCGCGAAATGATCGAATCAGGCATTATCAAATATGGCGATGATTTCAAGCACTCCATGGAAAAAGGCGGCTGGGACCTTGACAAAGTAAACAAAGAAGAACTTAAAGAATCAAAGGCCACCTTCGTGTTCGGCCAGATGAACGAGCCTCCTGGTGCACGTGCACGTGTGGCCCTGTCAGGCTTAACCATTGCCGAGTATTTCCGTGACGGTGATGCCGAAGGCAAGGGTAAGGACATCCTTTTCTTTATCGATAACATTTTCCGCTTTACACAAGCGGGTTCCGAAGTATCAGCGTTGTTGGGCCGTATGCCTTCAGCGGTGGGTTACCAGCCTACGCTGGCTACTGAAATGGGTACCATGCAGGAGCGTATCACCTCAACCAAACGCGGTTCCATCACCTCTGTACAGGCGGTGTATGTACCTGCGGATGACTTGACCGACCCTGCACCGGCCACTACCTTCGCCCACTTAGATGCTACTACCGTACTTTCACGTAAAATTGCCGAGCTGGGTATCTATCCTGCGGTGGATCCACTGGATTCAACCTCACGTATCCTTAGCCCCGCTATTTTGGGCGACGAGCACTATAACACTGCACAACGCGTAAAAGAGATCCTGCAACGCTACAAAGAGCTGCAAGATATCATCGCTATTTTGGGTATGGACGAGCTTTCTGAAGAAGATAAGCTGGTTGTATCGCGCGCACGCCGTGTACAGCGTTTCCTGTCGCAGCCTTTCCACGTGGCCGAGCAGTTCACCGGGTTAAAAGGTGTATTGGTTGACATTAAAGAAACCATCAAAGGCTTCAACATGATCATGGACGGCGAAGTTGATGAATATCCCGAAGGTGCATTCAACCTGGTAGGCAGCATCGACGAAGCTATTGAAAAAGGCAAGAAATTATTAGCTGAAGCCAATAATTAAGAGTTGAAAGTTATAGGTTGTGAGTTGAAGGTAACATTTGGCTCACAACTTACAACCTGCAACCTACAACTACTCAAACAATGAATTTAGAAATATTAACTCCCGATAAAAAAGTGTTCGAAGGCGAAGTTACCTCGGTAAGCTTGCCGGGCACTATGGGCTCATTCGAGGTGCTGAACCACCACGCACCGCTCATCTCCACTTTAGAAGATGGCAAAGTAACCGTACGCGGCGCCGGCAAAGAAGAAGTGTACCTGATACAGGGCGGCGTAGTAGAAGTGCTGAACAACAAAGTAGTAGTACTGGCCGAAGGCATTGCCCAACGCTAAACCATACCAAAGACTTACAACAATTAAGATACGCCCGGTGCCAATACGCCGGGCGTTTTTTTTTGTTTAAATCCCCTCCTCGGAGGGGGCGCGCCAGCCCGTGAAGTGGCAGGGGTGGGTTTCTACGCCAAACCTTTCCACCCTACCCCTTTCTATCCCGTAGTAAAAACCAGGCTCTTACCACCATAACCCCCTAAGCCGGTAGTAAAAGATCCCTGTTTCCGGGCATTACGCCTTAAGCCGGTAGTAAAAATCACCTGTTTCCGGGCATTCGGCGTTATGCCGGTAGTAAAAATCGGGTGTTTCCGGGCATTCGGGCTTATGCCGGTAGTAAAAATCGGGTGTTTCCGGGCATTCGGGCTTATGCCGGTAGTAAATTTTTGACCTTTTTTAATTGCAAATTACTCATTACCAATAGTTTGAATTTAAAAGCACCCTATCCCACCTGTAAAACCCGGCTTTTTTGCCTGGTAAAACCAATCTATAGATCAAAGAACTTCTTTTTTGCTGAAAACCACCTCCACGCAACTACAGGGCCATTTATCATCGTTTTAACCTGCAAAAAGCTACCAAAACCCGATGGTTTTTTGCTGTTTTTAGGCAGGAAGGCACCCTTATTTGGCCTTAACTCTGCTATTCACACCCATCACGAAAAATATAAAGAAATTGCAGCATTTACCGGCGAATGCCCGGCTGCGTATACTTAAAGATACGAAAATTTGGGCAGAAATGGAAGTGGTTGCCGGTATGATTTTCCTGATAAAGTAACCAAACTGCTACTTAAAATTTGGGCGTATCCCTGCGGGCCGGGCTATGCGTTTATACTACACAGGCCTTAGCCACGGGCCGGTATTCACTTCTATCCCTTACGCGGAAATTAACTGCTAATTAAGGCACCCTCTTTATTTGACAGGAAACGATGATTTTGCTTTATAACTCATTGAAAAATAGGGTGTTTTCACGGGTTGATTAAAAAGTTTATTTGATGTTATTTAGTTTAATATTACAACCTAAATTTTCGAACCTATCAGGCTACAAATCAATTTGATAAATCTATCCCGTTATAATCTACATCATTAAATAATTTTATTATGAGAAATAAATTAAATAAAGTTGTTATAAATGGCTCGAACTATTTTAAAGCTAGTTACTCAAAAAACTCAAGATTTTGTGTAGGAGTAAATTACTCCAATGGGAAATTTAAACTTATAAACACTAAGGAGGGAAAAACAACTATAGAGTTTACTGAGGAAGAGTGGCTAGTATTTGTAAACGCGGTAAAAACAGGGGAATTTGATGATCTTAAATCTATTGCTTAAACATGGAAAAAATTTTAACAAATCTTGGCGATTACATGATAGCGATTTCAACATTTTTTTTTGGCATTTATGTGAGTTATTATCTTTCAGTTATCAACGCCTTAGGTGATTTGAAAGAAATAAGAAATGATAAGATAAAGAAACTAATTAATAAAGTTTTCCAAAATGAGAAAACTAATCAGGTGGATCTGTTTTATTTAATTGATGATTTGAATAAAGACAATAAGGTATGGCTATTAGATACCGAAAAGAGTAATAGCGTTTTTAAGTTAGCTCTTTGGATTTATGGAATCATCACCGCGATAGTGTGTTTGTATTTCCTTTTTCGTTCAAAACTTCTAACTAATAATTCCACTGATGATTTAAATACTTTTGACTTAATTTCCATAATATTATATACTGGTTCATTAACATGGGCCAGCTTTAATTTTTATTGGGATTATGTCTACTACATAGAGTTTAAAAAAGCTGAAAAGCATATGAAAAATGTTGTTCCAATGAATTTAATCGTAGTTGATAAAATGTCAAATGACTTGTAACAATTAATATAATCCAGACAACTTGTAATATAATCCGGACAACTTGCTATTTAACATAATATATTAAGATCAACTGAATGAAAAAAATAAATGATTTAGATTTTGGCTTTAACGATGCCGTTAATTATAAAAAACCGGAATACAAACCAATACTTGATCGATTTTTTTTTAGAACAGAAGAATATCAAAATTTATTTAAGGCGTCTACTTATTTTCTGATAGGCGAAAAAGGAACAGGGAAAACCGCATATGCGACTTACATAACTAATAATAAAGCATATAATACCATTGGTTTTATAAATAATGTTGGGGAAACTGATTATGAAAAGTTTATTAAACTAAAAAAAGATAATCAATTACAGCTTTCAGAATATACAAATGTTTGGAAAGTCCTTATCTATTTAATTATAGCACATCGAATTAAACATGCAGAATCGGAAAAGTCCTTGTTTAAATCAACGGCGCAATTTGACGCATTGCAATTAGCCATTGATGAATACTATCTAAATGCCTTTTCGCCCGAGATTGTTAATGCTTTAAACTTTGTAGAAAAAACAAAATTTTCTGCTGAAATAATCCATAAATATTTCAAAGCACTGGGAGAGAATATAAAAGAAGGAAGCTTCACCCATTCTAAATTTCAAACAAACTTACTTTACATTCAAAATCATTTTGAAAAGGCAATATTGAGTTTGAATTTAGCTAATAACTATATATTTTTTATAGATGGAATTGACATAAGACCAAATTCAGTTTCATACGAGGATTATATAGAATGTATCAAAGGATTGGCCAATGCAACATGGGCAGTTAATAATGAGATTTTCCCAAATGTAAAAAGCACTGGAAAATTAAAGGTGGTCTTATTAATCAGACCTGATATATTTGCTAATCTAGGTTTGCAGAACCAAAATAATAAGATCAAGGATAATGCGGTTTTATTAGATTGGCGCACCAACTACACAGACTTTGAAAGTTCAAAAATATTTACTTTAAGTGATCGCTTTTTAATGGCGCAGCAAGACAAAAATTATAGTATTGGAAGTTGTTGGGATTATTACTTTCCATATACATTGGCAACTTATAATAAGAAACTCCAAAAACAGGATTCTTCATTTATCCAATTTTTAAGATATTCGTTATATCGACCTCGTGATATCGTAACTATGTTAGACTTTGTGAAAGCCGTACATATACGTAATCCTAAAAATAATTTAAATCAATTTACCAAAAACGATTTTGATAATGGTGAGTTTCAAACAAATTATTCAGATTATTTGATGGGTGAGATAAAGGATTATTTATCTTTTTATTATTCAGAAACCGATTACGAATCTTTCAGAAAATGTTTTGACTTTTTGGAAGGAAAAAGCAATTTCGATTACAACACTTTCCTAAATGCCTATCAAAAAATGGAGGAATACTTTAGAAATAATAATATTAACGAACCAAAATTTTTCGAAACTGCGGATTCCTTTTTGCAATTTTTATTTGATTTGAATGTCATCTGCTATATTGAAATCATCAAAGGCAAACCTTATATTCATTGGTGTTTTAAAGAAAGAAATTACGCAAATCTTTCGCCTAAAGTTAAAACTGGTTGTAGATATGAAATTCATTATGGCCTATTAAAATCACTGAATTTTGGTAAAAGAAGTTTTGGTCGATTATAAGTTTGAATTGTTCCGCTTGCGGATTGTTGAAAATAGCCGAATTAGTCAATTTAAAAATGCAAACAATTCGACATTAGTACTCAAACAACTGTGGTTGTAAAAGTGTAAATTAGCTTTAACATGGCAACCAACTCAAATAGAACTTCTGTTATTGTGGCGATCATTGGTGCTGTGGCACTTATAATAACCGCAATTATACAAATTCATCCGTGGAGAAAAGATGCAGGCGGAACAGTGAGTAAATCTATAAAAACCTACATATTACGCGGAACAGTGATAAACGAAAAATCAAATCAAAGTATTTCGCAAGCTGAGATAAATGTTGTTGGGAGAAACGAACAATATTACAGCGAAAATAACGGGAATTTCGAGATAATAATTAAAGATTCCGTCAAATCGATAAGGGTTAGAGTAGAAAAAAATGGATTTTTACCATATGATAAATCATATGATCTTCCAAATGAGAATGTGATTATTCAGCTAACTAAGAAACCTCATGACTAAAGTCAAGTGCTTTTGTATTTTTGTATTTTTATTAGTTGCAAGATGTTACGGACAGATAAAGATAACTGGTCAGGTTATAGACGCGCAAAATAAACCTATTCCATTAGCCACAATCAGTTTGATTGGTATTAATACCGATGCGACAACGGATGATTCAGGTGTCTTTTTTTTAATTCTACCAAACAACATAAAAAAGGGTGATCCAATTACTTTGCGAGTGTCAAAAGCAGGTTATAAGATTACGACCAAGCACACACCCGCTTCCTATTTGTCTATATCAATTAAACTAATAAAAAATTTAAATCTAATATCCAAAACATCATTAGCGGACAAGCTTAACGATAATCCAAAATCTGTAACCTCTAACCAAGTCGAAAATCAACCTACTAATGTTACAAGTTATTTTCAAAGTGGTGGAATAACCGCAGGCCAAGTTATTATAGCACCTCCCAATAGGAAATTAGACGAGAATAATAGCGCCCAACTATTGAATAGCTTACCTGATAAAAATGAAAAGATTAATGTAACCTCAGTTTGGGGAGATTCCGAGGCGTTTGGCTTCGCAACTGTAATTTCAGATTTTTTAAAATCTAAAGGGTATAAAAAAATTGATGGCGTAGATCAATCTATGTTTACTAGACCTGTTGTTGGTCAAATTATACAACGAGATAGTACAGGTGTAAAAATTATTATAGGGGCACGACAATAACTCCTTCGCTGGCGCACGTGTGCCGCGTGTGCTGCACTTCCCCCGCGTTAAGGATGGAAACGTATACCGGCCATAGCGCCTAAGGCCTGCAGGCGTATGAGTGGACAGCCTGGCGGCAGGCAACGCCCAAATTCAGTTTGCAGTTTTTAGTTGGCAGTTAGCGGATTCAGTTTGCAGTTTTTAGTTTGCAGTTGGGAGTGAGGAATCATACCAATCCTTCAATCCATCCAATCAAGGTTCAGACAAAAACATACCCACAAATCCCCAACATATTGTAAATTGCTGCGTCCGGATGGTTTTGCCGGCACGATCTGCAAAAGGGATATTTAAGAGCTGGTGAAGGGATTTAACAAACCGTAGCTAACACTAAAAAAATAGAACTATATGAGAAAAATAATTTCGTTTATGCACATCTCGCTCGACGGTTTTGTGGCGGGCCCGAACGGGGAGATGAACTGGATAAAGGTTGACGAGGAAATTTTTGATCACGTGGGTAAGCGGATAAGCGAAACCGGCGCGGCCTTATACGGACGGGTAACTTATGACATGATGGAGGGTTACTGGCCCACCGCCGCAGACGGGCCCGACGCGAGTAAGCACGACATTGACCATTCGAAATGGTATAAAAAGGCCCACAAAATTGTTTTATCCAAGACATTGAAGGGCGCGGATCTGCCCAACACAACCATCATCAGCGACAACCTTACCGACCGGATAAATGAACTGAAACAACAGCCAGGCAGCGAGATCCTGCTTTTTGGCAGCCCCACAGCAACACACGCCCTTATTCAGCTGAACTTAATTGACGGCTACTGGCTATTTGTCAACCCGGTTATTTTGGGCCAGGGCATCCCCTTGTTTAAAGACATCAGAGACAAAACAAAACTAAAATTATTGACTACCCAACAATTTGCCTGCGGGGTAACTGAGTTGAATTATGTAGTGGACAGGGAGTAGCAGTTAGCAGTTTGCGAAGATTTAATTTATTATAAATCCCTCCCCACGGGAGGGGTGCAGCAGGATGTGTAGTGGCAGGGAGGGGTTTCTACGCCATGAAGGTAATCCAAAACCCCTACCTCCCCTTCCCCAGGGAAGGAATCGCACATTCCCAACCCTCTCTATTTTACCCGCGGAAAGGAAAATCAGCGCCATCATAAAAATCACCCAAATCAGCGGTCCCTACGACCCCTCGCCCGACAGCCATACCGTGCCGTCCTTATAATGGATGCTGTAAATGGAGGCTTTGGCGCGGGTGCCGGTTTCGGCGTTGATGCCCCAGGAGTAACTGGCAGACCGGCCATTGGCCAGCAGTTTTCTGGCTTTGCCGCTGGAACTGCCCAGCTTTTTGCCCTGTTTATTGTACACCGTCCACGATACGCCTACCATGTCGATCTTCTTCTTCGAGTTGTTTTTCAGCGTCACGATGATGGATTTACCATGACTGTCGGTGGTGATCAAACACTCCTTAACGGCAGCCGGGCAGGGACCGTATGATTTTTCGATATGTACCGTAGCGGCTTTGCCAGGTTGAGTGTTAGCCACGCTGTCTTTAGCGCGCTGCACCATCTCCTGCGCCAGTTTAGTAGCTTTCGCCACGATCTCGAGACTGTCGGCCGTGCTGCGTTTAGCCGTAGCCGGAACGGGTTGTTTACAGGAATAGAACAGGCATAGCAATGCCAGGAGAATTGTGTTTAAGGTTTTCATTATAACAAATAGGTGGTCGAAATTACGGAAAGGAATTTATATAGCGGCAGTTGTAGTGGTAAGTAACAATAATTTATGTTTTTGGGAGAGAGGTAGAGGATTAAGAAGATAATCGTTCAGCTCAATTGCCGCTGGGGCTGTTACTTTGTCTTGATACAAAGTAACCAAAAATCAAGTCAGCAGAAAGGCTTCTTTGCCGCACGAGGCCTTTGCCCTGCAAATCAGTCAAAACCACGGGCTGCAAAAAATTGCCCCAAAGCCGCACAACCCGATGCTGCGGCAAAATTTGCTATGCCCTTCCAACCCACAGGCCACCATTGTTTTGCCTGATTTCAGCCGAAGCTGTTCTGCTGACTGGAAAAGAAAAATACGATAGATGCAAAACACATCGTATTAATGTGAAATCAAAAGCGGGCAAAGGCCTGACAAAAAAGCGGGCCGGGAGTATGGCGGGAATGCCGGTTTAGCCTTTGCAATGCGCGAAGCGCGAAAAAGGCGTAAGAACCGGCAGGGCGGGCTGAAGCTTTTTTTTGTCTTGATTTTTTGGTTCTTTTGTATCAAGACAAAAGAACTAGGCCCTCCCGCGGCCATGAGCGGGACGAATGATCTCATCACTCCCAAACATCTCCCCTTCCAAACACCCGGAATAATTAAACGCCCACTACACTCCAATTGTTACGCACGGTGGATAACTTGCTGATGGTTAATAACTTTTCGGGTTTAGTTAACGTGATTTTGTCACAATGGTACAGGGTTTGATATCTAATTAGCAAAAACGAACCATCATGAGAGATCAGATCCTAACTATAAACAGCCAGTATCCATCTTCATCGCAGGTGAGCGAACGAATGGAACAGGCTATAGCGCCACAGTACCCCGAGGGTGCCTTCTGGCTGCATGTTTACCCGCCCCTGGGCGACAGGAAATTATCGATGCCCAACCGTCGCATCGTTTGCCCCTGGACCCTCGCAGCCGAACTGGATGATAACGATATATCAGCAGAGCGTCGCCAAAACATACTGGAAGCGCTAAAACGCGGCCTCAAAACCATTCGCCAATACGACCTACCTCCCTACCGCATTCTCTTCGCCGAGGATAATGTGAACGGTGAGGTGAGTGTGTGGGTAGATTGAGGGGGATGTCATTGGTCATTGAGTCATTAGTCATTGGCTGCTTGTCATTGCCAGCGTAGCGTGGCAATCGCGAACTATACAGATCGGATTTACATAGTTTGTGCTGTAAAATTTATTATTTCTCTTTTTTATTTAATTCCGATTCTTGTATATTGCGCACCAACACCAAACAATTGACATCAGAAATGACTGCTTGCGGTAAAAATAGAGATGAAAACAATGCAATTTGCTTAGGCCGAAAGGCTGAGGGCGCATTGATTGTGCAGGGTGCTGATGCTGAAATTTTAAACAACCGAATTATTGTGCTGACCAGATTGATCACGCACCGGTAATAGATATTATTCTGTTTTTAAAAACGTCCGGGCGATCAAATCCCCGGACGTTTTTTTTTGCAGAATTTTTAGTTCATGCAGGTATTTTACGCCGAAAATCGGCTCAATGCTATGCATGCATAATAGCTATACCGAATACCGTTTTTAACTTTGGTATAAATTGATAATAATATAATTCTGATTATACTTATATTTACAGAATTAATGAAACAAAAATTGCATTTAAATAAAATTTAATACTAAATGAAAAAATATTTTTTAACCTATTGTGGTTTGCAGGGCATCTGCCTAACTTGGTTTTAGTTGATTGAGTTGGATTAAGTTGATTGGTTGCTTAAGTTAAAAAGCATTAAATCAATAACCTAATTATCGATGGTCAGCCAATAAAAAAACCACGAGACCTATTAAAATAAAAAATAAGTTGATTTAGTTAGAGCTGGTGAATGAGTTAACTCAATCAACCAATCAACCTAATCAACCACTTAACTAAATATAATGAGTACTACGTCTGCCACCGCCCAGGAAACCGAGCTGAACAAATACAGCAAGCACCTCACCAGCGACCCTACCCAGCCTGCCGCGCAGGCCATGCTTTACGGCATTGGCCTTACCGATGAGGACATGAAAAAGGCACAGGTGGGCGTGGCCAGTATGGGTTACGACGGCAATACCTGCAACATGCACCTGAACGATCTGGCCAAGCTGGTAAAACAGGGCGTGTGGGAAGAGGATTTGGTAGGCCTGATATTCAACACCATCGGCGTAAGTGATGGCATGAGCATGGGCACCGATGGGATGCGCTACAGCCTGGTGAGCCGTGATGTGATAGCCGATTCGATTGAGGCGGTTTGCGGCGCACAATATTATGATGCGCTGATTGCCCTGCCCGGTTGTGATAAAAACATGCCTGGCACACTGATCGCCATGGGTAGATTGAACCGCCCTTCTATTATGGTATACGGTGGTACCATCAAACCCGGTCATTATAAGGGTGAGGATCTGAACATTGTTTCGGCATTTGAGGCTTTGGGTCAGAAAATAGCCGGCAACATCACCCCCGAAGATTTTATGGGCGTGGTGAAAAATGCTTGTCCGAGTGCTGGCGCTTGTGGTGGTATCTATACTGCCAACACCATGGCTTCGGCTATCGAGGCATTGGGTATGAGCTTGCCTTATTCATCCAGTAACCCCGCGTTAAGCGATGAAAAGCAAGCGGAATGCCTGGCAGCCGGCAAAGCCATCAAAGTATTATTGGAGCAGGATATCAAACCATCCGATATCATGACCCGCGCGGCATTTGAAAACGCGATAGTGACCATCATGGTTTTAGGCGGATCGACCAACGCGGTATTACACCTGATAGCGATGGCCAAAAGTGTGGATGTGAAATTGACACAGGATGATTTTCAGTCGGTGAGCAACCGCATACCTGTTTTGGCCGATATGAAGCCAAGCGGCAAATACATGATGGAGGACCTGCACAAAGTAGGCGGTGTACCTGCAGTGATGAAATATTTGTTAAAACTGGGCTGGATAGATGGCAGCTGCTTAACCGTAACCGGCAAAACCATTGCCGAAAATTTAGCAAGCGTCCCCGATCTGGATTTCGACACACAAAAAATAATTATGCCGGTTGAAACTCCCATCAAGGCAACCGGTCACCTACAGATATTATATGGCAATTTGGCCACAGGCGGCAGCGTAGCCAAGATCAGCGGCAAAGAGGGCGAACGTTTTGAAGGCCCGGCCCGTGTGTTTGATGGCGAATTTGACCTGATCAACGGAATCACCAGCGGACGTGTACGTGCCGGTGATGTGGTAGTGATTCGCAACATTGGCCCCAAAGGCGCACCCGGTATGCCCGAAATGCTGAAACCTACCGGCGCTATTTTCGGCGCAGGATTAGGGGCTTCGGTAGCTCTAATAACTGACGGCAGGTTTTCTGGCGGAACGCATGGCTTCGTCGTCGGTCACATCACACCTGAGGCTTATGACGGCGGTACGATAGCTTTAGTAAAGGATAATGATACGATAGAAATAGATGCCGTTAGTCGCACCATCAACCTGAAAATATCAGATGAGGAGTTGAAATACCGCAAGTCGGAATGGAAACAACCGGCGCTGAAAGCAACCAAAGGACTATTATACAAATACGCCAAAACCGTAAGCACAGCCGCCGAAGGGTGTGTGACGGATGAAATGGCTTAAGGTGAGATGAAAGGCGAAAGGTAAAAGGTTAATTAAGGATATTAAAATAAATTCGAAATCGAACATCCGAAATTCGAAATAAAAATAAAATTATGGAAGTTGCACAACAGGAAGTATTAGCACCGGCCGCAGAGAAACAAGCGGTTGAGGTATCAGGGTCCGTAGCTCTGCTTGAGGCGCTGATCGTGGAGGGTGTAGATACGATATTTGGTTACCCCGGTGGCGCCATTATGCCCATCTATGATGCCTTATACGATTACAAAGAAAAGCTCGATCACATCCTGGTCCGCCACGAACAAGGGGGCATCCATGCAGGGCAGGGTTATGCGCGTACTTCGGGTAAGGTGGGTGTGGTATTCGCTACCAGTGGTCCGGGTGCAACCAATTTGGTTACCGGTTTGGCTGATGCGCAGATCGACAGCACGCCTCTGGTTTGTATAACCGGGCAGGTTTTCGCCCACCTGTTGGGTACCGATGCCTTCCAGGAAACGGATGTGATCAACATTACCACTCCCGTTACCAAGTGGAACTACCAGGTGACTGATGCCAACGAATTACCGGAAGTATTAGCCAAAGCCTTTTATATTGCCCGCAGTGGCCGTCCGGGTCCTGTTTTGATCGACATTACCAAGAACGCGCAGATACAGAAATTCCAGTTCAAGGGCTATACTCCCTGCAACCATATCCGCAGCTATCGCCCAAAACCGATCGTTCGCCAACAATATATTGCCGAAGCTGCCGCGCTGATCAACCAGGCCAAAAAGCCGTTTATCATCTGGGGACAAGGCGTGATATTAGGCAGTGCCGAACAGGAGTTTAAGGCTTTTGTTGAGAAAAGCGGCATCCCCGCTGCCTGGACAATATTAGGCGCTGGTGCTATCCAAACCGAACACCCTTTAAATGTTGGGATGCTTGGTATGCATGGCAACTACGGCCCGAACGTATTGACCAACGAATGTGATGTGCTCATCGCCATCGGTATGCGTTTTGACGATCGTGTAACCGGGAGATTAGATAAATATGCTAAGCAGGCTAAGGTGATCCATTTGGATATCGACCCGGCTGAAATAGATAAGAATGTAAAAAGCACCGTTCCTGTTTGGGGCGATTGCAAGGAAACTTTGCCTTTGCTTACCCAATTGGTTGAGGAAAAACAACATACCGAATGGCTGCACAAATTCAATGATTATACCCGCCAGGAAGTAGAGCAGGTGATCGATGCGGAACTGAACCCTACCAGTGGTGAAATGACCATGGGCGAGGTGATTAAACAACTTAATGAGATCACCAAGGGCGAAGCCATTATCGTAACCGATGTGGGTCAGCACCAGATGGTTGCCTGCCGTTATGCTAAATTCAACAATACCCGCAGCAATGTTACCAGCGGTGGTTTGGGTACGATGGGCTTTGCCCTGCCGGCTGCTATCGGTGCCAAATATGGGGCACAGGATAAAACGGTAGTCGCTATTATCGGCGATGGCGGTTTCCAGATGACCCTGCAGGAATTGGGTACTATCATGCAAAGCGGTGTGGATGTAAAGATCATCATCCTCAACAATCGCTTCCTGGGCATGGTTCGCCAATGGCAGGAATTGTTCAACGAACGCAGGTATTCATTTGTGGATATCCAGAGTCCTGACTTTGTTGCCGTGGCTGCCGCTTATGGTATTGCAGGTAAGGCCATCAGCGACCGCGAATATCTGCCGGGAGCATTACAACAAATGCTTGATAACAAAGGCTCGTTCCTGCTGGAAGTATTTGTAACGAAGGAAAATAATGTATTCCCGATGGTGCCGCAAGGTTGCAGCGTAGCAGAGATCAGGTTGAAATAGAAGCCCCACCCAAACCCTCCCCGGAAGGGAGGGCTTTAAACGGGGGTAAAAAATAAAGCCTCCCTACCGGGGAGGTACTAAAAAGATTAAAATGGAAAACGCAATAAACGGAATTAAAAAAGTCTCCCCTACCGGGGGAGATTTAGAGGGGGCTGGTGCTGGTAAACAAGAATTTAACATCACGGTTTACACCGAAAACCAGATCGGCCTGCTTAACCGCATCGCCATCATATTCACCCGTCGCAAGATCAATATCGACAGCCTGAATACTTCGCCATCAGAAGTGGAAAGTATCCATCGTTTCAATATCGTGATCACCGAGTCGGAAGACGTGGTGCGCAAGCTTTGCCGCCAGATAGAAAAGCAGGTGGAAGTGTTGAAGGTATATTATCACACCAACGAGGACGTGATCTGGCAGGAACTGGCGCTCTATAAAGTGTCGACCGATGTGATTGCCGAAAAGGTGAGCGTAGAGCGTTTGCTGCGCGAAAATGGAGCACGTGTGGTAGTGATCCGCAAGGACTACACCGTATTTGAAACCACCGGTCACCGCGAGGAAACAGATAACCTGATCAGCATATTACAACCCTATGGCCTAATTGAATTTGTACGCAGCGCACGCATCGCCATCATCAAAGACAGCGAGGGCTTCAACTCCAAAATACGCGAATTTGAAAAGCTGGAACCAGGTGAAGATGTGATAGAAAATGAGTTTTTGAATAAAGGGGATAAAGTGTTTACGATGTGAGCCCCTCCCAACCCTCCCCGGAAGGGAGGGCTTTAAGAGATGTACTATTTATATAACAAAAAATTAAAAAGTCTCCCCTACCGGGGGAGATTTAGAGGGGGCTTATGATAGAAGAAACAATCCAGCACCAACCATCAGCTTACGATAGCATTAAAAAAGCTACCGAGGCTTGCGGCTTTTTGCAGATGTCGGAGATATCTACCTGTACCCTACTGAAAACGCTGGCGGCTTCAAAACCATCCGGCGAATTTTTAGAGCTGGGTACCGGCACCGGACTGGCGACCGCCTGGATACTGGATGGTATGGACGAGGAATCTACCTTGATATCATTGGATAATGACGAGACATTATTGCATATAGCCAAGGAAAATTTAGGGGTGGATAAACGCCTCACCCTGATCTGTACCGATGGTAACGAGTGGATCAAAAAGAATTCGAAAATGCGGTTCAGCTTTATTTTTGCTGATACCTGGCCGGGCAAATATATGATGTTGGAGGAAACCCTGGCCATGCTTCAACCCGGTGGCATTTATATTATTGACGACATGTTGCCCCAACCCAACTGGCCCGAAGGCCACGCGGATAAGGTAGCCAGCCTGATGGCAACCCTGGATAACCGCGAAGACATGGCGGTAACCAAAATGGGCTGGGCATCGGGGATAGTGATAGTAGTTAAAAAATAAATTGTCATGCTGAGGAACGAAGCATCAACCCGCGAATTAGATTCTTCGCTATGCTCAGAATGACAAATAGGACAAAACCAAGTAAAATAAAAATCGGTGTAATCAACCAAGCATCGGTGAAATCATAAACAATAAAACAATGGCAAAACTAAATTTCGGCGGCACTGAAGAAAATGTAGTAACCCGCGAAGAGTTTCCTTTAGCAAAGGCACAGGAAGTATTGAAAAACGAAGTTGTAGCGGTAATAGGCTACGGCGTGCAGGGCCCCGGTCAGGCGCTCAATCAAAAAGACAATGGTATCAACGTGATCGTTGGTCAGCGTAAAGGCACCAAAACCTGGGATAAAGCGGTTAATGACGGCTTTGTACCTGGCGAAACACTTTTTGAGATCGAAGAAGCGTTGGAAAGAGGAACCATTATTTGTTACCTGCTGAGCGATGCCGCCCAGATACAATTGTGGCCGACAGTTAAAAAACACCTTACTGCAGGCAAGGCATTATACTTTTCACATGGTTTCGGCATCACTTTCAAGGAGCAAACCGGCATCATCCCTCCTGCTGATGTGGATGTATTTTTGGTAGCTCCTAAAGGTTCAGGTACTTCATTGCGCCGTATGTTTTTACAGGGACGCGGCTTAAATTCAAGCTACGCTATTTTCCAGGACGCAACCGGTAAAGCAAAAGACCGTGTGATCGCTTTGGGTATAGCAGTAGGCAGCGGTTACCTTTTCGAAACTGATTTCAGAAAAGAAGTTTTTAGCGACTTAACCGGCGAGCGTGGTACGCTGATGGGCTGTGTACAGGGCATCTTCGCCGCTCAATATGATGTATTGCGCAGCAAGGGCCATTCGCCATCAGAAGCCTTTAACGAAACCGTTGAAGAACTGACTCAGTCCTTAATGCCATTGGTTGCCGAAAACGGTATGGACTGGATGTATGCCAATTGCTCAACCACCGCACAACGTGGTGCTTTAGATTGGTGGAAAAGGTTCCGTGATGCTACCAAACCGGTATTCGAAGAATTATACAACAGCGTAGCAACTGGTGTTGAATCACAAAAATCGATCGACTCAAACAGCAAATCCGATTACCGCGAAAAACTGGATGCAGAACTAAAAGAACTGCGCGACAGCGAAATGTGGCAAGCCGGCAAAACTGTACGCAGTTTGAGGCCGGAGAATCAGGTGGTAGAAGCGTAAATAATATTTGTCATGCTGAACGTAGTGAAGCATCTATTCGCGAGTTAGATTCTTCGCTACGCTCAGAATGACAAAACGTAAAAATCGGTGAAATCACTAACCCATCAGTGAAATCATAAAAAAAAACGGTGAAATCAAAAAAAATGAAATGGAACGCTGAACTATACGACAACAAGCACGCCTTCGTATCGCAATACGGGGAAAGCGTATTGGAGTTGCTGGCTGCTAAAGCCGGTGAGCGTATCCTTGACCTGGGTTGCGGTACCGGTGATTTGGCTAATCAGTTGCAGGGCTTAGGTGCTGATGTGGTGGGTATTGATGCTTCGCCGGAGATGATCGCGACAGCAAAGGAAAAGTACCCGTATATCCATTTCGAAATAGCAAACGCCATTGATTTTGATTTTGACGAACCTTTTGATGCTGTTTTTTCTAACGCCGTTTTGCATTGGATCAAAGATGCTGACAGTGTGATCAAAAGCGTTTATAATGTATTGAAACCTGGCGGCCGTTTTGTTGCCGAAATGGGTGGCAAAGGCAATATGCGCGAAATGATAGCTGCTACCGGCACCATACTGAGCAAATACGGTTACAACAAAGCCGGGCAAGCTCACCCCTGGTACTTCCCGTCGACCGCTGATTACGCGGCCGAGCTGGAAGCACAAGGTTTTAGGGTGACTTACACCATGCATTTCGACCGCCCTACATTACTGCAGGATGGCAGGCAGGGCGTAATCAAGTGGCTCAATATGTTCGGTCCTTCATTTTTTGAAGGGATACAGGCAGACAAACTAACAACCATATTAGAAGAAATAACCGACCTCCTGGAGTCCGATTACGAAGATAACGGCCAATGGTATGCGGATTATAAAAGACTGCGTTTTATCGCAGTGAAAGAATAATTTAATAGCTGTTACTAATAAAATACAATGACAAACCCATCGGTGTAATCAAAAAAACATCGGTGCAATCAAAAAGAAAACTATGTTACACGATCCCAACCGCGTTTATGTTTTTGATACCACGCTTCGCGACGGCGAGCAGGTGCCGGGCTGCCAATTGACAACCCCTGAAAAGATAGAGATAGCCCGTGAGCTGGAAGCGCTGGGCGTTGACATCATAGAAGCCGGTTTCCCGATATCAAGTCCGGGTGATTTCCAGAGCGTGGTAGAAATATCAAAAGCTGTGAAAGAGCCTACCGTTTGCGCGCTTACCCGTGCCAACAAGGGGGATATCGATTCAGCGATTGCGGCATTGCAATACGCTAAACATCCGCGCATCCATACGGGTATTGGCTCATCGGATATGCACATCAAGCATAAATTCAACAGCACCCGCGAGGAAATTTTAGAACGTGCCGTAGAAGCCGTAAAATATGCCAAGCGCGCTGTGGAAGATATCGAATTTTATGCCGAAGACGCCGGCAGGGCCGATATTTACTATTTGGCCCAAATGATAGAGGCGGTCATCGCGGCAGGCGCTACCGTGGTGAACATACCCGACACCAATGGCTACTGCCTGCCTAACCAATACGGAGATAAGATCCGTTTCCTGAAAGAAAATGTAAAGAATATCGACAAGGCCATTATCTCGGTTCATTGTCATAATGACCTCGGTTTGGCTACTGCCAATTCCATCGCCGGTTTAGAGAACGGCGCCCGCCAGGTAGAAGGCACCATCAACGGCATCGGCGAACGCGCCGGCAACACTTCGCTTGAAGAAGTGGCCATGATCCTGAAAACACATAGCAGCCTGGGTCTGCATACCCGAATTCACACACAAAAAATTTACGAAATAAGCCGCCTGGTAAGTTCGCAAATGCGCATGCCGGTGCAGGCCAATAAAGCTATCGTTGGCAGCAATGCCTTCGCGCACAGTTCAGGTATCCACCAGGATGGCTTCTTGAAAATGCGAGAGAACTACGAGATCATTAAACCTGAAGACGTAGGCTTTCCTAACGCCAGTATTGTGCTTACCGCACGTAGCGGCCGCCATGCCCTTAAGTTCCATCTGGAGCGTTTAGGCTATAAATTAGATAAAGAAGAATTAGCAGATGCCTACCATCGTTTTTTAACTTTGGCAGATAATAAATTGGATATAACTGATGAGGATCTGACTGTGCTGGCAACCAGCAATAGTTTGATCAACCAATTACAGAATAAATAATAAGGAACTATAAAAATGAGCAAGACATTATTTGATAAGGTGTGGGACACGCACGTAATACGCAAGATTGAGGGGGGCCCTGATGTGCTTTTTATTGATCGCCACCTTATCCATGAAGTAACCAGTCCGGTAGCCTTCTTAGGCTTAAAAAGCAGGGGAATCAAAGTGCTGTATCCCGATCGCACTTTTGCTACCGCGGATCATAACACGCCTACCATCAACCAGCATTTACCGGTTGCCGATCCTTTGTCGGCCAACCAGTTGAAAGCTTTAGAGTCGAATTCCAACGAATACGGCATCAGCTACTGGGGACTGGGCCATCAAAAAAATGGAATCGTACACGTAGTAGGTCCTGAATATGGCATTACCCAACCCGGCGCTACCATCGTTTGCGGCGACTCACATACCTCTACCCACGGTGCTTTTGGTGCCATCGCGTTTGGTATCGGTACCTCCGAAGTGGAAATGGTTTTGGCTACGCAATGCATTATGCAGCCAAAACCTAAAAAAATGCGCATCAATGTAAATGGCAAATTAGGCGTTGGCGTTACACCTAAGGATGTGGCTTTGTTCATTATTTCTCAGCTGACTACCTCCGGTGCAACCGGCTATTTTGTAGAATATGCGGGTGATGTTTTCGAAAACATGACCATGGAAGGCCGCATGACGGTTTGTAACCTGAGTATCGAAATGGGTGCCCGCGGCGGCATGATAGCCCCTGACGAAACCACCATCAACTATGTAAAAGGCCGCGAGTTCAGTCCGAAGGGCGAAGCCTGGGACCGTGCATTGGCTTATTACAAAACATTAAAGACAGATCCCGACGCGGTATTTGATAAAGAATTAACCTTTGATGGTTCGACCATCGAACCCATGATAACCTACGGTACCAACCCCGGCATGGGCATGGGAATTTCGCACGATATCCCTGATGCAGCCCACGCTGAAGGTGGTGCGGCTACCTACGCAAAATCATTAGGCTACATGGGTTTCCACGAAGGCGAATCCATGATCGGTAAGAAAGTAGATTTCGTATTCGTAGGCAGCTGTACCAACGGCCGTATTGAAGATTTCAGAGCCTTTACCTCGCTGGTAAAAGGCAAACACAAGGCTGATGATGTTACTGTTTGGCTGGTTCCCGGTTCGCATATTGTGGAAGCGCAAATCAAAGAAGAAGGTCTGCTGGATATTTTAACCGAAGCGGGATTTACCCTGCGCCAGCCGGGCTGTTCTGCCTGTTTGGCCATGAATGACGATAAGATACCTGCCGGCAAATACGCGGTAAGTACTTCGAACAGGAACTTCGAAGGCCGCCAGGGCCCCGGCTCACGCACCATGCTGGCCAGTCCGCTGGTTGCCGCTGCCGCCGCCGTCACCGGCGTAGTTACCGACCCGAGAGAATTGATTGAGGAATTAGTTTGAGTTAGAGATTAGAGACTAAAGATCAGAAATTAGGAAAAAATGCCATCGGTGTAATCAAAATCCATCGGTGCAATCAAAAAACAATGGCTTACGATAAATTTAACATACTGACAAGCACCGCGGTACCACTCCCGATAGAGAACGTGGATACCGACCAGCTGATCCCTGCGCGCTTTTTGAAAGCGACAGAGCGTGTCGGCTTCGGTGATAACCTTTTCCGCGACTGGCGTTATAACGCCGACAATACGCCTAAAACAGATTTCGTATTGAACAACCCTATTTACAGTGGTAAGATACTGGTTGGCGGCAAAAACTTTGGCTCTGGCTCATCGCGCGAGCATGCCGCCTGGGCGGTGTATGATTACGGCTTCCGTTGCGTGGTATCCAGCTTTTTCGCTGATATTTTCAGGAACAATTGCTTAAACATCGGCGTACTTCCCGTACAGGTTAGCCCCGAATTTTCAGAGAAGATATTCTCTGCCGTGTTTGCCGATCCTAAAACCGAGATCGAAGTGAATTTACCGGCGCAAACCATCACGCTTTTAGCAACCGGCGAAAAGGAAACATTTGATATCAGCCCCTATAAAAAGGATAATATGATCAATGGCTTTGACGATATCGATTACCTGCAAAGCATCAAAACAGAGATAAAGGAGTTTGCAGAGAACTTACCATTGTAATACAGATTCAAGAGCCAAGATTCAAGAACCAAGAAAAAAGGGCGGCAATCCTTGTCTTGACTCTTGGTTCTTGACTCTTGGCTCTCAAAAATAGCCGATACCAATAATGAAACGAAGGAAAATAGAGATAATGGACACTACCCTGCGCGATGGCGAACAAACATCGGGCGTGTCTTTTTCTATCTCAGAAAAACTAACTATAACCCAATTATTGCTGGAAGAGCTCAATGTCGACCGGGTTGAGATCGCCTCTGCGCGGGTATCCGAAGGCGAGTTCCAGGCGGTAAAGTCTATCTTAACCTGGGCTGAAACCAACGGCTATACTGACCGTATTGAAGTATTGTCTTTTGTAGACAATGGCGTTTCTATCGAATGGATGGTAAACTCTGGCGTTAAGGTGCAGAACCTGCTGACCAAAGGCTCGTTAAATCACCTGACCCATCAGCTCAAAAAAACGCCCGAACAGCATTTTGCCGAAATAAAGCAATCGATCGACCTGGCTACTGCCAATGGCATCGCTACCAATGTTTATTTGGAGGACTGGAGCAATGGCATGCGCAATTCGCCGGAGTATGTTTTCCAATACCTGGATTTCCTGACCAAACAACCGGTAAAAAGGATCTTGCTGCCGGATACGCTGGGAATATTAACCCCTTGCGAAACCGCTAAATTCCTGAACGCTATCTTGTCAAAATATCCAGATACGCATTTTGATTTCCACGCACATAACGATTACGATCTCGGCACAGCCAATGTTTTAGAGGCAGTAAAAGCAGGTATACACGGTCTGCACCTTACCGTAAACGGCATGGGTGAACGTGCCGGGAATGCAGCTTTAGCCAGTGCCATAGCTGTTATCAATGACTTTGCACCTGAGGTGGAAATAGCTTTAAAAGAGTCGTCCATCTATTCGGTGAGTAAACTGGTAGAGACCTTTTCGGGTGTCAGAATACCATCTAATAAGCCCATCGTGGGAGACAATGTATTTACGCAAACCGCCGGGATACATGCCGATGGTGACAACAAAAATAACCTCTATTTTAACGATCTGCTCCCCGAGCGTTTTGGCCGCAAGCGGGAATATGCCCTGGGTAAAACCTCCGGCAAAGCCAACATCGAAAAGAACCTCCAGGAGTTAGGTTTAAAACTGAACGATGCCGACCTGAAAAAAGTAACCCAGCGCGTTATCGAATTGGGTGATAAAAAGGAAACAGTAACCAAGGAAGACCTCCCTTATATCATTTCGGATGTTTTAGACAGCAGCCTGTACGATGAGAAAGTCATAGTGGATTCTTATGTGCTGATGCATGCCATGGGCCTGCGCCCTTCGGCAACTATTTCGATGACCATAGATGGTGAAAAATTTGAAGAGAATGCCCAGGGCGACGGCCAGTTTGATGCCTTTATGAACGCGTTGGCAAAGGTGTACGTTAAAAAACAAAGGCGTTTACCAAAGCTGATTGATTATGCGGTACGCATAGCCCCCGGCAGTAGTTCGGACGCATTGTGCGAAACCATCATTACCTGGAAAACAGACAACAAAAAATTTATCACCCGCGGCCTGGACTCAGATCAAACTGTGTGCGCTATCAAGGCCACGCAGAAAATGTTGAATATAATATAGAAGAGAGAACCAAGAGGCAAGAGTCAGGAACCAAGATAATAAAGCGGCAATTTTCTGTCTTGATTCTTAGCTCTTGATTCTTGACTCTAAATAAAAAAACACATGAAACTAAATATCGCACTTTTAGCCGGAGACGGAATAGGGCCCGAGGTTATTGACCAGGCTGTTAAAGTATCTGACGCCATTGCAAAAAAATTTAATCACGAGATCGTTTGGACCGCAGCCTTAACCGGTGCTGCCGCCATTGATGCCGTTGGCGAACCCTACCCCGATTCGACCCACGAGATCTGCATGAAAGCCGATGCCGTTCTGTTCGGCGCAATCGGTCACCCGCGTTTTGATAATGACCCCAAAGCCAAAGTTCGCCCGGAGCAGGGCTTGCTGAAAATGCGCCAGAAACTGGGGCTGTTCGCTAATGTCCGTCCTACGTTTACGTTTCCATCTTTAATTGATAATTCGCCCTTAAAAAGAGAGCGGATCGAGGGCACCGACCTGATCATCCTGCGCGAACTGACCGGCGGCATCTACTTTGGCGAAAGGGGTCGGAAAGATGATGGCAACACCGCTTTTGATACCTGTACCTATACCCGGATGGAAGTGCAGCGCCTGGCCAAATTAGGTTTCGAAATGGCGATGACCCGCAGTAAAAAATTATGCTGTGTAGATAAAGCCAACGTACTCGAAACTTCCCGCCTGTGGCGCGAAACTGTACAGGATATGGAAAAGGATTATCCGGAAGTAACCGTAAGCTACGAGTTTGTTGATGCCGTGGCGATGCGCCTGGTGCAATGGCCAAACAGCTATGACGTGCTGATCACCGAAAACCTTTTTGGTGATATTTTAACTGACGAAGCATCCGTAATTTCCGGCTCTATGGGCCTAATGCCATCCGCTTCTATCGGCGTACATACTTCGTTATTTGAGCCTATCCACGGTTCGTACCCGCAGGCTGCCGGTAAGGATATAGCAAACCCTTTGGCAACTGTATTGTCTGCCGCTATGATGTTTGAAGATGCATTCGGTTTAAAAGAAGAAGCGGAAACGATCAGGGCGGTTGTAAACAAATCTTTAGACGAAGGCATTGTAACCGAGGACCTCGCCGGCAAGAATAAAGCCTACAAAACAAGTGAAGTGGGCGACTGGCTGGTAAAACACATAGCTTAGATCTCATATCGAATTACATCATACAAAAGCCGTTATTTATCGATAAGTAACGGCTTTTATTGTTTTGCCATGGCTAACCCTCGTTTTACCACAGGTGAGCCCATGGTGCCCGAGCAGATTCTACACCTTTCTATTTTGACGTTTAGCATCATTTAGATAGATTTAAAGGATTAAATAAACAGTAAAAAAAATCTATTATCATCACTTATGTCCAAAACAATAACGGTAGATGCTGCAATAAAACGAGGACAATTTATAATCAATGCCCCTGTATTTGCGATCCTGTTTGTTCCTGCAATAATTTGCTACTATTTATCAAAAAAGCTTTTTTTTCCTGAATGGTCGATAGGAGTGGCTATGGGGATAGATTTTATACTCGCATGGTTGTATTGGAGCATTATGATAACCAAATGGAGGCTTTGGGCTTTTGAGAACGTTAATAATATTACTGAATTAAAAATACGTGCGATCAACGAAAAACTGATTTGGCCGGATGGAAGCATTTTTGAAAAAACAGAAATAAGAACACGTGCAGATAAGGAACGATTAAAATTAATTCAACTAAAGTTTGATCAAACAGATATTAGGCCTTAGGCGGCTTTGAGGAAAAGGTTATGGAAATAGTTAACTTCACCCCGGAAGTAAACAAACATGCAGGATACTCATTTCGAAATATTGCCAACCGGTTTGCTCAAGGAATACTCCCTGCAACTAAACAGGAATCTTTCTGAAAACTTTTCCAATTTAAAAGACAGCGAATTATCTACCGATGCATTCAGTTTTTACACTTCGGTATCGGCTGTTTTTTCATCCAAAATAGAGGGCGAGGATATTGAGCTGGATTCCTTTATCAAACATAAAAAATGGGGAATAAAATTTCTTCCGGATCATACCCGTAAAATTGACGACCTGTACGAAGCTTACCAGTTTGCAAAAGAAAATCTATTGAATGCTTCCAATATTAAACAGGCACATATCTTATTAACCAAACATATTTTACAAAAAGCACAACGCGGCAAATTACGCAGCGGCAATATGTTTGTAACCACCCAGGATGGCAAAATTGAATATGTCGCCTGCCAGCCCGGTGAGGTTAAAAGGGAGATCGATAAATTATATCGTGATATCGTCGTGCTGATCAATACTGAGCTAACATTTGAAGAAGTCTTGTTTTTTGCCGCATTGATACATTTGGTTTTTGTAAAGATCCACCCTTTTAATGATGGCAACGGACGCACTGCCCGCTTACTGGAAAAATGGTTCCTGGCACAAAAAACAGGTGCAAAAGCATGGTTTGTACAATCAGAAAAACATTATTACACCCATCACCAAACCTATTATCAAAACATCAGGAAATTAGGGCTCGAATATGAGTTATTAGATTATTCGCAGGCAATGCCTTTTTTATTGATGATTTCGGAAGCGCTGTGATGATCAGTAAATTTTAAGGTACTTTCTCCCTTTTCAAAAACGCCCTTGCTGCCACAAGTTCTGGCCTGTTAGAGTCAGGTGCATTTGAAATAGCTACCAGCTGATGATAATAAGAATTTGTCTTTTCAATATTCCGCAATTTTTCAGCAGCTGACCCTGCTCCATAAAGGCCGTTAAACCGGTTAGGGTGCCTTTTCAGGTCGGCTTCATAGGCTTGCAAGGCTTTGGCGGGTTGGTTCATTTCGAGCAGCATATCGCCCAATAACTCCCTTGCCGGTATTACTTCGCCTGGGGTAACGGGATGTTTTGGCGTCTTATCTTCCATATCGGCAGCGGCAGTCATGGTTTTTAGTGCTTCGTCATTCTTCCCTTCCTTAAATAGTATCCAGGCCTCCGCTGCCGTGATCTGGATCTTTACCTGGTTGGCTTTATAAGCATCCTTTTCTCGCGTCAGCGTATCGTAGATCACATTCATATCTTTTAACTCCGCTTTTGCGTCGTCAAGTTTTCCCACATGAACCAAACCAAGTACCCGGGTAAAATGAGTAATTGCTTTTTCCCAGGGAAATTTTTGCCAGGGAAAATCAGCCGGGTGTATTTTGAGACCGGCCGCATCTTTCCATAGTTTATTTTCAAGCACGTAACGGGCGGGTATAGCTGCAAAAGCATAGGCTTCTTTAGAGTCAATGGGGTGAACCGTGTCGATAGCTTTAAGATAATCGCATTGTTCTTTGGCACGTTTATTTTCACCTTTTTGCAGATAGGCATAAACCAGATAGTCCAACCCGTGAAGCTCCTCGTCCCAATGCCCCTTGATACCTGTATTGCCGGCATAGCATCTTGCAGACGAAGTAGAAGCCAGGTTTGAAGTGATGCAATCGTCCCAAAGGCCAAGCCTGGTAAAAATATGTGAAGGCATGTGTAGGGCATGCGCCGAAGCGGGTGCTATGGAAGCGTATTTTCGCGCTGCCGGCAGGGCCAGTATGGCCAGTTCGGGGTAATCGTAAGTATGGATAATATAATGTACTATCCCCGGGTGATCGGGCTCGCCGGGATACAGGGAGGTCAAAATGGCCCCGGCCTTTTTTTGATTGCTGAATGATCTGTCTTTGGGGTCGGCTGCCGCATCAAGCGCCAGCGCGTAAAATATGGCCACTTCCTTATCACCGGGATTTTCCCGGTACGTTTTTTCCATCGCTTGCTCGTAGCGGACGCTGCGCGTATGGTGATCCGCTTGAGCCCAATCCCCATAAAACAGGGCCATGGCATCAATATAACCAGATTCTGTTTTTGATTTTGATGTGATCGACTGCGCAATAGCAATGGCTTTGGCCCCTTTCTTTAGCTCCCCACCTGTGGGTGGCGACCATAGCGGATGATTATTGCACATAGCCACGCCCCAATAGGCCATGGCGCAATCCGGCTCTTCATCAATCACTTTTGCAAAAACCTTTTCCGCTTCGTCATATTCAAATGAATGGAGCAGCGCTACAGCCAGGTTAAAGTCTTCCTTTACTTTTCCTGTACAGGAGGTTTCAAAGTCGACTACGCCAAATTGCTTGTCCGCCGGGCCGCATAAGGTTATTTTGCCACGTTTTAGGTTGATCGCGTTTATTTCGTTGCCGGATGGGGTATTGTGTTTTCTGTTGCACGATGAGAGTATAAATAAGGATAGACTGAAAAACACCAGGTGTATTGCCTGTAATGATCTTTTCATACTTGTGCCTGATTATAATTTTTCAAGATCGGCATTAGGGTTGCCGCCAACAATTGTGCTTTTGGTTAATATACCAAAGGTCTGCCATATCAAATCTACAAATTTTGATAGCGATATATGCCTAATTTATTTTTTGATATTGTAAAGGGGTTCGGCCCGCTCTCCTGGATCACAGATCCGCCCATTTTAAGGACGGGATGGTATTCCAGACCAACATGGATGAGGGTAATTCAAGAAAAAGTTTGAGCAGCATGATGTTAGCAATTAATCAGCCTGCACCGTTGCATTTGCCTTGCCCTCTCCTGCAAAAGAAGATAAATAAAGCATAATTACTAAGCATAAAGGCACTTTGAAACCTTTAATGGCGAGAAATATATCAGAGGTGAACCCCGAATTAACATCTTTCCAGAAGTGAATAGTATAATCTAATCCAATGATAAATGCTATAAATATTAATTTGAGTATAACTTTAGCAACCCAATATACATTCTCAACACGCCGGTAAAAGTGGTAAAACACTAAGCATAATACCGTTATAATGGTCAGGGTAATACTTAATAAATTTCCATTTGAGTTTGTCAATAAAAGGTAATCGAAAAAGCCATCAGGATTTACTTTAATGGTAACCTCTTCGGTATGCGCTTTTACATCGTAATACTTATTTTCTAATTTTAATTGCGCTTTGGGTAGTTCCCTGCGAAGCTCAATCAACCTTGTTTGGGAAAATTGATCGAATATTATCCAGGATTGAAAACCTAAGAATATGATTATACCTGCTAATGAGAAAAATTTATTGAGTGAAGACATTTATAAATGATAAAGTAGGATTGACTAAAAATAGGAATTATTTAATTGGCATCAAACATTAGCTAACAACAGAGACATACTTGTTTATTTGTTCTTAACAGTTTAGAGATTGCTTCGTGCCTCGCAAAGACTTGGTGGTGTAAGGCGCATTGCCCAAAGTAAACTAAACCCGATAGCATAGCGGGGCTATCAGAACATAGCAGCACCTGCATTGCTTTTCAAAATGCCCAATAGCTTATAATGGTCACACTTGCAACCTTTCGCCTTTTACCTTTCTCCTTTCCCTCCCTTTAGTCAGCCCACTCTCATATCCACAATTAATCCTCCAATCATTCCTTTAAAAAGTTAAATTTGCCCTGCAAATAACGATCACTTGGACAGAACACTGATTATTGGAACACGCGGCAGCGAATTGGCGCTGTGGCAGGCTAATTTTGTAAAAGATAAGCTGGCAGAAAACAACATTGCCGCCGAACTGAAGATCATTAAAACCCAGGGCGACCGTATCCTAAATTTGAGCTTTGATAAGCTGGAGGGTAAAGGCTTCTTTACCAAAGAGCTTGAAGAAGAACTAATGGCAGGCACGATTGATATCGCTGTGCACTCGCACAAGGACCTGCCGACTGAAAACCCTCCGGGACTCATCATCGCAGCAGTTTCAGAAAGGGAAGATCCTTCTGAACTGTTGCTGATTTTGAAAGACTGTGTGGATGTAAAACAAAAGCTTTCTGTTAAATACGGTGGTATCGTAGGCACCTCGTCCAACAGGCGTAAAGCACAATTGCTTGCCTTCCGGCCCGATTTGGAGATCGAAGATCTGCGTGGTAACGTACCAACACGTATCGATAAGCTGCGTGATGAAAAGTACGACGCCATCATGATAGCCAAAGCAGGCGTAAGCAGGCTGGGTATTGATTTAAGCGAATTCCATGTTGACGAATTAACGCCTACCGAACTGGTACCCGCACCGGCACAGGGCGCTTTGGCCATACAATCGAGAGAGAACGACAGGGAATTGTTTGACCTGCTGCAAGTATTAAACCACCCGGATGTGGTTGAGGAACTGGCGGTGGAGCGTACGGTGCTGAAATTATTCGGCGGCGGCTGTCATTTGCCTTTAGGCTGTTATTGCCGTAAGGATGAAGGAGTGTTTCAGGTGTTTACTTCCAAAGCTGAAACAGGGGAAGGCTTTCCTGACAGGTTATTTCTGGAGTCAGATACTACTGATGGCCTTGCCGAAAAAGTGGTTTCTTTTTTTGACCCTAACCGTAAATTGGCTAAAAACGTATTCATTACCCGTGATCTTTCTGAACAAAGCTATTTCAGGAAGGCATTGGAAAAGCATGGCATCGAAATAGAGGCACGTTCATTGATCCGCACGGTACCGGTAATTAACAAGCTTGATCCCTATATTTTAAGAGATATCGACTGGATATTTTTTAGCAGCAAAAATGCTGTGGAATACTTTTTCGCCTTAAAGCCACAACTTCCCGCAAATGTTCAATTTGGCGTTATGGGCAGCGGGTCGGAAGATATATTACGCCGCAACGGTCATTTTGCAGCCTATGTAGGCGAAAGTGGGGACACCACCGAAGTAGCAGCTGATTTTGCTGCATTGGCCAATGGTTCGAAAGTATTATTCCCTGGAGCCGAAGGTTCATTAAGGAGTATTCAACAAGGTTTGTCGGCGGATACAAAGATCATCGACCTGCCTGTTTATGAAACCGTGCTGGAAGAAGACGTAGAATTGACCTCGGCAGATATACTGGTATTTACCAGTCCATCAAACGTAGAGGCTTATTTTGCTGAAAACTTATTGGAACCCAATCAGCAGGTAATAGCCATAGGTAAATCAACCGGCAAAAAATTTGATGAGATGGGGACTAAATACACCTTACCTTTCTCTCCCGATGAAGTAGGTTTAGCCGAAGCCGTTTTCGGGACAAATTGCTGGACGAACAGGTGTTAGAAAGTCGATAGTCCGTAGCCGATGGTCCATGGTCACTGTTGATTTTAGATGGCAAATCATTTAATTTATAAGCATCTATCTAAAATCATCCCTGCGCCATAAATTACCTTTAAGGCTTTTATACGATACATAATTGTAAGGGTTTGTATAACTTTGCGTTCCTCATGCCTAAAACGCAATTCTGAAGAGGAGCATAACAATAATGTTACAACGACCAAGAAGAAACCGCAAGAGTGAAGTGATCCGCCAGATGGTGCAGGAAACGCACGTTAGCGCGGCCAATTTGATATTCCCGCTGTTTATTGTGGATGGCGAGAACCAGAAAAGCGAAGTATCCTCCATGCCGGGCATTTACCGGTATTCCATAGATAATTTGCTGCGCGAAGTGGAAAGCTGCATGAAGCTGGGTTTGAAGTCATTCGACCTGTTCCCGAATGTCGATGAAGCATTAAAGGATAAATATGCTACCGAAAGTCATCGCGAAGAAAGCCTGTACCTGCGTGCCATCAGCCAGGTAAAAAAGAATTTTCCCGAAGCTTGCGTAATTACCGATGTGGCGATGGACCCCTACAGCAGCGATGGACATGATGGTATTGTAGAGAATGGTGAGATACTGAACGACGAAACTTTAGAAGTGTTAGGCAAAATGGCTTTGGCACATGCCCGGGCCGGTGCCGATATCATAGCGCCATCAGATATGATGGACGGGCGCGTGGGCTACATCCGCAATGTGCTGGATGATAATGGTTTTACGCAAGTATCTATCATGTCGTACACAGCTAAATATGCCAGTGCGTTTTACGGACCGTTCAGGGATGCTTTGAATTCAGCACCCAAGTTTGGTGACAAAAAGAGTTACCAGATGAACCCGGCCAATCAGCGTGAAGCCTTAATTGAAGCTGATCTGGATGAAGCCGAAGGCGCGGATTTTTTAATGGTAAAACCTGCTTTAGCTTACCTGGACGTGATCAAACTATTAAAAGATAATACGGAACTACCCATAGCGGCTTACAATGTGAGCGGCGAGTATGCCATGATCAAGGCCGCCATACAAAAAGGCTGGCTGAACGAACAGCGCGCCATCACCGAAGTGCTCACCAGCATCAGGCGGGCAGGCGCTACAGCGATACTGACGTATCATGCGAAGGAAGTCTTGGAGAATGGGTGGATATAAGCCCAGCCCTCCCCGGTAGGGAGGGCTTTGATAAAATTTAAAATATAAAGTCTCCCCTACCGGGGGAGATTTAGAGGGGGCTAAATGTTAGATTCAATAAAAAAGATGTTTTCTAATGAGGGTGATGAGCCGGTAAATAGTACAGGTAAGCCTGATATTAGCCGGGAGAAATCCGCTGAACTGTATGAAAAGGCCAAAACGTATTTTCCGGGTGGGGTAAATTCGCCGGTAAGGGCTTTTAAGTCGGTTTACGGAACGCCGCTTTTTATTGAGAAGGGTGATGGCTGCCATTTATGGGATGCCGATGGCAACCAATTTATTGATTTTTGCTGCTCATGGGGGCCATTGATCCTGGGGCATAACCCAGCTAAGGTGCGCGAAAAGGTGATCGAAGTAATGCAAAACGGCATGTCGTTCGGCGCACCAACCGCTTTGGAAAATGAGTTGGCTGAGCTGATCCTGAAGAATAATAAATACATCAAAAAGCTGCGTTTTGTAAGCTCGGGAACGGAAGCCGTGATGTCGGCCATTAGGTTAGCCCGCGGTTATACCAAACGCGACAAGATATTAAAGTTCGAAGGCTGTTATCATGGTCATACCGACTCATTGCTGGTTAAGGCAGGTTCGGGTTTGGTTACTTTTGGGGAGACCTCATCCGCAGGTGTACCAAAATCTTTTGCTGATGAAACCATTGTAGTTGCCCTGAATGATAAAGAGGCATTACAAAAAGCTTTTGAAGAATTTAAAGATCAGATAGCCGCTATCATTATTGAACCTATCCCGGCAAATAATGGATTGCTGCTGCAGGACAAGGAATATTTACAATACCTGCGCGATATTTGCACCCAAAATGGAACTTTATTGATATTTGATGAAGTGATATCCGGTTTCCGGGTAGGATTTGAGGGCGCGGCAGGCCATTACGGTATCCAGCCAGATATTATCACCTATGGTAAAATAATTGGCGGCGGTTTGCCGGTAGGCTGTTACGGCTCATCTGCTGAGATCATGAGCAATATTTCGCCTGAAGGGGCCGTTTACCAGGCAGGTACCTTATCAGGTAACCCGGTGGCTATGGCGGCAGGTATCGCGCAATTAACCGAGTTATTGCGCATGGGTTTTTACCGCGACCTGAATAATAAAACAGAAGAATTCACCGAATCAATACAGCGTTTTGCTTCGGCACGTAACTATAAATTTAAGGTATTTAGCATGGGGTCGATATTCTGGTTCGCGTTTACCGACCAGGAAAAGATCAGCCGGGCAGATGAAATTGATGCTGCCAGCATGGAAAAATTTAAAAAGATGCACCGCGAATTGCTGAACCGGGGCGTTTACTTAGGGCCATCAGGCTACGAGGTTGGCTTCATTTCATCGGCACATAATAAAGTTGAACTGGAAAAGGCAAAACGGGCTATATTTGATAGTTTGGATGTGGTGTTCAGAGATAAATAGGCCCCACCCAACCCTCCCCGGTAGGGAGGGCTTTAAGTAGATTATGATAATAAATATTAACAAAATAATTAAGTCTCCCCTGCCGGGGGAGATTTAGAGGGGGCTAAATGAAAAGACCATTTATAATTTTTTACGCACTCATTATTTATGCAGTAGCCGAACTGATATGGTGGGGCTATATGCTGGTGAAATTGCAGCCTGAACGCACAGCTATGATACTGGGCGAGGGCTGTATGTTCGTGATCGTATTTTTAGTTGGCGCGCTCAGTTTGCATAAATCAATAAAAAAAGAGCGCAAGTTACAGGATCAGAAAAAGAATTTCCTGCTTTCAGTAACGCACGAATTGAAATCGCCGCTGGCTTCTATAAAATTATTGCTGCAAACCATTCAAAAACGTGACCTCACCAAACAGCAGATACAGGACTTTATCGGTAAATCATTACTGGATATAGAGCGCCTGGACGATATGGTGGAGAATATGCTGCTGGCCTCAAAAATTGATAACCGCTCCTACACTTTTCCGAAGGCCGAATTTAACCTGTCGGTATTGGTGGATAACATTGTCAACAGGCTGCAGCTTAATAAGTGCGATATTAACGAGCAATTGATCAATGCCGAGATCGAACCAAAAATTGAGATCACGGGTGATAAATTTGCCTTAACCTCGGTGGTTACTAACCTGATCGAGAATGCTATCAAATACTCCGGCCCCTGCGAAGTGGTGGATGTGAGGCTATACTCGAGAGATAATAGGATCTACCTGGAAGTAGCCGATCATGGTATCGGTATAGCCGATGCGGAAAAAAGCCGTATTTTCGACAAGTTTTACCGCGTGGGCAGCGAGGATACACGCAATACAAAAGGGACGGGCCTTGGCTTATTCATCGTGAAGCAGGTGCTGGATAAGCACGAAGCCAGTATTAAAGTGAGGGATAATGACCCTACAGGAAGTATATTTGAAGTTGTTTTTGCATAAAGCGGTCACAAGTTACAGGCGGATTTTCACAGGTCTGTCATATATGAAATGTGATAGTGGCGGTATCAGATAAATTTGTGTAATTCGCCCTAAATAAGTGAATATTAGTGTTTTAAATAAATCAATCAAATGCCAAATAAAAAAAGAATTTTACTGGCCGAAGACGAAGATCATCTGCTGGAAGCTATAAAACTTAACCTTGAATTGGAAGGTTACAAAGTATCAACTGCCACCAATGGCAAAAAAGCGCTGCAAATATTTAAAGAAGAACGCTTTAACCTGGTGATACTGGATGTTATGATGCCCGAAGTGGATGGCTTTGTGGTTGCTGAAACCATCAGGTTGGAGAACTCTGAGGTGCCTATCATGTTCCTGACCGCCAAAAATACCAATGAGGATAAAATCGCCGGCCTAAAGAAAGGTGCGGATGACTACCTGACCAAGCCATTCAACCTGGAAGAATTGATCCTGAGGGTGAATAATCTTGTAAAAAGAGGCCTGAAGGGTGATGAACTGAAAGAGTTTAACAGCTATATGATCGGCGATAAAACAATTCATTTCAACTCGTTCGAACTGGTAAACGGCGATGGTTCCATCACCCCATTAACCAAAAAAGAAACCATGCTGCTGAAACTGCTGATTGAGCGCCGTAATGATGCGGTATCGCGCGAGCAAATACTGGAAACCGTGTGGAACTATGATGTATACCCATCCACCCGTACCATTGATAACTTTATACTGACGTTCCGTAAATATTTTGAACCCGATCCTAAAAACCCGGTTTATTTTCATTCCATTCGCGGCGTAGGGTATAAGTTCACGGATAACCAGCACTAATTAATGTTCAGTAATAAGGCAAGGCTATTAGTCATCAGTATTTTTATTGCCATGCTGGTATTTTTTACTTACCAGCATGTTTACCAACTGGCGGCGTTTTGCCTGATGATGGTCGTGCTGATCATTATAGAATACTTCAGGCAGGGTACACTGGTATTGGCGGCGAAATATTACCATATCAAGGATTACACAAAAACCGAAGAATTATTGAATCAAATAAAAAAACCGGAATGGCTGGGTAAAAAACGTCGTGGTTTTTATGAGTATATGATGGGCGCTATCTGCCTGCAAAAACACGAGTTTAATGCAGCCGAACAGCATTACGAACTGGCGGCACAATATCCCCTGCGCACGCTGAATGACCACGTAGCCGCTTTGGTGCATGTGGCAAATATCAGTATCAGGTTGGGAAACTATGATAAGGCTGAAGCCTATTTGCAGCTCGCGTTAAAGGACAGGGAGAAGATCACTGCCAAAATGTTAGCAGTGATAGACCGGTTGAGTCAGGAAATAAAGAAACACTAAATAAGAGCCAAGAATCAAGAGTCAAGAATCAAGAAAAGGTATAAATCTTGATTCTGATTATTGCCCTTTGATCTATAAAGAATAAAGCCAAGTTTCAGAACCAGGGAGGAAAAATCTTGACTCTTGGTTCTTGCATCTTGGCTCTAATAACAAATATGAGAGATTCGTTACTAATAAAAGCAGCATTTTCGGAGAAGACAGAACGGCCACCGGTGTGGATGATGAGGCAGGCGGGCCGCTTTATGAAGGAATATTGGGATATCAAGAATAAATATTCTTTCCTGGAGATGTGTAAAACCCCTGAATTAGCTGCCGATGTAACCATGCTGCCTGTTGATCTTTTGGGTATAGATGCAGCCATATTATTCTCGGATATACTGGTTACCGGGGAAGCCATGGGCGGCGATCTGAGTTTTACACAAAATATAGGGCCTAAGTTTGCCAACCCTGTACGTACCAAGGCGGATATTGATGCTTTGCAAACCGATGTAGGCGACAAATTACAATATGTGGCGGACGCGATTAAAGTGATACAGCAACGCCTGAATGGGAGTATTCCTTTGATTGGTTTTGCAGGTGCTCCGTTTACGGTGATGAGTTATTTGGTAGAGGGCGGATCGTCAAAAGATTTTAAGCTGACCAAATTGATGCTGCACAATGAGCCCGAAATGGCGCATCAGCTGTTATCAAAGATCGCGACTGTTACGGCTGATTACCTGAACTTGCAGATAGCCGCCGGTGTAAACGCCGTGCAGATATTTGACAGTTGGGCGCAGGCTTTGGCATGGGATGATTATAAGGAATTTTCGCATCGCTATATCGTGGAGATCATTAGCAAGCTGAACCGTAAGGATATCCCGGTGATCTCGTTTTGCAAAGGCAGCTCCGTTTTCGCGCCATTGATGGCCGAGGCCAAGCCGGATGTGATCTCTATCGATTGGAATGTTGACCTGCTGGATATGAAAAAGCGTTTGCCGCAAGGTATTGCTGTGCAGGGTAATCTTGATCCGCATATTTTGTATGCTGATAAAAAAGTGATCAAAGAAAGAATATATCGCCTTTTTGATCGTATGAAAGATGAGAGCGGTTTCATATTTAACCTGGGGCATGGCATTATGCCGGATATACCGTTCGACAATGTGAAGTATGCGGTAGAGATAATTAAAGAATATAAAAACTAATAAAAAAGGGTGTCACCCTGAGGCACTCGAAGAGTGTGCGTAAAGGCCTTTGCCCGCATGCTTCGAGTGCCTCAGCATGGCACCCAACCAGGATCAGGGAATGTATCAATACGTTTTAGCTATACACATCATTTTTGTAGTCTGCTGGATGGCGGGGCTGTTTTATATTGTGCGCCTGTTTATCTACCATACCGAAGCGCAGGAGAAGCCTGAACCAGATCGTAAGATACTATCTGACCAATTTGAAATTATGGAGCGCAGGTTGTGGAACGTGATCTCTGTTCCTTCCATGTGGCTGGTTATGGCTGCCGGGGTTACTATGGTCAGCCTTAATTTTACCTATCTCATACATCAACCCTGGCTGCAGATCAAGCTTTGTTTTGTGGTTGGGCTGATATTTTACCATCATATCTGCGAAAGCCGGATGAAGGAGATGCGCAAAGGCATTTTTAAATGGACATCAACCCAACTGCGTATCTGGAATGAGGTGGCTACGATATTCCTGTTTGCCATCGTTTTCCTGGCAGTATTAAAGAATGGTATCAGTTGGATCTACGGCCTGATCGGGCTGGTTGTTTTCGCCATAATCATTATGTCGGCAGTGAAGATCTATAAGTATTATAGGGTGAAGAAATAATTATTTAAAAGCCTCTTCGTCTAATTCTATTTTCCCCCACAAATACTTTAGCTTTTTTTGATTTCCAATCGTGACAAATAATTGTAAAGCTTTTCCGACTAAGGTGCTTTCATCCTGAATACCACTAAGTTTTTTTGCCTTTGCCATTAAAGCACTATCTATTTCAATACTAATTTTCATGAATATTATCCGAATGGAATTAATTAATTATTCCTTCATGTAGATCATGAATAGGAAATATCAGGTCATAATTGTTCCAATTCAAATTACCATCTATTATTTCGAAATTTTGAAACAGGTTTTCATCCAGGTATTTTGAAATAGAAGGATGAAGTGATTTAAGCAAAAAAGGTTTAAAATCCACTAACTTTTCAGTTCCATCATTAAATGAAATTCTGATTGCATAATCACCAATATAATTGGCAGTTATGATTTCAATTATATCAGTTGACTTGCTATCATCGTAATCCTGAACTATTTTCATTTTAGCTTATTAGTAATTCTTTCAAACTCAACCTCTTTGTGGTAAACAAAATAGTCCACCCATTTTTGTACTATTTTGTCGGCATAAACTTCAAGGAATTTTTCAAAGTCCTTTAGTTTAGACCCTTTCAAAGGTCTTCTATCTTTTACTAATTTAATTCTTATTTCTGAAATTTCACCATTTACAATAAAAAATTCAGCTTTGCTCTCAAAAGAGCCATAGCTTGCGTGAACATGAATTGGTTCATGCTCATTGGAATAAAAGAAGATAATGATTCCTAAGTATTCAAATATTTTTGGCATATTTTATTCTGATAATTCTTTTCTTCTATCATCTTGATTTTGAATTGATCCTTAACTTCATTATTTCTGTAGATAGATCATCCCATCCTTCATCACCAGTTTCACCTGTTTTACCAGTTTGATATCATCAGCCGGGTTGCCTGTTACCGCTACCAGGTCGGCAAGATAGCCGGGTTTGATGTTGCCGAGGCCCCTCAACTTGAAAACAAGCGCATTAACCGAGGTAGCCGATTTTAATACATCCAGCGGTGGCATGCCATACTCCGTCATCAGTATCATTTCGCGGGCATTATCACCATGCGGGAAAACACCTACATCGCCTCCCATACAAATAGTTACACCCGCTTTTAGGGCTTCTGTAAACGTGTAATGTTTTCTTTTAACAGCAGCCGGATCCGGATCAATACCTTTTTTCCACCCATAGTAGGATGTAATGGCTTCGGTGGCTGCAAGGGTTGGGCAAAGGGCAATGTCTTTTTCCTTCATCAGTTTAAAAAGCTCCGGGGTGCCCCCATCTCCGTGCTCAATAGTATTTACATCAGCCGCTATTGCCCTCCTCATACCTTCCTGTGTTCCGGAATGTACGGCAACTGTTCTTCCGCTGCTTTTGGCTACCTGTACGGCAGTTTTTAGTTCCTCTTCAGTAAAGGTTGGTTCAGCAGTTTCATTCAATCCCCAGCGGTAATCCACATAAATTTTCACCACATCGGCGCCATGTCCTATCTGCGAGCGTACCACGCGGGTTATTCCCTCTACACCATCTGCTTCCTCGCCGCCTTTAAGCACATCTGCTTCGGGTATTAAAGCCTTTGGGCCGTAGCTTCCGGTGGCTACAATGGCCCTTGTGGCTACCATCATCCTGGGGCCGGGTACAATGCCCTTTTCTATCGCGGTCTTTAATCCCGCATCATCATAACCTGCCCCTTCGGTACCCAGGTCGCGCACTGTAGTAAAGCCTGCCAGTAAAGTTGCTTTAGCATGCACCACAGCCCTTGCGGTTCGCTCAGCGCGACTTTCGGTCAGCACCTGGTCATTCCAGCTTGTTTCATTATAGGGATGCAGGAACAGGTGCGAATGCCCTTCTATCAACCCCGGCATTAAGGTCATTCCTTTTAGTTCGATCACTTTGGCTGATGCAGGCGCTTTAATAGAGGCAGGTTCGCCGGCACTTTCAATATGATTTCCTTTGATCAAAACCCACCAGCCGGTATGCATTTGCTGGCCATCAAAAACACGGTCGGGTTTTAAAAGGGTGTAGGTATCTGGGATTTTATCCTGGGCTAAAACGTAACCGGATATAGCAAAAACAAGAATGAACAGTAGTTTGATGATTTTCATAAGGTGTGAATTAGGTTTGGTAAATATAAACTAAAACGATTCAATATTGCAAAGCGGGTGGACTCACCCCGACATCTCCGCTAGCTAGCGGATTGTCGCCCCCCTCTACAAAGTAGAGAGGGGGTAAGAAAAAACTTCTAACAAAACCCTCTTTGCCGCTTGCGGGAGAGAGGGTGGTCGGCCGGAGCCACGACCGGATGAGTCGAATAGGCGACTTGCCAGCGCGAATCAACCTAAAAAATATTTTATCACCCATGCAACCATTTGCCCTCAATAATCATCTTACCTTTAAATGATGTTTTTGGAGCACAAGTACACAATAGAAGAACTGGTAAAACGCTGTAAGGCCGGTGAACGTAAAGCACAGGAATTGCTGTACAAGCAGTTCGCCTCGAAAATGCTGGGGGTGTGCACGCGTTACGCAACCGACAAGATGGAAGCCGAGGATATGCTGCAGAACGGTTTTATCAAGGTTTTTAAAAAACTGGACGATTTCCGTGGGGAAGGTTCCTTTGAGGGCTGGGTGAGGCGGATCATGGTACATTGCTCTATAGAATATTACCGCAAACATCATAAGATGATGCAGGTGGTAGATTTGGAGGAATCTGGACATGAGCCTTCGGTAAACGCGGTGGCGGCATCCAATCTTGATGCAAAGGACCTGATGGCGCTGATACAGCGGCTTTCGCCGGGATACCGGATGGTGTTTAACCTGTATGCCATTGAGGGTTATTCGCACAAAGAAATAGGGGAGATCATGGGAATGACAGAAGGCGCTTCTAAATCGCAGTTATCAAGGGCACGCGGTATATTAAAAGAACAAATTACTCAATCAGGAGGAAAAAGATATGAATATGCAGGATAAAGAGTTTGATGATCTGTTCCATTCAAAACTGGATAATTTTGAAATGGAACCATCGGCACAGGTATGGGAAAATATCGATGCTGAATTGAAGGGCAGGAAGAAAAAAGCCCTTTTGCCATGGTTAAGCATAGCAGCCAGTATTATTGTACTAGTGATTGCCGGGATATTGTTTATCCCAAAAAAGGCAAAGGACGATACTACCAAACCCGGCAAAAACAATTTAGCTATTAATCACCCTGCTTCGCCTGTGGTGAAACAACACCAGGATGCACCGGTAAAAAGTGGTCCTGAAATAAAAACTATTCAGCCTGAAAGCACTGTACCGGTAAATACGATAGCCGCGGTGCGTCATACTAAAAAAATGATAATGCCCGCTAAATCAACAGAGCAAGCAGCGCCGGTTATTAAAACAGAGCCTGTAAAGGTGGAAGAGCAACAAATGATAGCGGCGGTTACTGACCCGAAGACAAATGAAGCGGTACAACATTCAGTGCCTGGTATTGAAACGCCGCTGACTATACAACAACCTCCCATTGATGCAACGCCGGTAACACATGACGCACCGGAGGTGACAACTAAGCCGGTATTGGCTTCGGCACAGCTACCCGCGGCTAAACCAAACAAGGTTAAAAAACATGGCATCCGCAACTTCGGCGACCTGGTGAACCTGGTAGTGGCCAAAGTGGATAAACGTAAGGATAAGGTAATACAGTTTACCGATACCGACGACGATGGATCAACCCTTACCGGTGTGCATGTGGGCGCTATCAATATTAAAAAAGACAACAAATAATTCAATCTAACATACACATATATGAAACGTTTACTAATTACCGCCTTAATTTGCGCGGCAGCAACCACTGTGTTCGCACAGGATAATAAAACCGACACCACCAACAATACCAGCGATAGTACTAAAACTTATCATTTCAGAACAGGGTTTGGTAAGGATTATATCGATGATGATGAGCGCGACACCACTAATTATCACCATAAAGCCCCCGGCTTTTCTATCGGCCTCACCTTTTCAAGATTCGATCTTGGTTTGGCAACTCTGGTAGATAATGGCAGCTTTACACTATCGCCTCAAAATGAATTCCTGCGTTACCGTTCATGGAAAACCAGCAATGTAGGTTTTGATGTGTTCCAGTTTGGCTACCGGTTCAACAGCTCGTTTAAGATCTATGTGTCAGGCGGGTTCGACTGGACGCTTATCCGTTTACGTGAGGATATCACCATACTGCCTAATCAACCGGTATTAACTTATCGCCCGGATAGTATCCATTACAGCAAAAACCGCTTTTCGTCTACTTATTTGCGCATACCACTGTCGTTTGATTTTCGCACCAAAGAAGACGACCGGGGCAACAGGGCGCATTTTGTGATTGGCCCGGATGTAGGTTTATTATTGGGTGGCCGGGTAAAACAGATCAGCCATGAAAATGGCAAGCAGAAGATAGATGATGATTATCACTTTGCCAAACTGCGCTACGGAGGCTTTATACGCGTGGGCTACTCGGGCTGGGGCATATTTGCCAAATACTATGTGAACGATATGTTCGAGAATAGTCCCGAACAAAAAGGCCTCAAGAACTTCTCTTTCGGATTTACGTTCGGATTCTGACAGGACAATTTTTCGTGAGGTATTTAATAATAAAGGCTGTGTTTACACGGCCTTTTGTCGTTTTATGTATATTTATGCCCAATGTCTGAAACCCCTTTCCTGCAAGCGATCTCCTTAAGTAAAATATTCCCCGGTGCCGATAGGCCGGGTGTGAAAAAAACCGACCTTATCATTGAGCCGGGAGTAGTTACCGCCATTATCGGATCGAGCGGGAGCGGGAAAAGTACCCTGCTGCGTTTATTGTATGGATTGGTTTCGCCCGATGAGGGGCAGGTGAGATTTAAGGGCGAAAAGGTTTGGGGGCCGGAAGTGAAGCTGATACCGGGCCATGATGCCATGAAAATGGTTACGCAGGATAATGGCGATCTGAATACCTTTGCCAAAGTTTGGGATAACGTGGCCAGCCTGATGCCAAATACCAATGTGAAAGAGAAGGAAGAGCGCACCGAAAAGGTATTAAAGCAACTCAACATCCTGAAGCTGGCCGACAAGCGCGTAGCCGACCTGAGCGGCGGCGAAAGACAACGTGTAGCTATTGCTCGCGCGTTGATCACCCACCCCGAGGTGCTTTTACTGGATGAGCCCTTTAACCAGGTGGATACCACTTTCAGGGATGGCTTGCAGGAAGATATCAGGCAGATAGTTAAAGATACCGGGCTGACCGTGGTGATGGTATCACATGACCCGGCAGAAGTATTGTCTATGGCCTATGTACTGATCGTGCTGCAGGATGGAGAAATTGTTGAGATGGGCAATCCCAAAAAAATATACAACGACCCGAAAACCCTTTACACCGCGCAGCTGCTCACCAACTGCAATATTTTTACCACTGAAGAAGCTTTACTTTGCGGTATCAGGGCGCATAAGCAACACGTAATGATCTACCCGGAATGGGTAACTATCGCCAGCAGGTGGGGCCGTAAAAATTGGACGGTAAAGCAAGTGCTTTTTAAAGGCTTTTACGAAGAACTTCTGCTCGAAAACGGGGGTATACCCATGCGCATCCTCAACGGGGAAGCAGGCAAATATATGGATGGAGACAGGGTGAATTTGAAGATCGGGCGGTATTTGGAGTATTAGTTCCGTGAATTTTAGCTATTGATCAGTATCTCCTTAGCCATGATCATCGGTACGCTGATGTACTTCTTTTCCATGTAATTGATCACTTTCTCCAATACCTCGCGCGATTGTTGGTCCATGCCCTGCACTTCATCAGCGAACACGGTATTCATGGCGGTGTTGCGTATTTCTTTGATCTTTTCGGGTACTTCACGCATCGCAACTTCAATACGGCGCTGTTTTATCAGCGGTAAAAATTCGGATATGTTTTGCTCGATGATTTTCTCGGCGTGCACCAGTTCCTCATAGCGTTCCTGTAAATTCTTCTTAGCAACCTCGTTCAGCGAGTGCACCTCGATAAAATTAATAGGGAACTGCTCTAAAACTTCAGGAGCCGTGTCATTCGGAATAGCAAGATCGACAATGGTCTTTTTTTCCGTATCACCATTCAACAAGGTTTTGTATATCTCTGGCGTAATGATAGGCTGTACGGAAGATGTGCAGGTAATAATGGCGTCAAATCCCTTATGGTACGTCTTTAGCGCTTCCAGATCAAACGCTTCGCCACCCAGATCAGTAGCCAGTTGCTGCGCTTTTGACAAGGTGCGGTTAAACACGGCGAAGTTAGAGAACTTATGCTTTTGAAGATATTTAGAAATATTACGGTTTGTTTCGCCTGCACCAATGATCAAAACACGGGCGTTTGTACACAATTTAAGTTCTTTGAGTTTGCGGTAGGCTAATGAAACAACGGAGATGGGATTGCGGGAGATATTGGTATGGGTATAAACTTCTTTGGCAGTTTTCACTACGGTGTTCATCACCATTCGCAAGTAATCGCCGGTAAGGCCTGCCTCTTTGCAGCTTTCGTAGGCCTTGCGCATCTGCGGCAAAATTTCCTTTTCGCCAACGATCAGGCTTTCGAGCGAGCACGACGTACGCAGTAAATGATTTAGTGCCTCGTTATCTTCGTATATCGAAGCGCCCTGCATAAACACACCCATGTGCTCCGGGCAAAGGCCCATATCCAGCGCGTCAATAAACTTTCCAGCAAAGGTTTTATCCACCACCTGGTTTAAGGCCATCACAAATTCTACCCGGTTACAGGTTGCCAGATAAAATATCTCAGGGATATTAAATTGAGCTTTTATGCGTTGAAGCTTATCAGTCAGGTTTTCCTGGCAAATCACCAACTTCCCCAATTCCTTCAATTCGATCTGCTTATGCGTAAATGCAATTACTTTTAGATACTTCAATGCAAATTTAAATTTAGCCCAACAAATGTAACAGGATTAACGTGCCCCAATGTCAACACTTTGTCAAACACATCTATTTAGAATGTTTATAAACAATGGCCTTAAATGCGTTTAAACCCAATTTATTAATACGGTTAATGGCTGATTAGAGTTATATTGAACCATGCGAATGTTTAAAAAGATCAGCCTGGTTATCCAGGTGATATTTTACCTGGTAGCCGGTGTTAACCATTTCCGTAACCCGGAATCTTATTATCGCATCATCCCTCATTATCTTCCATATCCAATACTGCTAAATATGCTGGCAGGTTGCTTCGAGCTGTTATTTTGCATTATGCTGATATTTCCAAAAACAAGATCCTTAGCCGCATGGGGTATTATTTTGATGCTGATCTCTTTTCTGCCGATACACATCAGCATGATCGGTGATGCGCCTTTAAAATTGGGCAATCTTACGGTAACTCCGCTCCTTGCATGGATACGGTTGGTAGTTTTGCAGCCGTTATTGATATTATGGGCATGGTGGTATGTGAAAAAGTTGTAAGTTGGTGAATTGAAAAAAGGGTGTCATGCTGAGGCCCTCGAAGCATGCGGGCAAAGGCCTCAGCGCTCTCCTTCGAGAGCCTCAGGATGACAGCGCACTTTTATAAAAGTATCAATGATCAAAAAAGAAATATATACCATCCCCGGCGCCAAAGGCAGAAACATGCTGATGGATTTGACCTATGACGACACTAACCCTAAAGCGCCACTGGTAATTTTTGCGCATGGTTTTAAAGGATTTAAAGACTGGGGTACGCACAACCTGGTCGCACGCCACTTTGCCGAAAACGGATTTCGTTATCTAAAGTTCAACTTCTCGCACAACGGTACCACACCCGATAAACCTGTAGATTTTGCCGACCTGATCGCTTTCAGCGATAACACATTTTCGATTGAACTGGAGGATTTGAACGCGGTAATTGATTTCGCCTGCAATGGCTCGTCAATGCCGGCTGCTAAAGGGGTTTATTTAATCGGCCATAGTATGGGTGGCGGTATCAGCATTATTAAAACTGCCGAGGATAAACGGATAATCAAACTGGTTACTATGGCTTCCATCTCCGGGTTCCGGAATCTCTGGCCCAAAGAAGCCGAAGAGCAATGGCGGATACAAGGCATCATGTATATCCATAATGCGCGCACCGGTCAGCAAATGCCATTAAAATCAGCCTTGCTGGATGATCTGGATGCGCATCCGCTTCGTTTAAACATTGCAGACAAGGCGGCTGCAATACAACAACCCTGGCTTATCATTCATGGTGATGCCGACACCTCCGTTCCTGTCAATCATGCCGAAGAACTGAAAGCGGCACAACCGGCTGCTGAACTATTGATCCTAAAAAAAGCGGATCACGTTTTTGGCAGTACCCATCCATACGATAAAGATACTTTACCTGCACCTTTGCAGGAGTTCTGCTCCCGAACTATTGAATTTTTCAGCTAAAAAATGACGAACCGGTCATATACAAGCAACCTTTTTTGGTTTCTAATGCGTAGATAATCAATAATAACGATACTTGTGTATGAGTTTGGAGAGTGCCAAAAAGAAGGGAAGCAAATTCCTTAATCCTATACCTACTAATGTGGCTGGTTTCAATAAAATGATCCCTATATTAATAGAATATGCCACAAATAAAGCCGAAACTATACCTGTACAACCTCTGGGCCCTTTCAAAACAGACACGTCCATCTACAAAAAACCTCCTGCCAGTGGTTTGCGGATCACTTGGATAGGACATTCAAGTTTGCTGATAGAGATCGATGGTAAACGCATCCTCGCCGACCCGGTATGGAGCGAGCGGGCATCTTTTGCGTCATGGATAGGCCCGAAACGTTTTTTTGAAGCCCCCTTGCCTTTAGATGAATTGCCGCCACTGGATGCCGTGCTGCTTTCACACGATCATTATGATCACCTCGATAAAAATACCATCAAACATTTCGCGGGCACAACCATCCCCTTTTTCTGTTCTTTAGGCGTGGGTCAATATTTGGAAAAATGGGGGATCAACCCAAATTATATAACTGAGGTAGACTGGGGCGATAGTGTAATGATAAGCCATGATATTGTTTTAACAGCAACACCTGCGCGGCATTTTTCGGGTCGCGGTATCTTCGGCCGCAACGAAACTTTGTGGTCATCCTTTGTGATCAAAGGGCCCAAACATAATATCTTTTTTGGAGCTGATTCGGGCTGGTTCCCGGGCTTTAAAGAAATTGGTGATACCTTCGGCCCTTTCGACCTCACCATGCTGGAAATAGGCGCTTACGGCAAAAACTGGCCCGATATCCACATGGGCCCCGATCATGCATCCAATGCGCACATCGCGTTGCGCGGTAAATTAATGATGCCTATTCACTGGGGCACTTTTAACTTGTCCACCCATGCCTGGAATGAGCCCATTGAAAGATTATTGCAATACGCCAAAGAGAAAAATATAGAACTATTTATACCCGAACCAGGTAAACCTACCGAGGTAATGGGGGCGCTTAATTCGGAATGGTGGGTTCGTTAATAGTAATTTCAGTATCTTAATTATACATTAGCACTAACTATAAATAATAGCTGGTGCCATAAATGATAAGTTCTAAGCATAAAATAATTTTTTTCTCAATTGCAGTAATTGTGATGATAATTTGGTTTATAAGTCCAGACAAAGGTGCTAATGATCAAAGAGAATATTTTCGCAATTTAGATCTTTCAATCACTGGCATTGTAAAACAAACTATTCCGACAAATACGCATGATCATGGAGTTATTTATTTGGAAAAAATTAAAAGCAATAAAACCAACTATTACGAGACTTTGTATAAGGAAACCTTTCTTTTTTGCAAAATATATGATGATAAGGCTATCATTGTGACATCTCAAGTTTCCCAGATCCAGCCTAATGACAGCATCAGTTTAAATACTAGTAAGAATCAATATTTTATTTATCGGAAGGGTCTAAAAGTCGACGAATTAGGCCCATGGCTATATCCTGAAGACAGCTTCTATTATGCTTTGACAGTAAACGGATACTTGGATTTTAGCTATTACGAAACGCATCATAACCGCGTACAATGATAAAGTTGAGCGTAAAAAGAATAGGTGTCAGAGTAGAACAGCTAGTTGGCTTCGTTATTCTAGTAACATTCTTAAATTGTGGTTGCAACACACCAGAAAAAACATACACAAAAACTATATATATAAAGGATTTAAAGCCTATTAATTTAGATAACAGGGAATTGATCAATATTACATTATTTAAATGCTACCCAATAAAAATTAAATATAACGGTGATAAAAGATACGTCAATCTATATGTATGCAGAGATAATGAGTTGAGGGATACCTTATTTGTTTTTGAATCATCCGCAACAGTTCCTGATTATGCGGACAACGGCTCTAAGTTTAAAAATGTTCTTTCGATCGCAGCAACTGAAATTAAAGATAACCACCCCGATTCTGTATTTGTTGACTTACCGCCACAAATTAATATATCGCCTGGTTCGAATTATGTTTTTGCCACCTTACGTGTGCTTGAGGAGTAATTTAACGCCTTGGATTAATTCTCCTGCGGCTCTATCCAATTTCCATCCTCGCGGATGATATTGATCAGCTCATCAAGTGCGTTTAGCGAAGTGATATTCTTCTTCACCGCTTCCTTACCGCGATAAAGGGTCACCTTATCCGTACCCGAACCCACATAACCATAATCAGCATCCGCCATTTCTCCCGGACCGTTTACGATGCAGCCCATAATACCGATCTTCAGGCCTTTCAGGTGACTTGTCCGGCTGCGGATCATCTGGGTGGTTATCATCAGATCGAACAAAGTACGTCCGCAACTTGGGCATGATATGTATTCCGTTTTTGATATCCGCGACCGTGTGGCCTGCAGAATACCAAAAGCGGTTGAGGTAATTACTTTAGTTTCAATTTGTGGAGCATCTATCCATATCCCATCGCCAAAACCATCTACCAGCAGAGCGCCAAGATCTGTAGCAGAGTAGAGTTGAAGATCAGTTGTGAGTAAATCACTTTCGGACTTCCCGACTTCCGGACTTCCCGACTCAAAAGAGTAACTCCTCTTAATAATCACCGGCACATCCAGTTCCAACTCTCCCATTTTGAAGAAGAAAGCGCGCTGATCAGCCATACCATGCGGTGCATCGGTTTCCAAAACAAAAACAAGGCTTTTATCCAGTGGCAGCAAGCCAAATTCTTCCGAATCAACATCGGCAGGTATTATCCGCACCAGGTTTAAGGCTGATGTACGGTCTTCCGCCTGTATATATTCCTGCAAAGTAAATACCGGGTGACACATGGTTTTGTCAGCCAGTTTTTGCCAGGTTGGATAATTATAAAGTTGTTTCAAATTGCCGGGAAAGTTGAACGATGGAAAACTATCCGCTAAATAAACAAAATCCACCGACTGCTCGGCCATGTTATATTTATCCAGCAACGGCGAGTACAAATACCCGGCAGCACCCAATATAGCAGGGTCCTTTAAATTAGCTTGTGATAAATCAACCACCACCCGCGGCACCATATGCCCGCCAATGAAGGCGTTGGCCTCGTAGGTGTGGCGGCGTTTGTATTCGTAAGGGTTGTGAGTTTGACCATGGACCATAGACGATGGACCATGTACTTTTTGAGTTTCAACTTCTTGATTCTTGACTCTTGACTCTTGGCTCCTCTTCACATACCTCTTCACCAAAGCGATAGCCACCGGGGCCTCCGCTTCTGGTTCTTCCGTTAAAGAAACTCGTACCGTATCGCCTAAACCATCTTCCAGCAAAGTGCCAATGCCTACAGCAGATTTGATACGGCCATCCTCGCCGTCACCGGCTTCAGTAACACCCAGGTGCAAAGGATAATTCATCCCTTCGGCTACCATGGTTTCCACCAATAAACGATAAGCCTGCACCATCACCTGCGGATTGCTCGATTTCATTGAGATCACCAAATTATAGTAATTCAGCATCTCGCACATCCGCATAAACTCCATCGCCGACTCCACCATGCCCTGCGGGGTGTCGCCATAGCGGCTCATGATCCTGTCGGACAGCGACCCATGATTGGTACCGATACGCATAGCGGTACCGTACTCCTTGCATATCTTAACCAATGGCGAAAACTTCTGGTAAATGCGTTCCAGCTCGCCCTTGTATTCCGCGTCGGTATAATCCAGCTGGTCGAATTTCTTTTTATCGGCATAATTGCCGGGGTTCACACGTACTTTTTCAACGATGCGGGCCGCAACTTCGGCAGCGTTCGGGGTAAAATGTATGTCAGCCACCAATGGAGCGGTATAACCCCGCTGGCGCAATTGTTTTTTTATTTCAGCAAGATTTTGGGCCTCTTTAATGCTCGGCGCGGTGACGCGCACATATTCGCAGCCGGCCTCGATCATGCGGATCGACTGCTCCACCGTGCCAATCGTATCCATGGTATCAGTGGTGGTCATGCTTTGGATGCGAATGGGGTTATTGCCACCCATAGGCACATCGCCGATAGCAACCTCGCGGGTCACAAAACGGGAATATTCGGTAAGCGAATTACAATAACGGCCTTGCAGCACTTTAACGGCATCAGCATTCATACTGCAAATTTACGAAATATGTTGAATTGAAATTGTTGGAAGGTTGCAAAGTTTGAGGGTATTCCTTAAATAATAGCTATTTTAGGGCTGCCTTAAACTGATTCACAATGAAGAATATTTTTTACTTTTTATTAATTACCACTCTATTCTTTTCCTGCAAAAGCAATACTAAACAAACGGTTAAAGATTCAACCAGAACAATCAAACCCATAGTTGATACAACTCTACGTTTGATACAGAGATTTAAGTCGAATATACAGGGTGTATGGGTATATAAAGATTATATTGATGCCGTTGCAAAATCCAAATCTCCATTTTTGGCTTTTAAAGATGTTGGAAATATTACAGCGATGGTTATTGATACTAAAGCGATCAAGGGTGATAGTTTACTTGTAGGCATTGGCTATGGCAATCACGAAGGCGGTGATCTTATGATTAAATTCCATTCAGGGTCCAACAACACAATAATAGCTTATAACCCCGGAACAAATCCTAATGATGGACATTATGAATTAGGTTACTCAATAAATAAATCAGATACAGCATTAATTCTTTATACTATCAACAAGGAAAAAAAGACTACTGAACAAGCAAAGTATTCTAAAGTGTTAACTATTGGCGCAACTAAAGAATTAGGGGATGGCACTGACTATATAATTAACAAAATACTAATTTCTGGTAGTTACATTTTAACAGATACTTTAAGTAATAAATCAAAGGTGAAGTTTACAAATGATGGAAAAGTGGTTGGTTTTTCCGATTTCAAAACATATTTAATAAATAATGACTTCACGACACCTCCCGGCAATAATATGGACCAAATAATTTTTGATCTGAAAAGTAAGAACAAAAAAATTTATGCTTTTAAAATAGACCGTGACACATTAAACCTGTACCAAACCTCTTATGGTAAAGATTCTATAGATTTGATTTTAGGCAAGCGGATATACAAACTTATAAAACAAAAATAGCCGATAATCCATGAGCGAAACCATCCAATACCCCTATAGCAAAACCTCGGGTTTCCTCGGCGTTATAGTTCCGCTTGTTTTCGTTGGCATCACTTTTAATAATCTGAGGCATTCCTACCTCGCAGGCTTTGCCTTGAGCTGGATACTCATTGCTATTGCCGACCTGATATTCCTATCGCTTCTCATTTATATCTTGTTGCAACGACTGATCCCCGCACTCAAAAACAAGATCGCGCTTAAATTAAATGAAGAGGGCATCACGGATCATATCCGCAATATTGTAATCAGTTGGAGCGATATCAAAGATATTAACATGGAATCCGGCCGCAATTCATCCAAAATGGTGATCGACCTGAAAGAAGAAACCGAGTACGGCAAACAGATCGCTATTTCGTTAAGATGGGTTGAAGGCAAAGATTTAGAGATTTGCGAAACGACTGTGGCTTATTTTGAGGAGATGACGAACCTATCGTAACTGCCACTCTTCTAATACCCCTCCTTCTCCATCAATTTGATAGCTTCACCATACTTAAATATCAGGCCTGGCGCACGGTCAAAGGCCCAGCCTTTATAATTATCACGCATCAGCACCAGGCTGGCGTGGATATTTTCCTGCCTGCGCGATTCATACTTTAGAAACACATCGGCTACCTTATCCTCCAATTTATCTATCCGGGCCTGGTCGGCATAGATACTGGTCAGCTTTGATACCAGGTCAAAATTGATCTTCGACGTAATGTTATGTCCTTTGGCAACATCCCATGCCACGGTGCTCAGGTCGCGGTATAGAATTCCATCCGGGGCCAGGTACTTCAAATGGAATTCATCGTTTGATATGATCTTTTGCTGAAACTCCTTTGATTTTAAAGCGGAGTCGATGTTTTTTAGCACCATTTTTTGGTAAGCATATTGCTCTTCCTCCGCTTTCTTATTCTTGATCAGTTCCTCTTTAATATTGGTCATGATTTCCCGGGTCTCTTTTTTGTCGCGCAGGTTGCTGATATATTCAGTTAAAAACAACGCCAGCAAAACACTGAACATGATCAGGACCGATTCGCCCAGGTATTCCTTCCAGTCGCGCAGCACGTAAACTTCCGGCTTTTCTTGATTGGCAGGCGCTTTTGGTGATTTATGAGGTTTGGATTTTTCTTCCATGGGGCATTGATTATACCCTAAAAATAAAAAAGAATTTTGGCAATTACCGGCTTACCCCAATCCATTTTTCTCAAAATACTTTCTCACCAGCAGGTTGATAAACCGTTTCAGATACCCCTCGTTCAAAAATGCATTCGACCAGTTATCAAATCTTTGACATTGGATACCCAGGTAAAAAAAGTACAGGCTTACGCCCAATATAGGTAACAGGCGCTTTTCTTCGTCGCTTATTGGGGTGATAGATTGATAACCTTTCAGAAAAGCATCTGTCTTTAACTTACATTCGTTTTCATCCTTTTCGGTGCTATGCAGTTGCAAAATGTAATAGGCAATATCATAACAAAGCCAGCCGTTTCCGCAAAAATCAAAATCGAAAATGGTGATGTCCTTCTTCTTATCGATACTTAAATTATCAAACCAAATATCCAAATGCACGGCACCATGCCTGATCAGTACGATATCCGCTTTTTCAATCTCACCCAGCAAATATTGCTGAGCCGATGCCATAAAAACCATTTCTTCAGTATCAACCGAAATGAATTTTTTAAGCTGTCCAAAGGAATCTTTTAAAACAACTTGCGGTGTGTAGGTAACCCTGTCCAACTTCATCCCAACAATAAGCTGGTGCATCCGGGCCATAATTTCGCCAGCTTTATAGTGCAGTTCTGCCGGGAAATTCAGCAGCTTTTCGCCTTTGGCAAATGAAAATAGAACACCGAACCTGCTGCCTTCAGGCGCATTTAATTGCTGGATATAGTTGTTATTAGCATCTGCTAAAGGATAGGAAACCGGGATACCATTTTCGCGCAATAAATTCAGCAGCCTGATCTCTTCCTGTATCTCCTTTTCAGTTCTCCAATTAAGACTATATACCCGGAATACATATTTATCAGTGCCATCAATAACCAGGTACGAATCATTGATACCCGTCTTTAATAAACCGCAAGTGGTATTCGAGCTTAACTGATACTTGTCCTGTAAAAACAGGCCGAGATGCGATGCTGAAAGGGTGGAGTTAATGACGGGAAAAGGTTCCATGCTTCAAAATTCAATATCCAGCAGTCGTGAACCATGAATAATGCGAAGAATACTAATTTTTGAACCCTCAGTTAACTGATAAACAATACGGTATTTGTTGATCAATAATTCTCTTATCGTTGTATCCATTATTTCAGGTACTGCTTTACCCGACTTGGGATATGTGTAGAGCTGATTTATTTTATCAAAAATTCGGCTAATAAACTTCCTGGCGATTGTGGGTGAATCCTGTGATATATAGTTTTCAATATCTTCAAGGTCCTCGTAAGCTGATTCGGTGATAACAATTATTACTTGTTCCACTTATCGGCAAACTTTTGTTTTACTTCTTTGAAGTCATGAACCTTTCCATCTTCCACGTCCTTTATACCTTTCTCCACTTTTTCTACAAACAAAAGCCTTTCTATCAGCTTTTCTGCATCAAATTCATCTCCAAATGAATCAAGTGTTTCAATAACGGTATGCTTTTTCATATCACTATATATTATGCTAATATACGAAAAATGATTTCTTCCTTAAAAATCCAAAAGAGACTTGCGAAGTTTATAAAACTTCGCAAGTCTCTTCAAAACATTACAACTTTCAAACTTTACAACCTTCCAACAAAATCAAACCGCGTCAGACAACGAGCTAAATGTAAACTCCTTGATCTTCATTGGCGGGATCAGATAACTGCGGTAGCTTTCTACGCTGATACTGCGTTCAGGTTTACCTAAGGCTTCCACATTGTTCAGCATGATCACCGGGCTTTCGTTGAAGCGGAAATTCTTAATCGGGAATTTGATCTGCCCGTTCTCGATATAAAACAATCCATCACGGGTTAAGCCGGTCAATAATAAAGTCTGTGGGTCAACCATGCGGATATACCAAAGCCGCGAAACGAGAATTCCCTTCTCCGTACTTTTTATCATCTCTTCAATGGTGGCTGTACCACCTTCCATAATAATATTCGATGGACCCGGCTGCGGTCTTACACCTTTCTTATCCGCCCAGTAGCGCGAATACGACAAGTTTTTAACAACACCTTTTTCTATCCAGGTAGTTTTTTCGCGCGGCAACCCATCTCCACCCCAGGTGTTTGCCGGTAGTTCCGGGTTAAAGGGATCTGAATAGATGGTTACTTTTTCATTCATCAACTGCTCACCCAAACGGGTACCGCCACCTTTTTTACTTAAAAAACTGCGGCCTTCTTCGGCACTACGGGCATCAAAACGGAACATATTTTCGAGCATGTAAGTGGCTGCCACAGGCTCCAGTATCACGGTATATTTTCCCGGTTCAATGGCCTTGGCGCCTACTGAACTATTTGCTTTTAACGCAGCGATCTTTGTAGCCGCCAGTGTATCCAGCTTGCTTACATCCGTAAAACCGCGCGCGGCGTATCCCGATGCGGTTCCGGCTTCGTTGCGTGTAGTAACCGAAAAGGTAACATCTGTTCCCTTGTTATAGGCAAACAGGCCCTTCGAATTCATCACCGCATTAAAGCTGGTTGAATTTTCCAAAAACCCCGCGGCTGTCAGCTTCGCTTCTTTGGTAACCGACAAGCTTTTTGCCACCATTTCGGCGCGACTGTCCGGCGTCATGTCTGCGGTATTTTTGTTATAAGTTATCGCTTCAGCAAAGGTTTGCGGACCAAGCATCGGCATATATTCCGGGTTGGGCGGGGCCAATTGGGCCAGTTCTTCCGCACGGCGAACCACGCGCTCCAAAGCCGCATCGTCAAATTCATTAATGGTAGCAGTCCCGGCCTTTTTTCCATAAACCGAAGTAACCACAAGCCCAAGCGTACTGATATCGCCAGCCGTTGAAACCGCGTTTAATGCATACCGTATGTTCCCCCCTTCGCTTCCTCCCAAACTCACTTCGCACTCTTCTGCTTTTGAATAGCTAAGCACTTTCTTTAATAAAGCCTGTGCTTCTTCTTTATTTAGTATAGGCATATTATCCGATCTTTCTTTTTGTATTGATTACATTCACTCCCTTAAACAGCGCGGTTGATGAACCGTGCGATACCGCACTTGATTGTGCCGGCTGCCCCTTACCATCGCTGAACGCGCCACCCAGCCGGTAATCTTTTTCATCGCACACCTGCGCACATGAATTCCAGAATTCCTGGGTATTGGCCTGGTAAGCCACATCATTTAGCATGCCGCCTATTTTCCCGTCTTTTATCTCGTAAAACAGTTGTCCGCCAAATTGGAAGTTATAACGCTGCTGGTCGATAGAGAATGAACCATCGCCAATGATGTAAATACCCTTTTCCACGTTTTTGATCATGCTATCCACGCTTAAAGGCGTTTTGCCCGGTTGCAGGGATACATTCGGCATACGCTGGAATTGCACATCCTGCCAGCTTTGTGAGTAGCAGCAGCCCTGCGATTCATTTAAGCCGATGATATGCGCCTGGTCGCGGGTAGCCTGGTAATTCACCAGGGTACCCTCTTTGATCAGATCCCATTTTTTGCATTTTACACCTTCATCATCATAGCCTACCGCACCCAGCGAACCAACCTGAGTTTTATCGGCCACAATATTTACCTGTTTGCTGCCAAAATTAAATTTGCCCGATTTCCATTTATCCAAAGTCAGGAAGCTCGTTCCGGCAAAATTGGCTTCATAACCCAATACACGATCCAGTTCAGTTGGATGCCCTACCGACTCGTGTATGGTCAGCCACAAGTGGCTTGGGTCAAGTACCAAATCATATTTACCCGGGTCGACTGATTTTGCCGTCATTTTGTTTTTAACCTGCTCCGTTGCCGATTTCATATCCTCCAGGATATCATAGCGGTTTTTATAACGGGTAGTGATGCCGGTTACCTTCTCGCTATCCAGTGGGGTTAAGTAATCATACCCCATCCCCACCGGAGAGCTTAGTGAGCGCCGTGTTTCGAAACTGCCCGCTGCCGAATCAATTTTAGTCACATTAAATCCCGGCGATATGCGGTGTATATCCTGGTCGATGTAGGAACCATCTGTTGAAGCGAAATACTTTTGCTCGTTCACAATAAATAAGTTGGAGTTAACAAAGTTAGCTCCTCCCGCCATAGCAATGCTGTTGGCATTGAGCAACAGGTCTACTTTTTCTTTGATCGGCACCTCAAAAGCGTTCTTCTCCATCGGGGTTTTCCAGCTTACTTCGCCATAGCCTTTTTGTGGCGCCAGTTGCACGGGCGCTCCGCCAATTTTGGCGTTTGCTTTGGCTACCGCCACGGCCCTTTCGGCTGTTTTGGCAATACCCTCTTTGGTTACCACATTGCTTGCGGCAAAGCCCCAGCAGCCGTTGGCAATTACCCTGATGCCCACACCAAAGGATTCGGTATTGGCTACATTCAGCACCTTATTTTCGCGGGTGATAACAAACTGGTTCAGGTAGCGGCCTATACGGACATCAGCATAAGTAGCACCTTTTGCTTTTGCAACGGTCAGGGCCACATCAGCCAATTGCTTTTTAACTTTTACATCGATGCCATCCAGCGCCTGCAAGGGATCGATGGTATTACCGAATGCCAAGTTGGGCAGCATCATGGCGCTGGCCCCTAATCCTGATAAATAAATAAAGTCTCTTCTTCTCATAAGCCTCACCTAAATCCTCTCCGGTGGAGAGGACTTTATTTTTTAAATGTTAAATAATTAATTATTTAAGAACCCTCTCCTTTGGAGAGGGCAGGGTGAGGCCTTTGCCTTCCACCCATAAGAACGTACAAGCTAATAGTAACAGCAGATAAAAATAGATTTTCGGCACTGCAATTTGCAGCTTTTCGTGTATCGGTTTTGTTACAGAGCTAAAGTTGGTATTATCCGAGGCATATCGCCGGGTATCAGCTATCCTTTTTGCTGCCTTAACGCTTTTCCAGGCATCATTTCCATATACATACCACCACACCTGCTGGCCATTATTTTGTTTAACGGAATGCCATCCGGCAGATGAGGGCCAATTGGCGTTACTCCATTCAAAAGGGATCAACGGGTTTTGTACCGGGGCTAATGGTATTTGGTCACTGTTAATAACTGCCGGGGCCATTGGCGTTTCCAAATTCAATGAAACGGGTTGATCAGCTATAGGCAGTACCGGTACAACCGCCCATTGCTCATCAACTGAACTTTTTCGCGCCGCCTTACCAATTAATAAAGACCAGAAAGCGCCATAATCGTCTTTATCCCCCGCCAGCATCCAGTTGAAGGTATTGTTTGCGGTTGTGAACACCAATCTCCCCTCTCCTGCCAATGAACTACTCACCAGTAAATGCTTTTGCTCATCACTTACCAATGGCTGGGTGGCCGCTTGCGGCCTGATATAATTTGGATCGATCTTTAGCCCGGCTGATTTTCCTTTTTTACCATTAATAATTAAGGATATAGGCTTTGGTTCCTTCACATTCAATCTCTCTACGGGAAAATTATTTTGAAGCCAGGATGCAGTTTTGGAAGAACTGTCGGCGCGGATAATTACCCCTAAGCCTTTTTGTTTTACCTGCTGTTCAAGTATGCCTTTTTCAGAGCCATTCAATGATTTCAGTACTGACAGATCGCCTATAACCAGGTCGAATTTTTCCAATAGAGACGCGCTCAAATGATCCACCTTCACAGGCGACATATTCACATATTCAGTACTGAATTTATCCTTACTGATAGCTGACCGCACCGCCACTTCAAAGCCATTTTCAGAAAGCCAGTTCTTCAAAAACCGGGTCTCAAAATCCGGCGAAGCCGACAGGATCAATATTTTAAGCGGGTTGACCTGGCTAATCTCCACGGGCAGGTTTTCATCCGTCAGTGTATCCTTCCCGCTGATGGCTTGTACATGATAAACCGCCCGCCCGGCAACTTTGGGTATGGTAGTCAACTCAAACTCTCGATTCGTTTTGGCAGGGATGGTCAGGGTATCCACCTGGGTATTTAAGCCTTTTAATATTAAGCTGACAGACTTGTTATGGTTATTGTTGTATTTCCCCTGCACCCTTAAATTTTCACCGGCCTTTAGTTTTTCATTCCAGCCGATAGCAGTAATACCCGCAGGTGTTTCCGATGGATGAAACACTACCGGTAGCGGGGCTATCTGCTTTAATTCATTCTCACCCAAGCCATCACCAAAAATGTGCAGTTTGGTAATGGCCGGGCTATCCGCTTTCAATTCATCCAGGCGGATCAGCTTGGCTTTTGGATAGCTCTTTTCTATTTCACGATCTGAGGTAAATAACTTGCTGCTTTTATAACTTCCTAAACTATCAGGGTTAAAACCCGGTGTAAGCAGGATAGCGCTATGGTCGTCCAAAGCGGTAACATCTTTAGAATAATTGATAGGCAAAGCGATGCAAGCCAGCGCGGCTATCGCCAATAAGGTTGCAATAATCCTTAGTAACAAGTTTGCCTTTTTGGCCCGCTTATACTCCTTCCAAACCGCGAAGGCCGCGATCAGTACACAAATGATCAAAACGATAATGGTCCAGCTCATTTGTGATTCAGGTTTTTATAATACTCCTTAGAAAGCCCCATATCCGCCGAGTTTGGCTGATTACCGGGTAGCGGTTTATTTGAAGGCAATAACCGCTGTATCGCTTTTTCAATTGTGCCGATATCTGTGCTCTTTATTTTTTGCGCGGATAAAACCCGATGCATAGCGCTCACGGCCCCCAGGTAAATTTCAGGTTGTGCCGATGCTTTTTCGCTTAGCTGCAGGTTGGCTAATTGCAAAGTATGCATATCGGCCCCGCTTAATTTGGTGCCATTATTTAATTGCTCCAATATACTTACAGCATCTTTCAGCGCGCTGAACTCATCACTCGCCATTTTGATATCCTGGTGATTTACGGGCTGAATAATTTTATCCAACTCGCCTGTCAAACGCTTTTCCATTTTCAGCGGAGCTGGATTATAAGATGTTTTGGCTACATAAACCCGGGATTTTTGTTGCAGGTCTTTCAGCAATCGCAAGGCTTTATATTCAAACGGCAGTGCCCCCTTGCGGGTTGTTGAGCGGAGCTGCAATTCAGCCTTCCACATTTCGTTTAAGGTAGCTTTCAACTGCGCTTTTACTGATGGATCAAAAAACTGAGCATCCTCAGCATTGTCATGTTTATCGGTATAAGCATCCAGCACTACCGCTGCGTTGCCGTAATTTTTCACATCACCAACCGGGTCATCCCCTTTTTGCGATGGGTCGATAGCTGATTCCGACTCCTCGCCCAAAAATTTACCGTAACGCAACCGCAATAGTTTCTGGTCGGTACCAAGGTCGTTGCTCCTGCTTTTAAAGGTCTCATTACTAATGCTATCCTTATCCCGCAGCAATCTTTCCGAATCTAAGATGATCTGCCGTTCGCTCCTGAAATATTCCGGTTTTATGTTGACACCCTGCAACAGGCCATCCATACTTAACAGCTGCGCCGTATCCTGTATCGCCACAATGTATACATCGCTACGGCTTTGCTGATTGTGGTTATCCTGCGCCTGTATGTAGAAATAGAGTTCATCGCCCGGCTCCATATTCAGCGCGGGCAGACTGATCAGCTTTTGCAGATCATAATGCTGTTTTCCTTTAAATGCAGTTTCAAACGCGATTTTTTGTTCTTTAAACTTTACTGCTTCACCGCTTCCCTTGGCTATGGTAGCCTGTATAAAGGCATTGCTGATGCCATAGTCGTCATCAACCGCCACGCCTATGGTTACCCGCCGTACCTCGCCGGCATCGATATACGTGTATTGCTGCGGTGTTTTGATATGGATCACCGGCGGATTATCTTTAATTACCTGTATCGAATAAAGATCAGACAATTTACCATCAATATCTACCTGGTAAAAACCGGGTTTATCGATCAGTTTTTGCACTTCATAATCAGCATTGCCGTTATTTTTCAGGGCGATCCTATCCCGGCTATTGAATAATAAGGATACCTGTTTAACCGCCACATTTAATTTCAATTTCCAAACCACCACGCTACCATCCTCAACCTCTAAAGTAAATTTATCCTGTTCCCTTTGTGGTTTACCAGTATAGACAGGCGGCGTGATTGTGAGGCTTACCGATTCGATCTGCGGTAATGTTTTCTCGGGTGGAGTGTTTGTTGCAATCACTCCGGCAGGTACAAAAAGATGAGGGTTAACATTGTGCCAGGCGCCCTGCACACGGATAACGATAAAACCAAATACACACACAATAATAAAAAACAACAGGCTGAATTTAAACCGCTGCGCAAATTGCTTCTGACTAAGCGGAACGACCTCCAAAATCTCTTCTATCCTGGCTAACTGCATTTTTTCGAGCAGGTTGAGTTCGCTCGTTTCTTTCAGTGCTAACTCAGAACTCTCCTCCAGGTCGGGATATTTAAGATTTAAAAACGTGGTAATGGTTTTAATATCCACCCGCCACCATTTTTTGATCACTGCGATGCATCCGAAAATAATGACAAACAATGGTATCGACCACCAACCGGGCACAGCAAAAGCAGCATACAGGAAACAACTGATCAACATCGCCAAAGCGGCAGAAAAAAGCACATCGGCTGTAAACTGGCATGTAAGATAGCGCCGTTGCAATGAGATGATCTTATTTAAGCCTTGTTCAGCCATGCTGTACTATTTTTTTACCTCTCATTTGTGATGCCTTTTTATGGGCCAGCCAACGTTCAGCAACAAATATTAAAATCAGTAATAACCAACCATACCGGGCAAGGTTGACCCTTTCGGTTATGCTATTGGCCGGGGTGTGAACTTCACTATTGATAACGGGCAACAATTGTTTAGTATCCACTGTCCTGCGGTCGTGTTTCATCTCAATTCCGGGGGGACTAATAACCAGCTTTAACAGCATCTTGGGGAAATTATCGTTCCAAACCAAATCATTGTAAGCCGGATCGAAGCGGCTGAAAAAATGATAAATATGTTGCTGCGAACCAAAGCTTAAAAGCGGATTTCCAAACCCATCCTGCCAAAGTATTTTTCCATTATTATCATTTGCACTAACGACCTTATATAAAGCTATTTTTTGTGACGATAAAGAACCATTATTATCATCTATCCATGAATTGACATCGTTAATCTTGCCAGTCTCATAGGCAAAAACATGGTCAGCATTTTGGGATAATTGTTTACTTAAAGGCTTTTGCGATAACCAGAATAGCCAGCTTTGTTTTGCCGGGATCTGCCCAAAATCTGCATATTGTTTGACTACCGCCTTATGTTTGCTGAATTGAATGATCGATACCAAAACTGCCTTCACATACCCGGCATCCGCATTCCTGTCAGCATAAACAGCAAATCGCCAGGTTGAGGTATCCACGACAACGGCTTCGTTTGAATTTTTCAGGCTGACAGTAAGCTTGCCATTAGTTGTATTGATAACAAAAGGCGTGTTATACAGATTACCGGACCGGACGGTATAAGTAGTAAAATTAGTCCCGCCCGGTTTACTGGTGCCCTGCACAACCTGTATATCATTGTTATTACTTAGCCAGGCTTTTTCAATCCAGGTACTTGTTGAGTCCGCCGAAGTATAAGTTTGCCAATGCAGCTTTAACTTTACCTGCGGCTTAGTTCCCTGGAAATGGTTAAATCCATTTTGTGTAAATAGGTAGGCTGGTAAGGTTGACGGTATTTGTCCATCCAAACGCTGCACCAGGCTCCAATAGGAAGCGCTGTCGGCAATGCTTTTCTGATCTTTATTATCGGTTAGCACCTTACTTAATTCAGCCTTTTCAAACCACTTGTTAAAGTAATGGAACTCATACCCTGCTTTCATAAGCGAATCGACCTGCGGCTTAAATTTCTGATAGCCTTCTTTTACATTTTCCTTCGGGATCAGTAGCCAGCCTTTAATGGATGAAGCGCTGATGTGCTTTTGCCAAAACGGCATTGCCAGAATCAAAGCCAGCAAGGCCAGCAACAGGCATCGCAGTAATAACAGCAACAGGTCATGCAATTTAAAACTCCGGCTGCTTTTTTGTGCCGAAGCATTCATCAACGCGATGCTCCCCACCTTCAGCGTTTTGCCTGGCCGGATATTCCACAGGTGTATCGCCACCGGGATGCTTAACGCCGCCAGTGCAAATAACCATATGGAATTGAGTAGAATCATAGACCTCTCCTAAATCCTTTCCAAAGGAGAGGACTTTTTATTTTATTTAACATACAAATTCTTCTTCTTAAGCCCCTCTCCCCCGGAGAGGGGTTGGGGTGAGGTTTCGCTGCACCAAAAAATCCCGCAAAGCCTCATCCAGCGGCTGACCTGTACTGATCATCCTGTAGGATATGCGTTTGCCCAACAGCTCCATCCTCAAGTCTGCTAAATGTCTGGCCAATGTTTCCTGGTACTCATCCCGCTCCTGCTGGGTGTTAATAGCGATGGTTTCGCCCGTTTCCAGGTCTTCCAACGCGCCATAGCCTTTAAAATCAAAGTCCAATTCATTTTGTCCCATCAAATGAAAAACGATGATCTCATGCCGTAATGCAGCCAAGGATTCCAGCAACCTGCTGATCTCCCCATTCACCTGGTACATATCGGTGATAAACACCAGCAGTTCCTTCCGCCCGGTTCCGGCAAACAGCTCTTTATAATGCACCGGTTTGGTGAATTTCCCTGCCGGTTGTATTTGGTCAAGCTGATAAAACAATCGCTGTAAATGCTGCGGGTCTGGTTTTGAAGCCATCGAAAATAAACCGCCATTGGCTAAAGTATACAGCCCCGTAGAATCACCCTGCAAATTGGCGAGGTAAGCCAGCGAAGCCGCCAAAAAGCGTGCATAATCTATCTTCTTAACCCCATTATCATCATGGTTCATAGATGCACTTGCATCGATCAAAAACCGGACAGAAATGGTAGTTTCCACCTCTGATTCGCGGATATAATACCTGTCAGACCGGGCGTACATTTTCCAATCCAGCCAGCGCAGGTCGTCTCCCGGCTGATAGCTGCGGTATTGGCTGAACTCCAGTCCGGGCCCCTTTACTTTACTTTTATTAAACCCGCTCATAAAGCCATCAATAACCGTTTTCGCCAGTAAGGGCAAATCTTTAATGGTCATTAATACTTTGGGATCGAGTTGCATGGGTTGGCCCCCTCTGTATCTCCCCCGGTAGGGGAGACTGTTGATTTTATGGTTCCTTTTTTTAAGCCCCTCTCTACCGGAGAGGGGTTTGGGGTGAGGCTAAAGGGGTGTCGGCCTTTCAATCACCCTGATCAACTCCGCCGTTACCATATCCGAAGTAATATTTTCGGCTTCGGCTTTAAAGTTAAGCAATATCCGGTGCCTTAGTACCGGCGGCGCCATAGCATGCAGATCTTCCATAATCACCGAATACCTGCCCTTTAACAACGCGCGTGCTTTAGCAGTTAGTATCAGCGCCTGCCCGGCCCGTGGCCCGGCTCCCCAGCGTACCCATTCTTTAATATAATCAACGTTAGTCGTATCCGGTCGGGTAGCCCGGATAAACTGGCTCACATATTTCACCAAATCATCGCTGATGTTTACTTGTCTGACTAAAGACTGCGCTTGTAATATCTCCTCTGCAGTGATCACTGCTTTTACATCGGCTTTCTTTATACCGGTAGTACGGTTCAATACTTCAAATTCTTCCTGTTCGGTAGGATAGCCAATTTTCACCAGCAACAAAAAGCGATCGAGTTGCGCCTCTGGCAGTGGATAAGTACCGGCCTGCTCTATCGGGTTTTGGGTGGCGAGGATAAAAAATGGCCTGTCTAAAGGATAAGTTTCTCCGCCATAGGTCACCTCAAATTCCTGCATGGCTTCTAATAGCGCCGCCTGTGTTTTGGGGGGTGTGCGGTTGATCTCATCAGCCAAAATAATATTGGCAAACAAGGGGCCTTTATTGAATTTAAAGAAACGCTTTCCGGTAGTATGGTCTTCTTCCAGTATTTCGGTACCTATAATATCCGTCGGCATCAAATCGGGTGTAAACTGTATGCGCCTGAAAGCCAGGTGCAGCGCCTGCGACATGGTTTTTACGATCAGCGTTTTAGCCAATCCAGGTACCCCTTCCAGCAAACAATGCCCGCCGGCCAGGAAAGCCACCAGCATTTCGTCCAGTATATGATCCTGACCAACTATTACCTTTTGTATCTCTGTTTTCAACTGCGGCAGTTTGCCCAGCAGCGCTTTTACATCTTTTTCGGTCAGTTCCAAGTTAATTATGAGTTATGATTCATCATCCGTAGCGATGGGTTTGAAACTCATTGCTACGGATCTACAATAAACAACACAAGATATTACGCTTTTGCCTAATAACCATGCATTTTATCAAAAATCAAACAAAGTATCCAAAACTTTACAGCTTTATCAAACAAAAGGTGATTTTCGCACATAATTTTATGCTACTTTTATAGTTTTATAAGTTGATGTCATTCGCCTCAAAATTCACTTTCACCAGGTTTAGCTATCATTCGGGCGATTGGGACACCGATCAGCGTATGCCCTCCAACCTGCTCAACTCCCTGCTGGAATATACCACCATCCCCATTGACCCCAAGGAAAAAGTGATACCGCTTGGCAGCAGTGATATATTTTCAGCACCCTTTGCTTACCTCAGCGGGCACAAGCTGGTGCAGTTTGACGCACAGGAACGTGCCAACTTTAAAAAGTATGTGCAAAACGGTGGTTTTATATTTGTAGATGATTGCAATCATGATATCGACGGACTTTTTGCCAAATCATTCGAGGCGCAAATAACCGCCATTTTTGGCCCTAGTGCTTTAAAGAAAATACCCAACAATCATGATATCTATCATTCCTTCTTTAAGTTCGACAAGGGCCCGCCTACTACTACGTTTGAACTGAATGGCTGGGGTGACGATTTAGTGCATGATTACCTGAAGGCCATCGAAATTAATGGCCGCATCGCCGTATTATACAGTAACAAAGATTACGGCTGCGAATGGGATTATGATTACCGCAACAAACGCTTTTTAGCCGAAGATAATACCAAGTTTGGAGTGAATATTATTATGTATGCGTTGAATTCGTAACTATTAATTAACACAAATAAATATTACTAAGGTGTTTCGTTTGTCGATTTATACAACTATTCTTATATTGATTGCCTAAACATACATAGTATGTCGCATTTTTTTGCCAGACCAGAACTTCACAACGCCGGGGACGGTGATTACGAACTACTTCATAAGGTAATGGCAGTTGCTGGCTATTATCGTGTTATTCAGTTAAAAGACGGTCACTGGTACGACCTGCCTACAGGTGAGTATTATAAAAATACAATTGATTCAACCACAATAACATCAACCACCATAGAAAGATATGAAGTAGAAGATGCTATTCTTCAAATAGTTAATAACAATACAGATAAGGGCAAGGATTACTCTCTTGTACTAACTAAGTCCTTTACTTCGGATGTCTGTTTAAAACTTAAGAGAACTACGGACACATCAAAACTCCCTCCTGGCGAAAATTTGTAAAAGACAGAAGATAAATAAGAAGTTAATCCCCCATTAAGGGGGATATTTATTAAATATATGTGAGTATCACCATAATACTCCTTTTAATTATACATTCCTCTTCTTATATTTATGAACTTAATAACTAACTGCTTTGAAAAGAAAAGACTTCCTTTATCTTACCGGCATGGGCTTTGGGGCCTCTATGCTGAGCCGTATTCCCGTTATAGGTTCGCCAATTAAGCATGGCAACATACTACAGGGCGCTGATGTAGCGCTGAAAAAGAAAATGGCTGATGTTGCCTTAAACGCCGCGCGTTCAAAAGGTGCAACTTATACGGACGTTCGCATCGGTCGTTACTTAAACCAGTATGTGGTTACCCGTGAAAACAAGGTGGAAAACATTGTCGATACCGAATCGTACGGCATGGGCATCCGCGTAATAGCCAATGGCTGCTGGGGCTTTGCCGCTACCGACAAGCTGGATAACGACAGCATTGCCAAAGCAACGCAACTGGCCGTAGCTATCGCCAAAGAAAACGCCCGCCTGCAATCGGAACCGGTACAATTGGTTCCCCAAAAAGGCCATGGCGAGGTAAGCTGGAAAACGCCTATCGAAAAGAACGCGTTCGAGGTGCCTATCAAAGAGAAAACCGACCTGCTGCTATCAGTAAATGACGCGGCTATGAAAGGCGGCGCCAACTATGTCAACTCCATCATCTTTTTGGTGAACGAACAGAAATATTTCGCGTCAACAGATGGTTCTTATATCGACCAGGATATCCACCGGATATGGCCGGTATTTGGCGTTACCAAAATTGACGAGAAGAGCGGCAAGTTTGAAACCCGCCAATCACTAAGCGCGCCGCGCGGTATGGGTTACGAGTATCTAATTCCCCGCGACAGTGATAAAATTAAAGGCCCAACAACGCTTTACCGCGACCGTTATGATATGCTGGAAGATGCCAGGGCCGCGGCCCCGCAGGCAGCCGAAAAGCTGAAAGCCAAATCGGTTGAAGCCGGTAAATATGACCTGGTGCTTGATCCAAGCCATTTATGGCTCACCATCCACGAATCAGTAGGTCACCCATCGGAGCTTGACCGTGTGCTTGGCTACGAGGCCAATTATGCAGGAACAAGCTTCCTGACTTTGGATAAATGGAAATCGGGCAAATTCAACTTCGGCAGCAAGAATGTAAATATTGTGGCTGATAAATTACAACCCGGCTCATTAGGCGCGGTTGGTTATGACGATGAAGGTGTTGAAGCCAAAAGATGGGACATCATTAAAGATGGCATCCTGGTGAATTACCAGGCCATCCGCGACCAGGCTCACATTATCGGCCTTAAAGAATCACAGGGCTGCTGCTACGCCGATAACTGGAGCGATGTGCAATTCCAGCGCATGCCTAATATTTCTTTACAGCCCGGCGCGACACCTTTGGTGCCTGCCGATATGATCAAGAATGTGGAAAAAGGCATTTACATCATCGGCGACAGTTCCTTCTCTATCGATCAGCAGCGTTATAATTTCCAGTTCAGCGGTCAGCTTTATTACGAAATTAAAGAAGGCAAGATAGCCGGCATGCTGAATGATGTAGCTTACCAGGCCAACACCCAGGAATTCTGGAACTCGTGCAACGCCGTTTGCGATAAGAGTGATTATCGCCTTGGCGGATCATTCTTTGATGGCAAGGGCCAGCCGGGGCAGGTGAGCGCCGTATCGCACGGATCATCAACCTCATTATTTAAAGGAGTTAACGTAATTAATACAGCAAGAAAAATCTAAAATATTATGGCTATAATAAGCGAAGATGATTGCCGCGCATTAATGAAAAAGGCGCTAAGCTATTCAAAAGCCGAAGAGTGCGAGATCAACCTCAGTGGGTCTGAGGGCGGTAATATCCGTTATGCGCGCAACTCGGTATCCACAAGCGGCGCGATAAGTCAGACCAGTATGGTCATCTCATCCGCCTTTGGCAAAAAATTGGGTATTGTAACTACCAACGAATACGATGATGCCTCTATCGCCAAGGCGGTAAAGCTATCAGAAGACCTTGCACAACTGGCCCCTGAAAACCCGGAATATGTTCCATTTTTGGGCCCACAAACCTACACCGCTAAAAACCCTAAACTGTTTGACAAGAAAACTTATGAAATGACACCTAAGCAGCGTGCTGACATGGTGGAGCAAAGTTTGAAAATAGCCAAGGATAATAAGTGTACTGCGGCAGGTTTTTTGCAAAATCAGGGAAGCTTTACATCATTGATGAACTCGCATGGTTTGTTTGCTTACAGTTTGTATTCGGATATCAATTTCTCCATCACGATGCGTACAGCGGATAGTCTGGGTTCAGGTTATTCCAGCCGTGACTTTGAGGATTTTAATGATATGGATACGGTAAAGCTGAGTAAGATAGCCGCGCAAAAGGCAACAGGCTCTCTTACCGCCAAAGCTATTGAGCCGGGTAAATATACTGTAATATTGGAACCGGCCGCCGGTATTGTGCTTTTAGAGCAGTTATATGGCGGTTTGGATGCGCGCAGCGCGGATGAAGGCCGCAGCTTTTTAAGTAAAGCAGGCGGTGGTACCAAACTTGGCGAAAAAATGGTGGACGAAAGAGTAAACATCTACTCTGACCCGCTGGACCCACGGATACCAAACGGCGTTTGGGCCGGCGATGGGCAGCCCTTACATAAAATAAACTGGATAGAAAAAGGGGTGATCAAAAACCTGTTCTACTCACGTTACTGGGCTGAAAAGAAAGGTGTTAAACCTGTTCCTTATTCGGGGCCGGTTATTATGGAAGGCGGTACTGCTTCGCTTGAAGAACTGATCAAGGGTACTGAAAAAGGGATATTGGTAACCCGCTTATGGTATATCCGCCCGGTTGACCCGCAAACTTTACTATATACCGGTTTAACCCGTGATGGTACTTTTTATATTGAGAACGGACAGATCAAATTCCCGATCAAGAATTTCCGCTTCAATGAGAGCCCGGTGATCATGCTGAACAACCTGGAAGCCTTAGGCATACCGGAAAGAACAGTAAGCAGCGAATCAAATCAAAGCTGCCTGATACCGCCAATGAAGATAAGGGACTTCACCTTTACTTCGTTATCTGACGCGGTGTAGGTTTTGTTTGTTGAAAAGTTGTAAGGTTGGAAAGTTGTAAGGTTATTACACTTTTTAAATCTTACAACTTTTTTCTTTTTAAACTCTTAACGCAACATTCCAACCTTTCAACAATCTTTAAATATTAAAAGTAGCTTTTAGCAGTATAATCCGGCCCGGTATCTGGTAGGTATTGGAGGTGAATGTATTGGCTGATAAATAAAGCGCGTTGTACTGTTTGGTATCGAAAAGATTATTGGCGCTCAGCTCAAAATCAGTTTTGATCTTATTGATCTTGTACCTCACCGATGCATCGGCAAAAAAGTACTTATGGTTGGCATTTTGATCTTGCTGTGTGGCGTAATGATCGCCTGATAGCTTAAACATAAGATTGGCAAGCGGGTTATAATTCAATGATGCCTGCTGGTAAATATTGCTTATGGTTGGATTGGAAACTGAAGATGATGACGATTTGCTGGTAATATGACTATAAACTATTCTATAGCTTAAATTCAGCACATCACTCACCTTGGTATCTGCCTCCAGGTTGCCGGTGGTCGAGATGGTTTTGTATGGCAATAAGATATTGTTCTGTATCTGGTTCGAGCTGTTTGACTGCCAGGATATACCTCCGCTAAAGGTTGTGCGCAAAGCAAATGCGTATTTGCTAATAGAACCATTCAAAGTCCAGGAATCAGTATTATTTTCAAACGGCAACACAATGTTTTGGTCGATGCTGTTGCTGATAATGCTTGTGGCTATATTGTTAGCTGTAACGTGGCGATAGATAGAATTGATGCTAAAGAAGAAAAGGGTGAGCGCTTTGCGGTAATTAAAACCGAGCGCGGCCATTTGGATCTGGCGCTCGGTTAGGTCGGCATTATTGACATACAGGCTGCGATAATCCTTCAAAATATAGCCGTTATAAATATCCTGGATGTTGCCGATGTCATTTCTATAATTATACATCAGGCTAAAATAATTCTCCACCCCGGCCTGGTATTTTACAAACAGCCTCGGGTTAAAATACAGGTGTGTTAATGACTTATCCAGCGCGAATAAATTATCCGAATAATTTATCTGCTGCAAGCTTAAGGGCAGTATAAGGTTAACTTTAAATATGGTACCCGGCAGATCGTACCCCGCCTCCGCATATATTTTTTGGCGCGACCAGTTCAAATGGTTCTGCGTGCTATCGGTAACCAGGCTAGCCGAATTATTGGTTTGCACCGCGTTTAATGCCGACTCCAGTTTTTGCGATTGCAGGCTAAATCCAACCTTATAGCTTTGGGTGACATACTGCGAAGGCAATTTATACGCGACATAATTATTGGTGAACCACGTTGGCACATTGACAGTTTGAGCCAAAGACCGATAAGGCTGACCGTTATTAAACACATCAGGATTTAACCCGGGGTCAATTGATAAGTTTTCAGGTTCAGCTATATGGTTGAGATAGGAATATATCTCAATGATTTTATTCGATTTGAAGGTTTGCATCAGGTTGAATTCATTGGAGAAATTCAACGTATTATCTCTGAAAACCTGGTTCACCGGGCTGCCATTGGTTACCAAACCTGAATAAGTAGTATTGTGGCTATAGTCTGCGATAAAGTTATTATTCAGGTAATATTTGTCCTTATTGATATTAAGGCTCAACTGGCCAAACAAAATATCCGGGCGAAATTTATTGTGCTGTACTTCCGAATAACGTATCGTATCACCAGGCAAATAAACGGATGCCAGTTTCTGGTAATCCTGCTGCTGGGTATCATGCAGGTAATACAGATTGGCCCTCAGGATCACATCTTTTTGCAGGTGCACCAGGTTGTTTAAGTTGATGATGCCCGATTTATTGAATAGGTACCTGTTTCGTGGCAGGTCTGGGTCGCCGGCAGTTCCGGTGGAAAGCACGGTTGCCGGGGGAGCATTATCTACCCGCGAAAAAAAATCAGACGCGTTGTGCGATACCAAATCATTCTGAACATCAAAGCCGGTATTATTGCCCCGCAGGTAATTGATGGCCTTGTATTTATCCTTAAACATCATCGCGTTCAAATCCTCATCATACTTGCCGGGTATGCCCGCGCCTACGGTTTCTTGCCCTACTAATTGAAGCTTAGCATTTTTTTTGATGGTGAGGTTCAGCGCCACATCTTCGCTCACCACTTTATTTTGCAGCATTTTAACCGGCTGATGGTTTTCTATTACCTGCACCTGGTCAACCACCCCATTCGGTATACTGCTGGTGGCAATGTTATATTTATCATCCAGTAAATTATCCCCGCCAATGTACAGGTTGGATATCGCCTTGTTGTTATAGAATATCTTCCCATCAGCGGCCACCTGTATGCCCGGCAACTTTTTGATCACATCCCCAATCACCCTATCCTGTGGGTTGCTGAAATCAGATACCTTGTAGCTCAACGTATCGCCGCTGGTTTTCAGCACAGGTCGTTTATTTTTGATGATCACCGCTTGCAACTGGTTAACCGCCGGGGATAATATAAAATTGCAGGGCGTAGCAAAGTCAGTTATTACCTTACTTTGCTTTTTAAAACCGATGCTGCTTACCTCAACTGTTAAACCGTTTGAGGGTGCGCTTTTAGGTACCTGCAAAGTATATTCGCCCTTATCATTGCTTACGGTGTAGGCCAGTATGCTATTGGTGCTATTTTTTAGGTTGACGCTTACAAAGGCGACCGCCTTGCCTGTACTGTCCTTAACCGTGCCCTTAATGCTTTGCGCAAGGCACAAGCAAGAGAACATCATAAAAACACTTAATATCCCTACAAATTTGATAAATACCCTCATTTCTTTTCAGGCAGCTCTATCGGGTTATTAATAGTCGGGCCCTGGGCTACCTGGATCTTCATCACCGGTTTGGGGCCGGTCTGCACATTCATCCCCTGGCCCGCCATGGCTGATTGCACGAAAGCGTTAGGGTCTTTGCGCATGGCTTCCCTTAAGGCGGCAAACTCCTTTTCGTTAGTTTTGATCGCGTTTGCCGGAAGCTGAATGATATTGGGGTCTGCATTAGCATCCTCCATTCCAAAAATCATTACTTTGCGTCCATCGGCTGATTGGGGAGTATTATTAACCGCTACAGGTGCCGCTTTAGGCATTTTGCTCAGGTCTTCAATGCCATCAAATTTAAATACCACATCCTTTTTTGCGTCGTAAGCTTCAAGGATCACACCAGGTAAACCGTTCAGTTTCCAGGGGCCGTTATGATAAGGCAGATCGGGGCAAAACCAGGCGGTATAGTCACGCCCTTTAAAGTGTCCTGTCGCTTTTTGGCAATGCAGACCGGCAAAACTAGCAGTATCGCTGCCGATGTTCCAATCAATGGCGGGCATGGGCTCCTCTATCAGGTAGCTATTGATCAACCGCTCTTTTCTCACCAGCTTTTTCGTTCCGGCAAATTGATAGTATTCTGTATTAGTACCCATGCTTTTCCGTTGGATATTAATATTGCCGGGGTGTTCGGCCATTTGCTCCTGGAGTTGTTTTTTTAATAATGCTTCCTGGAGTTGCCTGTCGTAGCTTTTATAGGCGCTGGCATTTGGACCAAGAAATAAAACCATGGCCTCGTTATAAATGTCTTCCCTTTTGGTGGTGTCCCTTAAGTGAGAAAATTTATAATGCACCAGTACCTGGGCGGTTTCGGGTTTCTGTGCTTTAACAGCGATCACTGAAAGCAATAAACAGTAAAATAAGAATGGCTTTTTCATTTTGTGATAAATAGGGTTATGATACTACGTTTTGAATTAAGCAAAGAACGAAGTGTTCGTAATATTACGAACACTTCGTAAATCTACGATACATTCGTAATTCACAAAACTATTTAACAAAAATTAACAGTTGGAGGGAGGCGCAAGAGGTGAGTACGAAAAATAAATTGATGTGATAAGCAAGTGTAATTTGCCTACTTATCCCGAGGTATTCTACCACCATGCAGACACATTGAAAGTTTACCCCATCGGGGTAATAGCTCGGTAGAAAAACGGCGAAGTGCATATATATGCGCCGTAGGTGCATTACATTTTCACCATGCATAGCGTTTATTTGTATTGCACCTAACGGCGCAAAAGAACCTCCTTTCATTGTGCTACCGACCTTTTGCTCCTAACGGAGCGATTATTCTACGGAACGGATCTAATATTTTTAAGGGGTAATCATTCTAAAATGTAAAAGATGTACTATATGATTGGATAATCTAAAACTCAAATCAGTCTGTCCTTCATCACCAAAGTGCCTACCATCATATCGTGCAGGCATTGTTGTTTCCGGTTAAAGAAACTGGCGAGGTAGCCAACAATGGTGATCAAAGAGAATATTTTGAAGATGTTCCTGCTGATGGCTAATCCCGGGCCTATCCTGTTGCCCTCCATATCGCATACTTTTATCTTTACGATCTGTTTGCCAAAGGTAGCCTGCTTAATTGAGGTTTCCATGATCATATGATAGATGATATTAGTCAGCGGAATAAGCCCCAGCAAACTAAACCCTATGCCCAGCCTGATCACCTTATCCTGGATGAATATCACAGCGATAAATGCTGCAATAATAAAAACACCCGAAACCATAAACCAGTCGAGTGCCGAGGCTATCAGCCTTTGATCAAACCCGGCGAAATATTGGGGGATAACCGGCGGCTTATCAAAGTGGAATATCTGCCGTAGCTCCGCTATCTCGTGGGCCTCCTTATAATCATCCATGGCAGCAGTTTTCACAAAATCGCCGGGCCTGATATTCAGGCTCTTTAACTGATCCATGTTATATGGCCCTTCGGGCTTGCCATTGATGACCAGGAAATAAGTGTTATTGGAAAGCTGCATAGGTTAGATTAAAAATAAAAGCTGTAATGCTGTCGGGTATAACCTTCCAGCACTACAACTTTACAACTTACAACAAAAACTAATATTTCTTTACCTCAAACCCGGAAAAGCCACCGCTTAAATGGATGTATATTTTATTTTTTGCCGTGCTAAATCCTGCTGTTTCATAATGGTTATCACCTGTTTTATTAAACCCATCAAAATTATCAGACGAAAAGGCCGAAGAAGTAGTGATCTGGCAGGCTGCATTTTGCGGAATACTTACATTAACATCGGCTGCACCAGTTGATGCAGTGATATTAGTTTCAGCTAATGGCTGCCCTACTTTTAAATTAAAGGAACCTGCCCCACCATTTAATTTCACCGACCTAACCTTAAATTTCGAAAAGTCAAAATTAACTTCGGTTGCACCGGCATTTACTACTATATCCCATTCAGGATTCGAATTCAGTTTCATATCTACCCTGTTCGAATCATTGTGCCCACCCCAGTTGAAACCTTTCTTATCCTTCATGTTAAAATCAACCACGTAAACAGAGTCTTCCTGGTGGCGGTTAAGCTCATATCTGCCAAAGGCTTCGCTGGTAGTAGCATTAAATAACTGGTTAGTAGTATCACTCAGGCTATAATTAGTAGCGCCACCACTTATATTAAGCCTCGCTACCCGTATTGCTGCAGTGTATGGCTCGTTAAATGTACTGGTTCCCCCAACTTTTGTTAATCCACCATTGTTATCACCCTCGTCATCATCGTTATCATCCATGTCGTTATTATCATTCATGTCGTTATTATCATTGTTATCATGATGATAAGAATAGTAGTGTGGCCACCAGCGGTAGCGGTCGTTAAAGTTGCCGAATACCAGTAAGGCAAAGCCCGCTATCACAACCGATATCTTCAGGATAGTTGCCCAGGCTGATTTGTTGTTTGCAAACACCAGGTTAACACCACCGATCACCAAAAATATGGGCCACAAGTGGAAAAGGTTCCTCCAGTGAAAATGAATGGCTCCAAAATTATGGAGCAGGAATATTGCGCCGATCATCACCAGGATCATGCCCGGTATCAATTTATCGTTTCTCATAATCTTATTTAAATTAAAGTTCTTGTGATCTATACTGCAGGAGGATTATCGGCCGGAGGATTAGCTTCGGGGGCATCATCCGCAGGTGTAGTGGTATCCTTGGTTTCTGTTGTTTCGGTGGTTTTGTGCCAATCGGGATTTTTTTCCCATGGTTTTTTCTTCTCACCCGCAAATATCAGCGCGCCACCTATGGCTACCAGTGCAATTGGCCATAGCCTGCCAAAATCCCAATCAGGAATGATATCGAAATCATCCAGCAAAATTGAAGCGCCTATGATGATCAATACCACACCGAATATGATACCAACCAATGATGTGCTATTGCTTGGTTTTACAGGTGGAAAAGGGTTGTTCCCAAAAGTACCACCCTGAAATGGGTTATTCTGATTTTGAAAAGTGTTGCCTGCTCCGGGTGTTTGGGGCGGCACCCTGTAATCTACATTAGGATCATTAAAAGCATAAGGCTTTTTGGGCAATGCTATCCAGAATACGATATACACCAATAAGCCTCCACCATGAAATATAAGCGCCAGTACAAAAACTACGCGCACTATGGCAACATCTACATTAAAATACTCGGCTAAGCCTGCGCAAACACCAGCTATTTTCTTGTGGTATTCATCGCGATATAATTTATTTTCCATCTCGTTATTTTGTTAAGGTTTATACTTGTCCGCCAACTGGCTTTATTATTATTTCGTCTACATTAGCCCCGGCGCTCATTTTATAAATATTTACTATGGCCGATGCGATATCATCCGGGGATACAAATTTGTCTTTATCTACCACCGCGTCTTTCCATGAATCTGTTAATGTTGATCCCGGTATAACAGCGGTAACTTTTACATTATAGGGCTGCATCTCCAGCCTCATTACTTTACTGAGACCCAGCAGCGCAAACTTTGTTACACTATAAGTACCGGCTTCGGCAATGGGGTTAATGGCTGCTACTGAGCATGTTGTAAAAATATGGCCTTCGCGTGCTGCCATCATCTTTTTACCAAAATAACGGTACAAGTGGTAGGCAGGCATCAGGTTGGTGTTCAGCTGCTTGTTAAAGGCGTTATCGTCCTCATCCAGTATACTCGATGGGGCAAACATGCCCAGGTTATTTACAATAATGCTGATAAAACCCAGTTGCTGTTCGGCTATAGCGGCAAAAGCAAGCAGTTGCTCTTTTACACTGCCATCAGCCAATTGAGCTACCACTTTTATTTGTGGGTTGATATCCATCAACTCCTGTTTAAATTCATCCAGATCTTTTTGATTTCTTGAACAAACTGCCAGGTTGACCCCTTCTTTGGCAAACGCGATTGCGATTGAGCGGCCCATGCCTTTGGTTGCACCTGTGATGATAGCATTTTTCATTTGCTGTTTCAATTAGCTTGTTATAATAGTCCTTATTAATTGATACAACAAATCTAACTTTGATTTCAACAGAATTATCAAGCTTTTGGGGAAGTATCACCAAATTTTCGGTAAACCATGGGAAAAAGACGGTGAATGGAGGTTTGGTTGTTTTGCAAACGCAAAATCTTAAGGGAAATAGTCTTTTTAAATAACTTGCAGCAGATGCCCCAACGCCCCATTTGTGTGGAACACAATCCCCGTTTTGACTACAGTTTTGATAGTGAACACCTCTAATATTAACGTATTTTATACTTAAATACCCTTTTTATTGAAAAAGGAATACTTATTGCAATAGTCTGTTCACACTAACAAAAACTAACATGAACACGTCAACATTAATCGGGATAATTGTTACAGTAACACCGCTCGTTTTAATTATTGCAACAGTAATCATCAGGGGCAAAAAATTATTTGATTAATAGATATGTTCCAAACCACTAATGATATGGGCACCTCAACAATAATCGGAGTAATCATAACCTTAACCCCAATAGTTTTAATTATTGCAACGATAATTATCAGGGGTAAAAAGCTATTTGATTAATAAAAAACTTGTGGTACGGTGATAGCGCCGGCCACAAGCTTAAGCATCCTATAAGGAAGCGTACTTTATTGATTAACGATCAAACAAGATCAGGGCTGATCTTAAACTCTAATCACACTTACTTCACTCTCGACAATTTACTTGCAACCTCTGCAAGGTAAACTGTTTGTTTTGGGTCGATGGGTTCAATATTGCCTATTACCAAAGTGCTGTTCACTATTTCTATAGCAAAATCATCATTCTTTATCTCCATTAATGCATTCCTAAAAGCTTTTGTCATTGCACGTGCCGCTTTTTCTGTATCACCGGCAATCACGCAAAACTTTTTACTAAAGGCCCGGTCATCTTTAAAATGCATCCCGGCGGGGTGTACCAGGTTCAATATTTCGTCGATAACTGTTTCTTTCCTGATGGCTACCCTGCCGAAATCGCTTCTTAGCGTTGCGGATGCCCATACCTGGTATTTATAGTAGCTTAAAGCCGGGCCACGGCCATTGGGGATGTCTGTGCGTACCTTTATAAACGACAGGTAACAACCATTTTCAGGGTGATTGATCAGGATACTTCCACCTACGCTGCTATCCTTGTATTCATTAAACACGTCAAATTGGCTCCTGTCAAAAGTATGATCCTCTGCCAACCCCACCTTGAATTTTGACCTCAGCGCTTTATAAGAATCTTCCAGTGCCTGTACATCATCGGCACTAACGTCTGTCAAATCAAATGGCAATTTTTCCATGTAACCAGGGCTATCAGTATAAAAGTAAATAATAAATTAACATTCTCTTTATTACCGGACTTAAATACGATAAGACAGATCTACAGGGAGACGCTTGATAAGGATGCTTTGTGACAAGCCGTTTCATCAACATCCGGTCAATATAAATTGTGGTTAAGTGATAGCGCCGGGTCATTAAAAATTAAATCCAGCGCCGAATTTCACACCGGTTTCCATCAGGTTATTGGTCCCGCTAAAATTGTGATTACAGAAGTATGGGTTTGCAAAAACAGAAAACTGCCCTAAATTAATTTTACCGCCCACACCAAACTCCAACCCGAGGCCCGACTGATCATTCGCGACAGACTCCCTTGTATAATTGGTTTGATGATCCAAGGAAAACCCACCCTGCAAAAACAAATATTTCAGAAAAGTATACCTGGCATAAAGCGGTACCGATATCAAATGGATCTCTCCACTACGTTTTTGCTCTCCCAATCCTCCCACTATATAATGCACTTCTGCCTGATGATTTGCGTAGATCAACCCTGTCTCAATGGAAAATGACTTGGCCAGGTCCCTGGTATAGCTCAGGCCATACATGATCCCGCTTTTGTTGGCATAGCCATAATCCCCTATTGCGCCATGAATATCTATAGTGTTACTGGCGAAACCATACACCACCGAAATATTATTTTTTGATTGGGAAAAGGCCTGGATACTTAATAAACAAAGAGCCGAAAGGATCAATTTAAATCTCATTTACGTGTAATAAGGTTGTGAATGATAAATATAGATCAATTTGCAGGAGGATAAAAGCCCGCTGCGATCAAAATGACGTTCTGGTCAGTACTATGCCTATAATTATCAAAACATTAAGGCCAAAAAACTATTATTATGAAGGATTAAAAAAACGGTTGTTTATCAGATGCAACACTAACAAAGACAGAAAAAATGTATTTTTAGCCGGATTTACAGATTAATTAATGTTTCATACTTTAGGCAGGTACCTGATTTTATTACGATTAAGCTTTAAAAAGCCAGAGAAATTCAGCGTTTACTGGACCGAAGTAATGCGCGAAATGAACTCGCAGGGTATAGGCTCCCTGGGCATTATTTGTATCATTTCAGTATTTATTGGCGCGGTGGCTACTGTACAGGTGGCCTTCCAGTTATCAAGCCCGCTGGTAGCCCAAAGTATAGCCGGCAGTATATCGCGTGATTCCACTATACTGGAGTTTAGCCCTACCATTTCGGCACTGGTATTGGCAGGGCGCGTAGGCTCAAGTATCGCCTCACAAATTGGTACCATGAGGGTTACCGAGCAGATAGACGCTCTGGAAATAATGGGTGTAAATACGCCCGGCTACCTTATCTCACCCAAGATCATTTCCGGCGTTTCAATGATCCCTTTATTGACCATTATTTCGGTTGTATTAGGATTAAGCGGCGGTTATATCGCCTGTATTGTTTCGCGTGACATCTCCCCTACGGATTATATTATTGGTTTGCGTGATAACTTTAACCCCATTATTGTTGTTGTTTGCTGTGTTAAATCAATTGCATTTGGATTCATCATCACATCGGTTTGTGCTTATTTTGGTTTTTATACATCCGGCGGCGCGCTCGAGGTTGGTCAATCGGCAACCAAAGGTGTAGTTTTTAGCTGTATCTGGATACTATTTGCCGACCTCATCGTCACAAGTCTTTTACTATGATCGAGATCAAAGACATTTACAAATCCTTTGGGGAGAATGAAGTATTGCGCGGCATAAGCGCAACCTTTAAACCCGGGCTAAATAACCTGATCATAGGTGGATCAGGCTCAGGGAAAACAACCGTACTGAAATGCATTGTAGGCTTGCATGAGCCCACCAAAGGTGATGTTTTTTACGATGGCGAGAATTTTACAGAGATGAGTTTCAGGGAACGGGTGCCAGTCCGCAAACAGATAGGCATGCTTTTCCAGAATTCGGCGCTGTTTGACTCGATGACTGTTGAGCAGAACATCATGTTCCCGCTTAATTTGTTTACTGATATGCCAAAGAGCGAAAAGCTTGACAGGGCCAATTTTTGTCTAAAAAGAGTAAACCTGGAAGGTAAAAATAAGTTGTTCCCTGCCGAGCTTTCAGGCGGGATGAAGAAACGCGTGGGCATTGCACGGGCCATTTCCATGCAGCCCAAATACCTTTTTGTTGATGAGCCCAACTCGGGCCTCGACCCATTGACCTCCATCCTGATCGATAACCTGATCAATGAGATCACCGAAGAATTTAACACCACTACCGTGATCGTAACGCATGACATGAACTCGGTAATGGGCATTGGCGACCATGTCGTATTTTTAAACAATGGTGAAAAATGGTGGGAAGGCTCAAAAAGCGAGATCGCACATACCAATAATAAGGAACTGAACGAGTTTGTATTCGCCAGCAAGTTTATGAGGGCGGCGAGAGCGAAGCTGTAAGCAGTGATTAGAGACTGGAGATTAGTGATTAGGAAATCGCTTGGATGATTTTCTTATATTTGCAGTCCCAAAAACTAATCTCTGATCAACTAATCTCCAATCACTATCCCAATGATCCAACTACTCACACCAACGCACTGGAAAGATTACGAGCTGATTGATTGCGGCGATTTTGAAAAGCTGGAACGTTTTGGCAATGTTATCCTGATTCGCCCCGAACCGCAGGCGGTTTGGAGCAAGGTTTTACCCCAGTCGGAGTGGCAGAAATTGCACCATATCAAATTTAAAGGGCGCTCGGCCACATCTGGTGAATGGCTCAAGAAAAATCCTGCTACCCCCGATCGCTGGCATATCGAATATAAAAATCCCGAAGTAGCCATCAAATTCCGGCTGGCTTTAACTTCATTTAAGCATTTGGGGATTTTCCCGGAGCAGGCGGTTAACTGGGATTATTCCTCTCAACTGATCAAAAAATTTAAAACGCCCCAGCCTAAAGTGCTCAACCTGTTTGCCTATACTGGTGGTGCATCATTAGCAGCCCAGTCCGCAGGGGCTGATACCACGCATGTGGATTCCATTAAACAGGTGGTTAACTGGGCCAATGAGAACCAGGAACTGTCCGGCTTAACCAATATCCGCTGGGTAGTGGAGGACGCGCTGAAATTTGTAAAACGCGAGTTGAAGCGCGGTAAAAAATACAACGGGATCATCCTCGATCCACCTGCTTATGGCCACGGCCCCAGCGGCGAGAAGTGGAAGCTTGAGGATCATATCAACGAAATGATGCACGATGTAGTGCAACTGCTCGACCCTGAGGAACATTTCCTGATACTGAATGCCTACTCGCTCGGCTTCTCGTCTGTCATCATCGAAAACCTGATCAAAAGCTCCTACCCAAAAGTGCAGAATTTGGAGTGCGGTGAGCTTTATTTGCAGGCCACATCCGGGGTGAAATTACCTTTGGGGGTGTTTGGAAAGTTTTTTAAAATGTAATCTCCCGTTGTCATTTCGAACGAGGAGAAATCTTATACAAGCGAATCGCGCGAATTATGTATGTTGTATAAGATTTCTCTCTATCGTTCGAAATGACAAGATTAAAGATAAATTTGCCCCATGCTGAAGATAAAAGCCCTCATCCTTATTTGCTTTTTCCCCACCCTTCTTTTCGCGCAGCAGCATTTTGATATCATTCTAAAAAACGGGAAGATCATTGATGGCACCGGCAATCCCTGGTTTTATGGGGATGTAGGTATCATTAAAAATAAGGTCATCAGCATTGGTGATCTGTCCAAAAGCAAAGCGGACAAAACCATTGACGCCATCGGGCTGATCATCGCCCCAGGCTTCATCGATGTACATACCCATATCGAGGGTGATGAAAAGAAAACACCCACCGCTGATAATTTTATTTATGATGGTGTAACCACCGTTATTACCGGCAACTGCGGTAGTTCCAATGTCGACATCAAAAAATATTTTAAGTTTTTGGATAGCCTTAAGCTTTCTGTAAATGTGGGTACGCTGATCGGCCACAATGATGTACGCTCTGCCGTTTTAGGTGACGGGGCGGTAACTCCTAATGCGGCCCAATTGCTACAAATGCAGGGACTTGTAGAGCAGGCTATGCGCGATGGCGCGATGGGCTTTTCCACAGGCCTGATCTATACTCCCGGCCTCTATTCCAAAACGGATGAAGTGGTGGCACTGGCCAAAGCAGCGGCAAAATATAAGGGCATTTACACATCGCACATGCGGAATGAATCGGATAAGATATTTGAGGCGATTGCCGAGGCCATTGATGTGGGCCGGCAAGCCAAAATGCCGGTAGAGATATCACATTTCAAAGTCGGCCTGCCTAATTGGAACCGCTCTGATGAGATGATAGCAATGGTAGAAAGGGCGCGTGCGGAGGGTTTGGATGTAACCGTGGATCAATATCCCTACACCGCCAGCAGCACTACGCTGAATGTGCTGATGCCCGACTGGCTCCTTGCCGGTGGGCGCGATTCGGTATTAAAAAGGCTGGCTGATGCTGATACTCACCATAAAGTGGTGGAGGAAATGATCAAGGACATGAAGCGCCGCGGCCGCCAGCATTTTGATTATGCGGTAGTGGCTCATTGTGATACCGATCCATCTTTCAACGGGAGGAACATCATGCAGATCAATATGCAGAAAGGACGCGCGTCAACCATACCTGACGAAATAGAAACTATCCTGGATATCATCAAAATAGGCGGCGCATCCATGGTATTTCATGGCATGAATGAGGATGATGTGCAAAATATTCTCAAATTCCCATTGACTATGGTGGCTTCCGACTCCGGTATAAGGCTATTTGGCTCGGGCGTTCCACACCCGCGCGGGTATGGCAGCAATGCAAGGGTATTGGGTTATTATGTGCGCGAAAAGCACCTGATCAGGCTGGAAGACGCTGTACGAAGGATGACTTCGTTGCCTGCTCAAAAATTCAAAATAGAGGGCCGTGGAATATTAAAACCCGGAATGTTTGCTGATATTGTTATTTTTGACGCCGATACAGTTAAGGACGAATCAACTTTTGAACACCCGCACGCATATTCAACTGGTTTTAAATATGTTTTGGTAAATGGCAAACTAACTGTTGATAATTTTAAGCACCTTGGTACCAGAAATGGTGCTATTTTGCATGGCCCCGGATATCAGCAAAACAAATAAAATGGAATTTAAAAAAATCGCACTTTCTACTCTTCTCGTTGTTACGTCATTAGCACTTTTTACCAACTGCAGCCAAAGCGGCAATGCTACCAAAGCTAATGGTAAAACTCCGTCAAAATCAGATACTACAAAAAAGGTAGCTGCTGAGGATACTATTCCGCAAACAGTGGTATACGCGCCTATAAAACACGCCGAGTACGATTCGTTACTGAAAAAGAACGCGCATGGCGATACTTCCGGTTTGTGGCCAGTAAAAAATACGCCTTACCCCTTGCCTGGTGCCATATTGCCATATAAAAGAGTAGTTGCGTTTTACGGTAATTTATATTCTAAAAAGATGGGTATTTTGGGCGAATTGCCTCCAAAAGAAATGCTTGCCAAGTTAAAAGGCGAAGTAAAGAATTGGGAGAAAGCCGACCCGACTACGCCTGTTCAGCCTGCTTTACATTACATCGCTGTGGTAGCCCAGGGCGATGGTGGCAAGGATGGCAAATTCCGTTACCGTATGCCTTCCAAGCAGATAGATTCGGTATTAGTTCTTGCTAAAAAAGCGCGTGCCATTGTGTTTTTAGATGTACAGGTAGCCTTGAGTAATATTCATGCTGAATTACCCTTGCTGGAAAAATACCTTATTATGCCGCAGGTGCATTTTGGTATGGACCCTGAGTTTTCAATGAAGGACGGCGTTACCCGTCCCGGTAAAAAAATTGGGACTTATGATGCTGCCGATATCAATTACGTATCAGAATATTTAGCCAAGCTGGTTAATAAATATCATCTTCCTCCGAAAATTTTAGTGGTACATCGCTTCACCAAAAAGATGGTGACCAACTATAAAAGCATTAAACTGCGCAAAGAAGTGCAGATCGTGATGGACATGGACGGCTGGGGCGAACCTGACCTGAAAACAGGCACTTACCGTTATTTTATTCATAACGAGCCGGTGCAGTTTACAGGATATAAGCTTTTCTATAAAAACGACATCAAAAAGGCGCCGCATCACATGCTTACGCCTGCCGAAGTATTGAAATATAAGCCGTATCCTATTTATATACAGTACCAGTAATTTTGAGTCGTAAGTCTTAAGTTCTAAGTCTTGAGTCTGAACTTTAGACTTACGACTTTTGACTCAAGACTTCAGACGTATGACAAAATTCGGTATCATCGGTTGCGGGCGTATCAGTCACCGGTTTATGCAGGGGCTAAAGCAGGTAGAGGGTGCTTCCCTTACCGCCGCATGGTCGCGTCGGGCGGAAAGTGTTAACCAGTTTGTGGATCAGTATGGCGGCAAAGCCTGCAATACGTTTGATGAACTATTAGCCAGTGATATTGACGCGGTTTACATTGCTACCCTGCCCGATAGCCATGCTCTTTATAGTATTGCCGCGCTTAATGCGGGAAAGCATGTATTGTGCGAGAAGCCTGCTACGGTTAACATTGCTCAATTAGAGCCCGTTTTAGCATTAGCCAAATCCAAGGGCTTATTATTTATGGAGGGAATGAAACCACCCTTCTATCCACTCTATAGAAAATTAAAAGAGCATTTGCTAACTGATCCAATCGGCCCGGTTGGCTATGTGCGGGCAGGCTCGGCCGTGATGGATTGCCCTCCCGATCATCCAAATTATAGTTATGATTTGGTGGGCGGAAGTATTATGCAGATAGCCCCTTATGAGGCCTTCCTGGCGCTTGACTGGCTTGGCCCTGTGACCAACTTACAGGCCATGGGTCGTTTCAGCGGAAAAAAGGTCGATATGTTCTCTATCTTCCAAACTCAACATAAGGACGGTTTTGCGCAGCTTTATTGCGGGTTCGATCTGCATGGTAAAGGCGATGCGCTGATATCAGGCCCACTGGGAAATATCACCATTCACAAAAATTGGTGGAACCCGGCTAAAGCGACCATTGATTATTTTGACGGACATACCGTTGAACTGAATGAGCCTTTCGCCGCCGGTGGTCTAAATTATGAAATAGAACATTTTTGTGAACTGATCAGAAACGGGCAAAATGAAAGCCCCATTATCACCCATCAGCTATCCCGGCAAATGATAGCCATGCTGGAAGAAGCCAGGAAACAGATCGGGTTGAAGTTTGAGGGGGAATAGGCGGCCTTGCCCACGTTTCTCTATAGATTTTACCATCAAGCAAAATAGCGATGGGTTTAAAACCCATCGCTATCTGATATCCTTAGTGACAATTATTATTTAGTATTCAACACGACAGTTGCCGCAGGCAAACCCTTTGATGTGGCAGTAAAAGTCACAATACCTGCTTTTCCTTTTGATTGTACAATAGCCAAAGCCAAACCATGGAATGCCTTGCGATAGCTTACTTTGAAGGAATCATGGGTTACCGGGTCGCCATTATCAACGCTGGCGATAAAGGCGCTGCCGTTGATCTTAAAGTTCACCAGGTTATCGGCATCTGGTACTACATTGCCATCTTTATCCAGTATTTTTACGGTAATAAATGACAGGTCCTTACCATCTGCTTTGATATTTTTACGGTCGGCAGTCAACTCCATTTTTGCAGGTTTACCGGCAGTGTGAATCTCTTTGATCAACACAACTTTACCGTTTTTGCGTGATACCGCTTTTAAGGTTCCGGGCTCAAATTTGATGCGCCACATGACGTGCAGATCGTCACCTTCCTTCTTTTTAACTCCCAACGATTTACCATTCAGGAACAGCTCCACTTCATCGGCATGGTTATAGTAGGCCCATATGTCAATGGTTTTGCCGGGCTCCCAGTTCCAGTGCGGGAAGATGTGCAGTACGGTTTTATTGGTCCAATCAGCCTGGTACATATAGTACACATCTTTAGGGAAACCAGCCAGGTCAACGATACCAAAGTATGAGCTGCGCGATGGCCAGGAATATGGTGTTGGTTCGCCTAAATAATCAAAGCCCGTCCAGATAAACATACCCGAAAGGAAATCATATTTTTTCATCACTTTCCAGGTCATTTCATGTGTGGAACCCCAGGCCGGGCGAACGTTGTCATATGCCGAAACCGTGTTGCCAGGGTTGCCTTCTTTAAACGGCCTGTCCCATCTTGCGGGCCAGATCCTGATGCTATCCGAAGGCATCTGGTAAAAACCGCGGGTTTCAAGGCCCGAAGTAGTTTCCGTGGCAATGAATTTTTTACCAGGATAGCGGTCGTGGAATTTAGCGTAATCAAACTCATGGTAGTTATAACCGATCAGGTCGATAGCGCCGGATTTGATGATCTTGTTGCTGGTATCCGGGCGATCATTTGCCGTGGTTATCGGACGGGTATTATCCAGGTCGCGAACAATTTTTGCCAGCTCGGGCGCTAAACGCAGCGCGCTGGTATCACCCTGCTGCGGTATTTCGTTGCCGATACTCCAGATCATTACGCTGGGGTGGTTACGGTCGCGGAGAATTTGATCTTGCAGGTCGCGTTTGTGCCATTCTTTAAAAAACAGGTGGTAATCATATTTGGCTTTGCCGCGTTCCCAGCAATCAAAAGCCTCGTCCATTACAATGAAGCCCATTTTATCGCACAGATCGAGCAACTCAGGTGCAGGCGGGTTGTGCGAGGTACGGATACCGTTGCAGCCCATCGCTTTTAATATTTCCAGTTGACGCTGCAAGGCACGGGTATTAATAGCCGCACCAAGCGAACCCAGATCATGGTGATCGCACACGCCTAATATTTTCATCGGCTTGCCGTTTAGCGAAAAGCCTTTATCGGCATCAAAATCAAAATAACGGATGCCGAGCGGGGTGGTATATTCGTCAACAGCCACATTATTTACCATTACTTTGGTAACGGCTTTATACAATGCCGGATGCTCAACCGACCATAGCGCCGGCTTAGCAATGGTAATATCCTGTTCAACACTGGCCGATGTATCAGCAATGTCTATTTGTTTTGACAAATTTCCGGTGAAAGATTTGCCTGAAGGACTTAAAATAACAGTACTCAAAACCACCTTAACCGGTTTGCCTGTATAGTTTTTAACCATTGTTTGCAGATGTAAGGATGCTGATTGTGCACTAACCTTTGGCGTAGTCACATAAGTACCCCAATGGTCTATGGCAACCTTGCCAGTCGTCACTAACCACACATTTCTATAAATACCCGAACCTGAGTACCAGCGTGAATTTGGCTGAACCGAGTTATCCACCTTAACAGCAATGGTATTTTTGCCGCCAAAGTTTAAATATGGCGTCATATCATAACGAAAAGAAATATAACCGTTCGGCCTGAAACCCAATTGATGCCCGTTAAGCCAAACGGTGCTTTTTTGATAAACACCATCAAAATCGATATACACTTTTTTGCTTTTTGAAGCAGCCGGAACGGTAAATGTTTTGCGGTACCAGCCTATGCCTCCGGGCAATGCACCTCCTTCGGGTGTAGCAGGGTTTTCTTTGGCGAATTTGCCTTCGATACTCCAATCGTGTGGAAGGTCAAGTACGCGCCAGGCTGCATCTTTGGTAGCCGGATTTTCTGCGCCGCTTACATCGCCTAAATGGAAATGCCAGCCTTTATCAAAATCAGTAACCGAGCGGGTTTGGGCCAATCCTTTAAAATTGATGAACGATAACAATGCGATAAGCAGCACAAATGAACTGCCTTTGGATGCAAACGGTTTAACAGACATTACAGGAGGGTTAAAGATTTATAAATGTATATCAGACACTAAATTATAAATGTTTAGCTAATAAACGGATTATTATTAAAATTTTAGATAGAAGAGCCTCGCTTAAATTTAATTACCCGGCGAAACTGTAAATAAGCTGATATAATATTTACGATAAACGACCATTAAAAACAGGTTGAGTACCAACATGGTTGCTCCAAGCAATACTACCGGGCAAGCCAAAAAAGCATGGAACAAAAATATATTGATGGTAATGGGAAACACAGCCAAAATGAAAAATAAAGTATAGCGGTTGATGATTAAAAACAAGCCGCAGATGATCTCGATCACCTTTAAAAAAGGGAAGAAATATTTTGCAGCGGCCAGTTCGCCCAAAAAAGCGTTGGCTTTATCATCTAAAGGGGGAAAGCTGACAATGTGAGAAACGAAATGAAAAAAAAAGTCGAGACCAAATACCAGGTAAATAAGGCCAAGTACCGACCGGGCAATTATGATGGCATACTTCATACGGAAAGGGTTTAAAATGGTATTTTAAATGTACCCTTTTAATCTTTAAAGTTCACCAGCAAATTAAACTTTACAAAATTGGCCTTGCTGTAAAACAAATGGCTGTAAGCCTTACGGTAGATCAGCATCAGCAACAGGTTAACGAAGAGTACCGGGCCGGAAATTTCCATATTATCAGGATCAAGAAAATAATCAAACAGCACAATATTTATGGTAATGGGCAGCAGTATCAGTAAAAATAAAGGGGTAAAGCGGTTAATGATCAGGGAAAACCCGCAGGCGATCACGATACCATACATCGTTTCGAAAAAGAATCCTGTCTTCAAAAGCATCTCCTGCACATCATTGGCTTTCCGGGTATTGATAATAACCGGGGGAAGAAATTTTAAATGGTAAAAGAAATTAATACCATAAGCCAGCAGAACAAGGGCAAATGCCGAACGTATTATAAATACAACGATTTTCATTAGAGCAGGTATTCTTTATTAATTATTATGCAATATACGCTTTAAACGTAAGTTCGCTACAGATGGTTCATCAAGGCCTAACTTAGTAATTATATTGACATATTCAACCGGCAGCAGCAGCAAAAAACCAAATCAGCCTTATATTCGTTATTTATTTTAGAGATGAACATACAGAAAATAACATTCGGCAATGGCTGTTTCTGGTGCACAGAGGCCATATTTCAAACCCTTAAAGGTATCAAGTCGGTAACATCCGGCTACATGGGCGGGCATACCAAAAACCCAACTTATATGGAGATCTGCAATGGCGATACCGGTTATGCGGAGGTGATCCAGCTGGAGTATGATGCTGATGAGATAACGTTCGATGAACTATTGCTGGTATTTTTCAGAACGCATAACCCAACTACGCTCAATCGCCAGGGGAATGACGTGGGTACGCAATACCGTTCGGCTATATTTTATTATACTGATGAGCAACAACAGCAGGCGGAAGCCATGATCAAAACGCTGACCGATGAAAAAGTGTTTGATAAACCCATTGTAACGGAAGTAACCCCGGCCAGCGATTTTTACAAAGCCGAAGATTATCATCAGAATTACTATAACGATAATCCGTCCAAATCATACTGCGCTTTTGTGATACAGCCCAAATTGAATAAGTTTGCAAAAGAGTTTACGGATAAGATCAGGCCGGAATTGTTGAAGTGATATCTATGATGAAAAAACTCCTCCCGCTTTTACTGATCGTACTGTTTACGGCATGTAACCAAACCGGTAACACCTCCAACGTAAAAACTACCGACAGCGTGAGCATTGTAAACGGTGGCAAAGTATGGGCCTCGTTATACCAACAGCGTGCCGCTGAATATAGAGCACTGTGTTTCCAGGCTTATAATATAGCTAGAGAACGTATTGATGCGGCTGTAAAAAAGCATGGCAAAAAAACGCTCGCCGTGGTAACCGATATTGATGAAACCCTGCTGGATAATAGTCCTTACGATGCTGAAAGAGCGCTGCATAATTTGGATTTCGATAGCAAAACATGGAAGGAATGGACGGCCAAAGCACAGTGCGATACCGTACCCGGTGCACCATCATTCTTTAAATATGCGGCATCAAAAGGGGTGAAGATATTTTACGTTACCAACCGCGATGAGGATGAACGCCCCGGTACTTTAAAGAACCTGCAGCTATATCATCTCCCCAATGCAGACAATGATCATTTGCTGTTAAGACAAAGCGCATCCAGTAAGGAAAACCGCCGTCAACAAGTTTTACAAAAATACAATATCGTGCTGCTTTGCGGTGATAACCTGCCTGATTTTGATACTTTGTATGATAATAAACCGTCGGAAGAAAATCGAAAGGCCACTACTGAAAAATTAAGAAAAGAGTTCGGCAGTCGTTATATTGTGATCCCCAATCCATCCTATGGCGATTTTGAGGGTGCATTGTTCAAATTCAATTATAATTTGACATCTGCGCAAAAGGATTCGGTGATTAAGTCGCTGTTAAAGACAACTCCAAGCCCCCTCTAAACGGCGAAGCCCTCATGAACACCTTGAAGAAACAAACAACGCGTGAATAATCTCCGCCGCCAGCTGGCGGAGAGACTTTTGATTTGCTACGGATTAAATTAATCTATCATTTTAATTTAAGCTCTCCCTTCCGGGGAGGGTTGGGTGGGGCTTATACATTAACTTTTTGTTAACCCTACTCAGGCTCAAAAGCAATGCTTATTTTTGAATAGTTTATTGCCAATTACCTATGAAACAGAAACTCTTTATCAGCACCATTATCCTTTTTGCAACTGCATTACAGGTTCGGGCCCAGGTTCCGGGCAAAATAGAACAAACCGGGCAGGTACTATTACCCAACGGCTGGAAATTGAACCCGGCAGGAACTGCTTTACCTTTGGGCGACTTACCGCTAAATATGCAATTATCCGCTTCCGGAAGATTACTGGCGGTTACCAATAACGGGCAAAGCACACAATCGATCCAATTGATCGACCCAAAAAATGAAAAGCTGCTTGATGAACGGATCATCAAAAAAGCATGGTACGGATTGGCTTTCAGCCGTGATGAAAAAATGCTGTATGTATCCGGTGGAAATGATAACCGCATATTGGCTTTCCATATAGAAGGCAATAAGATAGGTGCAGCTGACACCATCAAACTGGCGCCATTATCATGGCCGAAAAATAAAGTATGCTCAACAGGTATCGCGATAAATAAAAGTAATACGCACTTGTATACCGTAACGAAAGAGGATAGTGCTTTATACATAATTGATCTGAAAAGCGACAAAATTATAAAACGGATCAAGTTACCTGCCGAAGCTTATAGTTGCATCCTGTCGCCGGATGAAAAGAGCCTGTATATTTCTATTTGGGGTGATGCGAAAGTTTCGGTTTATAGTACAGTTTCGCAAAGCTTGACTAAAAGCATAAAAACCGGCAACCATCCCAATGAGTTGCTGCTGAATAAAAAGGGCACTTATCTGTTTGTAGCCAATGCTAATGATAACTCCGTTTCTGTTATCAGTACTGCAACTAATAAAACATTGGAAACCGTATCCACATCGCTCTTTCCAACCCGGCTTACCGGATCGACCACCAACGGACTGGCCTTATCGCCCGATGAAAAAACATTATATATCGCCAATGCGGATAATAACTGCCTCGCGGTATTTGATGTATCCAAACCTGGCAGCAGCCAAAGCAGGGGCTTTATACCTGTGGGCTGGTATCCAACAAATGTAAAAACCCTTGGCACCAAAATATTGGTTTCCAATGGCAAGGGCTTTACGTCAATGGCCAACCCGCAAGGTCCGCAACCGGTCAAAAAGGTGGACAATAGTGGTTACCAGAAAGGCGCGGTAAATAGCAAGGAACAATATATCGGTGGCTTGTTTAAAGGCACGTTATCTTTTATAAAATCGCCGCAGGAGGCCCAGCTTAAAGCTTATACCAAACAGGTTTACGCCAACACCCCCTTCAACACAAAGAAAACGGCTTTGGCTGATGGAGAAGTAGGCAATCCCATCCCGCGCAAACTGGGCGAGAAGTCGCCTATCAAACATGTGTTTTATATCATCAAAGAAAACCGCACCTACGACCAGGTTTTGGGTGATATGCCGGAGGGTAACGGTGATACTTCATTGTGTATTTTCGGACGCCATATCACGCCGAATCACCATGCCATAGCCAGCGAATTTGTTTTGCTGGACAATTTTTATGTAGATGCCGAGGTAAGCGCCGATGGGCATAATTGGAGCACCGCGGCCTACGCAACCGACTTTATAGAGAAAACCTGGCCCACCAGTTATGGGGGTCGCGGGGGGAACTATGATTCAGAAGGAACACGCAAGGCCGGCGATCCTCGTGATGGTTATATCTGGGATTATTGCAAGCGCGCGGGTGTAAGTTACCGCACCTATGGCGAATTTGCCGATGATTATAAACCAAACATTAAGGTATTGGAAGGCCATTATTGTAAAAAAGCGCCGGGTTTCGACCTGGATATCAAGGATGTGAAACGGGTGGAGGTATGGGCACATGATTTTGATTCGTTACTGGCTATAAATGCTGTACCACAATTCAATACTGTCCGTATTTCTAACGATCATACCAGCGGTCAGCATAAGGGCGCTTATTCCCCTTACGCGGCTGTAGGTGATAATGACCTTGCTATCGGACAGTTTATCGAACATCTATCAAAAAGCTCTATATGGAAAGAATCCGTAGTATTTATTTTGGAGGATGACGCGCAAAACGGCCCCGACCATGTGGACGCGCACCGCTCCCCTGTGTTTGTTGCCGGCCCTTATGTAAAACGCAACGCGGTGATCCATGGCATGTATTCTACTTCGGGCGTACTGCGTACAATAGAGTTGATCTTAGGCTTACCACCCATGAGCCAGTACGATGCTGCTGCCATGCCACTATACGATTGCTTTACCAGCAAGCCTGACTTTAGCCCTTACATCACCAAGCCAGCACAAGTAGATTTAGAGCAACGCAATGTGGCAGTGAACGAAAGCAGCAAACGCTCCGCCACATTTAACCTGGCTAAAGAAGATGCCGTACCCGACCTTGAATTGAATGAGGTGATATGGAAATATGTAAAAGGCGAAAACGCCGTAATGCCTGCACCCAAACGCAGCGCTTTTGTGATTTTGGAGAAGAAGAAAAAGGATGATGATGATTAGTGGGTAATGCTTCTGAAATAAATCGTTCCCGCTCATGGCCGCGGAGGCTTAGTTACTTTTGTCTTGATAGGAGACTATATACGTGTTAGACCACAGTTACTCAAAATTTACCATCATGGAAGAAGAGGTACAAAATAAAGTACAGAATTACTACTATAAAAAAGCCCGCTACAAATCCAACGGCAATCAAAAGTGTATTTAAAATAATGACTACAGTTTTATTATATTCACTTAAAACGTCTGATCTTTTTAATCTTATATATAGATAACGACTTAGCATTATTCCCAAAGAAATGCCGAGAGTGTATAAGTAAATATTTGCCGCCACAGTTACTTCTTACCTTTCGGCTTTACCTCTTTCTTTTCAGTCGCAGGTTTGCTATCGCTGGCTTTCATAATGCTATGAAAGATGTTAGATGCTGCTTTGGAATTCTTATTATTTGACATATTCAAAGTTAATATTTATTTGGTCTTATATCCGTGTGTACCTCCTGTAAGTTTGAAACTTCTGACTAACAGGGAATAAGCTTGACATTTAGTAACGATGTTTGACACTGATTTATTTATGGTTAACACTTTTTTCACTAATTTTGATTTAAAACATTAATAATCAGTTATTTAGATGCTGTAAACCATGAAATTGTGTTAACCATGTTAACCCTTGTTGCCACACTATTTACTGTCAATTTGTTGTTTACTGAACGGGTTTAAAGTAGAGCAACATTAACCATTACGCCGTTTAGGGTGAGGCCAAACAAGCTTCAATTTTATTGGTTAACACTTTGAACTTGTTTTTGGAAAAAATGACGTAATTTGTGTATTACCGAAAAATACCGGTTCCGATCAAAAACCAATACCTATGACCACTATTGAAAACGACTTTTTAAAAGTAACCATCCGCAATAAGGGAGGTGAAATGACCTCGATCTACAACAAAGTGTCTGGCGTTGAACATCTTTGGCAGGGCGATCCAAACATCTGGCCCTGGCACGCGCCAAACCTGTTCCCGGTAGTGGGTGGACTGATCAATAATGAGTTGTTGGTTGACGGCAAGGCCTATCATATGGACAGGCACGGGTTTAACCGCCAATCGGAACTGCTGCTGATCGAATCCAATGATATCTGTGCTAAATTCTCATTGCCTTACTCAGACCATACGCTGGAAGTATATCCTTACAAGTTCGATTTCCAGGTACATTACGACCTGATAGAAAATGCGCTGCGAATGACCTATAAGGTGATCAATCACCAGCGTGAAACTATTTACTTTTCGGTAGGCGGGCACCCTGCATTTAACGTGCCTTTTAATCCCGGTGAAAGTTACGAGGATTATTATTTAGAGTTTGAATTGGAAGAAAAACTGGAGAAGCATCTTTTATCAAAAGAGGGCTTCTTTACAGGCGAAACCCAGCCCGTAAAAATGGATGGGAACAAACTGCACTTAACCCGCGATATGTTTATACAGGATGCCTGGGTGTTTAAAAAACCCCGCTCACGTGAAGTAATGATCAAAAGCGACAAGCACGATCAAACGGTTTCTGTAGAGTTTCCGCATTTTAATTACCTGGGGATCTGGGCCAAACCCGGTGCCGATTTCCTGTGTATTGAACCCTGGCTGGGTTGCGCCGATACAGAAGGCAAGCACGTAGACATTACCGAAAAAGAGGCTATACAAAAACTGAAATACGGGCATGTGTTTGAGGCTGCGTTTTTTATAAGTATCTGATCTTACCAGTTACTGTCAAACTTAACCCAGTAAAGATCATCCAGACCATTGCCTGGGCCATCGAGTAATTCCCTTACTTTTTGGTAGCTTTTGATGTTGCCATCAGCAAACTCCTTATTCAACCGGCTGCTTGTAAATACCAGGTATTGTTTATCCCAGGTTACAAAAGGGCAATAATCTATCGCGGTTGAATTTATGGGGAGGTGCTTCGCCAGCATCCAATCTCCCCCTTTGTCCTTGCGACTGATATACAGGTCTCCCCCACCCAGATCATCCTCCCTGCCATAGGAGGTGAAAAGGATAAATTGTTCGTCCGGGTCGACAAAAGCATTAAACTCATAATTGGGAGTATTGATAGCTTCGGGCAGGCTGACTGGTTTGCTGTATGTGCTATTGGCAAAAGTGCATAGCACAATATCTTCTTTACCCTTGCTATACTCGGCCTCCACAGTAAAATAGAGATTGCCGCTGCGGGTTATGCTGGGGTAAAACTCGTTCTTATCCGAATTAACTGTTGAGCCCAAATTTTTAGGCTCCCCCCATTTGCCGCCGGGCAGGCGTTTCACCCGCCAGATATCGAAATCTTTTTTGGGTGTGTTAGCCGTCACAGGCCTGTCCGACGAGAAATAAATAAACTGCCCATCTGGCGAAAAGGCAGCTTCCAGGTCGCGGTACCGGCCCGAAAAAGGGGCCACTTCGGGCTTGCTCCAGGAATTGTCCTTCTTCACCAAATACAAAATGGTACTCAACGCAAATTTGGGTTGCTGCACGGTGATCATTATTTCATCACCTGCGGGCGAAATCGTAAAATCACGGTTGCTTAAGCCATCGGATAAAAGGCCTTTTGCAAACAGTTTTGGTATATCGTTGGGTAATTGTATGTGAGGGTAGCTTACCTGTGCCTGTACACTATTCAAAAAGCCAATGCAAATTAGCAGGGTAAAAACCGAGGTAATTACTTTATAAGGTTTTGTCATTTGAGTTGATATAAAATTACTGCTTCTTCCGCACATAAGTAAAGTCGTAAATGGGCTGGTAGGTTTTACCATCATCGGCTGATTGCTCCAGGTACTGCCGCACAGTGTCCTTATCAATATTATAAAATTTAAAATTACCCAATACTTTTACCTTTTGCGCGTTTATTGATTCATTGGTAAAACTCATCGCACCATCCTTGTATTCCCCGTTATAGAAGCGCTGTCTATCGGATTGCCCGCCTGCGCCTAACCAATCCTGCTCCCATTTACCGGCGGCTGCATCATAATAGTTGAAGCTTTTCCCGGTATGTGCCTGGGTGGATGTCCAGTTTTCCAGCAGGGCGCAATCGCCGGCTATACTTTGCACCAAACTATGTCCAACCAAAAATTTGCTCCCGGTTTGATAAACGTCCCAATCGCCAATCCAGAAATCAAAATCATGCGAATGGGGCTCGGCAGCGCATGGGTACACCGCTTCATAAACTTTCTTCCGCAAATCCTTATAGTTTGATGCCTGCCTTACATTTTTCAGGTCGGCCAGTGTATCCAGGTCAGTCAAAATATTATAGCCGGTCGCGGCAGACTTTACGAGCCAGTCTGTAGCTTCTGTTGTTTCATTCAGCATAGCGTATGACCTGGCCATCCGGGCAGTTGCCACACCCCTTACCGGCGGCGAGGGCTTGTTATCCAACGCTTTCTGATAATCTTTTAATGCCTCGGTATACAGGCCCAGGTTATGATTGCAATAGCCCAGCCGGTTCCAGGCCAGGCTGTTCACCGATGTATCTCCTAAATAGCTTACATAGTTTTGCTTAGCCGCTTTCCAATTTTGCAGGGCAAACAGTGAATCGGCAGCGTGCAATTTATTTTGAGCGTGAGTGAACAGGCTGCAAAGGCTTATGCAAAGCGTTAGCAAACCTGTTTTGATTGGGTACTTTTTCATAATTTATTATCAGCTATTATTTAAGCCCATACTCGGCAACGCGGGTAATAAAGCTCAGGTCCCTATCGCTTTCACCTGCCCATATCTGCACAAAACCTGAGCCTTTAGCTTTATTGAATTTTTTACCCCATGCCGATGCCAGGCCATTCTCATCCATACCCAATACTTCATCCACCTGCGATGGTGGTAAACTCAATGGCGCGGCCCAAAAATGCCGCAGGCCCCACTCCTTCCCAGTTTTTGTTGGAAACGCGGGCTGATTACCTTTGTATGAACGCAGGTCATTTGGCCCGTATTTAATACCGATCACGCTGTCGGCATACAAAAAATTGCGGATCACTACCGCCTTATAATGGGTATCCAGTTTTAGGATGAGCGGGTTGCTGCCTAATACAACAACTTTACCCCCGGCGGCTAAATAATTTCTCAGGAGTGAATGAGATTCTCCTTTTGTTGTTTCCTCCGGGAAAAAGTTGGTGGCGAAAACGATCACAGAATTTGCAGCCGAATCTTTTTTGGCGATCCTCGCTATCAATTGCTCCTTGTTTAAAACCTTGTATTTATTATCGGCCAGGTATCTTTTTATGCGGATGTCATTTCCATTATTGACAGAGGGAATATGGGCATCCCAAAAAACATATTTGTGCGCTTGTACAGTTGAAGGGTTTGCTTCGCCGGATCTTAAAGCATACAAAAAGCCATCATCTGAGCCAACATAAAGAGAGGCACCGGCGATCACCGGCGATGAAAATATGATACCCCCTGTTTGAAAGCCACCTATCTTGTTCCCTGTTTTCAGATCAAGGCAATAAAGCACCCCTTCGTGGCTGCCGATGTAAACCTTATCTCCATCGATAACAGGCGATGACCAGACCACATTAATCGTATGATATTTCCAGATCTGTTTGCCGGTATTCAGGTCGATAGCCTGAACAAAATGGCCATCGGAAGTGCCTGTGATTACGAAATTATCCTTTACAGCTACCGCTGATATGATCCACGAAACTTCATGGTCAACCCGCCAAATCTGTTTTCCTGTCGCTTTATCTACTGCGTACAAAAATCCATCCCGCCCGCCTACGATCACCTTATTACCGGCAACTACCGGCGAAGCAATGATAGCCCTACGATCAAACCCAAACTTTTCATTTTTTAACGTATCGCCCACCGTTTCAAAACGCCATTTTTGTTTCCCGTTTTTTAGGTCGATAGCAAAAAGATGGCCCTCCGTGTCGCCAACATAAACCGTCTGCCCTGAAACGGCCGGGGTACTCCTGATAATACCCGGAACCTTAAATCTCCAATTGACCCTGCCGGTCTGTTCATTCAAATTGTACAATGAACCATCTTTACTGCCGATGAGTACCTGGCCGTCAATGATAGTTGGTGATGAATAGATATAATCGAACGCCCATTCGTAGGTTTTTGATTTGCCAAGGCCGGTCTTCCAGTTTACTTTACCTGTTGCCGCATTGAGGGAATAAAGGCCTTGCTGATTATCACTGAAAAACACATTCCCATTGTGATATGCTGCGGATGAATTAATAGCATACCCCGGCTTAAATGTCCACTTCATTTTACCGCTGTTTTTATTCAAACAATAAAACACACCCCTGCTGCTGCCGAAATATATTGCATCATTGGTAACTGCCACGGTTGAACGTATGGGCGCATCGGCATCAAATTTCCAGGCCTGCTCATTAAAAACACCTTTGATGCCCGAGTTGTAATGGCTATTGTGATCGGCAGCGCCCCGGAACATGGTTTGCGAGGTTGCCTTATTAAAAACAGCAAAAGCAATAAAAAATAGGATGATAAGCTGGTAAAGTATTTTCATTCAATTGTTGTACAGACTGGTCAACTCAAATATACCGGATGCTCAACGGCAAACAATCACCCTAAAGGGGTGATTTAACCTGTAGATTTTTTGTAGTTTAATCAGGCACACTATCAATCCGAAATATTTTATAAATTGGCTCAATGAAGCTAATAAAAAGGCTGATCCTGGTATTCTTTTCCTTGTTTGCGCTAAACGCCAATTCGCAAAATGTGCCCGTCCATTCCTATAAAGTAGCGAAGGATGTGGAGTGGGCCAAACCCGGTGGTTTTAGTTTGACGATGGATATTTACACTCCAGTTAACGTTAAAAAGAGTTACCCGGTGGTGGTCATCTATCATGGCGGCGGCTGGCTTATTTACAATAAATCTAATATGAGCGAAATGGCGCAGTACCTGACCAGGCATGGCTATGTGGTATGCAACATTAATTACAGGCTGCTTGGCGCTCATAGCAATACGATAACTATGGACCAGATTATCGGTGACGGCCTGGGTGCGTTGCTTTGGGTCAAATATCACATCAAACCATATAAAGGCGACCCGAAAAAAGTGTGCGTTACGGGTGATAGCTCGGGCGGGCAACTGGCATCTATGGTGGTTAACAGCACTGAGAAGCTAACCTCGAAAGACTTTACCTCAACTCTATTATTTACACCAACCTGGATGCCCAAAGGTACTACACCCGAAGAGATCGCCAAAAAACATATACTTGATGTGCAAGCGGCTGTCATCAATTACGGCGGCACCAATATGTATGAGGCCTGCAAGTACGGTTTTGAAAATTCGGGTAATCCATTTTGGGAAATGGCTAAAGTTACACCGAGGGGTATTTTCGGAGGCGACGTTAATGTCAATAATCATCCGGAATACTATAAGGCAGTTTCGCCAATGTTTACTATACCGCAAGCATCCCAAAGAAAGTTGCCACCGCAGTTATTTACAGTAGGTTCAAAGGATAATATTGTTTTGCCGGAATGGGTACAGGGTTATGTAAAGACTTTAAAGGATGCAGGGCAGCCAGCAGAGTACTGGGAATATGAGGGTCGCCCGCATGCGTTTCTGGATTCGGGAGGAAATAAATCTTTAGGTACTACTTTTGACAAAGATGCTATACCCGCGTTGGAGCGCATGCTTAAATTTTTGAACGGAATATTTTATTGATAATTAAGCGTCTTGCTCCTGGCCAGATTCGGCAGGGTCAAGCGGACCAAACAATTTTTGCAGCTTTTTGATCTGCCTTTGTTTGTTAAAAAACTCATCCAGCAAATAGGCCGGAATGAATCCTCCGATCCATAATGCTATGGCAAATAAATTGGAGAGGCCAAGCGATAAAAAAGCGGTCAGGATGAAGAATAAAAATCCGTAAAGTGAGTAATAATTGGCCTGTTTTACCTTCAATGCACAACCTTCTTCTTTAAAATTTTGCTTAAAAGGAAAAGTCAACAATGGTATCCAGATAAAATAGAAAAGATTTTTTTGCGAAAGCGTAAGATCGTCTGAAATATTTTTCTTGATATAATTATTCAGCCTTTCAATCTGCTTTGATTTGTAGTTTTTGATCTCTTCTTCGGATATCTTCCTGCTTGCCAGTTCTTCAAAGGCAACAGAAATTGCCAATTCGGTATAGCCAAATTTGTTGTCAATGATCTCCATTAACTTTTCAGTCGGAAGCTCGGCAAATGTGCCCTGAAGTTCCTCTTTTGAAACCATTTGGTTATAAAAATTGGTTAGTATAATTGGCGGATTACCCAAAGATAGGAGAGAATATTCGTATCTCCTAATAAAAAATTTCGGATTACTATAATTATTTGCCTACTTATACGTCATTTTGACGGTTTTCTTAGTGTCATTTTAACACAAAAAAGCCCTTTGCAGGCCTATTGGCCAATGTTGTAACAACCCCGGCAGCGGTAATTCTCCTGATCAAATTATTATTTTCATCTGAGACAAAAACATTCCCCGCGGCATCGACAGCCACCCCCGATGGCGTATTAAAACTTGCCGATGTACCGCCGGCATTGCCAGCTCCTTTTTTACCATTGCCGGCAAAGGTGCTTACTACACCCGCCGGAGTTACCTTGCGGATGAGGTTATTTCCGGAATCTGCGACATAAATATTACCTGTAGCATCCACAGCAATTCCAAAGGGAGAATTGAAACTCGCGGCCGCACCCGTTCCATTAGCGGAACCCGCAATGCCGTTGCCGGCAAGCGTACTTACTGTTCCGTCAGGCGTGATCTTTCGTATCAGGTTATTGCCGTTATCGGCCACATATACATTGCCTGCCGCATCCACAGCCACACTTTCTGGCAAGTTAAATGTGGCCGCAGTACCAACTCCATTATCCGCACCTGTCGCCCCGCTGCCCGCCAGTGTACTTACCACCCCGGCGGGGGTTATTTTCCTGATGATATCATTTCCATAATCAGCCACATACACATTGCCCGCGCCATCCACCGCAACACCCAAAGGCGAGTTAAAAGTGGCTGTATCCGTACCATTAGCAGCACCGGCCGCGCCTGTACCTGCGAAAGTGCTTACCAACCCCGCCGGACCAATTACCCTGATGAGGTTGTTACCCGCATCGGCCACGTATACTTTGCCTGTGCCATCAACGGCTACACCAAAAGGTTTATTGAAGGAAGATGATGTATCCTGGCCATTTAGCGCTCCCCGGGTACCTACCGTTCCGGCAAATGTGGTTACCAGTAAGGTTGGATCTATTTTACGGATCAGTTGATTACCCTGGTCGGCCACATACAAATTTCCCGCCGCATCAAGTGCTAAACCGAACGGATGGTTAAAGCGTGCCGCGGTATCCTGCCCATTGGCAAAACCCGCCGGTGCTGCCCCCGCAACGATCACGCTATCCACAACAGGTTTGGGCGATAGCCATTCGCCGCGTTTGCAGCCTGATAAGCCATAGATACAAAACGAACAAACTGTGATTATAGCAAGATGGGTAGTAGATTTTATCATTCTGGGTGATTAAACGCTGTTTCCAAATTTAAAGTTTAAAAAGGGAAAAGGATCATATCAAACTCAGATTTGGCTAAAGCCTTTATTTTGATAATCCTTTTATCCGTTGGCTGAAGCCAACGGCAATGAATGTTATAAATCGCATGCTGAAATTCATTGCCGTCCCATTTATGGGACGGACGAGGATAAAAGAAACTTATGGTTTTAGCCAAAACCGGCTGACTACCGGCTATTTGATCTGAAAGTCACCTTTCGCCTTTATCCTTTTTGCTTTCACCTCAATAATATATCTTTAACCTGATGAATAAACTGATCTGCTCTTGGTGCATTGCGCTGTTTTCTATGGCCTCTTGCCACCCCGATAATGCATCGAAAGGCGAAACAGTTTTTAACATCAACCTGGATGAAGGGCTTACCTCGCTTGATCCGGCCTTTTGCCGTAACCAGAATACCATCTGGATGGATAATCAGCTATACAATGGCTTATTGCAGATAGATGATAGTTTAAAGATACGACCCTGCCTTGCCAAAAGCTGGGACATATCGGCCAACGGCTTGCTGTATACCTTCCATTTGCGCAATAACGTGGTGTTTCATGACGACCCGCTTTTTAAAAACGGTATAGGCCGTAAAGTAGTGGCGGCTGACTTTGTTTATAGTTTTGGGCGGTTGATCGACCCGAAAGTGGCCTCATCCGGGTCGTGGATATTTAGCGATAAGGTGGATAACAAGCGGTCGTTTATCGCGCTGAATGATACTACTTTTCAAATCAAATTAAGTCAGCCCTTTCCACCCCTGCTCAGCCTGCTTACCGCGCAATACGCATCGGTAGTTCCGCACGAGGTGGTTGATCATTGCGGCAAGGATTTCCGCAGTCATCCGGTTGGCACCGGTCCCTTCAAATTTAAATACTGGAAAGAGGGCCAGGTAATGGTGTTTTTAAAGAACGAAAAATATTGGGAAAAGGATAAAGACGGCAAAGCTTTACCCCATTTGGATGCCATCAGGGCAACCTTTATCGGCGATAAGCAAACCGCCTTTATGGAGTTTGTGACCGGCAAACTTGATTTTTTGAATGACATAGATGGCAGCTACCGCGATGATATCCTGACCAAAGCAGGGAAGATCACGCAGAAATATAAGGGGAAATTCACCTTAAACTCGGCACCATATCTCAATACCATGTATTTGGGTATGCTGGTGGATAGCAGTTTGCCTATTGTAAAGCATTCTCCCCTGAAAATACTCAAGATAAGGCAGGCCATCAATTACAGCATCGATAAGCAAAAGATGATCAAATACCTGCGCAACAGTTTGGCTACGGCGGGCAATGCGGGATTTATTCCTGCCGGGATGCCGGGGTTTGATGCGCAAAAGGTAAAAGGCTACTCCTACAATCCCGAAAAAGCCCGACAGCTACTGGCTGAAGCCGGTTTTCCGAATGGCAAAAACCTGCCCGAAATACTGCTGACCACCACCGTTGGCTATCGCGACCTGATCGAATACGTACAGGGCCAATTGGAGCAGATCGGCATAAAAACGAGGGTGGAAATTACACAGGGCGCCAGCCTGCGCGAGCTGGTATCCAAAAATGGTGTCAACTTTTTCTATGGCTCGTGGATAGCGGATTACCCTGATGGGGAGGATTACCTGTCGCTGTTCTACTCCAAAAACAAGATACCCTGGGGACCAAACTATACCGGTTTTAACAATAAGCAGTTCGATATGCTTTTTGAGCAGGCCCACCTGGAAGCCGACGACCAAAGGCGCTATGCCATGTACCAGCAAATGGATAATTTGGTAATGCAGCAATCGCCGGTGGTGATATTATATTACGATAAACTGGTGAACCTGTACCAAAAAAATATTACCGGGTACAGTAAGAACGCGCAGAATTTATTGGTGCTGAAGAGGGTGGTGAAGAGGTAGTTATTAGAGATTGGTGATCAGAGATTAGTCAATACCACTTTGTCATGCTGAACGTAGTGAAGTATCTATTGCGTTGCATGTTTGCCGATAGATCCTTCGTTCCTCAGGATGACAAAAAAATCCGAAATCGAACATCCGAATTCCGAAATCACCTATCATACCGTAACGCATCCGCGTTAACAATATCTGATGAAGATTTAGTGCCGTTGTTTATCGTATTACCGGTGATCACTATCGCATCCGCGCCAATGCTTTTACCGAAGGCAATAAACTTAGCCTTGACTGAATCCTGCCCGATTACATTGGTAATGGTTAGATGGCCGATCACTTTGTATTCCCGTTTAACATCATGTGCGGAATAAAATATTTCGACAGAGTTGGTAGGCGGAAATTTGTCACCGAAATAATCGGGTTTAATAATACCGCAGGCTGATAATAAAAGGCAAAGGCTGATGAGGAGGATGTGATAGTTTTTCATGGCTTAAATGTTTTATGAATTTAAGACCGTGATATTATCTGAAGGTTTAGGGATTGATATGTAATGATTTTATTACGGAGGGTATAGAATTAGAAACAGGTGTCACCCTGAGGCTCTCGAAGGGTGAGCGCAGAGGCCTTTGCCCACATGCTTCGAGAGCCTCAGCATGACACCCTTCTGGAATCAATTATACTTCAGCAGATCCGCAGTAATCCTATTAGTCGGATTGGTCTTGGTTGAATCCAGGGCTGTAAAAACTATGGCATCCGCTCCGGCTTTTTGCGCGAATTTGATCAGTTTACGCTTGGCGCTGTTCTGCGCATAATACTGGCTGCGGATGTGGCCCATCACCTTGTACTCATGTTTTACATCCCGAAGTGAATAATAAACTTCTACCGAGGGTGAGGCTTTAAAGGTGTCGCCAACATAGGCAATTGGCTGGCCGCAGGATGTTATTAATAAGCAAAAGCTAACCAGGATCAGGGCGTAGGTTTTCATAGGAATTTATTTTTCTAAAAATAATAAATGATCAGTTATTTACAGGAAAATCATTGATATCTTTATAAGGCATAGCCGGATTGCTCTTCCTGTCCTCTATTCCCCATAGCGCCATGGCATGCAAAACAGTTTGCAAACGCTTGCCTGATTCGGACAAGGTATAGGTGACGTAAGGAGGCACTACCGGCTTGGATTCGCGGATCACCAGTTTATCATTTTCTAATTGTTTAAGGTGCTGGATCAGCATTTTTTCAGTAATGGCCGGTATCGCTTTCCGCAATTCGTTGTAACGCTTGCTGCCTGATAACAGATGGAACAAAATAATAGGTTTCCAATACCCGCCTATCTTTTCCATTACATAGGTCACCGGGCATTCGTTAAGGGCGAGTTTTTTATTTTCCTGGATGGTCGAGCTTTCTTTTATGGCTGTCATAGATACATACTTTAGGGTAAGTACTTGTATAAAAGTAAGTACAAATATACCTTTGTATCAACAAAAACAAAATAAAAAATTATGAAAATTACACTCACCGGGTCATTAGGTAATATCAGTAAACCATTGGCCAAACAATTAATAGCTGCAGGCAACGAAGTAACCATTATTAGCAGCAATGCGGATAAAGCAGCAGACATAGAAGCCTTAGGCGCAAGGGCTGCTATAGGTTTAATATCCGATGCGGATTTTCTTACCCAGGCATTCAGCGGCGCGGATGTGGTGTATACCATGGTTCCGCCAGATTTCAGCGTTGTCGATTACCGCAAATATGTGCGCGATATCACCAACAATTATGTAGAAGCTATTCAGAAAAATGACATCACGCGTGTAGTAAACCTAAGCAGCATCGGCGCTGATGTTGACGGCGGCACCGGGCAGATCTCGGGCATACACGATGGCGAACTCATCTGGAATGCATTGGACAACGTAGCAGTAAAACACCTGCGCGCCGGGTTCTTCTACACCAATCTTTATGGCAATATTCCGATGATCAAAAACATGGGCATCATCGGCTCGAATTATGGGTCTGCAACACGGCTGGTAATGGTGCACCCCGAAGATATCGCGGCAGCAGCAGCCGAAGAACTGCAAACGCCATTCACCGGTAAAAGCGTGCGATTTGTTACCAGTGACGACCGCCTGGTAAGCGAGGTTGCCTCCGTTTTAGGCGCCGCTATTGGCAAACCCGACCTGCAATGGGTAGAGTTTACCGATGAGCAGGCTTTAGACGGCATGGTAAAGGCCGGCATACCGGAAGCTACCGCCAAAAACTATGTGGAAATGAACACAGCAGTGCGCAACGGCATATTGTGGACAGAATACGACGCCAAAGGCACCACCCCTACCGGCAAGATCAAACTGGAAGATTTCGCGAAGGAATTTGCAGGGAGGTATTGAGGTATAGATTAGTAGAAATTATTGTAGCGATGGGTTTGAAACCCATCGCTATTTGGTTTTTTAAGGATGCTCGGCGGATTCCTTTACCTGGTACTGGATTCTTTATTTAGTTGATCTATGTCTCGTATATTTTGTTCAATCTTATGTTTTTTTAATAGATATTCTTTAGTTCCCAATTCATTTTTATCGAGCTCATCTTTTTCATTCAGGAGAATTGTTCTTTTTCTTCCTAATTCATATAATTCAAGTTCACTGTTTTTCCTTTTGATGACATCAGCAGACGGTTGGTAATTTTTTTCAGATATAATAGAAAATGATATTTCCCCACGTTCATCATCTATAATTGATTGATTAATCTGAAATGATGGAGGACGCCTTATTATTTGCCTAAAAGATTCCGCCCCAATCAATATTTCTCCCTCCTGTGTAGCTATATTCCAAATAGTGGCTCCCTTTTCATTTCTAAATTTAGAGATATCTGCTATTTCAAATCCATTAATAAAGTCAGATTCAATATCCATTTTTAAATAATGTGCCTTTTCAAAAATTAAAGTTGCAGGCGAAATCCAAAAGGTGAAACTATTTCCCGGACCATTATCGTTCCACTTAAATATGTAATCTAAGTCAAGATATATGTTATCATCAAAACGCAAAGCGTAAACAGGGCAATCGTGCCATCCCATGCTTTCGAAATCTTTTTCTGTCCATTCCCACTTTTCTAAAACATATTGATCTTCCATAGTTAATTATTGAGCGATTAGTAAAACCGGATCGGCCATGAACTATTAACCATGAACCAATACTATTTACACAAAAAATGTACCCTGGTTAAAACGCCGCCCGAAAAGACCGTCGCAACCTTGCCATTCGCGTAGGTGTAGTTAAAGGTGGCGCCGGTAGTGTCGTGGGGGATATAGATGCTGCTGTTGTAGTTATCTACGTGCCCCACATTGTGTTTTGAGAAAGCGTTGAAATAGCTAAATATATCATAGGCAAAATCAAAGGGCATTTTGTAGCCCAAATTGGGATAATTGTCGTAATTAAGGTAGCGTATCATCACCTCGCCATATTGATTGGTAATTTGCGTTACATTGTCGTTGGCATCATAAGTAAGGTTACGGTTGTAACTGGACTCATTCTGGTAGGTGGTGTTATCGGTATGCTGCGTGTAGCTCGCCAGGCGCCCTTTGTCGTCATAGGTATAGTCGCTATGCACTATCAGTGTATTGCCCAGGTAATACCGGCTGCCCGTCATCAGCGTATCGGTATAGTCATACTCCGACCGGGTGTAGTAATGGGCGGCATTGTTATCCCCCAGCGACATCCACGACTTCACTACGTGGCCATGGTCGTACGCGACGGTGTCGCTCCAGGCAACGGCGCCGCCGCTGGTAACAACATGCTTAAGCAGCTTATGATCGCTGTTATAATAGTAATAGTTGGCGTAAGGTGCTTCCCGGAAGTTTGTATTTGAGTCGATCGTCATATAGTCATAGCAGGCAGGCCCGGCAGGTTTTTTTACCCCGTCCTTTTTACAACTGAAAAACCACAATGGGCCGCAAAAAAACAACAGGTGAATGAGTTTTATACGGATACGGGCAGGTTTATTCATGAGCAACAGGTTATCGGAATATGAAGGTAGAAAAAAAATTATATAGTATAATAGCGCTTGCTACTGTTTCTTTAGGCACAAGCTGATTCTCGTTAGAATGATTTGCGAATTTCTTTTGCCTGGCACTGGATGTCTGTGGGGACACAGACATCGGAGATGATGAATTATAGCGATGGGTTTGAAACCCATCATTATGTTTCGGAAGATTTTTTGCTTGGTACGGGTTGTCTGTAGGGACACAGACAACGGGGAGATTCTTCGCTATCGCTCAGGATGACAAATAAAAAAAGCCTTTCCAAATGGAAAGGCTTTGTAAATAATATAAATCGAAAATCCGAAATTAATTCACCATTTGTCTGCGAATAATATTCAACGCCCCACCCGCCTTGAACCATTCGATCTGCTGTGCATTATAGGTGTGGTTTACCTGGAACGACTCCAATGAGCCATCTTTGTGGTGCAGCATTACGGTCAGTTGTTTGCCGGGGGCAAAAGTGGTCAGACCTAAAATATCAAAAATATCGTCTTCCTGTATCTTCTCGTAGTCAGCCGGATCAGCAAAGGTGATGCCCAGCATACCTTGTTTTTTTAGGTTGGTCTCGTGGATACGGGCGAATGATTTTACTAGTATGGCGCGTACACCCAAATGGCGTGGTTCCATAGCGGCATGCTCGCGTGACGAGCCCTCGCCGTAGTTTTCATCGCCCACTACGATCGATCCTATACCATGCGCTTTGTAATCGCGCTGGGTTGCAGGTACCGGGCCGTACTCGCCTGTCAGTTCGTTCTTTACGCTATCGGCACTGCCGTTAAAGTAGTTGATAGCGCCAATCAGCATATTATTGGAAATATTATCCAAATGCCCGCGGAACTTCAACCACGGACCGGCCATCGAAATATGGTCAGTAGTACATTTGCCTTTGGCCTTGATCAATAATCTCAAGCCCAATATATCCGTGCCTTCCCAGGCCTGGAACGGGTCAAGCAGTTGCAAGCGTGATGATCTTGGATCAACTTTCACATCCACAGTGCTGCCGTCTTCAGCAGGCGCCTGGTAACCGGCATCCTCTACCGCGTAGCCTTTTATCGGCATTTCGATGCCTATCGGCTCATCAAACTTCACCTGTTCGCCATCTAAGTTGGTCAGGGTGTCAGTCAGTGGGTTAAAGGTAAGGTCACCTGCAATAGCAAAAGCGGTCACAATTTCTGGTGATGCCACAAAAGCGTGAGTATTCGGGTTACCATCCTGGCGTTTCGCAAAGTTGCGGTTAAACGAGGTGATGATCGAGTTTTTGCGGGTAGGGTCGTCAGTATGACGGGCCCACTGGCCGATACATGGACCACAGGCATTAGCCAGTACCACACCGCCCATGCTCTCAAAAGTACCTAAGTAACCATCGCGCTCTACAGTATAACGCACCAGCTCAGATCCCGGTGTTATGGTAAACTCAGCCTTAGTTTTTAAATGTTTATCAATAGCCTGTTTGGCGATAGATGCCGAACGGGTAATATCTTCATAAGATGAGTTGGTACAGGAACCAATCAAACCAACTTCCAATGTAATAGGCCAGTTGTTTTCCCTTACTGCTGTCGCAAATTTTGAGATAGGCCAGGCTAGGTCGGGCGTAAACGGACCGTTTACATGCGGCTCCAACTCGTCAAGGTTGATCTCGATCACCTGGTCGAAATATTCTCCCGGATTAGCGTATACTTCAGGGTCGCCGGTCAGATGCTCTTTGATCGCGTCAGCCAGTTCAGCGATCTCAGCACGTTTAGTTCCTTTTAAGTAGATAGCAGCCTTTTCATCGTAACCAAAAATAGAAGTGGTAGCGCCGATCTCGGCACCCATGTTACAGATGGTTCCTTTACCGGTAGCTGAAAGCGATTGCGCGCCTTCGCCAAAATATTCAACAATAGCGCCAGTACCACCCTTTACGGTTAGGATACCGGCCACTTTTAATATCACGTCTTTAGCAGATGTCCAGCCGGATAATTTTCCGGTCAGTTTCACGCCGATCAGTTTAGGGAATTTAAGCTCCCATGGCAAACCAGCCATTACATCGCAAGCATCGGCACCGCCAACACCTATGGCAACCATACCCAAACCACCTGCGTTAGGTGTGTGCGAGTCGGTACCGATCATCATACCACCGGGGAAAGCATAGTTTTCCAGTACAACCTGGTGGATAATACCAGCACCTGGTTTCCAAAAACCCAGTCCGTATTTATCAGATACCGAGGCCAGGAAATCATAAACTTCTTTATTTACATCCTTGGCAGTGCTCAGATCCTCCGTAGCGCCAATTTTTGCTTGTATCAGGTGATCACAATGCACGGTAGACGGTACTGCAACCTGCGGACGACCTGCCTGCATAAACTGCAGCAGCGCCATTTGCGCGGTAGCATCCTGCATAGCCACACGATCGGGTGCAAAGTCAACATAGTCCACACCACGACCAAAAGCTTGTTTGGCATCGCCTTCAGAAAGGTGGGCGTATAAAATTTTCTCGGTTAAAGTAAGGTGTTTACCGGTCGCTTTGCGGGCAGCAGCCGTGCGGGTGCTGTAGCGATCGTAAACCTTTTTGATCATATCTAAATCAAAAGCCATTGTATTTGATCTTTAGGTGAAATGTAAAAGAATTACGGAATAAAAACCCGTTGCCGGGTCAATGCGGCGAATTTACAAAAATTACAGGTAAGTGATGTCAGTAAATTGTTTAAATGTAATTTGGAGATGTTCTAAATAGTTAATTAGAGATTGGAGGTTAGAGATTAGTTTTTCAGTTGGCAGTTATTAGTGGGCAGTTTGCAGTGGTTGATTTTTCCACAAAAAGATATAAACTACTTGCGCTCGTCTGTGACGAGTGCTTAATATGGATTCGCGTTTACAACGCACGGGCGATACAATCGCGTTTAACTTTTAAGCACTCGTTTCAAACGAGCGCAAGATATTTCAAAACCGTACGGCACCGCACGGAAACTGTACGAAAGCGTACGGTTTTAAAATAATGTCAAATTTTATTTTATTGATAATGAGATAATTGCGTTATGGGTATCAATTTTGGCATAGGGTATTCAAAATGAACAACAATTAATTCAACATTAAATATCAATAAAATGAAAAAGTCAATTTTAACAATCGCAATAGCATTAGTTTCCCTGCTTGGAGTAAGCCAGTCAGCTTTTGCTGCAAACCACGACAAGGATGAAGTTACCGTATTAACAGCGATCAGCCGCATCAATAAGATCGAGGTTCACGGCAACGTAGAGTTGTATTTATCAAACGGTACAACAGATCAGGTAAAGGTTTACAACAAATATTATTCAGAAAATGCCCTGGTGCAAAACCAAAACGGGGTATTGAGCATCTCTTCTTACAATACACAAAAATTGGTAGTATGGATCACCGTTGGTGACTTGCAAAATCTTTCAGTTTATGATAACGCCCGGGTAAAATCTTTCGGACAGCTTTCGGCTCTTGACCTGGATGTTAAATTATACAATCACGCTTCTGCCCAATTAAACATGGATGCTTACGCGGCAAGCTTTCAATTGAACGATCATGCCAAAGCCGACATTGAAGGCACAATAGCTAAAGCCGAACTAAATTATGATTACTCTTCTTCTTTAAATATCACCAACTTGAATTGCGAACACCTGGCTAAAAAGGTAAATTTAAATGATAGCGCTAACACCGCAGGCAGTTTAGTTGAGATGCAATAATTATATTCTGCTTCATTAAGAGATCAGGGGGGTGAAACTATACCCCCTTCTACTCCACTCCTCCATCGCTTTTGGCAATACATATTCCAATCGGTCAAAAGCTTTCAGGCTATCATGAAATACGATGATAGAACCATTACCGGTATGCTTTAATACATTTTGCAAGCAGACTTCAGGGCTTAAGTTAATATCAAAATCGCCACTAAGCACATCCCACATCACCAGTTTTACCCCTGGCTTGGCTTTCTGCAACAGTTTTATTTGCGATCTTTTTATCCTTCCATAAGGCGGGCGGAAGAGTTTGGTATCCAGTAATTCATCCGCTTTTAAAAAATTATCCAGGTAAGTTTTATCATCAGTTTTCCAGCCTTTAAGGTGGTTATAGGTATGATTTCCGATACTGTGGCCCTCGTTTTTTACCTGTTCAAAAATATCCGGATGTTTGTTTACATTGTCGCCTATGCAGAAAAATGTAGCTTTGGCATTGTACTGTTTTAAAATATTTAAAACAAACGGTGTAACAATAGGTATAGGCCCATCGTCAAAAGTGAGATAAATGCGGTTGTTTTTACGGCTCTTATTCCATATTAATTGAGAATATAGCTTTTTTAACAGCCAGGGTGTTTTTACCAGGTACATTTTAACAGATGGAAGATTTTAGTTAGTTCGTGGCCTAAATTATTAATAATTGAAATAATAAAAGACCGATAACGATATTTACAATGAACCGTCAACTACGATCCACGAACAAATATAACCTTATGACACAACGTATATTAACTATTAAAGGGATAAGTATTGTAAGCATCTTCTGTTTGATCTTATCAGGCTTTACGGCAAACGCTCAACAGGTGATCAGCTTACAAAAGGCGGTCGACCTTACTTTAGCCAATAACCTGACCATAAAGCAGGCGCAGATAACCGAATCGCTGGCAAATGAGGATGTAAAACAGAGTAAATATAACCAGTTACCCAGTTTAAGCGCCAATCCTTCAGCAGGATTCAATTTCGGCCGAAATCCTGTGGCTGGCCAGTATGCTTATGTTAACCAGGCTTCATTCTCTGTTAATAGCTCTGCCGCTGTGCAGGTAATACTTTACCAGGGTGGCCAGCTGCGCAACCAAATATTACAAAATAAATTAATACTGGATGCTGATAAAACGGCCACAGCAAAAGTTAAAAATGACCTCCTTTTAAACGTTGTTACCGATTACCTTACGATATTGACCGACCAGGATCTGGTGATCGCGGCCAAACAGCAAATAGATTTGGCGAAGATTACTTTGGATAGGTCGCAAAAAAACTTTGACCAGGGCGCAGCCACATTGGCTGATCTTTCGCAGGCCAAAGCACAGGTGTCGACTGCTGAATTAAACCTAACCAATGCTCAGAACCAGGTAGATCTGGCTATCCTGATCCTGAAGCAATACATGGAAATGGACCCGAGGACGGAAATAACCGTTGAAAAACCGGATATCAGTAAATTAACTGATATCAAAACCATTTATGACGCTACCGATGTAATTAAAACAGCCTTAAGTGTAAACCCGGATATTAAGTTAGCCGAATTGCAGCAGGCAACTTATGAACAGGCAATTAAAATAGCTAAAGGCAATTATTATCCAGTACTATCCTTATTTGGCAACCTGCAATCTAGTTATTCAGACGCGGTAAAGCAAAGGGTGATCGGGCAAACTGACCCGATGGTAGTGCCTATTGGCAAAGTACAGGGAACAGGTCAGATTGTTACTACAATTGACCCTTCCCCGCAACCCATTGTAGCGCCGTCATATCCGTTCACCAATCAATTTGGCGATAACTTTAACCAATCGATAGGTATCAGCTTACAAATACCAATATTCAATCGTTTTACAGCACGCACATCAGTTCGCAAAGCCAAATTGAATTTCGAGTATGCACAATTGAGCACACAGCTTGCTAAAAATAACCTGAGCAAAACCATTATACAGGCGGTGCTTGACCTTGAGGCTGCAGAAAAAAGCTACCAGTCGGCATTGCAAACTTTTAACTCTAACAAGGAAGCGTTGAATGTAACCAAGCAACGCTACGATGCCGGGTTTGTAAATACACTGGATTATAACACGGCGGTTACCAATTATAATAAATCGCAAAATGACATGATAGAGGCGCGATACCAGATGATATTCAGAAGTAAAGTAATCGACTATTATATTGGCAACCCTATTAAACTTTAAAAATTAAACCACACTCAATATTCATCACAATAACTCATAACCATGGGAAAAACTACTAAATATATTCTGATCGCCTTAGGAGCACTTATTGTCCTGATCGTCATTCTTAAGGTAACCAGTAAACCGCAAAAAACGCAGGTAGCTACTGAAAAGGCTGCTGTGCGCGCTATTAATGAAACTGTATCAGCCAGTGGCAAGATCAAGGCACACGTTGAAGTAAAAATAAGCCCCGAAGTATCTGGTGAGGTGGTTGAGCTTCCGGTTAAGGAAGGCGAGGTGGTGAAAAAAGGGCAATTGCTTTGCCGTGTCAGGCCTGATATATTACAATCAGGTTACGACCGTGCGGTTGCATCCTATAACACGCAAAAGGCTACAGTTGGCAATACAAGCCAAATGCTGAAACAAGCCGAAGCCACCTACAATAACCAGGAATCGATATACAAACGCGATAAGATATTATTTGACAACAAGGTATTGACCGCTGCTGAATTTGATGCTGCCAGAGCAAGTTACGAAGGCGCAAAGGCTGCACTTGAAGCTGCTAAGCAAAACGTGATAGGTTCTACTTACGGCTTGGCGCAAACACAAGCTTCGGTAAAAGAGGCGCAGGATAACCTGGCCAAAACAACTATTTATTCTCCGGTTGATGGCGTAATATCCAAACTATCGATCCAAAAAGGCGAACGTGTGTTAGGTACGCAGCAGTTTGCCGGTACCGAGATCATGACGATATCTGATTTGAACCAACTGGATGTGAATGTGGACGTGAACGAAAACGATATTAACCGTATCACTTTGGGTGATTCATCAAAAATACAGGTAGACGCCTTTTTGGGTAAGACCTTTATGGGTACAGTGATCGAGATCGGCAGCGCCGCCAATGTGGTGGGTACTACCGCCGACCAGGTAACCAACTTTACAGTTAAGGTAAGGATAGATGCAGCCACTTACACCGCTTTGCTAAATAAGTCGGCTACTAACCCATCGCCTTTCCGCCCGGGACTAACGGCTACTGTAGATATACAAACCAACCGCACCAAATCATTGTCGGTGCCTATACAAGCAGTAACTACCCGTGATGTAAAAGTAACTGTCGTTAAATCAGATAACAGCACCAGTACGGATGATGACAAGAGTAAAGCAAAAATTACTGCTCCGTCTAAAGAGTATGTGTATGTATACAGTGCTGGCAAAGTGAAACAGGTTTTGGTAACTACCGGCATACAGGACGATTCTTATATCCAGGTGCTTTCGGGCTTAAAAGATGGCGATGAAATAGTTTCGGCACCATACACAGCTATTTCAAAAGTATTAGCTGACAAGATGGAAGTTGAAAAAGTGGATAAATCCAAACTATTTAGCGCAGATAATAAGAATTGATGTGCAGATTTCAAATGTGCAGATGTTTGATTAGCAGATTATAATAGTAATAAAAAAAAGCCTGTGCAAAATGCACGGGCTTTTTAATGCCTTGAAAGAAATTTGAATATAAGCCTCCCGGATTCTTCAGGCTCATCCAGCCACGGTAAATGGCCGCCCTGCAAGCTATGAAATTCGGATGCAGGCAAAGCATTGGCAATTTGCTGACCTGCCTGCACACTGCCAAAGGGATCATTTGTACCCCAAAGAAGGATAACAGGTTGCTGAATCTGCTTTAAATCATCCTCATTTAGTCGTTTTACAGAGCTTTCCATTAAACTGAGGCTCGAAATTTTATAATGTGGCAACTTTTGAAAATAGTAATAACATTCGCTCATCCCGTTTGGTAAACTTGCCAGTGTTTCGGCAGAATGTCCCATAAACCTCAATCCCATTAATGATTTTGACGGATCTTTTGGCATAACCAGTTTGAAAAGGAGGCTATTTAAACCCGGCACAGCCAGCAATCGCAAAGGAAACGGCGGCCCGGCACCCATAATATTGCCCGGAGAGCCCAGCAATGCTAAAGCAGTTACCCGTTCCGGTTTGTCTATCGCCATCCATAAGCTAAAATGTGCACCGATTGAATGTGCCACAATGGGTGCGCTATCCAATGCAAAGGCATCCAATACTGTGCTGATCATATTTACTTCGAATTTGCGAAGATCAACAATGCGGTGATCCATACCCTCGCTTAAGCCACCACCGGGGCGGTTAATAGCGATCACCCGGCGGTTTTTAAGTTCGGCTATCAGCGGGATAAGCGGGAAAACATCACCCGTATTTCCGGGCATAATGACGATAGGTTTGCCTTCGCCTATTTCACTGACCCGAACCCGGATACCTGTGCCGGGTAATGGTATGTAATGCGTTTTTGGTTTTAAACCATAGAAACTGTATAATGCCTCTTCCGCGTTGCGCGCGGCCATTATCCGTGGATCATCCTGGTTGAGGGTTAATACATTATTGTCCATTTTTCTTAAATAGCGGCGGCGCGTCTCAAAGCTAAAACAACATTTAAATATTCCGGACGTATTATTCAAAATTGTGTATCACCTCTGCATATTTGTACATTTGCGCATAAGCACATCGGCATATCATCAATGTATACTCAAAAAAATAAGATATTAATTGTGGGCGGGGGCAGTTGGGCCACTGCTAATATTAAAATACTAACCGATAACACCACCGAGAAGGAGATATTTTGGTGGATGCGTAATGAGCAGGCAGTATCGCATGTTCAAAAATTCAGGCACAATCCCAACTACCTCAGTTCGGTTGAGATCAAGGTGCCGGCGCAAAATATTTCATCGAACCTGAAAGAACTGATTGGTCAGGTTGATACCATATTGCTGAATGTTCCGGCTGCGTTTTTGAAAGATGCGCTTAAAGGTATCGGCCCTGAGGATTTTGCGGGTAAAAAGATAATATCAGCCATAAAAGGCATCGTACCGGATGAAAACCTGATCATTGGTGAATTTTTGAACCAACGTTATCAGGTACCTTTTGATAAACTGGTAGTGCTTAGCGGGCCATGCCATGCCGAGGAAGTAGCGCTCGAAAAACTGTCGTACCTCACCATCGCATCCATGAATACGGAACTGGCTGCCGAATTTGCAGGGATGATCAATACCCGTTACATCAACACCATCGTATCCGATGATATTTACGGTACCGAATACGCCGCTGTATTAAAAAATATTTATGCCATAGCCAGCGGTATTTGCCATGGTGTGGGCTATGGTGATAATTTCCAGTCGGTATTGATCTCAAACGCCATACGCGAACTGGAGCGTTTTGTTGACGAGGTACATCCTATTGACCGTGATATTAAAGAGTCGGCCTATTTAGGCGACCTGCTGGTAACCGCCTATTCACAGTTTAGCCGCAACCGTACTTTTGGCAATATGATAGGCAAAGGCTATACCGTAACATCGGCGCAACTGGAAATGAACATGATTGCCGAGGGGTACTATGCGGTAAACTGCCTGCACCAGATCAATAAAAAATATAAGGTATTTATGCCGATTTGCAGTGCTGTTTATGCCATACTTTACGAGAAGCGAAACCCTGCTTTGGAAATGAAACATTTGGCCGATCAATTGAGTTAATGTTATTATAGTAACTTAATACTCAACCAAATGAAAACATTTTTTAAGACCGCGTTATTTGCCGCGGCATTATTTGCAGCCGGGCAAACGCAGGCACAAACAAAGAAGGATACTACACTTGGCCAGAAAATTGGCCACACAGCAAAAAAAGTAGGGCATAAAACATCAGAAATAGCAGCCAAAGGCGCATCGGGTGTTGTCGACAAAAAATATGACGGCAAATGCGGGCCCAACGGGCAAACAGTTTACATTGATAAATATTCACATTATTATTACGTCAACAAAAAGGGACACAGGGTTTATCTGAAAGAGTCTGAATTGATGGATAAAAAAATGTAATTTTAAATCAGCGTCCCTTAATACAAGGGACGCTGATAAATTCTACCCTGATATGAAAAAACGTACTTTAACAGCTTTGTATCTGGCCGGTACTTTGGTATTACTGGCAGTTGCCTGCTCAAGCCCTCCCAATAAAAAATTACAGGGTGACTGGACATCAAAAGACGGCGAAAGCAAGCTTAAAATAAATGATAAGAAATTTGCCCTGGATACCGACCTGCCAATGGCCGAAGATTACTTCGTAAAAAAGGATACTATATTTACCTCATTTGAAGGTAACCAACCCTATACTAAATTCATCATACAAAACCTGGACGAGCATAACTTAAAGCTACTCTCCCCTGACTCCCTTGTGATGGAGTTTACCCGTTAAAAAACAAAAGCCTCCATCTATCGATGAAAGGCTATGTTAACTAAACTAAAACTATCTTGGGATTAGAGATTAGGCTTAGCACCGCTTTCCTAACTAATCTCTGATTAACTTATCTCTAATTACTAACTCAGAATCTCTTACGGCGTTCGCCACCACCGCTGCTGCGGTCTTCACGGCGTTTGCCTGAGAAATCGCGGAAACCACCACCGCCAGCAGGATTACCACCTGTGCGTTCGCGGTTACCACCTTCGCGCCTAAAGCCGCCTTCTCTGCGTTCGCCGCCACCTGAGTAGCTGCTTCCGCCTTCGCGTCTTCCTGGCCTTGGGTTGCCTTCGCGTCTTTCGCTGCTGCCTTCACCTGATATTTCTATCCGTACTTCGCGGCCCTGGAAATCAGCGCCTTTAAAGCCTTCCTGTACTTTACCAACTTCATCGTTAGGCACTTCAAAGAAAGAGTAAACACCCTTAACATCGATCTTACCTACGGTGCGGCCGCTGATCTTAGAGGTATTGCAGATATAACCCAGCAAATCGCCGCGGCTAAATCCGTCTACAGAGCCCAGATTGATGAACAAACGGGTAAATTCAGATTTCCCATCTGTGCGGGCGAAACGGTCGCCGGCAACACCGTCACTGCGACGACTTTCATCAACCGGTGCATTCAGATCTGGTGCATTTTTGTAATAATCAAGGAAACGATTGAACTCCAAAGAAGCAAAACGTTTGATGATGTCTTCCTTGCTCATGTCCTTAAATTCGTCCATGATGCGGGAAGTGTACTGCTCTATCTGCTGCTCGTTCACTTCAACGTTGTGTACCTTATGTACCAAAGCGAACAGCTGTTTTTCAACTACATCAAAACCGGTAGGTATATCCATTTTTACAAAACGTTTACCTAAGGTTTTTTCTATCTGGCGGATCTTGCCTAATTCTTTACCATTGATGATAGAGATAGAAACCCCTGTTTTACCGGCACGGGCTGTACGGCCGCTACGGTGGGTGTAATTCTCAATTTCATCAGGTAATGAATAGTTGATCACGTGTGTAACGTCATTTACATCAATACCACGTGCAGCTACGTCAGTTGCTATCAGCAATTGCAGGCTGCGCTCGCGGTAGCGTTTCATCACTTTATCACGTTGTTGCTGTGATAAATCGCCATGCAGCGAATCAGCATTATAACCGTCCTTAATTAAGGCTTCAGCAATTTCCTGTGTCTCTATTTTGGTACGGCAAAATACGATACCAAATATTTCAGGGTTGAAATCGACAATACGCTTAAAAGCAGCGTATTTGTCACGGGCGCGGATGATGTAATATTCGTGCTCAATGTTTTCGTTCCCTGTATTTTTTGTGCCCATGGTAAGCTCAAAGGGATCGGTCATGTATTTTTTCGCGATCCTTCTTACTTCAGAAGGCATAGTGGCCGAGAACAGCCATGTTTTTTTCTCTTCGGGTGTGGTAGATAAGATACTGTCAATGTCTTCCTGAAAGCCCATGTTGAGCATTTCATCAGCTTCATCCAATACCACAAATTTTACCTGGCTAAAATCAATCGCTTTACGGTTGATAATATCAAGCATACGGCCTGGTGTGGCAACAACAATTTGCACACCGCGGCGGATCTCGCGCAATTGATCCGAAATACTTGCACCACCATACACGGCTACAACGTGTACGCTGCGCATATTTTTGGCATAATTCTTCAGATCGTTAGTGATCTGTAAACAAAGTTCGCGAGTAGGGCATAAAATAAGCGCCTGCGGATGATTTTCTTCGAAATCAATCAGTTCTAATAACGGCAGTCCAAAGGCAGCTGTTTTACCGGTCCCGGTTTGGGCTAATCCGACAAAATCGTTGCTGCCTGTTAACAATACCGGAATTGACTGTTCCTGGATTGGTGTAGGATTTTCGAATCCTAACTCAGTGATGGCATTAACAATATCATGACGGATTCCCAGTTGAATAAATGGGTTCATGAATTTAAATAACGAATCTGGCAACATCGCCAAATCGGGCGCAAAGGTACGGTTTATAAATTGCATTTCAAATATTGACTTTGCAAATGAGAAATATTACAATCAGGTAAGAATACTGCAGCAGCTAAGCCAAATCTTATAAGAAGAATTTTCAGTTATTTAAGCCGACTTATTTTCTCTGGAAATTTGCTATCTTTAGTGACAAACCTTTATCACATGAAAATACCCTTAACACCTATTCTTGTACGTTTTACGACCCTATTTTTCTTCACGTTGCTGTTTTCGACAATCGGATGCAGCAAAAAAAATGACGCATCGAACCAGGTCCCTGGAAAGGTAACAACTTTGGCAGGCAGTGGCGCTCGGGGATCTGCGGATGGTGCAGGAGCAGCGGCAAGCTTCGCCGGCATCTGGGGAATAACAGTTGATGCAGCAGGAAATATCTACATAACAGATACCGGACTTGGTCAGGTAAGAAAGATAACTTCAAAGGGGCTTGTTACTACGCTGCCTGATAATGCGCCGGGGTCGACTACTGAATCTGGAATTCCGGTGACTTATTCAATCCCTTTAGGTATAGCAATTGACGGAAGTGGTGATATATACGTTAGTTATTTAGAGAGTGGGGTCATTAGAAAAATACCAACTAACGGAAAAGGCGTATTAATTACGGGAAACGGCAACGGCAATAATCAGGATGGTGTCGGTTTGTCCGGTGGTGTTTCCCAGCCAATTGGGCTGGCACTGGATGGATCCGGCATTATCTATGTTGCCGGTTATAGCAATACGATCAAAAAAATATACTCAAATGGTTTGATATCAACTTTTGTCGGGGCATATGGCCGCAGCGGGAATACAGATGGAAAAGGTGCCGCTGCCAGATTTAATTCTCCGAAAGGCATTGCGGTTGACGCGAATGGAAACGTTTATGTAGCCGATAGCGCAAATAATTTAATAAGGAAAATTACACCCGATGGCACTGTAAGCACATTAGCTGGAAGTGGGTTATCCGGATCTGCAGATGGTACAGGATCTGCTGCGAGCTTCGATTTTCCTACAGGAGTGGCTGTGGATGCGTCCGGGAATGTTTACGTAGCTGATGCCAACAATAATATGATAAGAAAAATAACATCTTCAGGCATAGTAACCACGCTTGCAGGCAGTGCTACATCAGGTTCATCGAATGGTTTAGGATCAGCTGCAACTTTTCTTGATCCCGTTGATGTGGCCGTTAATCATGAAGGCACGATACTTTATGTAGCCGATCGCGGAAACAATTTGGTAAGACAAATTGGATTAAAAAAATAAAATTATTACAATCTTTTAAATTTAAGCTTATGAAATTAAAAGAGGTATGTTTCATCGCGTTGCTAATATTAACTACAAAGTTAAGCTTTGCACAGGAAACGGAACACAAAGCCATGGACACCACCAAATATGGCCGCAATGAGGCAGTTGGCAAATATGCCGATATACGCGGCTTTAAGATGTATTATGAAGTTTATGGTAAAGGCGAACCTTTGCTGATAATACACGGTAATGGCGGTTCCATCAATAACTTTTTGTACCAGATACCCTACTTTGCCAAGAACTACCAGGTGATTATCGCGGATAGCCGGGCACAGGGAAAATCTGTAGACCATACTGACTCACTAAGTTACGAGATGATAACCGATGATCTGAACGCCTTGCTGGATAAGCTCAACCTGAAATCGTGCTATGTAATAGGCTGGAGCGATGGCGGCATAGAAGGCCTGATGATGGCCATGCGTCATCCCGAAAAAGTAAAAAAACTGGCAGTAACGGGAGCCAATCTCTGGCCCGACACCACCGCGGTAGACCCGTTTGTGTATAATTATGCTTTGAAAATGAATATCATGGGCCGCGATTCGATCAAAAAGATGAAGAGCCCTACTCCTGAAATGAAAAATCAATTGAAACTGCTGCACTTACTATCCTATGAGCCGCATATCAAAGTGGAGGATCTGAAAAAAATAACCTGCCCTACCCTGGTTATTGGTGGCGACCATGATGTAATATTAGCAAAACATACCATGCTGATAGCGCAATCCATTGCCCAATCTTATTTATGGATCATCCCAAATTCGGGCCATTCAACTCCAATATTTAAAAAGGAACAGTTTAATGAAATAGTGGGAGACTTCTTTGCCAAGCCCTACCGAAAGATTGAAGGTTTCGGGCGGTTCAATTAATATTAAGTAACATTCCTGATTGATTGACTTTATTTATGGAAAATGACGTTTAAGTATGCCCTCAAAGCATGCAAATAAGCTATTTTTATGTCTTAAATTAGCTATTAGTGTGCTTTCGGTATTTCAATATTAACTATAACTGGGTATTTCTATTTGGGTTGATGAGCATAATGGGTTTAAGCTGTAAAAAAGCTTATGAACCACCGGCGCTTAAATTCGGCCGCAGCTCGCTGGTTGTTGAGGGGATCATCAATAGTGGTGGTGATTCTACGATCATTAAATTAAGTAAGACTGTACCTGTTGTTGATGGCCACATTGCTCAGAGCGCGGAGTTGCATGCTGCTGTATCTGTTGAGGATGATCAAAATAATATTTTGCCGCTAACTGAAACAGGCAACGGAAAATATGTATCACCCGGACTTACTATTAACAACTCGCGCCAATACCGGCTGCGCGTAAAAACAGCGGATAACAATGAGTATGTGTCAGACTTTGTTCCTGTGCAGGCTACCCCGCCTATTGATAGCCTGGGATATAGTATAACGGGCAGTGGGTTACAGGTTTATGTGAACGCACACGACCCAACAAACAAGGTGCAGTATTATCGCTGGGATTATGATGAAGCCTGGGAATTTCATGCTTATTATGAGTCGAATTACATACTCAAAGGAAATGATATTGTACCGCGCATTGAGTCCGAGAAGCTTTATTATTGTTTTGGCAATGATGTATCCAGTGATATACCGCTGGCGACAACCACCAAGTCGACCCAAGCTGTACTTAATCAAATGCCTATTGCCCTGGTACCCTCCTCGTCCGAAAAATTAAGCATGCGCTACAGTATTTTGGTGAGGCAGTATGCGCTAACAAGGGAGGCTTATGATTTTTATTCGCTGCTTAAAAAGAACTCCGAATCATTAGGAAGTATTTTTGATCCGATGCCGTCAGAAATACAGGGGAATATGCATTGTACAAACAATCCTGCGTTACCGGTGATCGGTTTTATCAGCGCAAACAATGTTGTTTCAAAAAGGATATTTATATCAAATTCAAGTTTGCCATCTAATTGGATTTATGTATCACCTTATGGCTGTACGCTTAACCCTTTTATAACGGCCGACATAATTGCTACACTTAAAGCTGACCCCAAAGCGGCGTATTTTATATCGGCAGGCACGCTCGGCACGCCTATTTGCTCTGATTGCACCTTAAGGGGGAATCTCAACGCGCCATCGTTTTGGGTGTATTGAAGAATCCACTATCTAATTGCCCGATCTCATTTACAAAAAATGACGTTTAAGTATGCCCTTTAAACAGTCAAATAGCCTATTTTTATGCCTTAAATTAACTATTGGTGCGTTTTCGGGATCTCAACATTAACTATAACCGGATATTTCTATTTGGGTTGATCATTACGGCCTTAAGCTGTAAAAAGCCCTACAATCCGCCGGCTATCCAATTCCCGGGTAGTTACCTGGTGGTTGAAGGTGTGATCAACAGCGGTGCCGATTCTACAATCATTAAATTGAGTCGGTCAGTACCGATTGCCGGCACCCAAAAGCAAAATCCTGAACTTAGTGCAGTTGTAACTATTGAAAGTGATCAGAATGAGGTCTTCGCTTTAGCAGAAGCAGGCAACGGAAAATACGCCGCGCCGCCACTTGGCATTATTCAATCACACCAATACCGGTTGCGTATAAAAACAGCAGCCAATAAAGAATATTTGTCGGCATTTGTCCCGGTGCAAACCACTCCACCTATTGACAGTATAGGGTATACAGTAACCCCATCGGGATTGTTGGTTTACGCGAACACACATGATCCTGATGATAAGGTGCAATATTTCAAATGGGATTACGATGAAGACTGGCAATTTCATGTCGACCAAAATTCTGTTTACATTGTTGAGCGGGGACAAATCAGCGAGCGCACCGCCAAAAACCAGGTGTATGAGTGTTTTACGAATGATGTTTCAAGCAGTATCGTGATCGGCTCATCGGCTAAACTGGTGCAGCATGAAATTTACCAGGCGCCTATCACCACAATTCCCTCCACTTCCGAAAAAATACAATTAAAGTATAGTATTTTACTAAGGCAATATGCATTAACCAGGGAGGCTTATCAATTTTGGTCGCAGCTTAAAAAGAATACCGAGCAATTGGGCAGCATTTTTGATGCCCAGCCTTCTGAAATTAGCGGTAACATCAAATGTTTAACCAACTCTGCGGAGCCCGTGATCGGCTTTATTAGCGCGAATAACGTACAATCAAAAAGGGTGTTTATTCCCAGGAGCCAGCTACAGGTTAACTGGTCGGCAAAATCCCCTTATATCTGCTTTACCCCTGCTACAACGCTTTATTCAGACAGGGTTGATAATTCAACTGCTGTGCAGGTTTTTCTTGTCGATACGCCGCATTTAGCTTTGATAATAGACAAGATCGGTGCTCTTGGCTATACGCGGGCCAGTTATGAATGTGCAGATTGTACGATCAGGGGTAAGCGTGATCCGCCGCCTTTTTGGAGATAATAAAATACTTACCCGGACAAGCCCTCTTCTATTTTTTCAGCTGGTTTTGGCTTATTATCCTTGTAGGATAACAACAACCCGATAACACCGGCCGTAACGCAAACATCAGCGAAGTTAAAGATGCCGGTACGCACATTGTGGATGCCGATATTCATAAAATCGGTAACATGGCGGTCGAATAATATACGGTCGATAATGTTGCCAATACCGCCTGCAAAAACCAGCGATAAGGAGAATAAACGCAATTTACTGAGTTCCCGGATCTTCCTGATGGCGTAAATAAACAATATCACCAAAAACATTAAAGGCAGGATACTTAACAGCCAAAAGCTAACCGGCTTCGATAATCCATCGCCCAGGCTTAGCGCGGCGCCGGTATTTTCAACATATTCTAATATAAAAGTATTGTGAAAATACGATTTAGGCTCGCTGTACATCAGGTGCTGTTTCGCCAGATCTTTAGTGATCCTGTCGCAGCCAATGAACACCAGCGAGGTCAAGCAAAACAATAATACCTTAATCCAATTCTTCATCCTTTAAATCCCTTAGTCGTGTCCTACCTCAACCTATCCGCCGACTTCACCAACTTCTCATCCCGCTGTATTGCCTTAGCCGCCATGATCACCAAAACAATGATGATAGAACTTAATAACGCCCCTATACCGAAATTATTGGTCGTCATGGTGAAATCACCGGCAACGGATTTAACCGTTTGCGCCATCCAGAAGCTGTATCCAATTGTTACCACGATATAGCCATAACATAAAGCTATTTGCTGCTTGCGGTTCTTGTATAAAAATATCAGGATAAGCGGCAATATGGCCACCACAGCCGTAGCGGCTATCAGGGGCACGAATGTTTGGGTATGCGCCTGCTGCCCGTTCACATCCTGGAAAACGCCGGTAACCTTTACGGTTGATGGCACCCCATCGATATAAACATTATGCACTAATGGGAACAGGAAAAGACTGAAGGTAAGCAAACTGGCAAACAGCAGGTAAATGCTTTGTATACGTTGTAGCATGGTTAAAAATTAATATGCAAAGATAGAATTGTTTAAGCCAAACTTGGGAAGTTTGAAACTAAAAAACATGACTTGCAAATCGTAATTCGTAAATCTAAAATCGTAAATCAAACATTACCTTTGCCCCGTGTCGGAAAAACAACGGTATTTTATTGAATTAGCCTATGATGGCACCAACTATCACGGCTGGCAGGTACAAAAAAATGCGGTCAGTGTGCAAGAAGTGTTGAACAAAGCCCTCGCCACTGTTTTGCGCGAACCGGTTGAAACCCTCGGCTGCGGGCGAACGGATACCGGGGTGCATGCACAGGAGTTTTTTGCGCACCTTGACGTAAACAAGAATTTGACCATAGACCATGGACCATGGACTACAGACTCTGATAAATATTGCAGGAGCATAAATGCTATCTTACCGGACGATATCGCTGTTAAACGGATTATCCCTGTCCACCCGAATGCCCATGCGCGGTTTGATGCTACTTTGCGATCGTATGAGTATCATGTGCATTTTGAAAAAGATCCTTTTAAAGTCAATCACTCCTGGGAACTACGGGATAAACCTGATATCGAATTAATGAATGTAGCAGCCAAAATCATCATGGAGTACACCGATTTTAGCTGTTTCAGCAAATCAAACACACAAACGTTTACCAATAATTGTAAGATAACACGGGCCGAATGGGTTTACGAAGATGGCGGTCTGGTGTTCCATATTTCGGCAGATCGCTTTTTGCGCAACATGGTACGCGCCATAGTAGGTACATTGATGATGGTCGGGAGAGAAGAAATTGAACCCGGAGAAGTGAGGAAGATCATCGAAAGCAAAAATCGCAGCAACGCCGGAACTTCGGTACCGGCCTGCGGGTTGTATTTAACAGAAGTAAAATATCAATATTTATAATGTCGGATTTCGGAATTTCGATTTCGGAATTTATAACGTAGTAATTATTAATTTAGCCAATCAATAAATCCGAAATCGAAAATTCGAAATCCGAAATAAAAAAAATGTCCCAGGTAACCGGTAAAGCACTCGATTGGAAACTGCTGATGCGGGTGATGCATTATGTAAAGCCCTATAGGAGGACTTTCATTATAGCCGCTTTCCTGACCGTGTTTTTAGCGGCAAGCGCCTTGATACAGCCCATCCTGATGCAGATCACCCTGGATAAATATATCCTGGGGAACAATTATAATGGCCTGGTGCTGCTTGTTGGGTTGATGATTGCCCAGTTGGCTATACAAACACTGGCGCAATATTACCAAACCTTTTCAACCAACACCTTAGGGCAATCGGTTATCCGCGACCTGCGTATCGATATTTTTAACCACATCATGGATCTGAAGTTAAAATATTTCGACCGCACCCCTATCGGGATGCTGATCACCCGCACCGTATCCGACCTGGAAACCATTGCCGATATTTTCTCTGAAGGATTGATATCCATTGTGGGCGACCTGCTGCTGGTGCTGGCCATTATTATTTTGATGATGGTACGCGACTGGAAGCTGGCGCTGATCACTATGATACCCATGCCCTTCCTGCTTTTATCAACCTACGTATTTAAGGAGGCTATTAAATCTTCTTTCCAGGAAGTGCGTACGCAGGTAGCTCATTTGAACACCTTTTTGGCCGAGCATATTTCGGGCATAAGTATTATTCAATACTTCTCGCGCGAGGACCAGGAGATGCGGAAATTCAAATCCGTCAACCAAAAATACCGCGATGCCAACATCCGGTCGAATTGGTACTATTCTATATTTTTCCCGGTGGTGGAGATATTGTTTGCCGTATGTATCAGTCTTTTAGTATGGTATGGCTGCAAGCGAATTTTAACCGATCAGCAGCTCACCAGTCTGGGTACCACCAATCACCCCGTAACACCGGGTATGATACTGGAGTTTATTGTGCTGCTCAACCTTTTATTCAGGCCGATAAGGCAGCTGGCCGATAAATTCAACACCCTGCAAATGGGTATGGTTGGTGCCGACAGGATATTTAAAGTGCTGGATACCGATGAGGTGGCAGTAAATACCGGGAAGCTAAAACCGGAAAACATGAGGGGCCAGATAGATTTCGACCATGTTTGGTTTGCCTATAACGATGAGAACTGGGTGCTGAAAGATATCAGCTTCCATGTAAAGCCAGGAGAAACGCTGGCGCTGGTTGGCGCAACAGGGGCGGGTAAATCGTCCACCATCAATATCCTTAACCGCTTTTACGAGATCGGCAAGGGCAGTGTAAAGGTGGATGATGTAAATATCAGCGAGTACGAGGTTGGCTTTTTGCGATCGCAGATAGCAACGGTGATACAGGATGTTTTTTTGTTTACCGATACCATTGCCAACAATATCAGCCTGAATAACCCTTCCATTACCCGGGAACAAATTATTGCTGCCGCGAAGGATGTTGGCGCGCATGAGTTTATTGAACGGCTGCCGGGTGGTTATGACTATAATGTAATGGAGCGTGGCGCAACCCTTTCTTCGGGCCAGGCGCAACTGATCTCCTTTATCCGGGCTTTGGTTTATAATCCCGCTATTCTTGTTTTAGATGAAGCGACATCATCCGTAGATACCGAAACCGAGATACTGATCCAGAACGCCATCAGTAAGCTGATGCAGGGCCGTACCGCTATTGTGATCGCCCACCGGTTATCAACAATACAAAACGCGGATAAGATCATCGTGCTGGATCATGGCGAGATCAAAGAAATGGGCACGCACCAGGAGTTGCTGAAAATTGAACACGGTTATTACCGCAAGCTGTATGATCTGCAGTTCAATTCGGCAGGGATTGTTAAGTCGTAAGTCTTTAGTCCGTAGTTAGGACTTTCTCCCATCACCAGGATGCACCGGCTGTTCTTCCTTTTCATGCTTTTTGGCTATTTCACCACCGTGGGGATCATCAGCATGATATTGCTTATCCGTTTTTTTCACCACGCTTTTATGGCCGTTATCTGCGGGTCGCTTAGTAGGCGTATCAGATGGTGATGGTTTATCAGTTGAATTCGCTGGTTTTGTCATGGTAGTTGTTTTCACCTTTTAACAAGTGCCTTTTACTTTTGTTGACACGATTACGGGATTTAAGGGATCGGCATGATTAGTAAACGCTTTTTTAATCTCATTAATCTTTACAATCCCAAAATCGTGTAATCGTTAATTTTTGTTAAAATCATAGGTAATCTCCCCACCCGCAAATAATAATAACAGATAAAGTTTTACCTTTATTGACAGGTTTGTTATTTTCGCAGCATTGGGTGTAAAATGCGCATCACACAAATCAAAGCTTATGGAAGAATTTGAAGCAAGCGAGTCGTCAAAAAAAACAAAGACCATCTATATTTCTACCGTTTTTGGTATAGCCATGGTATTGCTTATGATCGGTTTGCTTGGGCTGATACTGGTGCATGCCAATAATCTTTCGCGTTACGTGAAGGAAAACATCGTACTGAATATTTTTGTAGACGAAGGAGCGCACGAAACAGATGTATTGCAATTGCAAAAACAGCTGGATGCCAACCCTATCGTGAAACAAACCCAATATGTGAGCAAAGAACTTGCAGCCCGTAACCTGCAAAAGGATTTGGGCGAGGATTTTGTTAAGTTTTTGGGATACAACCCCTTGTCGCAATCGCTGGATGTGTACCTGAAAGCTGATTACGCCAACAACGCCAGCATTGAGAAATTCAAAGCTGAGCTGCTGAAAAACCCGATGATCAAAGAGGTCAAATACCAACAGTCGCTGGTCGACCAGATGAACCAGAACCTGACATCTATCAGTTTGGTGATACTGGCCTTCGCCGCGATATTTGTGTTGCTTTCGGTTGCATTGATCAACAATACTATTCGGCTGGCTATTTATTCGCAGCGTTTTTTGATCAAATCAATGCAGCTGGTAGGTGCCACAAAAGGCTTTATCCGCAAACCATTTATTCTGTATGGCATCTGGCACGGCATTTTGGGCGCTATGATAGCCATCGTAATTTTAATGGGAATGTTGTATTTAGCAGTGAAACAAATACCCGATTTGATCATACTACAGAATTACTCCGAATTTGGTATCGTATTTTTGATCGTAATGGGATTGGGAATTTTCATATCAGGTTTTAGTACTTTCCTGGCGGTGAACAAATACCTGCGTTTAAAAATTTATAACCTTTACAGGTAAGGTAAAAGGTAAAATCAATAATTCAATAAATCAGACATTCAATAATTAAAAACATACATATGGCACAACAAACCAAACCCAGCACCCCGGTTAAAACAAGTGCTCCAACAAAGTCAATGGTAAAAGAAGGAAATTCATCTTCTGTAAAATTCATATTTGATAAAAGCAATTACCGCTTACTGATCATCAGCATCGCAGTGGTTACCTTTGGTTTCATCCTGATGTCGGGCACTACGGATATTTACAGCAATACCAAAATTGTACTGGCTCCGATAGTAGTACTAACGGGATTTGCATTGGGTTTCTATGCAATATTGAAAAAGCCGGCGACTAAGGCATGAACATCATCCACGTTATCATCCTTGCCATTATAGAGGGATTTACAGAGTTTTTGCCGGTATCTTCAACCGGGCACATGGTAATCGCGAGCTCATTAATGGGCATCAGCAAAAATGATTTTGTGAAACTGTTTGAAGTGGTGATCCAGCTTGGCGCTATCCTGGCCGTGGTGGTATTGTACTTTAAGCGGTTTATTCAATCTGTCGATTTTTATATCAAATTGGTTATTGCGGTTATTCCTGCGGTGATATTTGGTTTTTTACTCAAAAAACATATCGACAAACTATTAGAAAGCCCTTTGGTAGTAGCCATAGCCTTTGTAGTAGGCGGTATTATCCTGTTGTTTGTGGACGAATGGTTCAACCGGCCGTTGATCAAAGAAGAGAAAAAGATCACTTATGGCACCGCGCTTAAGATAGGTTTCTTCCAGTGTTTGGCCATGATACCGGGTGTATCGCGTTCTGCCGCGTCTATTGTAGGCGGTATGTCGCAAAGACTGAGCCGCACCGCCGCAGCTGAATTTTCGTTCTTTTTGGCTGTACCGACCATGTTTGGCGCAACGGTAAAGGACCTTTATGATTTTTATAAAAAGGGCAATTTTGCAACTCCGGAGATTCACCAAAACATTAAATACCTGGTTATCGGCAGTGTTATCGCTTTTATCGTGGCTATGCTTGCCATCAAAACCTTTATTACCTTTTTAGAAAAACGCGGGTTCAAATTATTTGGCTGGTACCGCATTGTGGCAGGTATAGTAATTATTATCCTTTACTTTGCGGGTAATGCTTTGCACACAGTCTAACGGCTTTAAATATTACCATAATTTATAGCGATGGGTTTGAAACCCATCGCTATTTTTGTCTAATTACTACATATTGAAAAAAATCTATTCCGATATACAAGAATTTGCCGAGGGCCAGCTATTACTCGTCAACAAACCTTACAAATGGACCAGCTTTGATGTTGTGGGCAAAATCCGTAATGCCTTTAAGCCGCTCAAATTAAAGGTAGGCCATGCGGGTACGCTTGATCCTTTGGCTACCGGTTTGCTCATCATCTGTACCGGTAAAATGACCAAGCAGATCGATAGCTTCCAGGCTGAAGAGAAGGAATATACGGGCACCATGGTATTGGGCGCAACCACCCCAACCTACGACCTGGAGAGCGAACCCGAACAGCAATTTGCTACAAACCATCTTACCGAAGAACGAATCAAACAAACCTGCGCACAATTTACCGGCGATATACAGCAATATCCGCCTGCCCATTCAGCCATAAAAATTGATGGTGAACGACTATACGAAAAGGCCCGCCGGGGCGAGGAGGTTGAACTGCGTTTACGCAGCGTCACCATCAGCGAATTTGAAATAACACGCATCGAATTACCCGAAGTTGATTTCAGAGTGGTGTGCAGCAAGGGCACCTATATCCGGTCGCTGGTGAATGATTTTGGCAAGGCATTGGATAACGGCGCCTACCTGTCGCGTTTAAGAAGAACCCGCAGTGGAGCTTTTAGAGTTGATGATGCATGGGAGGTGATGGAAATCGTTAATGTGATCAGAGAATTAAAGGTGATTGAACATTAGTGTAAATATTGCGTTTCAAAAACAGGAAATCCGAAATCGAAAGTTCGACATCCGAAATTCAAAGATTACTTTTGCAGCATGAGGATCTATAATAATATCGATGAATTCGTTCCCATTACAAACGCCGTAGTTACCATTGGCACTTTTGACGGGGTACACCTGGGGCATCGTAAAATTATAGCCCGGTTAAAGGAACTCGCCGACAGTATCAACGGCGAAACGGTAATTCTGACTTTCTTTCCGCATCCACGGATGATCCTTCATCCCGAGGACCAGGATATCAAAATGATCAATACCATGAACGAGAAAGCGGAATTGCTGGAACAGTTGGGCGTTGACCATTTGATCATTACCCCGTTTTCAAGAGATTTTTCCAATCAATCTGCCGAAGAATACATCCGTGATGTATTGGTGGAGAAGATCGGCACAAAAAAAATAGTGATAGGCTATGACCACCGTTTTGGTAAGGACAGGCAGGGCGGTTTGCCCGAATTGCAGCACCTTGCCCCTGTTTATGGTTTCGAAGTGATTGAGATACCCGAGCAGGATATCCATGATGTTGCCGTAAGCTCTACCCGTATCAGGAAAGCTTTATTAAGCAACGATATCCACCTGGCAAATGAGTTTTTAGGTTATCCGTTTTTTATCAGCGGAAAAGTGACCCGCGGCGACCAGATCGGCCGGACGATTGGCTACCCTACCGCCAATATTATGGTTGAGGAAACTTACAAACTGATACCTGCAGATGGGATTTTCGCGGTTAAAGTATATTTGGACGGACAGGAATATAAAGGGATGGGCTATATCGGTCACCGCCCTACCATTAACGGAATGACGAGGAACATAGAGGTCAATATATTTGATTTCAACCACGATATCTATAGTCAATCTATCCGCATGGAACTGCTTCACTATGTACGTGGCGATGTTAAGTTCGAATCACTGGATCAGCTTAAACTGCAATTGGGTAAGGATAGAGAAGATGTGCTGGCGTTGCTGGATTAATTCATCCTAAACCAAACACAAACAATACAGCGCAATAATCCTTTTATTGTCAGGACATCCTATTTAAATACCTATCATGAAGATCCGGTTTACCTTGATTGTTTTGCTGTTTGTCATCCTATCGTGCAAGCAGACAAAAGTTAAAAATAACGACAGTGCATTAGTTGGGAAATGGAGCATTTATCAAACTATAGCGTTCCAGGATAATGACGACTCCGTTTCGAATAATTGCACCACCTGCCCGAAGATCGAGTTTATAAAAGATCATACCGGGTCTATCAAACGGCTGGATGACCAGCTGCAGCATTTTGATTGGGAGATCAATGAAGATGGTTTAGCAATTACGCACAACCCCGATGACAAAATAAAAGGGATCATCATTGACGATGGCACCTACCAGCTAATACCCGGCGATAAAAAAGCGATAAAACAAATTACCTTATCAGACACAGTAAAGAACCTGAAATATATTTTGAGACGTTAGGCCATTCTTAGGGATCAATGTTTTGAAAACGCCAAATACAGTTGCTTCACCACATGGTAAGCTGAAAACGCAAAGAACAATATCGCAATACTTATATTGATGGTTTTATTGCTTAAGGCCAGCTTACTTTGCACATACCTGGCTGATTTGGCGTAAATGAAAAGGCAAAGAAAAGCCCCGGCAGCCGAGCCAATACTAAAGATCACCAGCGCCAGCCGCCCAGTCTCTATCCATTGATGCGTGATGAGATAGCTACCTGTAATTAACCAGAAAGGTACTTGTACGGGGTTTAAAAAGCCTAATAAAATGCCATATTTGATACTGTCGCGGTCTGAGTCCTTTTTCTTCTCGGGTACCTTATTACGATGTATCCAGGTAATGGTGCCCATTACGCCAAAAAGCACCATCATTATCCAGTCGATAATAGTATTAAGATTCAACTGCTGTGCCAGCCAGTCGGCGGCGTTCATGATGAAATAGGTAAAGAAAAACTCGACGCAGGAAAACGCGATGATAAACTGAAGCGCCTGCTTAATACCTTTATTGATAGCTATCTGCACCAGCGTGAGATTGATATTCCCCGGCGGGACATACCCTATAAAATTAGCTATAATACCGATGAAGAAGGTTAGTAGGATCACGGGCCAAAAGTAAACTTATTGTTGTAAAGTTGGAATGTTTGAAGGTTGCAAAGTTGCGTTTTATACAACATTAAAAAACATTTCAACTTTACAACCTTACAACTTTTCAACCTAAAGAAATTACATTTGCAGCATGCCTGCTGAAAAGATCATCTCACTGCTGCCCTCCGCTACCGAAATTGTTTGTGCTTTAGGTTTGGAACAAAGCCTGGTAGGCCGTTCGCATGAGTGTGATTTTCCGTTGTCGGTAAGGCAATTGCCGATATGCTCAGAAGCAAACTTCCCGGATAACTTAAGCAGTTTGGATATCGACAAAAAGGTAAAGGAATTACTAAATGACGCCCTATCAGTTTATACCGTAAAACGGGAACAGATAAAACAGCTTGACCCGGATGTAGTGATCACCCAGGCACAATGCGAGGTTTGCGCGGTCTCCTTAGAGGAAGTTGAAAAGGCGTTGGAGAATTATTTGGATAAGCAGGCCCGTATCGTTTCGCTGCAGCCCAATAGCCTGGAGGATATTTTTAATGATATCCGGGAGGTAGCTGATGCTTTAAATGTCGTTGAAAATGGCACCCGATTAATTGAAGATCTGCAGGAACGTGTAGATATCGTGCGCCACAAGCTGAAGTTTATGGAGAACAAGCCAACCGTTGCCTGTATTGAATGGCTGGAGCCGATGATGGTATCGGGCAATTGGGTGCCCGAGTTGGTTGGCATTTCCGGCGGTGTATCCATATTGGCCGAAGCGGGTAAACATTCGCCTTTCATCCAATGGGTTGATATTCAATTGCAGGACCCGGAAGTGATCATCGTAATGCCCTGCGGGTTTTCTATTGAACGCACCCTGCGGGAAATAGATATCCTACTGCAACTACCCGGTTTTGCAGAATTGCAGGCCGTTAAAAATAATCGTCTTTACATTGCCGATGGTAACCAGTATTTTAATCGCCCCGGTCCGCGCATAGTAGATTCTATAGAAATATTAGCTGAGATTATTCACCCCAAACAGTTTATATTTGGATATGAGGGTGACGGGTGGATCAGGTTCTCTTTATAAAGTATACAAAACTTCTTAAAATTTGTAATTAAGTTTATATTTACGTTTCCAATAAACCTAATATTTAACACTATGCGTTCTATTTTCATTGCCCTGCTGATTATTTTTGGTGGTGCCCAGGTTAATGCTTTTACCGTTGAACCCGCTTTTAAAGCAAGTGACCTCAGTATCAGTTGGGAAGTTATCCAGAATGATAAACCGGCCAACGGGCAATCCTTAAACGCCATCACCATAACCAATAATGGCAAGAGTACTTTACCCGCCACGGGCTGGAAGATGTATTTCAATTCGGCACGGATGGTGGCTTCGGTTTCACCTACAGGAAACGCTAAAATTGCTTTTGTTAATGGCGACTTATTCAGTTTAACACCCATAGGCACTTTCACGGATCTAAAACCCGGCACATCAGTACGCATTGAATTTGTGGACGAAGATGTGGTAGTAAATACCACCGATGGCCCCGAAGGCTTTTATATCGTTTGGGATAACCAGCCGGATAAGGGCTATAATTTAGGTGCATTCACCCATAAACCTTTTAAACCGAGCTATGCGGGTTTGATCACACCAGAGATTATCTTTAATCAAAATAAAGGCATTGCAGATGTGCCTGAAGCGCAACTGACGAAGGTATTTCCTACGCCGGTGAGTTACAAGGAGACAGGATTTGATTCATATGCATTTTTTCATTTGACTACAAATGCAATAAACGGGTTGAAAAGTGATAAGAAATTTGAAAACGAAAAACTGATCTTAAAAACATATTTACAATCACTGCTAATCAATCAGCCCAAAAAAAGCATCGGAAAATCCGGAGATCCTGACTTTATCAACTTAGAATTTAAAGATGGTTTAAATGCAGAAGGTTATGAAATTTTAATACAACATAATGGAATTACCATCAGCGCGTCAACCACAACAGGGATATTCTATGGTATTCAATCTCTGAAAACAATAATTCCTCCCAATGCTCTAACTCATACTCAAAAGGAAATTTTATTGCCTTGTATAGAGGTTAAAGACGAACCCCGTTTTGCCTATCGTGCTTTCATGTTAGATGTGGGCCGTAATTTTCAGCCGAAGGAGGAAGTGATGAAAGTGCTGGATGTAATGGCTCTGTATAAATTGAACGTATTCCATTTTCACCTGACCGAGGATGAGGGCTGGCGTTTGGAGTTACCATCCTTACCTGAACTGACAAGTGTTGGTGCAAAGCGCGGGCATACTTTGGATAGTAAAAACCATTTGCCTGCCTCGCATGGTTCGGGTGGTGATGTTGATAATAAAACAGGCACAGGTTTTTACAGCCGGGCAGATTATATCGAAATACTGAAACATGCCAACAGCCTGCATATTACCGTGATCCCCGAACTGGAATCGCCGGGCCATGCCCGTGCCGCCATCAAAGCGATGAATGCCCGGTACGACCGCCTGATGGCTGAAGGTAAAAAAGCTGAAGCCGAAAAATACTTACTGAGCGATCCGAATGATAAATCGGATTATAGCTCCAATCAATATTGGAAAGACAACATTATAGATGTGTCGCTGCCATCAACCTACAACTTTGTAGAAACGGTGATCAGCGATGTGGTGGATCTTTACAAGGAAGCCGGTGCGCCTTTAAACACCATCAACTTTGGCGGCGATGAGGTACCGGCGCATGTTTGGGAGAAATCACCTGCTTATTTAACGTTGAAAGCCAGTCACCCCGAAATAAAAAACACCGGCGACCTATGGTATTATTTTTATGGCAATGTTAACCGGCTGGTAAAAGCTAAAGGGTTGAACCTGGCGGGATGGGAAGAAATGGCCCTGCGCAAAACTTCGCTGGATGGCAACCCTATGTATCTGCCAAATCCTGATTTTGCTAACGAGCATTTGCAGGCTGAGGTATGGAACAATACTTTGGGTGATGGTAACGAAGACCTGGCTTATAAACTGGCTAATGCCGGCTACAAGGTGGTGCTTACCTGCGTAACCAATTTGTATTTCGATATGGCGCATTACAAATCATTTGATGAGCCGGGTTATTACTGGGGCGCTTTCGCTGATATCGATAAACCTTTCTCATTTATCCCTTATGATTATTTTAAGAACTCCAAAGTCGACCGCAACGGGCTGCCGCTGAACCGCAATATTTTCATTGGCAAGCAGCGGCTTACTGATTATGGCAAAAGCAATATCATCGGTGTGCAAAGCGCAGTTTGGGGTGAGAACATCAAAAGCACCCAACGTTTGGAATACATGCTGCTGCCGCGATTGCTGGGCTTTGCCGAGCGTGCCTGGAGCAAAGATCCTGACTGGGCAACCGAACCTAATGCCGTAAAAAGCGATACCCTGTATCAACATGCCTGGGTAAATTTCCTGAATGTATTGGGTAAAAGAGAGTTGCCGCGATTAAGCTATATCAATGGTGGCTATGATTACCGCATACCAAAACCCGGCGTAATTTTGCAGGACGGTAAGTATGTGGCTAATGTGCAATTTCCCGGATTAACCATACGGTATACCACCAACGGCAAAGACCCCGATGCGAAAAGCCCAATTTATAACAATGCTGTTACAAGTGATAATTCTGTGATAAAATTTAGAGCTTTTGACAACAAAGGGCGGGGTAGCAATGTTACTGGTGTAGCTAAATAGAAAGAGCGAGTAGCAATAAGGGCACTTGTATTTGCAGGTGCTCTTGTTGCTCAACCATTTAAAGCGTCATATTCAATCCAACATAATAATTGCGTGGCGCAGAGGGATTATAAAAGCGGTTACCAATCGCGTTCAGGTCATTTCCCAGGCTATATTTTTCATTCAGCAAGTTGTCAACCCCGGCATAAATACCCAGGCGATTTTTACGAAACACATGCTCCCACCCAGCTTTAGCTTGCACTAAATTATAATGCCCGGCAAATATCGTATTGGCATCAGTAAGCGGGATGCGCGAGGTGTAGTTATGTTCGACAAATACAAACAAACGAGCAGGTAATTTAACCTGTACACTGGTAACAACTACCGCGTTGGGCACACCGGTCAGCTGGTTATTTGTACCCGCAAACCTGAACCGGTCCAGCGTGAGAGATTCGTTGATCTGCAATCCCCTTATAAAACTCACCTCATTTTGGCGGATAAGCCAATCCGTAAAGTATAATTCTATTCCGGGCTGATTAGTGCCCCCAGCATTAATATAGGTTTGGGTTTCGTTAGCATTTTGGTGAGGTATAATAGCGTTATTCAGCTTATAATAAAACACGGAGGCATCCAAAAACATGCTTTCATCCGCATTACGCAGACGGAAACCAGTTTCATAGTTCCAACCATACTGTGCCTGCAGGTTTGTATTAATTACATTATCCGTTGGCCTGATCTCAGCTGTTGTAGGAGTCGAATACCCACGGCTTACTGATGCCCGCCAGATAAAATTATTGGTGACCTGGTAGGATAAGGCCAGCCTTGGCATCAACTGGGGCGAAAAACTGCGGTTAGCAAAATCCGCCTCGTTATTCGGGTACACATTCCTGAACTTATAATCATAAAAGTTCAGGCTTAAAGCTGCTTCTATATGCAGGCGGCGATGAATATCTGTCACATACCGTGCGAAGAAGAAATGCTGGTTGGTATTGATCTTATCCAAAGTTTGCGCTGTATCCCTCAGCCCTGCCCTGTTGCCATAGTTGTTGATATCCGAATTGGTTTGCTGCCATTCCAAGCCTACATTCACTTTCCAATTAATGATGGTATCCGGTTTGCCGCTTAATTCAAAATAACTGCGCAGGCCATAGGTGCCCTCATAGCGTTGCTCATAATTGGTGATAAACGGATTGGCAAAATCAACATAAGAACCAAAAACAGAGGATACATTCCGCAGCCTGTCGCTGATGTTTACTTCGTTAACCAATCCCCCCAAAAGTACTTTTTGATAGATGCCGATCTTTTGCTGGATAGCGCCTGGAACCACCTTGGTAGGCAGCCTCGCCGAGCGTGGATCAGCCTGGTATTGTGCCAGTGTTAAACCGCCGGGGGTTTGATAGCCCAGGTCGGAATAAAGCCCTAAAAACTTTAGCTGGTCGTTCTTTGAAAGGGTAAGTTTATCTGATGCCTGCACAAAATGCCGGTCAGTATAGCTATGCTGACGGTAGCCGCCGTAGGTTTGATAAGCCTGGCTTATGTTCAATTGGTTTTGAGCCGATACATTTTGCAGGGCGATGTTTTCATGAAATAGCCCATACGATCCAGCATTTAACCCGGCTGATAGATAGCTGCTGTCATTATACCGGTTAACCGGGCTGATCAGCACTACCCCGCCTGAATTTGCGCCAAACAAACTGCCATCGGGGCCCTTTAACACTTCGATACCCTGCACACTGTTTACATCAATCGCGTTGAGGTATGAGTTGCCACCGGCATCGGTTAAAGGGATCTCGTCATAATAGATCTTCACATCGCGCACCCCGAACGGCGAACGCAGCAGACTGCCTCTAATAGATAAACGGTAACTGCCCGGTGAACGCTCCTCCATGCGTACTCCCGGTACCGTATTTAATGCAGAAACGAGTGAATTTTCGGGCTGCAACTTTAATTGCGCAGGGCCTATTACACTTACCGAAGCAGGGACACTTAATACGGGCTGCTCTATCAAATACCCCCTTACGGTTACTTCGGTTAAATGCTTTGCGCTATCACGTTTCAACGTGTCGGCTTTTTTTTGTGCAAAACCAATTGTGCAGGCACCAAAAACAAAAAATAAGAGCAGGTAGATTTTTACCATAAGCCTTTAACCAGGTACTAACAAAAGTAATTCTTTTACCCCGGATAAAATTAGCCTGATAAATCAATTTACATCTGGCTGAAATTTTATTTGCCGAAAAAATAGTTTACACCTGCCTGGTAGGAAGTAATATTGCCCGAAAACTGGGCATTGTATAATATCGATACCGATGGATTATAACAAATATTGATCTCCAACCTATTATTGATCCCGATACCTAACTTGATTGGGGTTGATACCCAGAATTTTTCAAGATCAGGATATCCGTCCTGTATTTTATCCAACGAAGATGTTTCGTACTTTGTGATATACTGATAGTGGTTATAGGAAGCTAAGGTGAAGCCTGCGCCAACTCCGACAAATAATTTCAATTGCTCTTTATTATAGAAATTGTAAATGATCTGCGGCGTTAATGTGCCCAGGTATTGTTTAAAATCCAATGTTGAAGTTGACGGAACACCACCCTGATCGTTGCTGGTGATGTTATATTGGCTTCCTGTAAACGATAGTTCTACCCTAAATAAAAGATTCCGTGTGCTGTTGTTAATAAAAACATCAACCCCGCCATCGATTTTCGGGAAAATACTGCTGGTATTGGTAGTGCTTTTTGTGCTGGTAGACGTATTGACACTTGTAACAAATTTAAGACTACTGTAGTTTATTCCTGCTCCGGCAAACCATCTTGTGCCAGAAAGTTCTTTGGCAATAAATTGTGATGACGAATTGCCATTGATAGCCTGCACTATCTTAACCAATCCAGGTTCATTATAATTGGCGCCCGAAATTTGCCCTATCAGGCTACTTGTGGCGGTATTATATTTTTCTGCCGCTTGTTGTAGTTGCGTACGATACCGGTAATCATACTTTACTACGGATGATTCTTCGGCATTATAATAAGCATGATACTCCAGTTCCTGTGGTAACGCTTCGGCGGTTTCTTTCAAATAAAAGCGTGTCTTAATAGCATCAACATAGCGGTATAAGGCAAGATACTTTCCTTTATTTATGACTTTTAAAAAAACTGTATCGGTAAGATAGGGAATTGCTGTTTTTGCCCCCAGCTTGGCCAGATCCATTAGGTCCTGGCTTACCGGCAAAATATAGCGTTCGTAATATTCCTGGCCGTTTACTGCAAAGGCGGCGGCATCTTTTATCGATAAATTTTCAGCATTTGCATCGCCTGTTCCCTTTTTAAACCGGATATCTTTTGGGTTCATGTCCCACTCATGGTAGTCAATAAAGCCGCGCAGTGTATCGCCTTTCAGGGTAACCACATAGCCGGGCTTATAATTGCTTTGCGCAACTGAGAAAAAGGGTATTAGAAGCAGGAATGTAAATTTGTAGATGTGTTTCATGTAGAATGTGGATTGTATTTTGATATGTTTAAGTAATAGTTGATCAATTTTACTGAAATAAATAGTTCAGCCCGATTTGCTTGCAGCTGGAGGTAATTGCGAAATACCCCAGTCTTGTGGCGGCGGAATTCGAGAAATAATTACCATAAACTATCCAACGCTTGCCAATTTGTACACCGGCTTTTACCAGGAACATATCGTCGAACGTGTTGAAGTAGAATGCATTATTTGAAGCGCCGTTATAGGCAGGGTTAGGCTCATGTGGCCCATAGTAAATATTGCTGAATTTAAAATAGCTTACCGTGGCGCCCGCCCCAAAAAAGACTTTCAGATTTTCCCCATTATAAATATTATAGATAACCTGGGGGCTTAAACTAAGGGTAAGCTCATCAAAATTAGTTTTAAAATCTACATAGGGATATACGGTATTTAGGTACGAATATTTATACTGGCTTTGCGCCAATGAACCCTCTATTCTGAATAATAGTTTGCCGGTATTGGGATTAGCGAGGACATTGATACCGAACGACACCTGCGGAAGATAAGAGGTATGTGCCCTGCCGCCGGCATTATAATAATTACTTGACGATGCCGGAGAATACTGGTTAATATTTATCCCGGCCCCCACAAACCAATTGATCTTTGTTTTGCCCGAATAACTTTTTTTAAATTCAGCTTTAGTAACCCCGTTTATTCTATTTACCATATCAATGATGAATGATTCGCGATAGGCTGCATCACGAAGGGCTTGTTGAAAGTCTTCGGTAATTAAATTATTTTTTGAGGCGATAGTGAGCAATTGCCTGATGTAGGTATTTTCATTTACCGTTCTTCCCTTTGTTTGAGTTACTGCATCTTGGTCGTAATAAGCCCTGTACTCCAATTCTGCAGGAGTATACCCGGGGTTTTCGCCAATATAAAAACGTGTTTTAAGATTATCCGAGTAAGAAAAAAGAGCAACTAATTTTCCCTTTTGCAATACTTTTAAAAAAACTTCGTCCATCCTGAAACTGCTGTCCCTGCCCTCACTTAAATGTTCCTGGTTTGTGGCATCTGTGGTGATCGGGCCGGCATATCTTTGAAATGACTCCAGGCCGTCAATACTGCAAAAATTAATTTCCGCTGGGGTAAGCTTACGTGCTTTACCATCAGTAATTGCTGTTTTAAAATTAATTGAAGTAGGGTTCACATCCCAATTACCGTAATCGATAAAGCCACGTGTGGTATCGCCTTTTAGGTCGACTATATAACCGGGTTTATAATTGCTTTGGGCTAACGAAAATAATGGCAGAAATAAAGTGATAAATAATGCTTTGTAAAAAAATCTCATGTGAATAAAGGGTATAAGTTTAAGGGCTGATTCAACCTATTAAGTTTAACTATCTGACTGCCCGGGGTTATTTACCGAAAAAATAATTTACCCCAAATTGTATCGAACTGAAATTCAACCGAAAAACATAATCGTCTGAAACAGGGCTATTCGATAAATAGCTGGCATATATTCCGTATTTTTTATTGATCTTAACTCCGGCTTTTATTAAAAAAGGAATGCTTTCTGAAGCAAAAGAATGATATGGGTCAGCTCCGGTCTGCACATTATTCCCATCCTTATCCTTGTATTTAACATTCGAATGGCTGTAGCCGGTAAGGTTGACTCCCAGCCCTCCAAAAAATTTGAAGTTATCGGAATAATAAAAATTATAGATCAATTGCGGAGAGCCCGCAAATGCAAGCGCATTGTACGAATAAGTAACATTTACTTTTGGGCTAAATTTATTATCATAATTGCTGCTGTATTTACTTTGGGCAACTGATAACTCTAACCGCAAAATAAGCCGGCCTGAGTTGGCTGTCAAAGGGAAATCAATACCAAAGGACACAGCCGGCAAATAAGAGGTATAAGGTTGCGCCCCTGCTTCGCCAAGTGCGCTGGTAGGCACTGTGTGTGTGACTTGCAAAGCTACCCCTGCAAAAAAGTTTGGTTTGGTGTGCTTTGAATTTTCAGTAGCTGATTTGCCATTTATTTTGGTCACTAATTCCAATATACCTGTTGATGAATATTCAGTTCGCTCAATATCAACCTGCAATTTATCAGTCAGTACATTATCCTTTATGGCTAAATTATACAACTGCCTCATATAGACATTTTCTGATACGGTTTTACCCGCAGTAGAACTTGATTCGGAATTAGTATAAATTTTATATTCTAATTCATATGGAGTATCACCAGGTTTTTCGGCAATATAAAAGCGGGGCTTAATGTCATCCGTATATTCAAAAAGGATTATTTTATCGCCCTTTTGCAACAGCTTCAAAAAAACAGTTCCTATTTTAAAGCTGCTGTCGCGGCCATTAATTACGTGACTGGGATCTGTTGGATTCATGCTGATCCTGCCCGAATACTTCTGATATGTTGCTAAGTCTCCAATACTAAAGTAGCTGATATCATCAGTGCCAAGCTTTTGAACCTTTGAATCAGTGATGGTTTTTTTGAAATTAATTGAGTTGGGGTTAGATTCCCAACCGCGATAGTCGATATATCCATGGGTGGTATCGCCTTTTAGGCTGATCACATAACCGGGTTTATAATTGCTTTGGGCTAACGAAAATAATGGCAGGAATAAAGTGATAAATAATGCTTTGTAAAAATGTTTCATTAATATTGGTTTAGGCTTATAAGTGGTAATGGGATCAGTGAACTGTTTTATCAAACACGCCATAGGCAATGAGTAAAAATAACAGCACCGCTAAAACTAATTTTACTGTCTGCTTTTTTTCGTGATTAGTTTTAGTGATGTCCTTCTCTGATATCCCATTTATTTTACTGCAGATCGCCACCAGCTCAAAATCTTTGTAGGATGATTTCCCGATAAGTATTTGCAGGGGTTCGTCAAGCACGTTATATTGCTCGCTGAGGATGAGCAATTGTTTTTTATACGTGTTTTCATAAACAGTCCGGCCGTCAGCCGAACCTGTTGAATTGGTGTTGTAGTAAATTCTATAGGTTAATTCCGCAGGCTTAAACTCCGGTTTGCCTGCGATAAAAAATCTTGTTTTCAGGTTATCATCGTAAGAATAAAGAACAACATTTTTGCCCTTTTGCATTACCTTCAAAAAAACTGTATCCTGTTGATAAACCGAGTCGCGCGCACTCGGCAATTGCTGAATGTTGGTTTTATCCATAGATATAGGCCCCTCGTAGCGTTCAAACTCAAGCAGCGAACCGATATCAATGCTAAAATGCTTAATGTCCTGAACGGTCAGTTTACGGGACTGGCCCTGCGCTTCGGACTTGAATGAAATAACCCTTGGATTGTTCTCCCAATTTTTATAATCAATATATCCTCTAAGCGTGTCGTTTTTAAGAGTAACTGCGTAGCCCGGGTAGTAACCGATCTGTCCGAAAGAAAATAATGGCAGTAGAGAAAAGATAAATATCAGCCGGTAAAAATATTTCATATGTACCAAGATTTAGGTGTGTGAATATATCACTTTTTCCAACACTAATTCAGACTAATCATAAATTATTTTTCTTATAAAGATAATGTTCTATTAGCACGTACATTTATAAATGCATCACGAACATCATTTAAAAAGCTCCGATACGATCCGGGACATCGTAATCGGTATGTCGGATGGGTTAACGGTACCCTTTGCTTTGGCTGCGGGCCTGAGCGGGGCGGTCAACTCTTCGGGTATTGTAGTTACAGCGGGGATTGCCGAGATAGTTGCAGGTTCGATAGCAATGGGGCTTGGCGGTTTTTTAGCCGGCAAAACCGAAGCCGAGCATTACGCATCCGAATTGCAGCGTGAATATGACGAGGTTGAACGTGTACCCGAGCAGGAAAAAATGGAAGTTAAAGAAGTATTTGCCGGCTTTGGATTATCGGTACAGCTGCAGAACGATGTAGCCGATGAAATGGCAAAAGACAAAGATAAATGGGTGGATTTTATGATGCGCTATGAGCTCGGGCTCGAAAAACCTGAAGCCGGCAGGGCCTCCAAAAGCGCATTCACTATCGGTTTGTCCTATATTATCGGGGGCATTATACCACTGTCGCCCTATTTTTTTATAGCCGATTCGCAAAAGGCGTTATATTACTCTTGCGCTATTACCCTGGTGTGCCTGTTTGTATTTGGCTATTTTAAAAGCAAGGTAACCGGGCAGCCGCCATTTGCGGGAGCATTAAAAGTATTGATAATTGGCACCCTGGCTGCTGTCGCTGCTTTTGTAATGGCCAAGTTAATTAGTGGTGGAAAAATGTGATTATTTGAGATTTCACCGATTTGATTTGTGGATTACACCGATGATTAAAACTTAATAAACTTATCTATCTGCTCATCGGTATATCTTAATGTATCCTGCTTAAAAAGATCGCCATGCTCATCCAACTCCTTATTAATACTTGCGATATGAATTTTCAGCGACATCACATTTAAATGCACATAATGGCAAACCCCGGTAAAATGATCAATACCCCTTATGTTGCCGTATTTGCCCGAAGACAGGCCCACTAATGCTGCCTTCTTTTCATAGAAGCTTTCGGGGAACGCACAGGCATCAACAAAAACTTTTAGCACACCAGGGAAACTGCCGTTATACTCGGGTATTACAAACAGGAATTTATCGGTTTGAGTAATGATCTTTTGTATCGGCTCAAATTCAGGACTCCTTTTGCCGTAAAGGTCAGTTTGTATCAGGTTGGCGGGTAATTGTGCCAGGGATAATAAACCTGCCTCAACTCCTTTTTCCTGTAGTTTCTTTTGATAATATTGAGCCAGTTTAAGGGTAGAACTTCCGGGGCGGTTGGTTGAGGATATAATGGTGATCATTGATAATTATTGATTTACTGAATTATTGATTATTGAGTTTAATACCCGATTGCTGAATTAATTATCTGAACAACAAAACATTCAACAATTCATTCAATCAATAATTCTATAATTGCTTTTGTTTGTAAGTTACCATAAGCTGTGGATTTCCGAATTGTTTAAATATGTATCTTTAGCGCGGTAAATAGTACTGCGAAATTAGAAATTTCTTCTTTCTTTTTCCGTTGATATAAAACCGGTCCCTGTAATAAAAATTGGAAAGATACAGAATGAGTAAAATTATTGCTTTAGCCAACCAGAAGGGCGGCGTAGGAAAAACTACATCATCCATAAACCTGGCTGCAAGTTTGGCGGTTTTAGAGTTTAAAACATTGCTGGTTGATGCCGATCCGCAGGCTAATTCAACATCAGGTATTGGCTTTGATCCGCGCACAATAAAGAATAGTATTTATGAGTGTATCATCAATAATATTGACCCTCATGAGGCTATTCAAAAAACCGAAACGCCCAATCTTGACCTTCTTCCGGCTCATATTGACCTGGTAGGTGCCGAGATCGAAATGATCAACCTGACCGACCGTGAATATAAAATGAAAGCGGTTTTGAACAGCGTGCGTGATGAGTATGATTTTATCATTATTGATTGCTCGCCATCTTTGGGCCTAATTACTATCAATGCTTTAACTGCTGCCGATTCGGTGATCATCCCTGTACAATGCGAATATTTTGCATTGGAAGGATTGGGTAAGCTTTTAAACACGATAAAGATCGTGCAAACACGTTTAAATACAGCGCTTGAAATAGAAGGTATCCTTTTAACGATGTATGATGTAAGACTGCGCCTGTCAAACCAGGTGGTTGAAGAGGTGCGCAATCATTTCGAGGATATGGTTTTTGATACAATTATTCAGCGCAACACGCGTTTAAGCGAAGCACCCAGTTTTGGTATGTCGGTAATTATGCACGATGCCAATTGCAAGGGGGCTATCAATTACCTTAACCTTGCCCGCGAGATCGTCCGCAAAAACGGACTGTTAAAAGATGAACCCATAGCGACAACAGAAACGATATAATATGAGTGCAGAGAAGAGAAATGCTTTGGGCAGAGGCTTAAGTGCCCTTTTGAATGATTCTGTAAACGTACTTCCAAATAAAAACGAATTTGGCTCCAGTTCAGAAATGAACGCCATGGGCTCCGTTAATGAAATAAAGATAGCTGAGATCGAGGTTAACCCTTTTCAGCCGCGTACTGATTTTGATGAAGCAGCTTTATCAGAGCTTGCCGATTCGATAAAAATACAAGGGTTAATTCAGCCTATTACCGTAAGGCGTGTTAATGCGCACCGCTACCAATTGATATCGGGCGAACGCCGCCTGCGTGCTTCAAAACTGGCCGGGCTAACCCAGATACCTGCTTATGTGCGCACTGCCAACGATCAGCAAATGCTGGAAATGGCATTGATCGAAAACATACAGCGCGAAAATCTGAATGCCATTGAGGTTGCTTTAAGCTTTCAGCGGATGATAGACGAGTGCAGCCTGAAACAGGAAGAATTGGGTGAACGGGTGAGCAAAAACCGGTCGACAGTAACCAATTACCTGCGTTTATTGAGATTGCCGCCAACCATACAAGCTTCCATCCGCGACGGGCAGATTAGTATGGGGCACGCAAAAGCATTGATATCAGTTGATGATCCCGCGAAGCAAATATATATCCATAAGCAGATCATCAGCCAGGGATTATCAGTGCGCAAGGTGGAGGAGATAGTGCGGAGCCTGCAAAGATCACCATTGAAAAAAGAGGGGAAACAACCCGAACCCCTGTCATTCCAGGTACAGAAAATACAGGACGACCTTGCCTCAAAATTCAGTACAAAAGTTAAACTTAAGTTAAGCAGCCAGGGTAAAGGCACTATCGAGATCCCTTTTTTGTCGGAAGATGACCTCGGCCGTATCCTTGAAATGTTGGATTGGTAACTATGTACAAATGTTTGTTCCTTATTTGGCTTTTTGTTGGTTTTGTTCTTGTCGCCAGGGCACAAACGCCTGATACTGTTGCCGTAAAAAACAAGGCGGATAGCCTTACCCTTAAACGCGATTCCGCAAAATCAAAAAAGTATTATCCTAAAATAACACAGGAAAAAGCTTATCATCCAGACAGCCTGCATAGCCCCCATAAAGCAGTTATGCGCTCGCTGATGATCCCCGGATGGGGACAGCTTTATAATCACAGGTGGTGGAAAGTACCAGTTATTTATGCCGGGATCGGGCTGCTGGTTGATGCTGTGATATTTAACCAGCATTATTATTCCATTTTTTTAAAAGAAGCAAAATTGCGCGAAAAGGGCATACAGGCCGGGCGAAATCCGTTATATACAGACGTATCCGATCCGGATATTACCAGCGCGGTCAACGCCTATGTTCGTAACCGTGACCTGTGTATATTGGGTACCCTTGGCGCCTGGGGCATTCAAATGATAGATGCCTATATTGATGCCAAGTTTATCCAAAGCTATACCATGGATAATAATTTGTCATTTAAAGTTAGTCCGGGTGTTATCAGTCAGCCTTATTATGCTACCAATAGCAGCATATCGTTAATGCCAGCTATAAAAATTACCTTTACGCTCAAATAGGAAGCCCCTTTGAATCTCCGGTAAGTTTAAGTTTACCCATAAATTCAAACGTCTGAAATGGCGCTTGGTAGCAATAATGGCATCACCAAACGTTCCTACGGAACGTAAAATGGCTATTTGTCGCATTTTACCAACCAGACGTTCCTACGGAACGTTTTATTACGCCTTCCGTCCCTGCGGGACGATTGGTGGGTAAAAAATAAATATATAAAAACGCGTTCCATAGGAACGCTTGGTGAAAGGCCGGAATTTATTTTATAACCTGATTTTATGGATAAACTTAAACCCAGGAGGGGGAGACTTAAAAGAATAAATTACCTTTACGCTCAAATAAGAATTATTAATAATGAATATTGCATTATTGGGTTATGGGAAAATGGGTAAGATCATTGAGAAGATCGCCACCGACCGTAAACATACCATCGTACTAAAGATCGACTACGATAACCAGCACGAACTGACTGCCGAAAATTTGAGCAAGGCGGATGCGGTAATTGAATTCACCACCCCCGGTTCTGTTTTGAGCAATATACAGCATTGCTTTGATGCCAATGTGCCTGTAGTGGTAGGCACCACAGGCTGGTATGAGCATCTGCAGGAGTTAAAGGAACAATGCATCCAAAACAATAACACCTTGTTGTATGCTTCTAATTTTAGTATCGGGGTAAATATATTTTTCCATATTAACCGGATGCTGGCTAAATTGATGAATAACTACCCCTACTATGATGTACAGGTAGAAGAAATTCATCATACCCAAAAGCTGGACGCGCCAAGCGGCACTGCTATCACCATAGCCGAAGGGATTATCGAAAACCTGGATAATAAAAAAGACTGGGTAAATGCTTTGACAGCCGATGGCGAGGATGCAGATGACAGCAATATCAAAAGCGACCAGCTGTTGATCGAGTCATTCCGCATTGACAGCGTGCCGGGTACACATACGGTAATTTACGATTCGGAAGTGGATAGTATAGAGTTTAAGCATACCGCGCACAACCGCAATGGTTTTGCCCTGGGCGCGGTGCTGGCTGCCGAATGGGTGCATAATAAAAAAGGCTTTTTCTCGGTTGAGGAGATGTTTGATTTTGGAGTTTAAAATTGATTGATCATTTAAAAATATAACAGTGAACGTAGTTGAATTTTTTATTGTCTTTATAATACTTATCGTAATGCCATATGTTGGCTTCTGGAAATTGTTTGAAAAGGCCGGGCAACCGGGCTGGAAAGCCATTATCCCTATGTATAGTTTTTATATAAGACTAAAACTTAGTGGGCGACCAGCATGGTGGATTTTATTATTATTCATTCCTGGTATCAATATTATAATTGGCTTTGGTGTATTAATTGATTTTATTAAATCATTTGGAAAGTTTTCTATGAAGGAGCAAGCCGCAGGGGTACTGCTTCCATTTGTTTATTTGCCCAAATGGGGTTTTGACAAAGAAACCCAATACCTGGGCCCGGTTGCAAGCCCTGAATTCAGAGAGAAACACCAAAAATCATTAAAAAAATCAACTACCCGCGAGTGGACGGAAGCTATCATATTCGCTGTTCTCGCAGCTACGCTGATCCGCACGCTTTTTATAGAGGCTTACACCATACCTACCCCATCAATGGAACGTTCATTATTGGTGGGCGATTTCCTGTTTGTAAGTAAAGTAAATTATGGACCGCGGATACCCGAAACACCTATAGCATTCCCGTTTGCTCATCATACTATGCCGCTTATTGGCACCAAGGCTTACTGGGATATCATCAAGTTACCTTATTACCGCCTGCCCGGTTTAAGCGATGTAAAAAAGGGAGATGTAGTAGTTTTTAATTACCCAATGGATGCGGACTCACCACTTTACCGCCCGGTTGACAAGCGTGAGAACTATATCAAACGCTGCCAGGGCGCACCCGGCGATACATTGAGCGTGGTGGAGGCACAGGTTTATGTAAATGGCAAAATGGCGCCTAACCCACCTAAAGGGCAAATTGATTACACCTTTACCACTACCGGGATGGATCTGAATCCACAGGTAAAGCAGGATCTTGAAATATCTGATTACGATGGTTTGCCAAACACCATGACCAAAGAGGCCGCCGCCGCGTTAAAAGGATACTCCAATATTAAATCGCTTACGCCCAACATCAGTAAAAGAGGGGCATCAGAGGCTAACAACCCGGTTTTCCCTACCAATCCACGGTTTCCTAACCGCGTATTAGCCAACACTAAATTGCCTGATTATAAATGGAACGTGGACAATTACGGGCCCATCATCATCCCGAAAAAAGGGTGGACGGTAAAATTGGACAGTATGACTTTCCCATTATACGAACGCGCTATCGAGGTTTATGAAAACAATAAGGTAGAGGTAGTAGGTAATGATATTTTGATCAACGGCAAAAAAACAGATACCTATACTTTTAAAATGAACTACTACTGGATGATGGGGGATAACCGCCATGATTCTGAAGATTCGCGCTTTTGGGGGTTTGTTCCGGAAGACCATATTGTAGGCAAGGCATTATTTATCTGGATGAGCTGGGATGACAATGCTTCCTTCTTCAGTAAGATCAGGTGGAGCAGGTTATTCAGGGGGATAAACTAATTTATTCATCCGGCCGATTGGCTGGCATATCTGTCAGTCAATCAAATTATTTCGCGATTTACATGCGGGGATATTTTCATATTCGCGCATAAAATCTGCATATTCGCATTTCAAAAATGCATCTGTCATTTAAAAACTTACCCGGGTGAACGTAGTTGAATTTGCTATTGCCTTTATAATTCTTGTTATACTGCCATACGTTGGCCTCTGGAAATTATTTGAAAAAGCCGGTGAACCCGGATGGCAGGCCATTATCCCAATTTACAATATTTATGTGATAATAAGGCTTAGTGGCAGACCAGGATGGTGGATGATATTTTTGTTGATTCCCGGTATTAATTTTTTGGTCGCAATTGGTATAACGCTCGACTTTGTAAAATCATATGGTAAGTTTAAATTAAGAGAGCAGTTTGCCGGTATAGCTTTAGAATTTATTTATTTTCCGAAATGGGGTTTTGACAAAGAGACCCAGTACCTGGGGCCGTCAGCAAGCAATGAGTTTAAGGAAAAATATCAAAAGCTATTAAAAAAATCGTCGACTCGTGAGTGGACAGAGGCTATCATATTTGCTGTAGTTGCCGCTACGCTGATCCGGACGTTTTTTATCGAGGCTTATGTGATCCCCAGCGGCTCTATGGAAAGCACATTGCTAACAGGCGATTATTTGTTTGTAAGCAAAATAAACTATGGATCGCGCACACCCATCACACCATTGTCATTTCCTTTTGCGCAAAATACTATGCCGCTTATCGGCACCAAATCATACTCGGATCTCATCAAATTGCCTTACTATCGCTTACCCGGTTTAAGTGATGTGAAAAATGGAGACGTAGTGGTATTTAATTATCCTATGGAGGCTGATTCGCCGTTAAACCGCCCTGTTGATAAGCGGGAAAATTACATTAAACGCTGCCAGGCCGGGCCGGGCGACACTTTATCCATTAACAATGCGCAAGTATATGTTAATGGTAAAATTATGCCTAACCCACCGTATAGCCAACCCTCCTACCTGGTACATACCGACGGTAATGAGATAAACCCAAAGGTGCTGAATGATCTGCATATATTTATACACCAGCAAATTAACAGTTCGGACTATGAAATGCTGATGACCCGGCAATCAGCAGCTACTTTAAAGGGTTATTCAAATATCAAATCGATCGTGGAATATGTGGAGCATAATGGCGTTTTTGACCCTAAAATTTTCCCGCATGATCCGCACCTGAAATGGAACTCGGATAATTACGGACCTGTAATCGTCCCCAAAAAGGGGTGGACGGTTAAGCTGGATACTTTAACCTTCCTGGTTTACAGGCGCGCCATACAAGTGTATGAAAACAATAAGCTGGAGATTGCAGGCAATGATTTTGTGATCAACGGCAAGAAGACAGACAGGTACACCTTTAAACTGAATTACTATTGGATGATGGGCGATAACCGCCATAATTCAGAAGATTCTCGTTTTTGGGGATTTGTACCCGAAGACCATATTGTAGGCAAAGCGCTGTTTATCTGGATGAGCACCGACTCAAGCGCAAACTTCATCAATACAATAAGGTGGAATAGGCTATTTAAGGGGATACATTGATTGATTTCGGAATTTGGATTTACGATTTCGGATTTAATGCTTAAGTACTTAGTTTCTTTATCCCAAACTTCTCTGCCAAAACATTCAGGTCATCCACCACAGCATCAACCAGTGGGATGCCGTTGGCTTTTCTGTCTTTTTCAGCTTCCAGTTCGGGTTCGCCGGGGATGATCACTTTTTGATTTGGATCGATAGTCGTAGAGGATTTAAAACGATTGATCCAGTTATCCAGATGCGCCTTAAACTCATCCGCAGGGCGAAAACCATCCACGCGCATCGCCCCTACAAAATGCCCTATACCCAATCCTACCGGGTCAGTCGGTGGTTCTAAAAAAGCAACGAAAGGCGGCACCCAGGGGCCATAGTTCGCACCGGATAATACCGCCGAAAGTATGTCAACCGTAGCGCCTAATCCAAAACCTTTATGGCTGCCATGATCAAAATCACCCCCTAAAGGCAATAGTGCTCCTCCTGATTTTAAAGCATGGGGATCAGTTGTTACGTTTCCTTCTTTATCCTGTATCCAACCTTCAGGAACTCGTTTGCCTAATCGCTGTGCTATCTCCAGTTTGCCATTGGCTGCCGCAGAAGTTGCCATATCCACAATAAGCGGCGGGTATTTTCCTGCCGGGAATGCGTAGCACATGGGGTTGGTACCTAATAAGCGTTCACTGGAGAATGTTGGTGAAACCAGCGGACTGGCGTTAGTCATCGCAAAGCCGATCATATCTTTTTCTACCGCCATCAACGCATGATACCCGGCAATACCAAAGTGGTTGGAATTGCGTACCGCCACCCAGCCCGATCCATATTGTTCAGCTTTTTCAATTGCTACCTGCATGGCAAAAGGCGCCACTATCAGGCCAAGGCCGGCATCGCCATCAACCGTGGCCGTGGTAGCGGTTTGATGAATTATTTTGATATCAGGATTAGTATTAATGCGTTGCTTTTCCCAAAGCCGCACATAGCCGTTCAGCCTGGCTACTCCATGCGAATCGATACCCCGCAGGTCAGCCTTTAACAATACATCCGTTGCCAGTTGGGCATGCGCTTTACTACAGCCCATCGCTGTAAAAATATTTTCTGTAAACTCCCTTAAGGCAGATTCAGCAATTAGCATAGGGGCAAATATAGAATTGCTGTTTAAAAAAATATCTATATTTAATTATTAAACCCGACAACCTATGCAAAATCTCAACCTTAAAACTTTTTGTCTATTCCTTATGCTGGCAATAATGGCCGATGTATCACAGGCACAAAAAAAACGTGCCCGCGATATCGGGATACCATTTACCGGCACGCCGGGTAAATACAATGCTATTACTGATGTGAAAGGCGTTGAGGTTGGATACAGCACAATCATCAGCGGGTCTGGCAAAAATCATATTGGTAAAGGTCCGGTGCGAACAGGCGTTACCGCGATTTTCCCTAACGGAAAGATCAATCATCACCCGGTATTTGCCAATTGGTATACTTTGAACGGCAACGGCGAAATGACGGGCACTACCTGGATAACGGAATCCGGCTTTTTGGAAACGCCCATAATGATCACAAATACCAATAGTGTTGGCGTAGTAAGGGATGCCGTATTGAAATGGTTTGTAGACAAAAATTGGTATAACAATGAAGAATATTGGTACACCTATCCATTAGTGGCCGAAACTTATGATGGGGTACTCAATGATATTTACGGATTCCAGGTGAAAGAAAGCAATGCTTATGAAGCCCTGAACACTGCTGCTACAGGGCCTGTGCAAGAAGGTAACGTTGGTGGCGGAACAGGGATGATGTGCCTGGGATTTAAGGGTGGAACCGGCACTTCATCGCGAGTATTCACCATTAACGATAAAACTTATACAGTAGGTGTATTGGTTCAATCCAATTTTGGCAGGAAAAAGAACCTGACCATAGCGGGCATCCCCGTAGGATTGGAATTAAAGGATACGTTGAACTACGAGATCAAAGCAGCGCCGCAATCGAAGCGACAAGAGGGTGATGGTTCTATCATTGTTATAGTTGCTACCGATGCTCCTTTATTGCCGCACCAACTCAAAAGAATTGCGGCGCGTGTTGCTATCGGTGTAGGCAAGGTAGGCGGCCGGGGCGAGAATAGCTCGGGCGATATATTCCTGGCTTTCTCTACCGCTAACCCGGCAGTCTTTGACCGCAAAGCGACAACTCAACTGGAAATGCTCTCGAATGACCAGATCAACCCATTATTTGAAGCTACTGTGCAGGCAGTTGAAGAATCCATCATCAATGCAATGGTTGCAGCCGATACAATGGAAGGCGGCAATGGCAACAAGGCCTATGCCCTGCCGCATGATGCCGTGATCGGAATATTGAAGAAGTATAATGTGGTGAAATAGGGTTGAATAAGTTTAACTAACTATCTAATTTTTTCAGGAACTCAAGCCCGGCATCCCACGGCCCGTAACCAGAGGCTACATTAATGTGCCCGGCATCGCCAATATTCACCAACTCGCTGCCCCAGGCATCGGCAAATTGCGTGGCACGATCAAACGTGACGTAATAATCGTTGGTGCTGGCCACTACTATGGATGGGAACGGCAATTTAATCAAGGGCACAGGCTTAAATCCGGTTGTACCGGGTGGATAGGTATCCGCTTCGGTATCGCTGGGACCTACCAGCAAAGCGCCTTTTATACTAATATTATATCGTTGCGCCCAATAAGCAATAGTACTGCAAGCCAGGCTATGGCCAACCAATATCACATCTTTGGGATCGTAATTTTGAACATAGCTGTTGATGGTGGCGATCCAGTCTGCACAAACAGGTGTATCCCATTCTTGCTGTTCTATCCGTGGGAAACCATATTCACGTTCCCAAAGAGATTGCCAATGCTGCGGGCCTGAATTACCAAGGCCGGGGTGAATGAGGATGGTGGATTGGAAGGTCATTATTTTTCCGTTAATACCGTAAATTCAAACTCCAAGGGCTCAAAGTTCCTGATAAGCTCATCGATAAAATGCTGGCCCCATTTTACGTAGAAAAGGCCAAAATTCTCACTGCGTTCCTGCAGGCTATCTTTCGGGAAAAGTTCCGTTTTGATATGGTCTATCTGCTCCAGGCGGGTATGATAGTTGTCTTTTTCGGCTTTAATCAGCTTCTTTTCAAGATTATTGATGGCGTGCTCTAACCGGGCCTTTACCGCATCGGCTGATTGGGCCAATGTTGGGTCGACCTTGAATGAACGTAATTTTATTTTTTCAAATACAGCCTGCAGTTCCCGCCATTCTTCCCTTAACGACAACTCGTGCTCGCTGTGCTTTTTTACCCAATTCTTTTTGATATCATCAGCCGGTTTAAAAAGTTCGCATAAGTCCAAATCCATCCTTGCAATTTTCGAGGCTGATTGCTTTGGAACGATCAAACCGGAGTTACGCAGGATCAGGATCGGGAAATCAACACGGTAATGCTCAAAATTCGATTTCAGCTCCAGCCAGTAAACCACTTCAGCCCCGCCACCAACATAAGCGATATTGGGTAAAATATATTCCTGGTAAAGCGGGCGCATCACTACGTTCGGGCTGAAACGCTCGGGATAGGTAGTGATCTCCTTTTGGAGTTCCTCTTTAGAAAAACTGATCTCTGTATTTAAAACTTTGTGAACGTCATCCTCAAAAACTAAGCGTTCGCGTAAGCCATCCACCAAATAAAAGAAATTGATCTCGCGGGGATTAACCTGTATATGCACGCCTAACTCCTTTAGCCGCTCGTTGGTAGCTTCGATATTCTTAAAGCTGTTTTGCTCCAGAATATCCTGCTCCATTATCCCGGAAAACTGCTGTTTTAGCTTATGGTCATCAGCATCAATAATTACTAATCCATATTGACCAAACAGGGCGTTCACCATATAACGGGTAGCATCGGCCAGTTTGTCGAATTTGGTATAGGCTGTTTCTACTATCTCTGCCAGTTCGGGTGCGTGGCGTTCCATGCCTAACACTCCTTTATACTGGTTAAGGGCCTTGCGCATAGTATCCGGGTTGATACGCCCGGTAGCGCCGGATGCTTCATACCACCAATGCACTTTTTTGCCGCCGATGTTGGTGTAATTGATCTCGGCAAAATCATGATCTTCCGAGGCCATCCAGTAAACGGGTACAAAGTTCTTATCCGGGAAAGCTTCTTTTAATTGCCTTGCCAGTTTGATGGCGGTAACTATCTTGAATATAAAATACAAAGGCCCTCCAAAGATATTTAGCTGGTGACCGGTGGTTATGGTGTAAGTACTCTCCTCCTTCAGTAAATTAATATTATCAAGGACTGGTTGTAAGTTGTGAGTTGTGAGTTGCGAGATAGCCTGGTACTGTTTGGTTAATACCGTTGCCAGCATCTCCCTATCAGCAATTACTTTTTTGTTTTGAAGCAATGCTTTGAAACCATCCAAATCAGGACGCTGGCCATAAAACGGCCTCAATTCAGGCTGATCTTCAAGATAATCAGTAACTGTATGTGAGAAAAATCCGGTGTCTTTGTAGTTTATACAGGCTGCATCCATTATATATGATTTCGGATTTCGAAGGTTCAATTTCGAATTTGATATTACATGTTATTACGTAAATGTAATATTCCCGAAATTAGATTTAAAAATCCGAAAACAAATAGTGGCAGGTTAAAAACGTGTTATTTTACAATTTGTCCATAAAGGTCAAAGTCTTCGGCGCTGTCAATCTTTACGTTGACAAAGCTGCCAATGGTTGCATAGTGCTTGCGGGCGTCAATTAACACCTCGTTATCTACCTCGGGCGAGTCAAATTCGGTGCGGCCCACAAAATAATTGCCATCTTTTTTATCGATCAGCACTTTATAGGTTTGGCCTATTTTTTCCTGATTCTTATCAAATGAAATGCCTTGCTGAATTTCCATAATGGCATCAGCGCGTTGCTGTTTTACTTCGTCAGGCACATCATCAATCAACAGATGGGCGTGGGTTTTTTCTTCGTGTGAGTAAGTAAAACAACCCAAACGGTCGAAGCGGGTTTCTTCTACCCATTGCTGCATTTCTTCAAAATCCTGTTCGGTTTCGCCGGGGTAACCGGTGATCAGTGTAGTACGCATGGCAATGCCCGGCACTTTATCGCGGATCTGGTTGACCAGGTCGATGGTTTTTTGTTTGGTTATACCGCGGCGCATAGATTTCAGCATATTATCGCTGATATGCTGCAGCGGCATATCCATGTATTTGCAGATATTATCGCGCTCGTTCATTACATCCAGTATCTCCATCGGGAAACCGGATGGATAGGCATACTGCAGGCGTATCCATTCAATGCCGTTCACATCAGATAATCGGCGTAAAAGCTCATCCAGGTTGCGTTTGCTGTACAGGTCGAGTCCGTAATAGGTCAAATCCTGGGCAATTAATATCAGTTCTTTAGTGCCATTTTTGGCCAGGCTTTGCGCTTCCTTCACCAATTGTTCGATCGGCTGTGTTACGTGCTTACCACGCATCAACGGGATGGCACAAAATGAGCAGGGACGGTTGCAGCCTTCGGCAATTTTGAAATAGGCAAAATGTTGTGGGGTAGTCAGTAAGCGTTCGCCTATCAACTCATGTTTATAATCAGCGCCTACGGAGTGTAATAAATTTTGCAGGTCGTTGGTGCCGAAATAAGCATCCACATTGGTGATCTCGGCTTCCAGCTCAGGTTTGTAACGCTCGGATAAGCAACCTGTAACGATCACCTTCCCGACCTTACCCTGTTCCTTTAGCTCGCTGTATTGCAGTATGGTATCTATGGACTCCTGTTTGGCATTGTCAATAAAACCGCAGGTATTGATCACGATAATATCATCGCTGTTTAACTTTTCAGCCTCGTGTACTACATCAAAAAGATTGCCCTTAAGCTGACCCATCAATATCTCGGAGTCGTGGATATTTTTGGAACAGCCTAAAGTAACTACATTTACACGTGGCTTAGTTTTTACTGCTGTTGGTTGTATTGATTTCGTCCTCATTATCGCTTCCTCAGCCCCCTCTAAATCTCCCCCGGTAGGGGAGACTTTATTGCATTGTCTTTTTAAGCCCTCCCTACCGGGGAGGGTTGGGTGGGGCCTATTGTTTGAATAGACTATCCACAAAAGCTTTCCGATCAAATAATTGCAAATGATCGGCACCTTCGCCCACCCCTATATATTTTACCGGTATCCTAAACTGATCTGATATCCCGATCACTACCCCGCCTTTGGCTGTGCCATCCAGTTTGGTTAGCGCCAGGGCATTTACTGCAGTGGCTTCGGTAAACTGTTTGCATTGTTCAATGGCGTTTTGCCCGGTTGAAGCATCCAGCACCAGCAATATCTCGTGCGGTGCTCCCGGAACTACCTTTTCCATTACATTTTTGATCTTGGTCAGCTCATTCATCAGGCCAACTTTATTGTGCAAGCGGCCCGCAGTATCTATAATAGCTACGTCATCGCCATTCGCTACTGCCGAACGCAGGGTATCAAAAGCGACAGAGGCCGGGTCGGAACCCATGGCCTGGGCCACTACTTTTACGCCTATGCGCTGGCCCCATAACTGGATCTGGTCGACTGCCGCGGCACGGAAGGTATCCGCTGCGCCGATCACCACTTTATTACCCGCCTGTTTTAATTTATGCGCCAGCTTGCCAATGGTGGTGGTTTTACCCACGCCGTTAACACCAACCACCATGATCACATAGGGCTTTTGATTGCCATATTCAAAAGTGGTAAAATCGTTGCTGTTATTTTCGGCAAGCAAATGTTGTATCTCATCGCGAAGCAAGGTGTTCAGCTCGGATGTGTTGACATATTTATCGCGGGCCACACGGTCCTGGATGCGTTTGATGATCTTCAGGGTAGTGCTTACGCCTACGTCCGAAGTTACCAGCACTTCTTCCAGGTCATCCAGCACATCATCATCAACGGTGGATTTGCCCGCCACCACTTTAGTGATCTTGGAGAAAAAGCTATCCTTTGTTTTTTCTAAACCGGTATCCAGCGCCTGCTGTTCCTGCGGCGTGCTTTCCTTCTTTTTAAAAAAATCAAATAATCCCATGTTCGATGTGCAGATGTGAATATGTGCAAATATGCAGATTGTATTAATTACTCAATGTCAATTTTAAGTATCATATATTAAAATTCATTTGCACATCTGCATACCTGCACATTTGAAATCAACAAAAAAGCCCTCTCGTTATCAACAAGACGGCTTTAATATTCTGATCCGGAACGGATTACTGACCTTTAGCAGCATTGATCGCATCCTTAACGTGGTCGTTATGTACAATCAATTCTTTAAATGAGTAAGCGCCGGTTTTAGGTGATTTCACCATGGTGATCACTTTTGAATATTCTTTGCCTTTACCTGTCTTCAGGGTTGCAACTACTTTCTTTGCCATGTTGTGCTAATTATTGATTTATTGAATTATTGAGTTATTGATTGTTAAGGCTAAAACTTAATCAACCAATCAACTTAATCAACCAATTATTTAATTTCTTTATGAACGGTTACTTTCCTTAACACCGGGTTGAATTTCTTCATTTCCAGTCTTTCGGTAGTGTTCTTTTTGTTCTTGGTAGTAATATAACGAGACATGCCCGGCATGCCGCTTTCTTTATGCTCGGTACATTCTAATATTACCTGAACCCTGTTACCTTTTTTTGCCATCTTCTTATATGTTATAGGTTGCTTTTTATGAAATGGTTTTAATGTGACTAATCACTATTAACCAATCATCAATCGCAACTATTAAATGTATCCCTTTTTTACAAACTTATTGATACAGGCAGTTATACCATTTTTGCTGATGGTTTTAACAGCCGAAGTAGATACTTTTAAAGTGATCCACTTATCTTCCTCAGGAATATAAAACTTTTTAAGCTTTAAATTTGGGTGAAACCTGCGTTTGGTTTTAACATTTGAGTTAGAAACGTTATTACCAACCAGTGAACCTTTTCCCGTTAAATCACAAATTCTTGACATGACAATCGATTTAATTCAATCCCTTTTCTTAAAAGAGTTTGCAAATATCAGGATTTTAAGTCAAATATTCAACAGTGATTTTAAAATAATTTTCAATGTGCGAAAAAATACAAAAAAACCGTCATGGCGAGGTACGATCCGCTGGCTAGCGGACTACACAGACAAATCAAATGTGTAGGTATTTTGTCTGAACACGATTAAGCGATTAAAAGATTGACAGGATTTTACTGCTAACTGCCAATTCAAAACTGCCAACTGAATCTGGGCGTTCCCTGCGGACCGCGCTGTCCGTTCATACTACACGGGCCTTATTCACATGGCCGGTATCCACTCCCATCGCTAACGCAATTGTTTGTGGGTTAATAGTAGGTGATTTTGCGGGTGATGGTGTCAGTTTGTAAAGTCAAAGTATCATTGAATCTTTTCATATCTCTGATTTTCATCATCCAATTATTTTTCTCATCAAATAACTTGTATCTGTAAATAATCTTAAAGCCATTGCCTTCTTTGTCTAAATAAGGGTAATCTTCTTCAAGTAAGAACCCATTATCGTTATATTTATATAGTATCTTAGAGAGTAAAGTATTAGAATTATTATAAATCTCAACCTGACTTACCTGGCCGCTTATATCATAATGATAAAGTTTCCGTTTACAAATTCCGCTTTGGCTACAATCAGAGCTTTCAATTATATTTCCAGTCTTATCATACTTGTATATTGCTTTACTTGCATTATTTATACGTAGTAATGCTACCTCCTTAATCCCATTGTTATATTTAAAACTACATTTTGATTTATAGAGTTTTCCGTCACCCCAACCCGAGTGTATTTCAACTTCATTTCCTTTCTTATCAAAACTTGTTGTATCACTAAAGCGTATCATAAAAGGCGTTCCCCGCGTATATAATCCCGTTTCAATGAGCTGCTTTACGTTGTCATTTAAAATCTCCAAAGGGTCATTAAGTAATAAGGTTGATTTAGGGCGATTACCTTTTTGAAAGGATAAACATGGCAGCACGATTGCAATAAGAATTATTTTGTTCAATGTCATAATAAGGCTGGCTATATCTAAAGATACAAATTTAATACCCCATTAACCATTTCAGGGGATTAATAATAGGTGATTTTGCGGATTGAAATTGAGGTATCACGTTGATGCAAGCCGGGCGTTTGTCCTCCAAACTCACTGGTACATATACGCTTTGTCCAGTTGTTTTTTGAATCAAAAGATGGATATTGAAATAATGATTTATCAGCTAAATTATTCCCGGAAAATAAATTTTGTTCTACTAACATGCCTTTACTATTATATTTAAAAAGTAATCTTTGCAACCCATAGTTTGCTGAAAGAATATAATCAATTTCGATCACTTTACCATTAACATCGTATTTATAGCTGGTTTGAAACTTCTTTTCCTTCTTCTTATTTTCAACCCATGATTTTACAATGTGACCAGATTGATCATATTTATAGATATTCTTATCAGCGCTTTTATTTGTCTCAATTATAGTTTCTGTTTTCATACCCTTTTCATTATATGAATTAGTATAAGTATTTAGGCTAAGCTTTCTGCTTCCAATGCCATACCCTATCCTTCTTTCAAGGGCATTTCCTCTTCTATCGAAACTTGTTGTATCACCATAGCGCATCAATAAGGGCGATCCCCCTGAATCTATCCCGGTTTCAATGATTTGCTTTACGTTGCCATTTAAAATCTCTAAATGGTCATTAAGTAGCATGGTTTTTTTGGGGCGATTATCTTTCTGAAAGGATAAACAAGGCAGCACGATTGCAATAAGAATTATTTTGTTCAATGTCATAATAAGGCTATCCCTAAAGATACAAATTTAATATCCCCATTACCCGAAAATTCACTATTTTTCACCCACCAATTAGCTATTGAAAATATTCTGCTGTGCTTAGTGAAACACCAACCATTAAGTAGCAAACAATATTTATCATTAAAATTATGAGCATGAAGATCACTTCATTTGACGAGTACCAGGAGGCCTACAAAAAAAGCGTTGAACAACCCGAAGAGTTCTGGGCCGATATCGCCTCGAACTTCCAGTGGCGCAAGCCCTGGGATAAGGTGCTGGAATGGAACTTTATTGAACCCAACATCAAATGGTTCCAGGGCGCCAAGCTGAACATTACAGAGAATTGCCTCGACCGTCATTTGGAAATACTGGGTGATAAACCCGCCATTATATGGGAGCCTAACGACCCGAATGAGGATCATCGTATCCTGACTTATCGCCAGCTGCATGATAAGGTTTGCCAGTTTGCCAATGTGCTGAAAAACAACGGCGCCAAAAAAGGCGACCGCATATGTATTTACATGCCTATGGTGCCCGAACTGGCTATTGCCGTACTGGCCTGCGCCCGCATAGGCGCTATCCATTCGGTGGTGTTTGGTGGTTTTTCCGCACACTCCATTGCCGACAGGATTAAAGATGCTACCTGCAATATTGTGATCACCGCGGATGGTGGTTACCGGGGCACTAAGGAAATCCCTTTGAAAACAATTATTGACGATGCTTTGGTGCAATGCCCATCGGTAAAAAAAGTGATCGTACTAACCCGCAGCCGCACACCTATCTCTATGCTAAAAGGGCGCGATGTATGGTGGGAAGATGAAGTGAAAAAAGTAGAAACACAAGGCAACATAGCCTGCCCGGCAGAAGAAATGGATGCCGAGGATATGCTGTTTATATTATATACCTCCGGGTCAACCGGCAAACCCAAAGGTGTGGTGCATACCTGCGGCGGCTATATGGTTTATACCGGGTATACCTTTGCTAATGTTTTCCAGTATAATGTGGGCGAAGTTTATTTCTGCACCGCTGATATCGGCTGGATCACGGGGCACTCTTATATTGTATACGGTCCGCTTTCGCAAGGGGCCACTACCCTGATGTTTGAGGGGATACCTACCTGGCCAAGTCCCGGCCGTTTTTGGGAAATTGTGGAAGAGTATAAGGTCAATATCTTGTACACCGCCCCTACTGCCATCCGCTCCCTGATGAGTTTTGGCCTTGACGTGGTAAAAGGAAAAGACCTGAGCTCGTTAAAAAAATTAGGCTCCGTAGGCGAACCGATAAATGAAGAAGCCTGGCATTGGTTTGATGAAAATATCGGCCATAAAAATTGCCCTATCGTAGATACCTGGTGGCAAACCGAAACCGGCGGCATCATGATATCCCCTATAGCCGGGGTCACCAAAACCAAGCCAAGCTATGCAACGTTACCGCTTCCGGGTGTGCAGCCTGTACTGATAGATGATGTAGGTAATGAAATAGAAGGCAATGGGGTAAATGGTAATTTATGTATCAAGTTCCCATGGCCGGGTATGCTTCGCACCACTTATGGCGATCATGAGCGTTGCCGGCAAACTTATTTTTCGGCTTACAAAGGCAAATATTTTACAGGAGATGGCTGCCAGCGCGATGAGAATGGTTATTACCGTATCACCGGTCGTGTGGATGATGTGCTGAATGTATCCGGTCACCGCATTGGCACTGCCGAAGTAGAGAACGCCATTAATATGCACAGCAGCGTGGTAGAATCTGCCGTTGTTGGTTATCCGCATGATATTAAAGGGCAGGGCGTTTATGCCTTTGTTGTCTGTCCCAATTTACACGACGACCCCGAACTGACCCGCAAAGATATCATGATGACGGTTACCCGCATTATTGGCGCCATTGCCCGGCCGGATAAGATCCAGTTTGTAACCGGGCTGCCCAAAACACGCTCCGGTAAGATCATGCGCCGTATTTTGCGCAAGGTAGCCGAAGGCGATACCTCTAACTTAGGAGATACCTCTACCCTGCTTGATCCGGCTGTGGTAGATGAGATCAAGGCGGGAGCATTGTAGAAGGTTTATAAGTGAATGGCACCCGGCTAAATTTGTAATTCTTTAGCGATGAATATTATTAAAAAAACAAAGCTAAAAGCATAAATTTGTAAGTATAGATCGGGCTAAACGACTAAATAAAAATACAATGTCAACACTTACTATTCATCCCAAAAACGAAGCACAGGAAAAAGCGCTTAAAACTATCTTTGACGCATTTAATATAAAGTATGAAAAAGAGCTTGATGAAACAGAATACCTGATGGCAAGCGAAGCCAATAAAAAAGCTTTGGATGAAAGCATAAAACAATTGGAAGAAGGAAAGGGCATAAAAATATCCTTAGAGGATCTATGGAAATAATATTTTCACCGGATGCCCTGGAACAATTACAGTACTGGAAGAAAAGCGGCAACAAAAAAATAGTTGAGAAAATAAAAACCCGAGGCATTAAAACACAATTGGACTGGCTATTGGTCAAGGCGTATAACAATTGAGCATCGCTTAGTGTATAAAGTAGAAGACAGCACCATCTATATTGCTCAATTAAGGTATCATTATTAAGAGCCAAGATGCAGAAGTCAAGAGCCAGGATTTAATACCGGGCTCCTGACTTCTGCATTTTTACTCTTATTATCTTGATTCCTGGCTCTTGCATCTTGGCTCTAATAAAACTGTAACTATCCTTATCTTTCGGTGTCTATTGGTTACATATTTTGTCAATCTCACCAAAATTTATGTCAACCCCAACCACACCTTCAGCCCTCATCCCTGAATCACCAAAAAAGATATTTTATATCGATCACCTAAAAGTGACCCTCACCGTACTGGTTATCCTGCACCATTGCTTTGTTACTTACGGTGCTCCGGGTGGTTGGTATTACTTCCAGAAAACAACTCTGGTGGCGGCAAAAATACCCATGACATTATTTGTGTCTGTCAACCAATCTTTCTTCATGGGATTCTTCTTCTTCCTTTCGGCCTATTTTATTGGGCCATCCTTTGAGAAAAAAGGAGCTGCCCGTTTTGTTACCGATCGCTTACTAAGGCTGGGAATCCCCCTAATATTCTATTCACTTATCCTCGGCCCCGCCATGAACTACCTGGTCTATTATTTCGGGCATGGCCATCGCATCACACTTGCCCAATATTTAGGCGGCTATGATGACTGGATTGATTTCGGGGTATTGTGGTTCGTGGCCGCGTTGTTACTGTTTACACTATTATATGCTTTAGTGCGGGTCATACTTAAACGCTTTCCGCAGAAAAAATTCCGGGCACCCAATGCGCTTACCATAGTTTTATTTGCCGCAGGTGTGGGTATGGTTAGTTTCCTGGTAAGATTAATATTCCCTGTTGGATGGGTACTACGCCCGGTAGGTTTCCAGTTGGGGCATTTTTCTCAATACATCGCGCTTTTCATACTGGGGCTTATCGCGTCAAAAAGCAACTGGCTCAATACTATATCCGATAAAACAGGTAAAAGGCTGGGTTCCTTAGCCTGCTGGCTGCTCCTGTTTTTCCCGGTGTTTTTTATCATCGAAAAGATGACGCATATGGATGGTAGCTGGTGGGGTGGTGGAATTCACTTCCAGGCCCTGCTATACGCGGTATGGGAACAGGTGATCGGCTTTGGAATAAACCATCAGCGTTGATCAATAAATTATCCCGCTATACTTTTGCGACCTATATCTTCCATCCGCTGGTGATAATTTCTGCTTCGCTTGCGGTCAGGAACTGGGGCGTTGATCCGGCTATAAAACTTTTACTCGTAGCTCCGGTGGCGGTTTTGTGCAGTTTTTTACTGGCCTCTTTGATCGTACGGATACCCGGCGTGAAAAGAATTATTTAGTCAGCCCGGTTGGTAATATTAAATATGACTAATTTTGGGCGACATGAAATCTTCCAAACCTACCATACTTGTTGTAAATGATGACGGCATAACCGCCCCCGGAATAAAAGCCCTGATAAATGCTATGACGGAGTTAGGCAAAGTGGTGGTTGTAGCACCTGATAGCCCGCAATCGGGTATGGGTCACGCCATTACCATCGGTAGTCCGCTGCGCCTTGATAAGGATGAGGTTTACGAAGGCATTGAAGCCTACCGTTGCTCAGGCACGCCGGTTGATTGTGTAAAGCTGGCTGTAAACAAAATTTTAAAAGGTAAAAAGCCTGATCTGTGTGTTTCGGGTATTAATCATGGTTTAAATAACTCTATTAATATTCTTTATTCAGGCACCATGTCGGCGGCTGTTGAAGGGGCCATTGAGAGTATCCCTTCTATCGGTTTTTCGCTGGATGATTATACTATGCAGGCCGATTTCAGCCATTGCATCAAATATGTGACGGAGATCGCCTCGCAGGTTTTACAAAACGGATTGCCCCCAACTACCCTGCTCAATGTGAATTTCCCTAATACCGCTCATATAAAAGGTATAAAGATATGCCGCCAGGCCAACGCCAAATGGGCTGAAGAATTTGATGAACGATACGACCCCTATAAACGCCCTTATTATTGGCTGACGGGTGTTTTTCAGATAAATGATCAGGGTGAAGATACAGATGTATGGGCCTTGGATAATAACTATGCTTCGGTTGTGCCGGTGCAGTTTGATATGACGGCTCATCATGCTATCCCGATTTTGAACAGCTGGAAATTTAATATTTAAACGGCTATGAAATATTACCTGGTAGCCGGTGAGGCCTCCGCCGATCTGCACGGAGCCAATTTGATGAAAGCCTTAAAACAGCAGGATACGGTAGCCGAATTTCGCTTTTTTGGCGGCGACCTGATGCTTGCCGAAGGCGGCGAGTTGGTAAAGCATTATGCCGATATGGCTTTTATGGGCTTTGCTGAGGTGATCATTAACCTGAGTACCATCTTAAAAAACCTAAAATCCTGCAAAAACGATATAGCCGCCTGGCAGCCGGATGTATTGATCCTGATCGACTTCCCCGGCTTCAACCTGAAAATAGCGGAATTTGCCAAAGCGAACGGCATATTGGTTTGCTATTACATATCCCCCAAAGTGTGGGCCTGGAATCAAAAACGGGTCTTAAAGATCAAACGTGTAGTCGACCATATGTTTTGCATATTGCCTTTCGAGGTTGATTTTTATAAACAATGGGGTATGGAAGTTGATTATGTAGGCAATCCCCTGCTTGATGCGGTGGCAGCCTTTATCCCGGATACGGATTTTTATAAGCACCATCAGTTATCCGATAAAAAGATCATCGCACTTTTGCCCGGCAGCCGCAGGCAGGAAATCAGCCGTTTACTGCCGGATATGGTCGCGGTAGCAAAAAAATGGCCCGATTACCAGTTTGTTGTAGCCGGTGCGCCTTCATTTGACAAAGCTTATTATGACCAATATTTAAATAATGTTGAGATCAAAGTATTGTTTAATGCCACTTATGATCTGTTGAATAATGCGGATGCGGCAATCATAGCTTCCGGCACCGCCACGCTCGAGACCGCATTATTTAATGTACCGCAGATCGTTGTTTATAAAGGCAACCCTATCAGCATTACCATAGCAAGGGCATTGGTTAAGATCAGGTTTATATCGCTGGTCAATTTAATTATGGACCAGGCCGTAGTAAAAGAGCTTATACAGCAGGATTGCAATCCGCCTAAAATTAATGAAGAACTGGAGCTTATCCTAAACAACCAGGCCTATCGTACGCAAATGCTGGATAACTATAAGCAGCTGCATGATAAAATGGGAAAGCCCGGCGCATCAGAAAAAACAGCCGGTTTGATCATCAAATACACTTCGCAAAAATAAAGCCCTGTAAAATTACAGGGCTTTATCGTTTTAACAGGTAGATGTATATATAGATCAGGCAACTGACAAGCGGGCTTGCGCGGTTGACTGGAGATTGCTATGTAAAAACTGATTTTGAGTTTTAAATGATTTAATATCCTCTACAAGCATATTTCTCAGCATTTTATCAAAATTGGATACTAACTTATTTGCTGATGGTTTTTTAGTTTGAGTTTTCATAAGGTGATTTGTTGAATAATTAAGCGTTATTTTAAGCTGCGGATAATGTTCTAACAGATTGTTTTTTAGTCTTATTGATCCTTTTCAGGTCGGTTAGTAATAACGTTCTTAATTCGATGTCAAAACGCTTTACCAATTTACTTTCAGGTGTTGCTTTACGGCTTTTCATAAAATTGTTTTTAAGGTTGACATAGTATACGTAATTAATTGATTTTAGGTTTCTTATCGATATGGTCTTTCTCCGTCAGGTTATCTTTTCTGCGCTTAGCTTCCTCGTATTGGCGCTCTATTTGTTCCTCGTCGCGGGCATCAGAAGGTTTTTCAGGATCTGTGGGGTTCTCCCATTCCTGTGCTTCGCTTTCGATGATCTTTTTCTTTGCAGCTTCCATAATCGGTTATACCTGGCAGTTGTATCCCCAATTCAGTGCCAAAGTTTAAACTGACCTTAAAAAAGAATTATTATTTGATAAAAAATTAAAACAGGAATTAAATTCTTTGAAAAGGAAGGGGTTTTTATACTATTCTGCAAAATGGTATTTGATAAATGACTGTACAAAATTTTGTAACGCCTGTTGTATAGAGTAGTCAAGTTATCTATACACTCATCGGCTTTTTTGTACATTTTTATGGGTAAGCAAGTGTACGATGGTTGCTATTAGCGACAAACCAATACCTACTGCACATACGCCATTCCATTTATAATAGCCCCAGGCCTGGCTGGCCAGGAAGGTGCCGATACCGCCACCTATAAAATAAGTAACCATATAAATGGTATTAATGCGGTTACGCGCCCCGGGCTCCAAAGCATAAATAATTGATTGATTAGAAATATGAGTTGCCTGTACACCCATATCCAGTACGATAACGCCAATGATCAGTCCCGCTATACTATTGCCCGAGAAAATGAAAATGATGAATGATACAATGATAAGCAACAGTGTGAATATTGAAAGTTTATAGGCATCCATTTTATCACTCAGCCTGCCCATTAAGCCGGCAGCTATAGCACCAAACGCACCTACCAGCCCGAACAAGCCCGCCACATCACTCCCTTTGTTAAAATTTTGCTTCAATAAAAATATCAAGGTAGTCCAAAAGGCCATAAAACAAGCAAAGCACAGCGCTCCTCTGAATGATGCGATCCTTAACGCGGGTTCTCTTTTGATCAACGCCAGCATCGATTTCATTAAAGATCCATAAGTACCATTATACTCAGGTTCCACTTCGGGCAACAAGAAAAACAGCAGCAGCCATATAATCACCATAATGCCGGCTGCGATATAAAACATAGCCTGCCAGCCAAAATGTGCACCTATAAATCCGCTTACCGTGCGCGAAAGCAGGATACCCAACAAAAGACCGCTCATTACAAAGCCTATTTTTCGCCCGCGTTCTTCCGGCTTTGCCAGGTGCGCTGTCATTGGCACCAGCAATTGGGGTATCAATGAAAAAATTCCTACCAGGAAACTGGATAATATCAGCAGGTTAATATTGGGTGCTATCGCAGTAAATATTAATGATACAACCACTAAGGCCAGGCAGATCATGATCAGCCGTTTGCGCCGCAACATATCCGCAAGCGGAGCTAAAAAAAGCATCCCTGTAGCATACCCAATTTGTGTAAGGATAGCCACCTGCCCAATTTTGGTATTGCTTGCGTGAAAAGTATGGGCCATGTCATCTAAAAGCGGTTGGTTATAATATAGGTTGGCTACAACCAGGCCTGTTGCTATGGTCATCACCCATAAAGTGGTAGTAGTAAGCTCGGGCTGTGTTGATTTGGAAGAAATAGTCATAAACAGATGCAGAAAAAAATTGGGGCAAAAATGATAAAGGCTTTTTATATGGATGTTTGTATTAAGTAATATTCCTGATTGATTGATACCCAAATGCAGGGTTTTAGTGCAGTTTTGCAATAAAATGACTAAAAGAGTCGATTTACAGCCATTATTGGGAATAAGTAATTTATATTTTCAGAATTTCATCTTTTAAATAGAGAAAATCATCGAAATACTTTAAAAAATATCTTCAAAACACTTATATTAATTAAAAACAGATTAAATTTTAGGTGATTTTTATGAATATAAGTTGTTTATTAATTAATTACGCATTATTAAAGTAGTTTTTTTATATAATTTTTATCTTTTTATTGATTTTATTAAAAAATTTGTTGCTTTTATCATTTTTTTATTACTTTTACATCGTCAACATAAATAAACAACAAATAAACGCTCTAATTTTTTATAATTAATAGAATTTTGAGTGTTTAGTTAATGTAAATTTAATGTTACGTGGTGTTAATTGAAATAGTGACAAAAAAATTACAAATGTATATTATACATTTCAATTAATAGTGTTACTTTTACACCATAGAATTTTAACAACGTCTTCTCATAATTTAGGTTTATAATTGGTTAGTAAAGGCCCCTGCCCATCAGGGGCTTTACTTGTTTTAAGAAGTTTGGTTTTCTATCCAATCACAGCAGAATATCTTAAAAATATCAGTAATTGGTTCCGTAACAGGTGATTGCTTATCTCACAATGGTGATAACGCCGGAAAGGATCAGTCCGTTAACCTTGGTATCGATAACATAGTAATATGCGCCAAAAGGCAACTGTTTACCACTAATGGTACCATCCCAGGCTACTCCATATCCAATAGAGTGAAATACTTTTTGCCCGTACCTATCAAAAACATCCACTGCGGCACCCTCATAGGCAGCCAATCCATAAATGTTCCAGGTATCATTAATACCATCGCCATTTGGCGTAAATGCGGTAGGAATAGTTACAGCCGGCGATACCTTGATAAAAGTTTTATCACTGTTTACACATCCCCTGCTATCGGTTACCGTAAGGGTATAGGTGATATCGATACTTCCGGTTATCACCGGGTTCTTCACTGTATTGTCACTGATATTGGTATTGGGCGTCCATAAATAGGTTACATTTTCATCGCTAACCGTAGGCTTTAGCGTAATGGTATTGCCCCGTAGTACAAACCTGTTACCCCCTGCATTTACTGTGGGCGGTGGTGTCAGTTTTAGGGTCATCTGGTCCGTAGGAGTGTAACAGGTACCGGGCGAATTGGCAGTCAGTGTAAGCGTAACCGTTCCGTTTTTCACATCAGCAGCGCTCGGGTTATAAACCGCATCCAACTGTGAAGCAGAGGGACTAAAACTTCCTGTTCCGGAGCTTGTCCAAACACCTCCACCGCCCGGCGCAAATATCTTACCGGCCAGTTTAGCAGAACCCTGGGCACATACTTCCTGGTCGGTCCCAGCATCCGCCCCCGGCAATAATTCAAATTTTACAGTTATCGAGGATGTTGATATAGCGCAATTATCATTGCTGGTTGATGCCAGAGTTAACACTACAGATCCGGCAGCAATATCCTGGGCCGAAGGATGATAGTTACCGGCAGGCGTATTTGGTGAGAATGTACCTGATCCGCTGGTTGACCAGGTGCCGGTAGTTGTGCCGCCTGTTACCGACCCGGCAAGTGGTACACCTGTTGCAGTCGGGCAAACCACCAGCGGGCCTGTTCCCGCATCTGCATGGGGTAATTCATCTACTGTAATAACTATAGTGGCTGCCTGGCTAGGGCATCCGCTTACGGTTTCTACTAAACTGTACGTCCCGGCAGCAGCGGTAGAAACACCGGGTATAACCGGGTTTTGGTTTGGCGAGGTGAAGCCATTGGGGCCGGTCCATAAATAGGTAGCGTTGGCGACCGCGGGAGTTTGCAGGCGTATAGGGGTATTGACACAAACAGGCGTATTGGATGTAATTGTTGGTGTTTGCGGAGACGGGTATACCGTAACCGTATAAGTATATGGTAAACCAGGGCAGCCATTGTCGTTAGGTGTAATGATATAAACCCCATCAATTGAAGCAGCTGTTGTATTGAATAACGTCTCGGTAATAGTTGAAGAAATTTGCCCGCTTACTGCCGGGTTGCTGATCCCCGGAACAGCGGCACGACTCCAGGTAAAGGTAGCTGTTGGCACATCTGAGGTTATTATGTAATTCTGCGCTACACCTGTACATATCCCGCCAGTTGGGCCGCTTGTTACCGCAGGGGCGCTGAATGTGATCGTCATATTATCAAACCTCAGGGTACAGTCATCCGTGCTGCTGGATGTCAGGGTAAGTACCACCGTGCCTACGGCCTTGTCATGTGCAGATGGAAAATACTGCGCGTTCAACTGGTTGCTTGCGGGTTTGAATGTTCCTGTTCCGTTAGTTGTCCAGGACCCGGTTGATGTGCCACCAGTTACATTACCGGCAAGTTGTACCGAAGTAGCATTGGTACATGCCTTTTGGTCGATACCAGCGTCAACTATGGGCTTATCATGCACAGCAACATCAACTGTGGCGGCAGCACTTGGGCAACCGTTAATGGTCACTATTAAACTATACGTTCCGGCATTTGCCGCAGTAACGTTTGGTACGTTCGGGTTCTGAGAATTGGAGGTAAATCCATTAGGCCCCGTCCACGAATAAGTTGCCTTAGGCACGGTAGGTGTGCGCAGTTGTATGGTGCTGTTTATACAAACCGGTGTATTGCTATTTGCCACCGGAGTCGGTATCTTCGGATTTACCGCAACAGCATAGGTAAAAGGTGTGCCCGGGCAACCATTGGCCGTTGGGACGATGATGTAAGAAACTACCGCATTGGTAAGACCGTTATTAACCAAAGCCTCATCAATAATATTGGAAGTTTGCCCGCTCACTGCCGGATTTTGTATGTTAGGCACCGCGGCCCGGCTCCAGGTAAAGGTCGCCGTAGGTATATTCGAAGTGATAATATAGGTCTGTGGAATAAAACTGCAGGCCGTACCGATAGGAGAGCTTGTTATATTCACTGCCGGGTTTACGGTTTCCACAAAATTATACGTCAGGTTGGAGCAATTGTTTGTTTTGTAAGTGATCACATAGGTAACATCGATCGGGTTATCAGTAGTATTAAACAGGACTTCCCTTATAGTACCCGCGGCCTGCCCGGATACGGCGGTATTGCTAATACCCGGAACTGCTGCGCGGCTCCAGGTAAAACTGCTTACCGGGCCGCTAAATGTGATGGCATAATTATCGGTGGCTCCGCTACAAATGGTAGCTGTTGGTCCACTGGTTACTATTGGAACAGGATTAACAGTTACTGCATAATTAAAGGGTGCCCCGGTACAGCCATTGAATGATGGGGTAATAATATAAGTAACGGTCACAGGGGCGCTGCCTGTGTTAATAAGTGTTTCACCAATGGTGGCTGATGTTTGCCCTGTTACTGCCGGGTTACTTATATTGGGCACTGCCGCTCGATCCCAGCTAAAAACGGCAGCTGGTACGTCTGATGTGATCGCATAATTAAGGGCAGTACCACTGCAAACACTTCCAGATGGTGCGCTGATTATTTTGGGAATAGGATTTACCACAACATCAACCTGAGTTCTCGCACTTGAGCAGCTAAGCGCTGTCGCCTGCACATAATAAGTGGTGTTTGTGGTTAAAGCCGGTGTTACAAAAGTGGTATTTATTGATAGCAGGTTTCCACCAACCGGGGCATCAAACCACTCGTAGCTGGTAGCAGTCCCTGTAGCTGTAAGACTTGTTGTACTTCCTTTACAAATAGGTGGAGAAGAAACTACCGGCATAGCTGGCACGGCAAAAACCGTAACAGTTACGGGGGTTCTGGCACTTGCAACACCACCTACTGTTGTTTGCACATAATAGGTAGTGGTTGTCAAAAGAGGGGGCGTTGAAAAATTCGGATTGGTAGCTAACAAAGTTCCACCTGTAGGCGCATCGTACCATTGATAGACCCCGCCCGGAGCTGTGGCCGACAAAGAGGCACTGCTACCCACGCAAAGTGAAGTACCCGCGGCAGTAGGCGCCGCAGGAACGTTACCAAAAGTGATAGTCACCTTATCCGATTGCGGTCCGCAGGGACCCGGAGGATCATTCGACACCAAATTAAGTACAACTGAAGTTTCACCCGCGGCAGGTGTATAAATTGGATTGAGGATGGCCGGGTTTGAAAAAGAACCCGCTCCACCATTCCATGTTCCGGTTGCGATACCGCCGCTTATATTTCCTGCCAGTTGAACCGGCGTACCACTTGGAACGGTTTGATTTGGCCCCGCACTAACCGTCACAACCTGATTGATCGTTACGGTTGAAGTTTTCACACTTGCCGGGCAGCCCCCGGTTGCGGCAATGGTATTGGTTATGGTATACGTTCCGAAGTTACTTGCTTTTAAGTTGATCTCGCCAGTACTGGCGTTCACAAAAATCAACCCGCCGGGCGAGGCTGTAAAAACACCGGCGCTTGATCCGACAGGAAAAGTTGGTAATGGATTAGTGCCGTCCTGGCAATAAGGGCCGCTATAGGAGAATTGCGCATCGGGTGCCGAAGAAATATTGATGCTTGCAACAGTGGTGCGCGGGCATGGCCCGTTACCAGCAAACGAAACTACATAGGTTCCGGGCGCGCTTGCCCCAACATTGATCTGCCCGGTGGTGGTACTGGTAAATACCAATCCCGCCGGTAAGGCGCTAAAAGTTCCGCCGGCCGGATTATTAATAACGGGAGCAGGATTTGCCCCTGAGGTGCAAAAAGTGCCTGATGCATATTGGAATTGCGGGTCAGCTACATTAATTACCGTTATGGTTACTGCTCTGCGGGTGCTGGTGCAGGTAGCGGTTGTAACTTCCACGTAGTAGGTAGTGGTTGCATTTAACAAAGGTGTGTTATATGGATTACCCGTAAACAATAAATTGCCACCGGTGGCCGCATCATACCATTGTATAGTACCCGGAACAGCGGTAGCTGTTAAACTAGTTGACGTTCCGGGACAAATATTAGTAGTTCCGCTCACCGTAGGCGGCGTTGGTGTTGGATTTACAGTTACGGTAACAGCCGAACGTGTGCTTTCACAGCCGTTACTTATAGTTTGTACATAATAAGTAGTTGTTGATGCTAATGGCGGAGTAATAAATACCTGGCTGGATGATACTAAATTGCCATTGGTAGCCGCATCATACCATTGATAATTATTTAAACCTCCAGAAGCCACCAATGTAGCTGTACCACCCGAGCAAACCGAGGTGCTGGGCGCCGTAGGCGGCGTTGGCTGTGGCAGTATGGATACTGTCACAGCTGTTCTGGGGCTTACACATGTGCCTACTGTTGTTTGCACATAATAGGTGGTAGCGGTTATTAAAGCCGGTGTAACGTAAGTTGCATTAGTGATCAAAGGTGCACCGCCGGTTGGTACACTAAACCATTGATAGGTACCGCCTGGTGCGGTGGCGGTTAATGTGGCAGACGAGCCCGAACAAATGAGCGGGCCGGATGCAACCGGTGCGGCAGGTGGCTGAGTCACATTAACAGTTACCGGTGTACGGCCGCTTGTACAACTGCCATTACTCACCTGCACATAATAAGTAGTTGAACTATTCAGAGCGGGTGTACCAAAGGTATTGCCGGTAAACAATAAATTTCCTCCCGCAGGTGCATCAAACCATTGATACGTTCCGCCGGGACCAGTTGGTGTGAGCAATGCACTACTTCCGGTACAGATAGTAGGGCCCGTAATAGTTGGTGCCGCCGGGATCGGATTTACCGTTACCGTTACCGGGGTGCGTGGGCTTGAACATTCATTTAAGGTGGCCTGCACGTAATAAGTTGTAGTAGTTGCTAACGAAGGCGTTGTATAATCCGGACTTGAAATTAAAGCAGTTCCTCCACTTGGAACATTAAACCACTCCAACACTCCTGCCGGCGCTGTAGCGTGTAAATTAGCTGCTACACCGGCACAAACAGCAGTACCAGGAGCCGTAGGTGGAGCAAGCGGCGGGGTAACAATAGCAAATACCCGAACGCGCGGGCTAACACAACCATTATTAATGGAAGATACATAATAGGCTGTACTACTGAGAAGCGGTGGCGTTACAAAACTGGAGGCATTACTTAATATGCTTCCCCCGGCGGGTACATTGTACCATGCATAGCTATCGCCCCGTGTGGCGGTCAAAGTTGCTACGCTGCCCGAGCATACTGTTGCTCTTGTAACATTAGGATCCGGGTAGATATTGACAACTACAGGGGTTCGTAAACTGGTACAACCCGAAAGGGTGGTTTGCACATAAAAAGTAGTAGTGGCTGTAATAGGTGGTGTTACCAATGTAGCATTGGCTACCAGGAAATTTCCACCCGTAGGCGCATCGAACCATTGATAGGTACCGCCGGGCGCTGTTGCAGTAAGGGTTGCCGAACTATTACGGCAAACCGTTTTACCCGCCGCTGTTGGTGAACTTGGGACAGTCCCGAGAACTACAACGAAACTTTTTGGAACAGGTTGACAACCTGGTGTGTTATCTGTTACGGTTACGGTATAGGTACCTACTTTGTTTACAGGGATGGTTTGTGTGGTTTCGCCTGTGTTCCATGCATAAGTGAATGGCGCCGTGCCGCCTGATGGTGTTGCTGTTAACAGTATACTGCCGCCAGAACAGATCGCAGGGGATGATGATGTTATATTGACACTTAAGGTACAGGTTTGACTATATCCCCCGAGCGTTAGAAGCAGAAATAGGAATAATAGTAAACTGTTCTTCATAAACAATCATATCAGATAGAAGAATACAATAATCCGGTAGAAGAGAACATATTTAACAATAGTCTAAATTAATAAATTAGGTAAACTTGTTTAATTCTCCGGGGTGAAAATAACATAAAAATTTGAAGTATCAACGTGAACTATAACGTTTTATGATAACTTTTCCTACTAATACTTACAATAACTAACTAATAATTAATGTCTTAATTAAATGATCATTAATACAAATTTCAGATCAACTAATAAGCCATTGTCCGTCAGTACGTTTACGGGTTTTTCAGCTTGAAGGTTTATAATGCGGCTCTAAAACTGACGAGAATTGAGGTTTTTTGCTTCATCCTTACAATATCATCATTTTTTTTCAATACATAAATTTCCAACTTATCATCTTTTTGTTACTTTTGCCATCCCAATGGGGGATTAGCTCAGCTGGCTAGAGCGCTTGCATGGCATGCAAGAGGTCATCGGTTCGACTCCGATATTCTCCACACATTGACAATCAGGCTTTTAGAATTTAATCTAAAAGCCTGATTTTTTTATGGGTACAACATAGGTACAACACTTTGCTTAAATTTTATTGAGATTTTTCAGTCACAATCTGCGTGAAATGCGAAATTTTAAGATTTTTTGACAAAAGGTTGTTGTGTAGCAGATAGCGTCTTGTCATTCGTTTCGTTAATAAATTAATTACAGACGCCCCTAATTGATGCTAGCGGCACAAGGACATTAATTTCACATATCAATCACTTCTATCTGGTTTGAAAATGAATTTCACAATTCGTTAACCATTGCTTTAATTGTTTCTTATCGTTTCTTGATAAGTAATTGTCATCTAATCTTATCTCTTCCAATTTTGTTAACTTTTTGATTTCAGGAGAAATGTACCGGAGTGGGTTATTCCAAATTTCAAGTTTTTCGAGATTGACCAAAGAACCTATACAGTTAGGTATACTATCTATTTGGTTATCAAAAATTAGTAGTTCTCTAAGATTTGACAGATAGCGAACATTATCAGAGATGCGTTTAATCTTATTTGTATAGACTTGCAATGTTCGAAGTTCACTTAAATTGCTGTCTACGAACTCCAAGTCTTTAAATTCATTCTCTTCAATTGAAAGCCATTTTAGATGTGGAATCGTCTTGATTTTTTCAGGAAACTTTGACAATTTGTTGGCCCTTAGGCGAACTCGATTTCTCTGTAAAATCATAAAACAATAAAAATTGCACCCCATATACGCAGCAAAAATTTCACAACACATTTAAAGTCCTTTTAATGACTTATAAAAGATGTTTATATTAGTAAACAAAAACGGCAAAAAAGTTCCGTAATAAACCCCAAAATAGTTATACCACTAAATGTTTGTAGCTCCTATATAAGTTATTCGTCATTTTAATGAAAAACACATAACTCGTTATGGAATTTAATTCGATATACCGATCAATATAAATCAGCAAAGATTATGGAAGTTTACAGAAATTCTTAAAAAGTATAGAAAATATAAGAACTATCCATTTATTAACACTAACATGTTCAGTATAATCATAACCTTATCCAATAACAGGAAATGGACATTAAAAATCTAAAATACTTCGAAAAAGCGCTACGTGATTGGGATAAATTATATGCATATGAACCATTGCGGAGTGAATCTTTAAGTATTTCTCAAATTGAAATAATAGAGAAAACTATTTTCACATCTGAACCCAAAAAATTTCCAGATGTACTGAGAGAACTTCTTTTCCTTTCTGGTGGGTTTTGTCCTTTTTTTTCGACAGGAATCCACCCTTCTAAGAAAGATACTTTAGATATAAATGACTTACTTGAAGATCAAAACCACAATCCATATTTTAATTACTTAGAGGAAAGGGAAGATACTTTTAATTGCTTTGAAAATCGAGTCATTTGGAGTTTTAATACAACATATGAATCATCCGACAAATTCTATTTCGTCTATTTGGACGAAGACAAAAGTGATCCATTTGTGTATTCATTTGATGGAGATAGGTTAGGTGAAGATAGTTTAACTGAATTTATTTCTCTTATTGAGTTCACGGAAGAACATCTAAGTAGTTTTATCTATAAACTTTATGCGCGTCAAATGGAATATCATAATAGACCTATTTATGACGAATCTATATTTTCTACTTACTTACCTTCAGACTCCGAATTAAGTAAATCTATAAATCTTCAAAATCTTTATTCCCTTATTTGCAGCAGAAATTTGTCAGGAATTAATTCTTTTATGGAACAAGGAATAGATATAACGGAGAATCACAGTCAAGTAATTTTAGAAGCAGCTAAGGTAAGTGACCTAAAAGCAATAGACCTGTTTGTAAAGCACGGAGCTGATCTGTATACTCAAAATGAGAAAGTTATACTTATTGCAGCAGAAGTTGGCGATCCACTTTTTATTCGGGATTTAGTTGCTAAGTATGAATTCTCGCAAATAAGTAAAAATAAAGCTGTGGTAATAGCTTGCTCCACAGGTATAAGAACTTCAACCATATACCTGATCAATGCTGGAGCTGAAATTAACGCTTTTAATTCACTGGGGTTACAGATTGCTTTACGAAATAACCATTTTTATCTAGTAGAAGAACTTGTAAATCGTCTTGGAGCCAACAAAAACGTAAATTCTGGTTTTCTTTTACTTTTTAAAGAAAAAATAGAGCAACAAGTCACATATAGCCACGGTAAAAAGACTCTTTTTGAAAAAGCAGAAATGACTCTCTCAAGAAATGAAATAATAAACAAATACAATTCTGATTTGAGGAAATTTTGTGAAAATAGTTTTTTTATTTTCGATAAGTATTCAATAGAATTAAATAAGTACGAAAATGCAACAGGGGATACAAGTAATAACGGAGATCGCGAGAAATCAAAGAAAAAAGATAAAAATAACATTTGGTTAAAAATTAAAAAACTATGGTCTTAATTAAAAAGGTACAAGCGATTAGGTAAACTGTTCAATTCGCTGGCGCACGCGTGCTGCGTGTGCCTAATGAGCATTAAGCGTGTCGCACTATAAACTACTTTGTATATTTATGCTTAGTAATCCCTTATAAATACGATAATTTCTCAGACACACACGGCACGTGTGCGCCAGCGACGAGGAAGATAATTTGCCCGCATAATAAATTCAGTACATTTCCAACAATCTGATTATAAAATTATTAAGCAAAGTTTACAGCTAATATTCATGACGAATAAGTTGTACCATTCTGTACCATCATATTTTCAAATATCTAATTATCAAATAATTAACTAAATAAAGTGTACTTGCTGATGGTTATATTAAGAAGATACAAGACGATGGCAATGCTTACTTTACTAAGCGAACTGGCGACATTTGGATTGGCAGACGAAAAGGAATACTGAGCAATAGCCTAAGTGAAGTTAAACAAGGCTATTATCCACCGCCACGATGATTAAAAACTTATTACGCTTTAGTCTAATTGTCATGTTGTTATATGGGTGTAATCACAACAACAACCCCAGTGAAACGAAACTTCTCAACTTTGAATACTTCACCATCAATGTACCAAAAACCTGGGAGCAAATTAAGTTAAGAGGAGAAGACTCCTACGTTGGTGAAATAAAGATCGACTCCATTAAAGTTGTTTATTTTGATTTAGGTGGTATTCTAACTCTCTAAATGAGGACGATGATCGGGAAGATTATATGATTGAGAGCGGAAATATTTATTTAAGAGATAGTCCAAAAGTTGTTAAAGGAAAGCAAACCTATAACTATAAATATCTTGATACAGCACAGAAGTAAATCTCCAAAAGGTACGGCAGAATAAGATTGATTGGATAAATATTGACGGCTATAACACTAAACTGGTTTTATCTAAACAATCAAGCAATGGTATAACTGGGATATATATTGACAGTTTGTGGAATGCCGGAAATAGCAGAGATAGGTTTATGATGAGTTCATATCGACTAACAGAAGCCCAACGGAAAGAATTAATAAATGCGTTTAAATCGCTTAAGTTTTATAAAGCTCCTAAACGTAAATGATTCTCAAATAATAACAACATTCGGATTAGTGGTTTTTTGTGACCATTCTTTCAATATCTCAGATCAATTTAAGATTCGTTCGGTAATTTTTTTCCTCTGCACACACCTATCACATTACCGCTTAAACAGCAGAAGCTCAAACAGGAAAATTGTCAAGGGCCGCGGCAATAGCTGCGGTTTATTATACCCTTGACTATTATCCTGTGTCGCTAACTTTGTGATTGCGGTGTTGTGGTTTTTCTAAGGTGCGGCTGGAAGACAGGCGTGTATGAGGAACGAATACTTGCCTGTGTCGAACAGCGAGGCTGGCTGCGAAATGAAACCCGGCGCGTAGCGCGTGGTGCCATGCAGCAACCTGCCGCAGCTGCATGGCCTGTCCATCATAATTACATTACTTATTTGCCTTTACCTTTCCAGCTTTTGCTTAGCCTCCTTTTGATCCTTTTCTGCCTGCGCTGCTACCGCTTCCGCAGCAATGATCGCCTGCTGTTGGGCCATTGCTTTTTCTGCCTTGTCAATAAAGCCCTTGGGGTCTTCCGTTAACTTTGTTTCAATGGTCTTCGCTACCTCAGGATACAGGGCCCTAACCAGCCAAAAATTATAAGCTTCACGATTTAAGCGATCATTTTGATGATAGAAATATAATGCTGTGCCGACTGATCCGGCCGTTATTATAAAACAAGCTACAAGGCCAATGATCAAATTTTTTGACCAGGCACCTAAATGATGACTGTTTTTCACGCGAATAACTTTCGGTACTGTTGCTACAACATCTTTTAATTCATCGATCTGCTTCTGGATTTTTTGATCGTCATATCGCTTGTTAGCTATTTCAATCCGTGCCGTGATCGTTTCCAATGTGCCCCTGTATTGTTCCAGAAAACTTTTTAAGAACTCGGCTATACTGGTCTCCATTACACTGATCCTCCCGGCAAAACCCTGGATCAGTTCTTCCATAATATTTACTTTCTCTTCTAATTCTTCGTTTTGCATAACAAATCGTTTTAAGGTTAATCCTAATTTTTAATTTATTTACCTGCTTATACCCTGTGATTGGGAATGTTCCGCTTCGTGCTTCTTCCGTTTTCTGCGGGCGATATCTGCGTCACCCATTGGATCAGGTGGCCCGGCAACAAATTGCGGTTCCAGCAATACTTCTAATATCCCTTTACCTATACTGGGATTATGGCTATATTCCGCCTGAACGCTTTGCCGGATTGATTCACGCAGCTGGTTAGCAACAAATGGTTGATTTGCTTGCTTTGCCGTATAATACTGCTGTACCTGTTGGTTCCGGTTTAAAATCGCATCAATGCGGGCAAAGCTTAAACTCCGGTCAATAGCGGAACCTTTCATTTTAATATTGCCTTTTTCAAACGATATGCCCTGTACTTCATTGGTACCGCTGCGGAATTTATAATCAATGGTAATTCCCTGTCTGGCAAGCTGGGCTTCCAGCTGTTTCCAAGTCGTGGCTGTTTTCATGTCTGCTTTAATAGCATCATACAATTCATACCGGGTCTTTTCTTTGCCTTTTAGTGCCTGGCGGTTCACCAGATCTTTTCCTTCACCTATATGATAGCCGTATTTCAGGGTGATCTCCTTACAGGCTTTGACATTCTTAGCGAAGTTGTTTTTATCACTAATAACCTTGCCGTTATTATCCACCCGGTTGTAGATCAAATGGAGATGCGGATGAGCGCGGTCGCTGTGACGAACGATTACATACTGTGTATTTCGGACACCTACTTTTTCCATATACTCTTTCGCCCGCTCCACCATGATGTCATCACTTAATTTGCGCAAGTCTTCTTTGCTCCAGCTGAGTACCAGATGTCCAACTGCTTTCCCCAACTCAGGCCGCATTTTCCGTTGCAGGTTAAAGTCCTGAATGATAGCAGCTGCGTTCTGCATTCGTACGCCCTCGACAAATAATATTTTAGCTTCCGGCTTATTCACCACATAGCGAATACAGCCGCCAAAGCTTCTCCCGGTGATCGGCTTACCCATCATGGCTGCTAAGTTTTGTAATTAATTCTTCTACCTGTTTTACTATGGTCTGGCATTTCATTGCAAGCGTAAAGAGGCCCGCAACATGCGCCAGGTGGGTAAGCTGATTGAGGTTATTCGCTACCCCCGCCAGCATCCTGAACCAGCCCGTTTCCTCTACGGTAAAACGTGGAAACACTTTGGCACTTTTAGCGGCCTTTCGAAACCACTCACTGGGTTTCAGCCCGGCATTTTTAGCTCTACCCTCGATCAAAATCCTTTCTGTCGGGGTTAGGCGTACCATTAAAAAGTCACTCCGTTTGATTGTTTTCTTAGGTCTTCCCGGTGTCCGCACTTTTGTTATTGTTTTATTTTCAGTGGTTGCTGTCATGTGTTCATATCGTTTTTTGAAGCTTTAAAAAACCGACCAACGGGAGCGAGTTCCGAATCACCCCAGCGGGGTGGATTCGGGTTTTTGTGTAGCAAAAACATTAACTCGCTCCTTACGATCCAGAAAATGGGCCGGTGATATATACAGTTATCTGTATATATGCCGGATACCGCAAACCGGTATCCGTAATCCATGCCAAAATTGGCTTAGCGCCCAATTCCCCGGCTCCTTTCGTCCGGTGCTCTGCGCCGGATCTGCGGTTGCAAAGAAGCCTGCTTTTGTGCGGCCAGATATTCGTTGATGTCGTTAAAGCTTTTGTAAAAACCTGACGCATCGGTGAAGCTGATACCCGCTGCCTGCAATTTTTCCATTGCAGCATTCCCGGCTTTGTCATGGTTGAGCATCAGGAAATTTTCCTGATAGTTCTTCAAAATGGGCACTGCTCTTTCGGCCAGCGCAACAGAATTCAGGATGATAAAATCCGACTGAGATTGACCGCCCTTCAGCTGCAGAAGCGAAAGGAAATCAGTAAAGCCTTCCAACACAATGGCGGCTTTATGCCCAACGTCAATGATGGTAATATCCTTGGGGGACGATGCGCCTTTGAACCAGTTATTCCGCAGCTCGTAGCCGCCCGAACGGTTGGCAAAGCCTATAGCGAAATAAGATTTGCCGCCGATGGTGAAATCGATCTCTTTGCAATAGCTAGCGGCAATGGCCGGATCAATCCTGCGCGATTCCAGGTAAGAGACCAAGGTTGGATGGTTAAGCGTTTTAACACCGGTGATGATCACCTGGTTTTCCGGCTGGGGATCCGTTTTTAGTGGCGTTTGCTGACGAAAAGAAAAATCATGATTGCCATTATTCAAACGCTCCAGGAATTCCTCTACCGAACAATTGTGCATGCGTATTCCCAAATCAATTAAATTGCCGCCGGTACCTTCGCCAAAATCCATCCAGGCATTCAGCTTAACATTAACTTTGAATGAAGCGGTCTTTTCCTCACGCAGTGGTGATAAATACCAGTAGTTATGATCTTTGATCCTTTGCGGGTGAATGCTGTATTGCTCCAGGTAATCTACAATAGAAAGTTCTTTTGCTGTTTTACAGTTATATCGTGTCATGTTGTAAAATCTAAAGGGTTGTAATTAAATGATGTAGGTGCCAAACCATACGGGAGGGCTACCCTTACTTTTATGATGAATGATGAGCTATAGCTGTAACTATTTATAAATAAATTATTTATATGCTCATCATTGCCTCATCATGGTTTTCTGCTTTGATGAGTTTGCTCATCGCGCTCATCATTGCTCATCGTACCTCATCAAACCATGATGAGCGTGTAATGCATTGAAAAGCAATTCGATAAATGTGTACTTAGCCCGACTCATCAAATTTTTGCCTGAGCCATTCTTCGGTAATGGTATAGTACCTGCCTGTTTTAGCTACAGATACCAATTCGTTCAGGTTATTATAGCAATAACTCGAATAGCTTAAACTGTTCGGCACCGGCACAAGGCCCCATTCCTGCTGCATTAGTTGTGATACATCCTGCCGTGTCAGCCGCGGCATGCTCTTTTTAAGCAGGTCGAGGATATCCTTATTGGCAAAGCACAATTTCTGGCCAGGATCATGCTCCTGCATCTCTTTGAACAGTAACAACAGTTCCGTTTCAAGCCTGTTGCGGTTATTGCGCATCACGCGCAGTAAAGCGTCCGTGTGGATTTGCTGCTCGGAAAACCACATGCGGGTGTTGCCAACCGGCACCGATAAAGGCCGCTCCAATAAATGGAATAAGAAAGCAGGTATCTCCGTTGTCATTTGTTCGAGTAGCCGAACATTCTCTTTTTCAAATACCGGTACTTTCCTTACCCAATAGCGCGTTTCCGTTGGTTCAATGACAATGAAATTGTACTCGTTATTCGAACACAGGATGAACTTGCCGAAGAATTCCGTCTCGCGCTTATCCTTGCTTTTTGCTTCTACCTTGGATACTTTGGCAGTGCTGAGGTTCTTGATCTTTTCCGAATCCTCCTTTTTATCCAGCAGCACTTCCTCTACGGCGATGATCAGTGTATTCATCCAGTCGGAATTGAACTGTGACCGGAAATCATGGTTCCCGTTAAAGGTCATGTTATTACCGAAGATGACTTTCAATAAGTCAAGGAATGTTGTTTTCCCCGTTTTACGTTCCTTGGATACCAAGCAAAGAATCGGCAGCTTAATCACCGGCCTCGTATAGAGAAGGGTAATGTAATCCAGTCCCAACTCATACTGCTCGCCAAATATGTGATGCAGAAAACCAAGAATGGTATCACAGGAACCGAGCTCCGGTTTAAATTCTAAAGGATGATACTTATTAAAATAATTGCCAATGGTTTCCCGGTAATCGGTATGGCTGGGGACACAGCAATACGCATCGAACTTGCGGATTTTCTTGATCGCATCCGAACTCAGGTCTTTTTTGAGCGTTTCCGATGACCAGAGCAGCCAGCCATCCGTATAGCTGCCGGTAACCATAGGTTGCCGGGTCCGTTTGTAATAAGAGGTTTGCACGCGGATGTAACTGCCCGGTTGATTTAAGGGAAAGAACTGATCAGCCATGACCGTAGTTATTGTGCAACGGCCTGCTGGCCACTGCCGATCCATGCCAATAGTTTCTTACGGGAGAAAAGCAGCTTGCCTTCCACTTTACAAAAAGGGATCTTTTTTCTTTTCACCAGCCCGTAAAGTGAAGTGACCTCGTACTTAATCAGGACGGCTGCTTCTTTGGTATCCAGCAAGGTGTCGTCCTCGTTATCCGGGCGGGGCGGCTGTAAGTGTACCGCATTTCTGACAGATGACTCGATGAGCTCCTGGAGCTCTTGTGTCGATAGGGTAGTAACAAATGTTGCGTTCATAAATAAAAAAATTTGATGAACACAAAAGAGTATGAAAATAACCCAACGTTAGTGAACGAAGTTGAACGTCGTTAGGATTTGAGTATATAAGTGGGTACTTTCTTTAAGACTTCATAGGCTTTTTTAGCATAGGCTCCACCGCTTTTATGCACAAAGTCGATGGCGGAATCTTTCTTCTTGGTCATGTTGCGTTGGATATCGCTCACTGATTCGTAGGTATCAAAAGGAGAGAAGTTAATTTTAAGCAATTCGCAGTATTTAAGTTGCGGTACTTTCAGATAAGTTGTATTCAGCTTATAGGTAGCATGCATCAACAGGCATAACAGATTTTGGTAGCCTGGTGCCATTTGATAGTAATGTTGGCTATTGCTCACAGGCCAAATTTGTTCCTGGTCATCCAATTTAAAAAGTCTTCCCAGCAAATTTTTGATCTCGTCCTCGCTACTAAAGGCTTGGGGCACCTGCATCAACTGGCAAAGCTGCACATCTAGTAGGGCGCACCAAAGGTCGAATATATTCCCTCCGGGGTAGCGTAAAGAAATAAGATTATTGGAAACAGTCGCTGTAGTCGGCGGCTGTGCCGGTTTCGGTGCAGGTTCTACCGGTTCCTCAGCTACCGGTTCTGGTTTTACTTCCGGCGCAGGCATTTTAACAACAGGATAAACCTTGATCACCGGCGGCACAGGTTCTGTTTCCTTCAAGCGATTTAGGTTACTGTATTCCTGAAATCCTTTGACCAGTGATGCCTGAATGTAACCCAAGGCATAAATTACCTCGGGAATGGCAAAGCCTTCAAAATATAGGTTAGTATGGCAGTAAGTGATAAAATCCCGAAGGGCCTGCTTTTTGTGCTCCAGCTCTAGGGATGAAAAGGTTTGGCCGATTTCATGGTAAAATTGTGCCGTACCCGCTGAATAGCCATTATAAAACAGTTCTGCCAGTTCTTTGGTATATGCCTCTTCAATTGGCTTGATGTTATTGACCAGTATCTTGTTATCTACCGATATAGTATTCTTAAAAACTTTCAGCAGATTTGGCTCACTCAAATAAAATTGCTGGCTTTCATTCAGTTCAATCTGCTCAAAAGGAAAGCTGCTGTTGAAGTTGAATTGAAAATCATCAGGTTCGAATAAACCATCGGTTGATTCCAGGAAAGGGTGTTTGCTATGGTTATTTGTATTGATACCAACGGTTGGATGGAATGCTTTGAGGTTTAAGAAATACATAGGCAGCTTAAAATTTATCAACGGAAAAACTGCGCAAATAGTTTGCTTATCCCTCAATGTCGGATATATGAAGCTTACCGGTCAATATTCTACATGCTGTGTAGAATATTAGAAACTTTAAAGCGAACTAGATGACAGATTTTATTTACTCTATGGACATCCCGCTAACATTGCTGTACATTGTAAGCGATTGGAATATGTTAATAAATTATTTATCGGTAACAATATTGCCAGAGCTGGCAATATCAATTTGATGCTTTTAAATTTTGAGATCCGCTGGATCCATTTTGTGAGTTTCGAAAAATACTTTGTTAAGATGATCGAAATCAGCATCCGTAGTCACGAGCATCAGACCAAGTAAAGCGGCCGTGGAAGCAATCCAAAGATCATTCTTGCCCATATTACGGGCAGTATGTGTGTAATCATTGAAAGACGGATTTTTACATTGAGAGTAGGCGTCTATCTCAGCATACGTGTCAATAAGATTTTCATTAATTTCAATAACCAGCATCTCATCAAGTAGAACATCAACCAATCCCATTTTTTTCGCTCCCCAGCCATTTTGCAGAGCAATGGATTTTAATTCGGCTACTGTAGCAACCGATATGAATACCTTATCATTATTGGGATTAACACGTTGTAGTAATTTTAAGGAGTAATCCTTGGCAAGATGGATCAGGATATTTGTATCAAACAATAAATTCATTTACTGTTTTTTAGCGATTCCAATGCTGATTTTGCTTCGTCATCTGTCAGGAAAGCTTCCTTTGGGAAATCTTTAAGGCGCGCCGCGAGATTTTGCGATTTTTTACCCATTTTGGCAGCGAAACCAGTAGCGCCCCCAGCAGCTAAAATTTCGGCAATAGAATGTGTTTTTACTTTAAAAAAGGAGTGTTGGGTTTCTCCCCCTGCTTGAATACCTGTTTTTTTCATGACTTGTCCTCCCTATTACAAAATTACAAAAAACTTTCGGTTATGTTATTTTGGAAAATCGCATATAGATCATATTTAACCTCTGTTAGCTTGGTTTATTATTTAACAGAAGGCCTTTTTTCTTATATTCACTTCTTGAATTGATGTGTATTAAAGTGTCTTAACTACCATGAGCAAGCCTCAAAAAGATGAAATTCCAGTATCAAAGATAAGTCATACAACCGTAAATGCAGATTTCAGCGGCCTTAATGGCGATGGAAAGATACTATATCTCAATCCCAAATGCGTTTTAGTTGGATTAAATGGTGTGCCATATATATTATTTGTTACCGCTGATTTTAACCAGGATGATCTGACGAAAACAATAGGGAAAGATTTATACGAAGTGAAGCGATTAGTTCTACAGCCCACTTTTTCATACGTGTCTCCTGAGAAGAGATCACATTGTAAAATACCAGATTGGTTGTTTGCCTTCAAAAAGATAGAGTGGTTAAAATTTGAATACGTGGAATTAGATGAGCTTTGGCTTTTTAGAAACTTACCATTGGAGCATCTTGTATTAAAGAATGTCAAATTCAATGATCCGACTATATTCGCAGATTCTATAACCCAATTCAAGCTTCTTAACCAAATCACTCATGATAACTCCTTGAATAAAAAGTTAATAAGCAAGATTATATCAGTTGTAACCGATGTAAAGCTTTCTTACGAATCCGAATAGTGTTTATGTCAACATATGATTTTGTTGTTGTTGTACAACCATAGCAATTTAAAGAATCCAGCGAAAAAGCTTCCGAGTGCCTTAGTTTACTCACATCAAAGTACCAAAAAATCGGCATAAAGGTGCGCCCGCAAATTTAGGACAAAGGAGCCTGTCCACAGCGCAAGCTTAATAATCCATTTTTACAGTCCAATTATCCTGTTTCGCGCCGCAGCATGACCTCAAATCGCGGCATTTATCATTTCGTCCATTACCGGGTCACCGATGTCATCCAAATAAATATTCGTCGTCTTTAGGTCGTTATGGCCTAAAGACTGCCCTATCATTTCTTTCGAAATTCCGTTTCTCCTTAAAGCAGTGGCATAGGAGTGACGCGCTACATAGGTGGTAACCGTCTTTTCGATACCGACAGATTCCGCAATTTCTTTAATATGGGTATTTACCATTTTAAGCACCTTTAGCTTGCGATACTTGACAGACTTTGGTGTATTATGTCTTTTATAAAGGATCGGGAAAATATACCCGGCATCACTATTCCCTTCCATTTCCCGATAATGCTCCAGTATCTTGACGGCTTCCGGGTGTAACTTGAATTGAAAGTCTTCTTTGGTTTTCGCGCGGGTGTACTGGATCTCACCATCCTTAATATTTTCCCATTTCAGGCTGGCCATGTCGATAAAATTTAAACCCCTGCAATAAAAACTGAACATAAAATAGTTGCGGGAATTGATCATGGCATCATCTTTTACATCGATCTCTTTTCCGGCGATCAGGTCGATCTGGACTTTGGAGATCGCCCTTTTTTTCGTGCGGGGATTATTGTATTTACCAAAGGCAAACCCTTTAAAAGGATAGTGAATTTCTGGACAAATCTTATCAGTGATAGCCGTTTTAAATAGCGTGCGGAATGTTCTGAAATAAACACTCCTGGTCGTGGTCGCATTCCCTTTTTTAACCAAGTAGGCTTCGTATTTTTTGAGGAAGTCCAGGGTGATATTAACAAATGGCACATCTTTATTGCCGGTAAAATTTTTAAGGCAATTGAGAGTGGATTGATAAGTCGCCGCATATCCCAGCCGTTCCTCGTCAGTTAAGCGCTTGATCTCCGATTCAAAGAATTTGAAAAGCGTCTCGGCCTTAATTTCCGGATTCGAATTAGTGACCTTCAGGACGATTGCTTTAATGTCATTAAAACTGACGACTGATTCACTGTCAGCCGCATTTAAAAGATAAAGGTCTATCTTTGTCATGATATTTTTTAACAAAGGATTAAGCGTTTTGTAATCCGAATGGGATTTAAGGACACACTGGCCTTTTTCATCCCAATTGTTAACTGTAGATGATTTTTTGATGCTGATGAACTGGCTTTGACGGTTGATCGTTATCCGAAGCATGATCGGATATTCACCGTTGTTTAGAAGTTTGGCCGTTCTTAATACAATTTTATTAGAAACTGACATAGTGCAATCATTAGTGCAAGGGGTTACTTTGGGTACAACATAGGTACAACAAATGATGTCTAATTTTAATTAAGCAATATTAATTAAAATAATCAACGACTTGTTTGTCAGCAAATTAGCAATAATTTAGGAGACTGCAAAATGTAAAAAATAGGCGACTTAAAAGCATGGCATGCAAGAGGTCATCGGTTCGACTCCGATATTCTCCACTTTTGATGATGAGCCGTTTGCATAACCTGTAAACGGCTTTTTCATGCAAAAAAAAGAGAGGCACCATTTCGGACGCCTCTCTTTTTATTTTACTATTTATCAGTCGTTATTGTTGTTTTGCCCACCATAGCGGTGTTAAAACACCATCAGGGCCGCCCAGAGCCGTTACAGCCTGGTTGTAGCCGGTAATATTGCTATTGCTTAGGCTTGAAGGGTATTTCATGCGCTGAGCGAAGTTTTTTACGGCGCTTGTCATATAGTTTGAAGGCGTTAAGCCAGGTAAATCAGGCATAATGTCTTCAACTGCCGGGTTCTCATAAAATGGCAAACCTAATCTCCTGTGATCATTCCAGGTTTCTAACGGCAACCATGGGGTTTGCGCGATAAATTTCTGGGTAATGATCTTGGTTAGCTGGTCATTTCTAACAGTACCCGATTTGTAAAGATCGTTTTTAGGGTAGTTTACAGCTACGGTGCCTGCTGTGCCGGTAATACCATCCTGGTAATCCATTACGTGTGATGCAGCTGGTTCTGTTGTATGATCCCATTTTACAGATGTTCCTGCACGATTGTAATCGGTAGATGCAAGGTAGGTACCTAATGATCCTGAAGTTCCAAAGTATTCGAAGCTTTTAGTAATTCCGCTTTCGTAAGCTGATTTCGCATCCATTGGTGTAGTCCAGCCACGTACCGCACCTTCAGCTAAAAGGAAATAAGTTTCCCATGGGCCGAAAAACACTCTCCTGTTGTTACCGTTCCTGTAAACCAGGTTTAACAAAGGTTTAAACCCATTGGTGGTGATCGCCTGGTTCATCGCTGCTTTTGCACCCCAGTTACCGTCGGCTTTAGCATTCCAGGTGTATTTTGAGTTAAGCGTTTTAACAACATCGCCTGCGGCATTTTTCAGATCGCGCTGAGCTGCCGTAAAAGCATCACCTATCGCAGGATAGTTAGGGTTAGTAAGGTCTCCGGGGATGCTGAATATTTTATAAGCCCTTGGATCAATGGTGTTAGGTAAACCATCAAACCAGAAACCAGCCATAGGATCGTTGGTTTTAGTGGCAAACTGGTCTGTAAACTTCTGGCCCATCCAATTGGCCGGTTTAATTGCTGATTGAAATGATGCAGATAACTGGTCGGCAGATTTAACACTACCCAGGCCTACAGCCAGGTTGTTATAAGTTGCAGATATAGGCAAACCCATCCATGACGATTCTTTTCTAAACACACCGCTCAATGGATTATAGCTATTCGGCATTTCCTGTACGCTGAAAGTCTCTGAAGATACATCGGTAATAAAATCGTTTGTAGCAGCGGCAGCTTCAAATTCAGCTTTGGCTTTTGCAGCATCAACTTCTGATAATCTCATGGCTAGGCGCATACGCATTGAATTAGCATATTTGCGCCACTTACCGTAATCATAACCGTAAGCAGGGTCTTCGGCAGTTAAGTTAGACGGATTAGAAACTGTCAGATCCAGTTTAGCGCTTGCGTCCTTTAACTCATCCAGTAAATAATAATACACTGTTTTTACATCCTTAAAGTCCGGGTTTTTGCCCTGGAAACCATCGGTAGGCATAGGGCCAAAACTATCCGAAAACTCGCTCATCAGGTAAGCTCTCCATATCCTGGCAACCTGTATCAGGTTTTTGGTATACGGTTTTGAAGTTCCTTTGGCAATTTGATCTGTTCCGATCTCAATCGCGCTATTGATACTGTTTAACCATTGGGCCGATTGCCTGTAATATTCCGATGTCCATCCATCGTCATAGCCTGCGCGTGAAAAGGTTTCTCCATCTTCATCCTGGAGGTCATGACCGCCAACAACCCAATACAGGATAAATACCCGTTCTGAAAGCCCTGGATCCTGTTGTGCGCCAATAATGGAATTATCTATAAAATATTCGGTTTGCACCTGGTCGCCGTTTGCTTTGAGCGGGTCGTTATTCAGTTCGGTAAATTTTTTACATGAGGTGATCAGCAACGTAGCTGTAAGCACCAGGCATGATTTTTTAAATATCGTTTTCATATTCTTATGAATTTGTCTTATTAATAATTAGAAGCCTACAGTTAAGTTAAGTAAAAATGTACGGGTGGTAGGCGAGCTTCCGCTTTCAAAGCCTGTGGCATTGCCCCCTGTTGCGTAAACAGATTCAGGGTCCATTCCGTTCATATGGCTTGATATTAACCATACATTATTAGCCGATATACCTATTTTAGCTCTCTGAATGCCGGCACCTGCCAAAAGCTTGCGTGGCAAGTTGTAGCTAAACTGTATATTTCTAACACGTACGTTAGAAGCATCATATAAGTTTGCTTCGGTTACACCAATATTGCCGTGACCGGCAACTACTCCCCAGTAATTTTGTGCGGTAGTTTTTACTGTATTTTTTTCGTACTGGTTTGTGCTTGGGTTAAGTACCACACCATCAACCAACATATCATCTCTTGAACCATTTACAACGGTTTTATTAGATGTGCCATATTGCTCCATATTGGCTATAGTGCCCGCGAATATTTTTCCGCCAAAACGTGCATCAATCAGGAAAGATAAATCAAACGCTTTGTAAGAAAACGAGTTGGTTAAGCCCAGCAAGCTGGTAGCCTGCTGATTGCCCAGCTTAGCTTTTTCAGGATCTACTTGTGGCAAACCGGTATTATCTAAAAGCAGTTGTCCGTTATACGGGCTGCTTGGATCTTTAACTCTTAAAAATTTCGAGCCGTATATCTCGCCGTAAAGCTGACCGGTTTCGGCAACAATGGAGATATCATCAAATCCTCCCAAAGCATATTGATTCACCCCGGTATAAAGGTATTTTACTCTATTCCTGTTCATGGAGAAATTCACCGTGGCTCCCCAGTTAAAACCCTGATTACTTCTAAGTATCTTACCATCAACCATCAGCTCAAATCCTGTATTCTGGATGTCGCCAGCATTGATAACTTTGGCAGAGTAACCACTTAAATTATCCAGTGGCAAATTGATAAGCTGCCTGGTTGCGTTAGATTTGTATACCGACAGATCAAAACCAAGCCTGCTGTTGAAGAAGCGCATTTCTAAACCGGCTTCATATGATTTTATCAGCTCGCTTTTAACATTTTCGTCAAACAAAATATCGCCGCGGCTTGCAGTAGTGTTGCCCAGCGGATCTTTGCTGATAGAATAAGTATTGTACAATTTATATGGGTCCATATCATTACCCACAGATGCAAAGGAGCCCCTTATTTTTCCATAGGTTAACCATGATGGCAGGCTGCTTCCTTTGCTCATCAATTCAGTAAATACAAATGCGGCATTTACCGAAGGATAAAAGTAGGAACGGTTGGTAGCGCTTAAGGTAGAAGACCAATCATTTCTGAACGTGCCATCTACGAACAAATACCCGTCATAGTTCAGACCAAGGGAACCGTAAGCAGAATAGATATCATGCTTGGATATACCTTCGCTGATAGATGCATTGGTGGTACCATTGTTTAAAGAAAACAAGTTTGGTACCTGTAATGGATTTGCACTCGCGCTGATGAAAGAAGACTCACGGTTCATCAAGTTGCCGCCCAGGGTTATTACGCCGCCAAGTTTGCCAAAAAGATTATCCTTTTTAGCAGTTAATAAACCGCTGTAATTAGTTTCTGTAAATGAGCTTTTCCCAACGCCGTATGAGCCGGTTGAGGTTGGTGTAGCACCTGCATAAGTTCTGTTATCCGTATTGGTAGTGTAGGTGTCGGCGCCGCCTTTTACTTCGGCATTTAGCCAACTGTTAAACTGGTATTTTACTGATCCGTTCAATAAAAACCTGTTCCGGGTATCTTCGTTCAGGTTATATTTAGCTGCCCAGTATGGGTTAAGCTCATTTTCCTGGCGCCACCATAGCATTTTGCCATTGTTATCTGTAGCTCTGCTGAAATCCCTGATATCGATAGAAACCGGCAGCAATGATAAAGCATAAAAGTTATTGCTGACGTTTGATCCGCCTTGCGGGCGGTTAAGCGCTGTAGAATTAATGTATTGCACTTTTGTGTCAACTGTCCACCTGTCATCCGGTCCGAATTTACTTACCGTTCTTGCCATTAAGTTATTACGGGTTAACTTTGCTCCCGGAATTATACTTTTATCGTCAAGGCGATTGTAAGATGTATAAACTGAAGTGGATTTATATTGCTGTTGAAAAGATACGCTTTGGTTAGCTGTTAAGCCATTACCAAAATAATCCGCGATGTTATCAAAAGTCCTTAATGGGGCTTTCGAGCCATCCCATTTGGTTACAGACTGACCATCTGCTTTTGGCCCCCAACTGCTGCTTGATATCGGGTCATAAATATTATTGGTACCCTGGCCAAATTGATTTTGCAGTTTAGCCCTTGCAAAAATGCTTTCAACACCTATGGAGGATGATAGCGTGATGCCCAGGCCACTTTGTGTTTTCCCTGTTTTAGTGGTGATTAAAATCGCGCCATTACCTGCTCTTGAACCATATAACGCTGCTGCTGACGGTCCTTTCAAAACACTCAGGCTTTCAATATCGTCCGGGTTAATGTCCGACAATCCGTTACCCATATCCAGGGTTGGGTTGTAATAGTCACTATTGCCATTTGCGTTACCACTAAAGTTATCCAAAGGTATTCCGTCAACCACGATCAATGGTTGGTTGGAGCCTGTCAATGAATTGTTACCCCTTAAAGTGATCTTTGAGGAACCACCCGGCCCGTTACCCGAACGGGTAATTTGCAAACCGGCAACTTTGCCTGAAAGCGCGTTCACAATGTTCGGCTCTTTAGCATCCGTTAAGGTTTGTCCTTTTACTTCCTGTACCGCGTAGCCTAACGATTTCTTTTCCCTTTTGATACCCAAGGCTGTCACGACAACTTCGTTAAGAGCGCTTTCGTTGCTTTCTAAAACAACATTAAGCGTTGCCTCCGCCCCTACGGTTACTTCTTTGGTTTTGAAACCAATGAAAGAAAAGGTTAACACCGCGCCTGGCTTAACGGTCAGAGTAAATTTTCCGTCTGCGTTTGTAGATACGCCATTACTTGTGCCTTTTTCAGCCACATTTACACCGGGTATTGGCTGCCCGGATTTTTCAGTTACCGTCCCGGTAACTGCCTTTTGTGCATAAGCAGCTATTGTTATCATGCTGAATAACAACAAAGCCGCGCACCTTAGGTAGATTTGTTTCATTTTTTAGGAGTTAGTTGGTGAATAGATTGTTGATTGGTTGTTTTTATGGTTTTTATAAGTATTTGGATTAATTGAAATTGCAGTTCTCCATTACTAAAGTTGCGGCTCCTAAAAGCTCGGATTCTGAAGCCAGTTTGGAAACCTGTATCTCGGTTTGTTCGGCAAGCCAGGGGATGCAAAATTCATTAATGGCTTGCTGAATGGGCGCCATTAAGATCTTGCCGGCAATTGCTCCTCTCCCGCTTAAAACAATAAGCTTAGGGTTCATAATATGGATCAGGGTTGACATGCCTTTTCCGATTAAAAATGCCGCGTCTGAAAGTATAGATACCGCCAGGGGGTCTCCCAATTTGGCCGCCTGCAAAAAATGATCGCCGGATAAATTGCCGGTATCTTTATATACCTGTTCCATGCTCGAGCTTCCACCGGCATCCATTTCAGACTTTGCGCGGTCAACCAGCACTAATAAAGAAGTGTCCACTTCTAAACATCCCCTTTTGCCGCATGAACATATTTTGTTGCTTTGCGATAACGGGATGTGGCTAAACTCACCCGCATACCCACTATGCCCCCTGAAAAGGCTGCCATTAACGATCATGCCGAGACCAGTGCCCCACCCGACGTTTACTACTAAAACATCTTTTAAATTTCTCCCCGCGCCAAACTTCAATTCGGCTAAGGCAATCAGGCTCGAATCATTATCTAAAAATACAGGCAGGCCAATTTCATGGGTGAGGTATTTTTTCAGGTTGATATCTCCTTTGGTCTTAAAAAAAGTATGATTTACACCTTGCTCAGCGTTTACAAATCCGGGCATCCCGATACCTATTCCCAGGATCTGGTCAAGCGGTATACCTGAACGGGAAAGGTAATCTTTCAGAAATTCGGTAAATGTGTCAATTAGCGATGCTGTATCGGCCAGGATGAGTTCCCTTTTCTCAGGCGCTATTTTAATATTGTTAAACAGATCATAGATAACAACCTGGGTTACTATCTGATCTACCGCTACAGCAACAATATACCGCTGCTTTTGATTATTTAACAAAAACATCAGCCCCCGCCGCCCACCTGTTGATGGAGCGAGGCCATGCTCCAGCACATACCCTTCTTCTATCAAATTATTAACCGCACTGGTGACTAAGGGCAAGCTTTTGTGAGTGAGCTTACTCATGTCAGAAAGGGAAAGCATTTTATTGTAATAAAAATACTTGATCAGGTCTTTTCTTAATAAGTGATACTTTTTTACAACGGTCATCTTTGGGGAATGTTAAACAAACTTAATTTTTTATTTTAACAAATAACAAAACTTTTTAATTTTTTTAAAAACAATTTGATTGTTTAATAATTTTATTGTTTCAAAAATGATTTTACGCTGTGTTTAGGATCAGTACATCATGATGTTTTTAGTAATCAATAAAAAAGCCCGGCTTTTGACCGGGCTTTTAATTATCTCTTTCAATTTACTTTAACCAATAACCACAGGGCAAGCATCCATCGTAAACTGTTCGTCTATTTCGCAATAGCTGAAAGGCTGTGGTGTGCCCGGCGCTGCCTCACCATGTATGGTAGTGTCTCTTGCAAACCAAAGCACGTTGGCATCATTATCCTCACCAGATTTGATCATATTTCCTTTCTGGGTAACAAACAGTCCCACACGTAAAACCGTGCTTTCACCTGCACTTGTGCCGGATGGCGGAGTATCATCTGCAGCGGCGCGGGCTATATTACCACCCGCAAACGCGCCTATTAACGCGGCAACTGCCGCTATCAAAATGGCCAGCAGGATAGCAAAAATACATAGGATAACCGAAGCACAACCAATGGCCACGGTAACCGCTATTGCTGCGATAACCCCCGCCGCACCGCCTATACCGGCTCCCAGCAGCGAACCGCTTTCGGCGGCACATAATTTTTCGGTATAATAATACGTATGTATGATCTCGGATGTGCGTGGATAAGGCTCTTCATTGCAATAAACGTAAGCATTGCCTTGTTCCAGGAAACCCCAGTAGAATGATTTCACGGTTACATCAACCCTGTTGGGAAATGCGGCAAAGGGGAAAATGGTTTCATACCATTCTGAAAAACTTGGCTGAAGATTGGAAATGCACCCGGCAACGCAGGTCCAACGCCCTTCCGACTGAACGCACCGGCTATTGGAGTATAAAAAGATAACAACGATGATCGCTATTACTGCAACCACAGCAGCAACAGCACCGCCGCCGGCAGCACCAAGCGCGGTAACTTTGGCCACTGCGCCTAATACGCTGCCAATGGTGCCAATTACGGCAACAACAGCGCCGAATGTTCCTAATGGACTTGAGACATCGTTGCCAAAATTACAGGATGGGATTGTTTGTATGCAGGCCATATTATTTTCGTTTAAGGTTTTGACAGATCAGACAAAAAAGTTTTCCAATTAACAGGCCCACAATGGCGCCAATAAAAAATGCCACCACCCATCCGTTTACTTTTACCACGAGGTAAGTGGTGATAAAAGAGCAGACGAGCGTATTGACAAGTGTTTGGAAAAAGACGGAGGCAAATGTGAACCGGCAGAACACCACGAGCATAAACAAAATGATCAGGAACACTAATAACCAGATCATTGCTGCTATCTTAAGCAGTTCCTGGCTGGTCCAAACGGGGATAACCGGGTTGTTAACGGAATAACAAAGCAGAACAAAGCCCGTAATGGCCCCGGCGATAAACCCAACCGTGCTGCAGATACCCAGTTTGTTAAACGCTTTTTCAAAGGGCTTAACCATGCTTACTAATATATTCATACAGATATGTTTAGTTGTTGATACGTAAAAGTTTTGTGGCGCCACCCACCAGTTCACCACCCGCTAACCGGCCTACTACCGTCACCGCTCTTTCAATGATCGCGGCAGGAGTTCCGACCAGGAATGCTGGCACTTCGATGTGCAGCTGTGCAATGATCTGTTCGTATGGAGCAAAATTGTGATTGGCATTGGTGATAGTGGCTATCAGATCCGTGGGCATGATGCTCAACAATATCTGGCGGGTGAAATTTGAATTATTGACCACTGGGATGGACAGGGTGAAATTTCGTCCGCTCTCGGTAGTATACGAACCATCATGTACCTGCGAGCCTTCATTATTCATATAGTTGTTATCCGTTGGATGTTCAATTTTTACATGCACACCTATGCGCTGATCGCCGGCCAATGTATCTTGCGGTAAAGGATAGGTCAGCAATGTTTGGCTGCCAGGCGGAAGGCTCACCACCTTACTTGCCAACAAAGTTTTTACCGTGCCGATACCAAAAGGTGAAGTATAAAAGTGTACCAGGGTATTAATGGCGCTCGCGCTTGGCGACAGGTTGTGAACAGTAACCTGCGATTCGCTCATCAGGCGAAAAGGGCTCCAGTTATTGGTAACAATATCCGGGTTATCCCAATTGGGTATGTTGCCCAAATTGAGCTGCTCGGCCTGGCTATAAATAGCCGGATCAGGATATTCTACCGGTTGATTAGCGCCGATATTGATGCAACAACCCGGAGTTGGTTTCTTTTTTGTGGGCAAACAGAACGAGGAACTTTCCCTGCTCCTGCTTGCTAAATTCTCAGACGCTACTTGCATATCATTTGAATTGGCATAAGGTGACCGGTTTTGAAACCGTTTGGAACTTAACTGATTTTTATCCCTGGAAGGGCCGCAACAAGACATATTGTGATTATTTAAAGGTTTTCTATTTTGTTAATTATTATCAGGCCCGGATCATTCCTTCTTGGCTATTACAGTGTAGCCTCCCGTTACCCTGCCATTCACCACCTGCTTTACCCGGTAAACCACACACTCTCCTGGCTTCAGGTTATCTACATCCATGTACAGGAAACACTCTTTTTCCTCGCAGGTGCGTTCGTACTTTATCCCATTTTTAAGCAAAGGCTTTACTGCTGCGGGGTTTACTTCTTTAAAAGAAGGCGTCTGTCCATTTTTATTAATTGCGGTTGGATACATGATACCGGTTACCGCTTCTGGTTTTGCGGGATCTTTATAGCCGTGATCTTTTTTGCCTTTTATCAAAGCGAGCCAGCCAACATCACCCAGATTGGCTTTTTCTACCTGGATATCCGCTTCTCCTTTGGCCGCGTTACAGCCGGTTTTGAGCATGAGTTCCAAATGCGCGGGTGACGTTGCGTTGATAACCGCGATATTACGCTGGCCAATGTGCCGATCTTTGGTTACCTCCCATTGATTGGCAGGTATAGCATCCAGCAAAGGTTCAAATACCCTTACAACCAGGCATTCGTGACCGTTATTTACAAAGGAAGGGGTCCAGGTTTTAGGGCATTTTACAATTTTATGTGCCTGCGCGTTATACCTGTCGCCCAAATCAGTATAAGCCACTCCGATCAATTGGGCAGAAACTGAATTGATGCCCAAACTTGGGTTACACCAATAAAATTCAACTCTAACATTATAGGCGGGTGATCTTCCCAAATTCCATACATGGGCCCAAAGGGTATTAGGAGCGCCTGCTTTTGCGACTCCGCCAAGGGTAGTCGGTGTGGCCGGGGCATCCTCTGCTGCCAGATCAGGCGCAACAAAAATGTCAGGGCTTTCCCAAAAAACACCATTAAAAGGCCGTGCGCCATGGTCGCCCACATTGGCACGAATGACCAATAAAGGCAAGTACTCATCCTTCCTTTTACCCATTTTAGGCCCTTTGGGATTTTGCGAGCTCCTGAGTATTTCAAATACTGCCTTATCGAAAGCTTTAAACTTTTCTTCGCCCGACAGACCCGGATCAATAGGTGATACTTTTGGTTTATCACCCTCAACCCATCCCGGAGGCGCTGGACCATTTGGGCGGTTAAGCGGGATATCATCGCCACAGCAATAAGGCTGCTGTTTTTTGCAATATTCTTCGCAAACCTCGCAAAGTTTGCAGGAAGGGGTGTGCTGATGATCGCATCCGCATTGGCAGGTACACTCTTTATTACCGTTACGTTTATCTGTAAGAGGTGTATATTGTTGCATGATCTGAAGAATTAGTTTTAATACTTTTTATGTCTTTAACTCGTTACCTCGGTGGCTGTGGCCTTCTTATTTTAGGATTGTAACAGGGGGTTTCCTTGCTGCAGGCATCCAGTTCATTGGTCATGGTATCATCGAGATACACCAGGTCCAAAGGCTGCTTATTGTTGAAATATGCAGGATTAGGGTTTCCCGAATTGTCACCATCGATAATCTGCGGTAATGTGGAACACGGCAGCGCATAGTCGTGACCTTCCAGGTCCTTATTAATTTTCTTGCTGTTTCTTGCCCAGTCCCAACTCTTGAAGGCATATCCCCGGTCGCTATCCATATTCCATTCAGTATGGCCCTCCTGCGGGATGCCGTCTTTACGTGCCAGTTGCCACATCAAAAACGAGGAGAAATTAACAGGGTCGCCCATGTTTTGAGCCGGATTTACATTTTCAAAGCATATTTTAGTGGTATCGAAAGGCGTTTTGGCATCTGATAGTGCCTTTATCAGTTCCAGGTTTGGCTTAATTGTACCATTCAACAACCAATTGGGATCATCGCCCACCTTAAACGGCCCCGAATAGGTTGGGCACGGTTCAACCGGTGTTATCGGGTAGGCCCATGGATGATTAAATTCATTAAACTCGTTATGTGCCGCATCATAAGGATGGGTACGTGGATATTCCAGATCCGGAACTTTATATACCGGCTGCGTTGGATCTACAACAAAACCAAATACATCATCCATTGATGCCAAAAGGTCGATGAATTTTGCATGGTTGTCTATACCAATGGTAATAAGGCCATCATCGATCTCATCATCCATAGGATGCAGGTAGCCTGTCATTACCAGGATAGCGCGCTCTGCCTTTAACATATAGTAAAGGGGCAACTCAATTGTATAGTAAGCTAAAAGCCGTGGACCATAAGTAATCAGGTCGGCCACTATACCGGGCAGAACCGTTGCCAGCCAAATAGCAATTTCTGCTATAAGCGCAAGAAGCGAAAGGATGGAAAGTATCAGGTCGAGCAGGTCAAAATCATCGTCATCACTTGCACCGGGAATATCATCCAATGGATCTGTAAGCTGCGGGAAGTCCAGATTTGGAAACACATCGGGCGGCATTGGCTTTTCATGAGCCAAACCATCTAATGAACTGAATTTGAAATACCTGAACAGCAAATGATAAGTAGCCTGTATGGCTTCCAGGTCAGGGCGCCCGTCATCAGTTGGTATGATATCGGGGGTAGTTCTTTTTATACCATGATCGTTCTTTTGGGCCTGGGTTTTATAGGTCACATCCATAGCATCCATCAGCAACTGGGCCAGTTTCTCAGGTATATCAGAGTCCAGGTCAAGCTGCCTTCTTCTTACGTATCTACCCCGAAGTGTATTATCTCCCGGATCAAAATTCGGGCGGGCGTGGCCGGGGCCTCCATCGTCATTAAAAGCAAACCTATAATGAACGGCAGACTCGGTATACTGGTTGTATATGGCCTCCATGCCATGTTTTATATTGTATGTTTTGGTATCAAGGTGAGTTTCAACCAGGTGATGGCGTTGCCAGTGGCACCTGTAAGGGCCGCCTGCTTTGGTATTTATAAACGCATGCCCGGTAACATCGGTAGCCACATGGCTCATATAGCCAAGGGCATAGGCTTTCAGCCGGTCGCTCCAAAGAGCGGCATCTTCTTCACCGCTATTGGCCAGATCTTCGGCGAGTTTCCACAAGTTATTGGCAAACGTGCTGGTTTTGCGGTAGTGGAGCATATCGGCCCAAAAGAAATCCTTATCATCAATACCAAAATTGTGTCCTAATGAAAATATACCAAACCAATCTTTCCGTTCGGCTGCCACATCTATTACCGCCTGCATTAATATGGACGATAAACTCCCCATGATATCGGCTACCACGCTTGACAGGTCGCCAGTAAGCCGGCTCATGGCTTCATCCAGGTTTTCGCTAACGGGGCCAAAGTAGTGTTCCCATTTGGATAATATCCAGTCATCCAGTTTTGCATATACATCATCCAGAAACTCAATGATCTTAATCAATTCAACCATTGGCAAACCGAACTTGGGCCTGAAATCCGGCAGGAAATAAAACAGGTCGGGGCCGACCGCCCCCATCGCGTAATAATTCGGGTTGTCTTTTGCAAGCCTTACCAAATCACCAGGCGAATTGTTATTTGCACTATAGCCCGGAAACTGATAGGGCCACCTGTTTTTAAAGCTTTCTAAATTTTTGAGTATTTCGTCAGAAACGAGAATGTGGGTTGATGGACCTGGCATGATAATTATTTTAAAAAAAAGTTAAACGATCTTCTTTTATTATAAAACCAATTACAAGAGGGTCACTTGTATTTTGAATTCTCAGAACATTAATAGCTGATATAATGAACTTTTATACAGGAGCAGGCGCTATTAAATCATTGGTTAAATATAATATGAAGTATTATGAAATAAATACCGTAGAGACACGGTATTTGGGGGGTATTTTAACGGGTATCGATAAACGTAAAAATACGCTGATAATCAACGTATTAATACGCTTTCAACTGCAGATATATCTATTGTTTTCCGCTACTATAAAATCGGAATAATATGGCATGCCTGAGACCATCGGTTTAACTCCGATCCTTCGCATTAAAAAAGATTTCCACAAACTTCAACTATATCTTTTTTAGTTCGTATAAAATATAAGTGCGTTAAAATTGGCAAGATGGGTCAAACGGCCCAGGATTACGCAAAATAGCTCAGTTATAATTAGTTATGCATCAAACAATTCAAACCTACAGACGTTAATAATGTGGATATGTTGATAAGTAATCGACTGTTTAGATAAAAGTCATATCATAATATAAATCAATAATTTATAATTTTGATTCCAATACTAAACAGCCCTATTATTGATGTCCAAAGCATTAATAAAAATTAAACTAAAAGTGAGCAAACTTCGCAATCTAATTATACTGGCACTAGTTGCTAACTTAATTACTATTTTACTCTTCGAACTCGGTAAAAATCAGACAGGAAAAAGCAGCTACTCCTCCTTTTCGTTAGCCCTTTGTATATTGGGCTTATGGCTGATAACAATTATCGCCGCTTTGATACATAGCAGGAACAGGGAATTATTTAAAACCGAATTGTCGGCATGGGCTATATTCCTTATCATGTTCTGCACCCCCTTTCCTTTATTAGGCGTATACCAGGCATTTAATCCTGTGTCGGGAAAAGGTGATAATTTGGCTGTTGCCCATATCAAGAGCCCCCCAATATTATTGATCCACAATATACTTACACACGCCCAGAAAAAATTATACAAAACAAACAACAGTGTCCACAAGGTAAGGCAGTAATAAAAAAAAACTGGTAACTCTGAATTACAAGCTTTTTTAAATGCTGTTTAACTAAACTGGAGAACTATCCGTCTTAATTGTTTTTCAGCCCGATCTGGTGATTGGTATAATCGATCAGCATCTCATTCTTAATAAAAAAGTCGATACTGAATATGGTTCTGAAATCTCCGGAATTATTGGGGTTTTGTATCGCGGTGAGATTTGAGGTGCTCTTTGTAAGATATTGATAAGAAAATCCTTTAGTAGTTGTCAATTTTACAAGCGAGCTATCAGGCAAATTACCCAGGCTGCTGGCGGTTTGATCTTCTATGATAGTTACAGACGGAGTTCCGGTATCGAATAGCAACTCGGCAGCAATGGTTTTATTATTATAAGTTATAGTCCCGGGTATATTTGGTGAATATCCGCCAGCCGCAAAATAGGCAAGCGGGTGCATAATAAAGCCTGAAGATGACAAGTCGGATGACGTTAACCCGATAGTTAACAAGCCGGGAACATAAGTACCAGTACTGGTAAAATAGGTACTGTTGAATATTGCCATTTTAAACCCGCTGCTAACACTCCCGCCGGTAGTAAAAGCCCGGAGGGGGCTTGTTATAGCACTAAACGAATAACTTGTGCCTGGCCCAACCCCGAATACATCATTAGCATGTACCGCTAATTGTTTGCCATTAACATCCGTCACTTTATAGTACAAAAAAATAGGTATGCGCTTAATACTCAAATTTCCGTGCGAATCGCCTATGGTTATGGGGGCATAGGCTAAGTTTCCATATTGCTTGGTCAGGCTTGTTTTATCTCCAAAACTTATGGTGGCCTTTTTTGAGGTAACTGTGATTCCATTTACCACTACCGAATCCCCGGCTACGGTAATGCCAGCGCTGGTGATCATGGATGCGGGTAGTATGCCGTTTGCATCAATGGTCATCCCGGATGAACCTGTATCGAAAACGCTGTAATAATTGACGGTTTGATCACCAACTTTAGTGATAGGGATAAATACCCTTTTACCCTGGGTGGTTCCATATTCAATTAGCGGAAGCGTGACGGGTGTTACGGTCACCGAAGTTTTTGGCGCACTATCCTTTTTGCAGGAAGCAGCCAGCACCGTAATCACCAAAATTGAAAACAATTGTAATCTAAAACCTATGTAATTATTTTTCATCTATTTAAAGTCGCAGCTTGATTAGTTTAATACGATTGATGCATGCTAAAATTGTGCCATGCGCCAAAATATTTTCCAGTGGCAAGAAAATAACACACTGATTAGCTGTATGTTTTAAATTGATGGGAAAAATGAGTGCATAATAATAAAACCGGGGAATAAATTTCCTGCAATTCTATTTTTCAAAAACAACCGAATCTGCTTTTACACCAAGTTTTTCAAGCGCTTTATTGATATCAAGCACCATCGGATCGGGCCCACACACATAAAAATGTTTGGTAAAGTCTTTAACTTCAGCTTTCAAAAAATCGCTGTCTATTTTCCGGTGATCGTTTTTGCCCCCTTTTTGGCGGGTTGTGGTAAACAGTATGTCCAGGCCGGGCATTGCCCTTAATTCCTGTTCAAGGATAATATCTTCATCGGTCTGATTGGAAAAGAATAAGGTATTTCCTTCCAGCTTGCCTTCTTTATGCAATTGCCTTAATATGGCGATAAACGGGGTTATTCCTGCCCCACCGGCAATAAAATACCCGGGGCCCTTGTATTCGATAACGCCCCAAACATCTCTTATGATCACTTCATCACCCGTCTTTAGTTCGCCCAGGTGGTTGGTCACCCCTTTATGATCTGTATATATCTTTATGGTAAACTGCAGGTATGGGTCATCATTAAGGCAGGTAAAAGTAAAAGGGCGCTTCTCATCCTTCCAATCCTTTTCATTAATAGAGAGCTCTGTTGCCTGGCCCGGGTTGAAATGAAAGCCCTCCGGCTTCTCTAAATTAAACTGCCTTACATTATGCGTAATATGAGTAACCGAAATTATTTTGACGATCTGTTCCATGAGTGCAGAATTTAATCAGGTATAAAATTGACAGTGTCTTTTGTCGTTTTTCGAGGCATTAATGTAGCTAATAAGGAACACCTTATCCTATAAAAAGTTTTCTGTCACTTATCAGTTGCCAGCTGAACGAGGTAATCCGATATTTTGGGGTTCGAATAATCAGCCGACCCTACATGCTTGTAAACTATACGACCGCCTTTATCAATGATCAACGTGGCCGGGATGGTACCATCCGGCATAATTTGAGTTATACTGCCATCAATGCCGTTTACGGGCAAACTATACTGGTGATCCGCCATAAACTTTGCCGATTTACCTAAATTATTATCCACATCAGCCATAATGAATACAATATCTTTATTGGCTGCCAGTTTCAGGTGCAGATCATTAATGGCAGGCAACTCTGATATGCAATAGGGGCACCAGGTGGCCCAGAAGTCTAAAAAAACTACCTTCCCTTTCAGGTCGGTTAAATGGATTGGCTGACCACTGCTATCAGTAAAGATCATATCCGGCGCTATGGTCACCAAATGATCATCCTCCAATGGCTGCACAATCTTAGGCTGATAGAAACCGATCTTCATCAAACCGCGCAAAAACAACGATTTGGAATAATGATTTAACGCCAGTACGATCAGCACTGCGAAAAACAAGCCGCTTAAAAGGTTAGAGACAGTCAGCCATTTCCTTATCATGATATTATATTAGTTTGACGATCGATACGTCAAATATAACAGGAAATGCTAACGCATCATTTCTTATGATGGATTTAATGCCTAAAGCCCGTAATGACGAAATCTTTTATTTCAAACGTTTATAAATTTCAGTCGTTTGTTCGTTGGTTTTTGAATCGTTAATTACCTGCGAATATTCATCACGGCCATTAAAGGTGATCTTAATAGCAAATTTACGGTGAAGCAGCATAGCATGGCTCGACATTTCATCTTCCTCACTCAACGTGTCGTTTTTCAGGCTGAAATCGCCGTACCCAAATCCATTTTTAAATTTGGTGGCAGCCTGGTCAAGCGGATAACGGTGTATGAACATAAAATGCCCGCCCCAAAAGGCTTTATACTGGATTTGATTTTGCCTGGTAGTATCTTTCCCTTTTACCCAAAAAGTTTTATCCAGTCTCCATACACCATCCAGCACGGAAGTATCTGCCGATGGCAATTTGGTATACTCCTCTGTCAATTTATATTTTACCCCTTTCACAACTGCCAGATCAGGAATAACCTGGGTGTAGCCCTTGTCGGTTTTTGTAACTACCACATTGAAAAACCTGGCCGAATCAAGCGAACCGCTGCTATAAATGTTACTTTCGATAATTTTATTGCCCGTATCCAATTTATAGGAACCCACACCAAACCCCACAGATGAGTCCGGCGCTATACCCGCATAAACGAAATATTGAGGGGTATAAATTTTAACCTGTGTTCTTTGATAAGTAGTATCTTTTTTACCGCCGCTAACCGTTTGCTTTTCCAGCTTATATACACCTTCCTGAGATACCTTTTTTGATTGTTTACATCCCCAAATTATACAGCTTAATACAACTGCATATATTAAAATCCTTTTCATGATGATTAATTTTAATAGTGAATAGTATGTATGATCCCGGTGACAAGGTTTTATCGGCGTGGGCGTATCATCATTACCAGTCGGTAAAAAAAGCCCCCAGCAGGAGTATGTGGATACCCGGAGTTTCTGTTCTCATAGATTTATTATTTAGGTTAAAATGGTATTATAAATTTACGCATAATATGTATGACAACCAATATTTAATAATAGCAAAACAATAAGGAAAATGTTTACAAATCAGTTGAAAAGAAAGCGATATTTAATTGTAATAAAGAGATTGCAGGCGGAAGGATTAACCTGAGGGGGCGTCCATTTTTCAGTGCGTTCCGTTCCAAAAACGTGGAACACTATGGAACATCCCGGAACACCACAATAGTTAAAAAATTTAACTAAAAATAAATCACCCAACTATTCAACCACTTTTCGCAAATTCGCATATATCACCCAACATCCCGGATATATTTTACGTATAACTCTTTTTGCCCATGCCTTTGATGGGGATGTTATGTCGCCAAACGAGGTAAAAAATATTATATTGCGCTCCCCTGAATGTTATCCTTTTAAAAAAAAGGCTGTTTTGATTTTAAATTATAATACACATCATTGTGCAGCTTAAACGCCTGGTAATTATTTTCTTGCTGTCACTACCTTTTTATGGTTTAAAAGCCCAAACTAAGACACTCTACACTTACCAGCAGCTTTCCAAATTTTGTTATAGCAAACAGAAAGACTCTTTAAAGAAAGCCTGGGCCTGTCCTGTTATTTACAAAAACAAGGCAACCCAAAAAGAATATAAGAAAATATGGGACTCAAGAACCGATTTTCTCACCAGTTCAATTGATGACCAAAACTATATTTATGAGCCCGAAATGTTTAATTACATCCAGGCTATTATTAAACAATTGGCACGTGCCAACCCGCAGGAAATTCCGGTAATGCCACTTTTGTTGATCGACAGGAGTTCATCGCCCAATGCCTATGCCATAGGCGGTAATGTTATAGCCGTTAACCTTGGGCTTATTTCCTTCGCGAAAAGCCGGGAAGAAATAGCCCTTGTGATCGCCCACGAGCTATCGCACAATATCCTTAACCATGCTGAAAATGCCATGAAAGGCCGGGCCGAGTGGCTTACTTCAGATGAATATAAAAATTCGCTTAATAATGTGCTTCATTCAAAATATGAGCGGCTTACCCGACTGAGAAAAATTTACGAGGATTATACTTTTAGCAGGAGCAGGCACCAGCGTTATCATGAAGTTGAGGCCGATTCTTTAGCCATTGTTCTATTAAAAAAAAGCAAAATACCATTTAACGCCGCTTTCTTTCTGCGGCTCGACAGCGCCGATAATCAATACCAGCAACCACTGGAGAAATCGCTTAAAGATTACTTTGCTGCCTATGATCTTTCTGTAGAAGACAAGTGGACACAAAGGCGGTCAAAAGGCCTTTCGTCAAGAAACTATTCATTTAAAGACACTACCGGCGTAGAAGACTCACTAAAAACGCATCCCGAATGTATAGAACGGTATAAAAAGACTGCCACGCTATCGGATAAAAGCATCATACAAACACCTGTACCCGCCACCGTAAAAGAGAAAACAACCAAAATGCTCATATGGAACATTTATGACAATATGGACCTCACCGCTTGTTTGTACCGGGTACTGCAGGAAAAAGATAAAGGCAACAAGGATGTATGGTATGATTTTATGATATCCAATATATTTTCCGGGCTTTGTTTCAATGATAGGGAATTACACCGGTTTAACGCGATCGGGATAATCCCCAAGGAATATATCTCAAAAGACTATTATCAATTGCAGAATATGCTTGAACAGATGCCAAGAACAAACCTTCAGCAATATTGCAGCACCCTGCAAAACGCGGTTTTTTGGAAAAACCTTCCCGCAGACGAAAAAGCGTTGAAAAACATCATGTTCACCCTGGCTATCGACCCTAACAATTCAGACAAGAATAAATGGAGCATTGCAGGCGATTTTATTAAAAACAATTCAACCAGTATGTACTGTGAATTTGCCGACCGATTTAAAAAGAAATAAATATTTAAAAAATAACCTAACCAATTTACAAGTTCATGAAAAAAACCATTTTAGTAATTTTATTAGCATTAGTAATACATTACGGCCAGGCACAAACCAAAGTTTTTAAAGAAGTAAGCGACGGAATATCATCCCAGATAAAAGCCATCAGGCAGGATAATGCATTAGTAGGCTACCTGATATTCACCCGGCTTGAAAAAGCTAATATCGATTCTTTCAACTACCAGATAACCATCATGGACGAAAACCTGAATAATATCGGGAAGGTAAATTTTAAGGAAATAGGGCTTACGCTGCAAGGTGTAACCTTTGATCAGGATGTATTGTGCCTCGGATATTTGAAGAGTAATGTTCTGGACCAGGAATATAAAAACCAATCGGCTTTACGTAAGGCCATCCCCAATGCAAAAAACTTTGTTATGACCCAGTTTATAAGCCTGGATGGGAAAATAATAAAAACAAATTCCATTAGCGCTAATATCAACGTGGGTAAAAACAATTCGCAATACTACAATAAAGTTTATGCCAACACCAGCCTGGCATCTCCGATCCTGGTAAAAAATATTCCACAAAAAGGGTTTGCCTGTTTTTTTGGTGATGAAGGCGGAAACAATTTGATGGTATTTGATACAAAGGGAAAGTTATTATGGCAAAAGAAACTCGATGTAAAGGCAAATGAGTTTTTTATGCTTACCTCGGGTAGTGATATTTACCTGCTGACCAAGAAAAACCACAATGTAGGTACTATAGGTATCCAGGGAGGCTATCTTGCATTAGATAATGAGGGCGACTACGACCTGATTTGCTACCGTTACAACGATATTAAATCGGAAACGCATTTTGCGTTAAAAGATGATAACGGCAACCAGCTGAAAGTGCTGAAATTTGATAACGACATAGCTACCGGCAAGCCTTATCTGGCGGGTTGTATCATTGATCCAAAAAAAGAAGACAAATACGCTTCAGGCAGGAATCTTTCCAAAGCACCTTATATGGGCCTTTTTACTATTAATATAAATGGAACTTTGCCTAAGGACGTAAAAAAGGTATTTACTTATTGGTCTGACGGTTCAACAGCAGGCGTTTCGGCCAGGGGTCTTTTTGAACAAACGGACTCCTATGCCATGTTCACCGGCGCCTTCAGGGATTTTAACGGCAATACCTATTTTACCGGTTCACAGGTGCTGCGAAGAGTAAGATGGGGCAACATTGCAAGCTCGGTGATAACAGCGCCGCTGATCATCATTCCTATCTGGATCCTCAATTTCGGTGGTACGTCAAAGTGCAAAATAACCGATGCCATGCTTGTTAAACAGAATGACAAAGGCTCACTAACCGTTGAAAACAGCATACCAACCGAGCATACCCGGTATCACAAAGCCGTTGCCCCTCTATCCCTTTATAACACCAATAGCTTTTACACCGTTTTCAACACAGATACCAAGACCAATTATTTAATAGTAGATGACGAAAAAAACATCTCCATTTATAATGTAAAAACAAAGCAGGTAGTGCGTACCATTCCGCATAAAGATGGCAACGTTAAAACGGCTGTGTTCCCCGCAAAAGAAGGCTCTGTTATGATATCAGAATATAACAGCAGAGAAAAATCCACCCGGGTTTCTATTGAGGCGTTGTAAGTTGGTATTGTCATGATGGACAATCGAAATATCTAAAATTAACATCATCGTCCGAAGTTTAAAACTTCGGACGATGATGTTTGTGGGCTTGGAATACAGTCATAGTAAATCGTAGAGGGAGTTTGCGAACAGCGGGAATATTTTTTTTGTCCCTGCAGGGTCTCTCGCAGAGGACCCTGCATTGTTAGTGCATATAATAGTCGAGGCAGAGTCCCCCGCTGTCCGAAGTTTAAAACTTCGGGCGGTATGGTTATGTGTGTAGTCTTAGAATACAGTCATAGTAAATCGTAGAGGGAGTTTGCGAACAGCGGGAATATTTTTATTATATTGCGTTAGAATATAAATACCCTAAACTGCTTCCCCCTATAATAGTTTTTAAAGACGGAAGGAATTTATCACTTTTATGAAAAAGTTAACCTTATTACCCTTAATTCCTCTCACTTTTACCGCCGGCCAAAAAACAGGCGCAAATCCAATAAAAGCTCCAATATTGCCGAAGGGCACTGTTCCCGGGAAATTTACAGATGTATTCCATTAGCTTATAGTTTTAATAATTTATTGGGGAAATAGATCAGCCGGTAACCATCGCACCACAACCTAAACCTTTCAGAAAATGAAGATCACATTAAAATACCTGTTCATTTTGTTGGGTATAACACTCACACAAAACCTTTTTGCGCAGGCGCCAAATATAACTTATGATGCGGCTGCAACAACACTAACGGGAAGCATACCCTTTTTGATAAGCCCGACAAATACAGGCGGAGCGGTACCAGCCACGATATATGGCCAGGTAACTACCATTGCAGGCCAACTGGCGAATTCGCAAGGCTACTTGAACGGAGATGCAGCGACGGCGAAATTTTATGGATTGAGGTCCATAGTTGGCGATGCTGCCGGCAATTTATATGTTGCTGATGGCGGTAATAACGCGATACGCATGATAAGCCCGGCGGGGGTAGTAAGCACATTTGCGGGAAGCGCTACAGGCGCAGCGGGATTTACTGATGCTACGGGCACATCAGCGCTTTTCAAATATCCTATTGCACTGGCAATTGATGCTTCAGGCAATTTATTTGTTTCTGATTATTTAAATAATGCGATCAGGAAAATAACGCCGGCGGGAGCAGTGAGTACTTTTTACTCCACAGCAGGGCCATTTGGCCCCTGGGGAATATGTTTTGACGGCGCAGGCAATTTAATAGTGGCAACCTATACTGCGAGCCAGATAATAAAGATCACACCGGCAGGGGTGGCTACCGTTATTGCCGGCACCAATGGCGTTCGTGGTTATGTCAACGGCCCGGGCACATCAGCACAATTTAATTTCCCAAATGATGTCATGGTGGATGCTTCGGGCAATGTTTTAGTAGCGGACCGGATGAACAATGCGATCCGGAAGATCGCACCGGACGGGACGGTAAGCACGTTTGCCGGAAGTAGTGTAAGTGGTAATTTAGGCAGCTTGGCTGACGGCACACTTACAACGGCCAGGTTCTCTGAGCCATACAGCATTGTTATTGACAAAACCGGGGTGATGTATGTGGCCGATAGAGGCAATGGTGTTGTCCGCAGGGTGATGCCGGACGGGACGGTGAGCGTGGTAGCAGGAAGAGCATCACAGCTTTGGGGGACTGACGACGGTGTTAGTGCAGTAGCGTTAGTCCACGGTTTTGATTCTATATATATTGACGATACATTAACCGCATATATTGTTGACGGTTCCGATAAGGTGGCAAAGATCGTATTGACCGGGTATTCCCTAACCGGTACACTTCCGGCAGGCTTACGCTTTAATTACCTCACCGGGGTGATCAGCGGAGTACCGGCAGGGATCTCCGCCCCGCTAACAGTTACGGTTACTGCGTTTAATACCAGTGGCTATTCCGCCGCCGCCATAACTTTTTTGCCCGGCAGCCCCCTACAGGCGCCAAATATAAGCTACGGCACTGCAACTGCTAATGTACAGGCAGGCATACCTGTTTCACTTCATCTTACCAATACCGGCGGAATAGTGGATACCGCGGCTTATGGCCAGGTAACTACTCTTGCAGGCAGCGTGACGGCAGAGGCCGGCTATCTTGACGGGCCAAGCACGACAGCTCTTTTTAATTGGCCACAGCCCCTGGTAAAGGATGCATCCGGCAACTTATACGTTACAGATGCCACTAATAATGTGATACGCAAGGTAACGCCGGAAGGCGTGGTAACCACTTTTGCGGGCAGTACTGCAGGTGTATCAGGTTTTACGGACGCCACAGGCACTTCGGCGCTTTTTAAATTCCCTGACGGGATAGCCATGGATGCTTCAGGTAATATGTTTGTGGGCGATTATGGCAATAAAGCGATCAGGGAGATAACGCCGGCAGGTGTGGTTACCACTTTTTACAGCGCTGCCGACTTCGGCCCGGACGGTATGAGTTTTGATAGTGCAGGGAACTTAATTGTGGCTGACCAGGATATGAGCCGTATCATAAAGATCTCCCCGGCTGGAGTAGCAACTACCATTGCGGGTAATACCGCCGGTTATGTCAATGGTACAAGTGCAGCTTTCAACGAACCAACTGACGTACAAGTAGATGCCACTGGAAATCTGTACGTAGCGGATTATTTAAACAATGCCATCCGGAAAATAACACCGGCTGGTGTAACAACCACTTTGGCGGGGAGCGATGTGGATGGCAACGTGGGAGGTTATGCAGACGGCGTGGGTACAGCAGCGGTGTTTAATCAGCCCTCGGGCGTTGCCATCGGCCCCGGCGGAACGATCTATGTGATGGATATGTATAATAATGACATCCGGAAGATAATGCCTGACGGAAAAGTGGTACTGGTAGCGGGAAGTACCGTGCAGGCAACAGGCAATACTGACGGCAAGGGTACAGGCGCAAAGTTCAACCTACCTGTTTATTTATATTTAGATGATAACGGCCTCGGCTATGTTACTGAACTTGGTGGAAACCGGGTAAGAAAAATATTACTGACCGGGTATGCGATCAACGGTATGCTGCCTGCAGGCTTAGCGTTTGATGAAGCTACAGGAACCATCAGCGGTACTGTTACCGCTCCATTCGCAACGCAAACTTATACTGTTACCGCCTGCAACGGCGTGGGTCATTCATCCACTACAATTGTGCTTTCATACTATGTGCCGTCAACTATAGCAACACTTTCAAACCTTGTTCCAAGCTCCGGTACATTAAGTCCTGCGTTTGCTGCCACAACCACTGCTTATGCTGATACTGTTTCAAACTCAATTTCAAGCATAACGCTTACACCAACAACTACAGATAGCAACGCCACTGTGACGGTAAATGGAACTGCTGTTACCAGCGGCACAGCATCAGGCGATATCCCGCTTACTCTTGGCGACAACACCATTACCGTAGTAGTTACAGCGCAGGATGGCGTAACAACCGATACCTACACGTTAAATGTGTACAGGGGCGCCACAATGGCAAGCCTTGCCGCCACTAATTTGCTAACCCCGAATGGTGACGGAAAGAATGATCAATTGCTGATCAAGGATATTCAGCTGTATCCCCAAAATACCGTAACTGTTTACGATAAAAGTGGCAGGGTGATATACACTAAACATGGGTATAATAATGACTGGGACGGCACATCGAAGGGATCTCCCCTGTCTGTTGGCACCTACTATTACGTGGTTGATCTGGGGCCCAATCTCCGCAAAATTAAGGGCTATATCAGCATACTCAGAAACTGATTGGCATACATATAACAGAACGGCTACGAAAAGGAATGACGAATATTATAAAATTCAAAATGGCGGCTAAAAAACCGGTTCAAGGTATATTGGCCGGTATGCTGACAACCGTTTTGATATTAACAGCGACCTGCTGCAAGGCACAACTTAACCCCTACCAGGCTACTTACTACCAGAACAGGTATTTGAACAACCCTGCTATGGCGGGCCTGGAAAAGGGCCTTAACATCAACCTGGTTTACCTGCAGCAATGGACCTCGTTTCCGGGCGCACCCAAATCACAATCATTAACCACAGAATACCAACCGGCGGATAAGATTGGTTTGGGGCTCAACATCAATGACAATCAGTCGGGCATCTTCCGCCAAACCCGCTTGATGGGGACCTATGCCTATCATTTACCCCTGGGCGATAGGAACCAGAAATTGAACTTTGGCGTATCATTAGGTTTCAATGATTCAAGAATAAATTATAACGCTATAAATGGCGACCTTACAGATGGTGAATTATCAAAATACAACGAGGCAAAGCCCCATGTAGATGGCGACCTGGGTATATCTTATACCAGTGATAATTTATTTATCGAAGGGGTATTACCCAATCTAAAGGCCACTTTTTTTAATAGTTATGAACAAAAGGTTGATGTTGATCGCACAGTTTTTTTTGCCGCCATCAGTTATAAAATAAACCTTAGCGGCGAAACGGGAGCTTTTTCACTTGAACCGCTTGCCGCATGCAGAGAGATAAAAGGGTTTACCAATATCTTTGACGCAGGCTTAGATTTTAAAATGAATAAGTATCATATTGACCTGCAAAGTATCTATCACAGCAACGATAATTTGGGTTTCGGTATTGCTTTTGACCAGGAAACCTACGCCATAAACTTCGCTTACAATTTATCGACCGGACAAATTAGCAGTTACACAAATGGCGCTTTTGAAGTAGGACTCAAACTGAAGCTCTTCAACAAATAATATGACTTATTCACCTGTTTTTGTCTCTGCAGGGTCTCTCGTAGAGGACCCTGCATTGTTAGTGTATATGATAGTCGAGGCAGAGTCTCTCCGCTGTCTGAAGTTTTAAACTTCGGACGGCTATACCTGTACTTAAGACTACATGCATACATATTGAATAAAAGTCAGGATAGTACTACCAAATGCGATTAAATTAGTAGAAACCTGGGGAATAAAATACATAAATTTGATAGAGGTAATTACAATTAAGCAAATTGTATGATGAAAAAGCGCCTGTCATTTTATGGTTGTATAATAATGCTGTTGTTGGTTTCGGTAAGCTTGTCTCCCGATGAGCATAAAATATTACCGATCGGTTCAAATGCACCTGATTTCAGCCTGCAGGGTGTGGATGGGAAAACTTATACACTGCAGTCGTTTAAAAATGCAAAAATACTGGCAGTAGTATTTATGTGCAATCACTGCCCTACCTCGCAGGCTTACGAGGAAAGGGTGATCAAGCTGACCAATGATTATGCCTCTAAGGGAGTAAGCATTGTCGCGATAAATCCCAATAACCCGGGCTCGATACGGCTGGATGAGTTGGGCTATACCGATGTGGGCGACACCTTTGAAGAAATGAAGACGCACGCCAAAGACATGCATTTTAACTTCCCGTACCTGTTTGATGGCGAAACAGAAATAACATCAAAACAATACGGCCCTGTTGCCACCCCGCATATCTTTATTTTTGATAAGAACCGCAAGCTGCGCTACCAGGGGCGCATAGATGATATGGAGAACCCTGCCAAAACACCCACAAGCCTGGAAGCACGCAATGCCATTGATGCTTTATTGAGTAATAAGGAAGTGCCTGTAGCCACCACCAAGGTTTTTGGATGTTCGGTAAAATGGGCGGAGAAAGGCGATTGGATACAGAAAGCCGAGGTTGCCTGGTCAAAGGAACCTGTAACTATTGAGCCGATAGATGTTGAGGGCATTAACAGCCTGCTTAAAAACAATACTGACAAATTAAGGCTGATCAACCTGTGGGCTACCTGGTGCGGGCCATGTGTGGCCGAATTCCCCGACCTGGTAAATATCAACCGGATGTACCGCAACCGTGATTTCGAGCTGATCACCATTAGCTCGGACGAACTGGGAAACAAGGATAAGGCGCTGAAATTTTTGCAGAAAAAACAAGCCTCCAGTGTAAATTACATCTACTCGGGCGAAAGCAAGTATAAGCTGATAGATGCTATTGACCCCAAATGGCAAGGCGCATTGCCCTATACCCTATTGGTTGAACCCGGGGGTAAAATAGTGTACGCCAAACAAGGCGCAATAGACGCTGATGAACTAAAAAAGGCGATCGTTGATAATCATCTTATGGGCAGGGTGTATAGGAACAAGTAATTTATCGGCTATTCCCAAATACATTCTCCTTCACCATAAATAATGGCAGCGAGCCGTGGTTCAATACCCTGTCGTGGAAATCCCTAATGCTGAAATCCTTGCCTTGTTTTTTCTGTAAAGCTTCTTTCCAGTGCAGTATTTGCAGAGCGCCGTATTTATAGGTAACCACCTGCGCGGGCCAGCGCCGGATGCGTTTGACCTCGCGCATGGCAATATCATCCTGCCCGCGGATATTCTTCTTCCAGAAATCAAGCGCCTGCTGATCCGTCCACCCGTAATAATTCAGCCCGACATCCAGCGGCACACGCACCGATCTTACGATGTCCCACTCCCACTTGCCTAATTCATCATAAGGAGTTTTGTAGGCTCCCAGGTCTTTTCCTAATTCCTCGGTATAGGCTCCCCACCCTTCAGCAAAGCCCATGTAAAAGAACAGTTGCTGCACCTCGGATACTTTGGTTTGCGCAATAATGGACGATTGGTAATGATGCCCGGGAACTGATTCGTGGATAAAAAGCCAGTCGAACTGCCGTTTATTATAGGGTTTATCGAACAGGTTATAGTAAAAAGTATTGTTATCGTAATAGCCCGGTGTTTGCGCCAAAGCCTGCGCCGCGCCCTTTTCAATTTTCAGATCAGGCACTTTAACCACATGGAACAGCTTGGGCATATTAGCGTAAATAACATCCCGGGTATGCTCAAATGACCGCTGCACTTCCTTTGGGTCGCTGATGAAAAATGATGGATCATTTAAATGCTGATAAAAAGCGTCTTCACTCAGCCCTGTTTGTTTGCGGACAGCTTCAATATGGCCTTTTACCCGCTCTACTTCGGTAAGTCCGAACTGGTAGATCTGATCGGGTGTTACTTCATCATTTACCCATCGTTTTAATAAATAAGCGTACCAGGCCTTCCCGTCCGGGACGGTAATGATGCCGTCGGCTGAGATTTTGGCAGGCGGGCGTTTGATCCACTCCGTTTCCAAAGCAAGCCTTTCAAGATTTAACCCTGTTTCATATTTTATCAGTTCGTAGTCTGTTTTTTGTGATGGTGTTAAATCAGCGGCTTTATAAGCGGGCAACCCTGCTTTTACCGACCTGAAAAAATCAAGCTGTTTTTGAATGTTTTCTGCAGAACCAATATGCTGCAATCCGCTTACATAGCTCAACTCGAGGTCGGGAAGCTTTAGCGATTGGTATTCATCTACAAACTTTTTAGAAAAATCGTCAAAGCTTTGCTGTTGTGCTGAGGCTGATAGGGCAAGGATAAAAGTGGCGAGAGTGAAGAGGAGTGCCTTCATGCTTTTGATTTATTGAATAGACCGTGTACGTTATTAGTTGTTACATGGGGTTGCAGACAAACCTAAAGGTTTTATCCATAACAAATATCACCCGTTTGGGGTGATACGACCGTAAGAGAGGTAGAAACAATTTGCCAATATTTGAGTTGGATTAATATCCCATCTTTTCACAAGGGCTTTGTTATAAAACCCGGTTAATCAAATTAAAATGAGAAAGCTAATCGTATCAGCGTGGATCTCGCTGGATGGCATCTTTGATGCAGAATTAATGGGACAATGGTTTAACCCTTTTGACAGCGAAAGCAGGCAAAATTACATTAAGGATGGCATCCTTGCCTGCGATGCGCTCCTGTTTGGGCGCAAAACTTATGAGATGCTTGCGCCTTACTGGTCGTCCATGAAAAATAACGAAATGGGGGTTGCGGGCAAACTAAACAGCGCACCCAAGTATGTCGTTTCTTCAACATTAGAAAAAGCGGATTGGAACAATTCAACCATCATTAATGAAAACCTGGTGGAAGAAATAACCCGGCTGAAACAGCAGCCCGGCAGGGAAATCCAAATAGAAGGCAGCGCCACGCTTGTACAATCATTAACGGGAACCGGTCTTATTGACGAGTACCGCTTTTTAGTTCATCCCATTATTGTGGGCAGCGGGAAACGTTTTTTTAAAGATGGAGCCCATACGGAAGGTTTAAAACTTGTTAAGGCTGAAACGCTTGACAAGGGAGTGATCGCGCTTTATTATGAGCGTTAAGGAATAGCCTGTATAATATTTATAGCGATGGGCTTGAAACCCATCGCTATAGAATTTAGCTTATGGTCGGTGTTATCACCACAGGCTGAATCAGAAGTGACGGTGTTGCGTTGCGCAACATGTGCAACACCGAATCGCAACACCTGATTATTCCGTTATGTAATGCGGTGATAACACCGACCACAGACTGAAAAAAAATTACGGCTCCGATTTTACGTCAATTCCGGGTAATTCGTTGCAATTGTAATGCTGTGTTTTTAAATTTAATGTGTCTATATTAAAAATTGATTCTTTAATTGTGTCAACTTCGATTTGAACCCGTATTATTTTACTCTCAAACTTGCCGTTAGCCTTTATATTTTTTTGTACCCAAACAACATTATCGCTATCTTTTAGGAAACAATTGCCATAGTACATTTTTGACTCAAAAGTTAATTTACTTGTTTCATAATCAAATTCCTTACCCGGATAACTATATCTGACTTGTTCAGCTTCACTCTTCATTGGACCATCTGAAGGCGACCAAATAAAAATGGACAAATTTTCATCACATTGATTGCAACTGCGACCAGATAAAATTAAAAAAGGAGATTTATGGTTTGCTTGCAATTGACCGATGTAGTGCAAATCGTATAAGTTAGTTTTAAATTTCTTACCATATTTAAAGTACACTGTCTGATTATCAACCTTTTCATAGTACCACAAACTCGAATCACGTGAAATAGTTAATTTGCGATTTTTTGTATCTTTTGACTCGATTAACGTATCTGCATTTCTTCTGTGAATATTATTCTGACTTTCGTTGCATGATAGCAATGCTACTGCAAATAATATCTCAAAAATTATAAAAACACTTTTTTTTTTCATTATTAATTGCCATTAAATGGTGAATATGAATTACTGGTTACATTTCCATTAACAACCGTCGGGTATCAAATAAAAAGGTATTTAGCTTATAGTCTGTATTTTCACCGCACCATTGCGGATCCGTGAAGTGGTACTGTAATAACACCGACTATAGGCTAAAATCCTTTTCTTCTTATGTAGTACAATTCTTGCTTATCTGTACTGTAAAGTAAAAAATATTGCTCCAACTCATTAAAGTAAACATAACTGTAATAGTTCTTTGGATTTAATATCTCTTTATTAAAAGCATTGCTGCAACTTAAATCATTAAGGTTATTTGAAGTCAATGTAAATTTATACAGCTTCATTGTTTGAGAATCAAGCGGGCAATTCTTCCATTTACCTACAATCGATTTATTTGTAATTTCTTTATCCTCCCATTCTGTAATTTGGGGGAAATCATGATTTATTACAACACTATTTGTTTTATATAAATAAATTTCAAAAAACTCTCCTCTAGAGCTAATACCCAGAAAATCTTTACTACAAGACTTTTCAACAATTCCCACATATCCTTTAAATAATTTTCCAAATGCATTTTGTTTCAAAGGGCTAAATGAAAGCTCATCATAAATTAAATATGAAATTATCAATACGATAACAAACGAAAATCCTAATAACACCTTCTTCATTATATCATCTTTTTACTGGCTCTATAATTTACTCGCAGCATTTGGATCTGAAGACACTTTATAATAATCTTCGTCATTTATTTTTATATGATTTGGCTTAATAAATGTAATGATAGCAGGGTCCTCTATTTCTTTCGGTTTTTTCTCTGTAATCACTCTCGGGACTATGTCGTTATATTGAAAGATTCCAAAATCTATAGCGGAATTTTTTACACCGATATTAGCATTATCTATTATCGTTCTTGAAATGATTGTGAAATAAATTTTATTTTTATCCAAGCGATAGCGCCCCTTTAACACCCCAGTGGACACTAAATCATCCCCCAGCTTACCATTGTTAAAGAAGAAATTCCTATTACCGAAAAAAGCAAAACTTTGGTTCAATTCATCGCCCACCGTGGGAGATTCGTATTGCCACACACCTACCAGGTTTTTTACAGATAATGTTTGTTGGGCAAGCAATTTTTTAGCAGAACAAACATTTACTATGATCAACAGAAATAAGAATGATTTTTTAATAACTCCAGAATGTGTAATACTGGGTAAAACTTTCATGTGACTTAAGGCTTAGGTTAAAAGTTGTATTACGTACCGTTATCTCGGTCTACAATAATAATATTAAAAATCAAGAACAACAAAACGACATTTACCTGCTATTCGAAGACTACAAACAGCGGCAAAAAAAAAGCGCTGGGTTCGAATCCCAGCGCTTTTTTACATAATCCAGTCAAAATGCTTTTCCCTTTGCACGCCGGGTGGCAGGAAGCGCTCTTTCAGGAATTCGCCGGTGTGTGATTTTTCCTGTTTGATCAGGTCCTCGGGTACGCCTTCGAATATGACTTTACCGCCATTGTCGCCACCTTCTGGGCCGATGTCGATCACCCAGTCGGCGCATTTGATCACGTCCATGTTGTGCTCTATTACAATGATGGTATTGCCATGATCAAGCAGGGCATCGAATGATTTCAGTAGTTTTTTAATATCCGCAAAGTGCAGACCGGTAGTCGGCTCATCAAAAATAAACAGGGTTTTATGGGTATTATTCCCCTTTACCAGGAAGGATGCCAGCTTGATACGCTGCGCCTCGCCACCGGACAGGGTGTTGGAAGATTGTCCCAACTGCACATAGCCCAAACCCACATCAACCAGAGGCTTTATTTTATTAATGATCTTGGGTTCTTTGCGGAAAAATTCTAATGCTTCATCAATGGTCATGCTCAGCACATCAGATACATTCTTGTCGTTGTAGGTAACATCCAGTATATGCTGCTTAAAGCGCTTACCGCCGCAGGTTTCGCAGGTGAGGAATATATCCGCCATAAACTGCATTTCTATCTTCACTTCGCCTTCACCCTGGCAAACATCGCAGCGCCCGCCTTCTACGTTAAATGAAAACGCGGAAGGCTTTAACCCCGCGGCTTTAGCCACCGGCTGACTTGCATACAAATTACGAATCTCGTCCCAGGCTTTTACATAGGTAACCGGGTTGGAGCGTGATGACCTCCCGATAGGGTTCTGGTCAACCAGTTCCACCTGTTCTATTTTCTGGTAATCACCTTCAATACTATCGTAGGCACCGGTTTGCTCACCGGTATAATTGCCCAATACTTTAAGCAGCGCGGGTGCCAGTATGCGTTTTACCAAACTCGTTTTACCCGAGCCGGACACCCCCGTAACCACCGTCAGCACCCCTAATGGGAATTTGGCGTTGACATGCTGTAGGTTATTTTCACGGGCGCCTTTTATCTCGATAAAATCATTCCATTTGCGGCGTATGGCAGGTATATCTATCTGTTCCTTGCGGGCCAGGTAGCGGCCGGTAAGGCTATTATCATCCTTAATGATCTCGTCATAAGTGCCTGAAAATATCAACTCGCCGCCATGCGTACCGGCCTCGGGGCCAATATCAATAATATGATCGGCGGCCTGCATAATTTCTTCTTCGTGCTCCACCACCAAAACGGTATTGCCTACATCGCGCAGGGATTGCAGCACACTGATCAATCGTTGTGTATCGCGTGGATGCAAACCGATGCTTGGCTCATCCAGCACGTAAATCGAACCTACCAAACTGCTGCCTAATGAGGTAGCCAAATTGATACGCTGCGACTCGCCACCTGATAAAGTGTTAGACAAGCGATTTAAAGTCAAATAATTTAGGCCCACATTATTCAGGAAAACCAGCCTGTTGGTGATCTCCATCAACAGCCTCTTCCCTACTTTCTGATCCAGCTCATTTAATTCGATATTGGAAAAGAACGCGAGTGCTTTATCCAATGGCATCAGCACCACATCGGTAATAGACTTGCCTGCTATTTTAACATAAGAAGCATCCTGCCTTAAACGGCTGCCTTTACACTCGGGGCAGGTAGTTTTACCGCGGTAGCGCGACAGCATTACGCGATATTGTATTTTATAGGTTTGTTCTTCCAGTTCCTTAAAAAAGGCATCCAATCCGCGGAAATATTGATTGCCTGTCCATAATAACCGCTGCTGCGCTTCGGTCAGCTGGTTATATTGACGGTGGATAGGGAAATCAAATTTCAAAGCGTTTTTTACCAGTTCCTCGTTCCACTCGCGCATTTTTTCACCGCGCCAGGGGGCAATGGCTCCTTCGTATACAGTTTTGCTTTTATCGGGGATCACCAGGTCCTCATCAATGCCAATGATCTTTCCATAACCCTCGCAGCGTTTGCAAGCCCCGTAAGGATTGTTAAAGCTGAAAAAGTTGGGCGTAGGTTCTTCAAAACTGATGCCATCCAGTTCAAATCTATCGCAGAAAAAACGTTCGGCTTCTGTATCTGCGTCTGGCTGGCGGTAGCGCACGTAGCAATCGCCTTTGCCTTCAAAGAAAGCGGTTTGCACCGAATCGCCTAAACGACTTATGGTCTCATCCGTTTCATTTTTGGTGACGCGGTCAATTACTATTTTAACTTCAGAATAGTGGGTAGTGAGTGGTGAATTATCGGTATTGCTCGCCTTTTTACTTTCAGCCTTTAATTTGATCTTCATTGAGCCTTCATCCACAGATTCATCAGCCAGCAAATCTTCTATCCTTGATATTTTACCCTGGTACTCCACTCTCACAAAACCCTTTTGCAGCAATACGGCCAGTTCTTCTTTCAGGCTGCGGTTATTGTGCGGGTATAATGGGCACAGGATGGTTACCTGTGTTTCGTCAGGCATGGCGATAATAAAATTCACCACATCGGTTACCGAATCTTTTTTGACGATCTGCCCCGAAACCGGCGAAATAGTTTTACCGATGCGCGAAAAAAGTAGTTTCAGGTAATCGTATATTTCGGTGGAGGTACCCACGGTTGAGCGCGGGTTAGAAGTGATCACTTTTTGCTCGATAGCTATCGCAGGAGCTATCCCTTTGATATAATCTACATCAGGCTTATTCATCCGCCCTAAAAACTGGCGGGCATAGCTGGAAAGACTCTCTACATAACGGCGCTGACCTTCGGCGTACAGCGTATCAAAAGCCAGGGACGATTTGCCCGAACCCGACATGCCCGTGATAACCACCAGTTTGTTTTTGGGTATGGCCACATCCATGTTTTTAAGGTTGTGCACCCTGGCGCCTTTAATAATGATATGATGTTGGGGGTCTTTTTCTGCTTCGTTCATAGTTGATAGTTCATAGCCCGTGGTTCATAGTCATTGATCCACATTTTGCTATGAACCATGATCCATCTACCATGAACTATTTTTCAAAATGCAAAAATCCTAAAATAATTAGCACTTTCCAAATGATTTAGTGAACTGATTGTAATAGTTTTACGTAAATAAGGATTAAACCAAAATGCTTTTTTTCTGTCTGATATTTAAATGTTAAAAAATGTTAAAAAAGGACATTTTGCAAACAATTTGAAGCTAAGCCTAAAATATAATTTGTTTTTTAGCAGAGAAATCGTTTTATTTGAGGTAACAATTAGTTAACAAAAGGAGCCCCTATAGATTAAACTCTACTTTATCAATACGATTTAAAATTTTAGTTTAAAGTAGCAGTCTATGGATTTTCAATTGAAAAGTGATCAGGATCTAATCCATCTTTATATCGCAGGAGAGGAAGCAGGGCTTGTAGAGTTGATCCGACGTTACCAGTCAAAAATCTTCACTTCAATATATTTATTGGTTAAAGACGAATATCTTGCCGAAGATATCTTCCAGGATACGTTTATCAAAGTTATCAATACATTACGTGCCGGTAAATATAACGAGGAAGGTAAATTCCTGCCCTGGGTAAGCCGTATTGCCCACAATTTGGTGATAGATCATTTCAGGCGCGAAAAACGCACGCCGCTGGTGAGCAATGGCGATGAGTTCGACATTTTTGAAGTACTTGGTCACTACGATGAAAGTACCGAAGACCGCATGGTACGCGAACAAACCCACCGCGACCTTAAAGCCTTAATTCAACTTTTACCCTCGGAGCAAAAAGAAGTGCTTATTATGCGCCATTTTGGTGATATGAGCTTTAAAGAAATAGCCGATGTGACCGATGTGAGCATCAATACAGCCCTGGGCCGTATGCGTTACGCGCTGAACAACCTGCGTAAAATGATGCAGAGTAAAGAGCTTAGTCTGAAAAATTAGACCTTATAACAGAGGTTCTTACAGATTTTAAGGGCTTTAGAGATTGTATGATGCAATCTTTAAAGCCCTTTTTGCGTTTAATAGGCTGATAATGGGCGATTTTTAGCAGATTATTTGATTATGAAAAAAATTTCATCTAAATTTCATCTTCGATAAAATATTCTCTTTAAGCCTTCGTTATCAATAGTATAAAAACCAAATTATAAGACAAGCGTATGGAAGAAACTTCTACTACAACTTTAAATGACACTTCTAACAATGCGGCCATGAAGGAATCACATGCCACGGAGAATTTGGAGGCTGATGATCTGATTTTTTATCACTCTCTGCGTAACGACCTGGATCTTTTGAAGAAAAATCCAAGTTTGAAAACAGTACACAACATTCTCAATTACTCCAAAAGCCTGCGTTAGATTAAGTCGAAAATCATTAGTCCGGAGCCGAAAGTCATTTGATTTTTCGCTTCGGACTTTTTTATTTTTTGACTTATGACTTTAAACTCAGGACTTCTTACTTTTGCGCATGCTTAAGGCCGAACGTTATCGCCACTTCGTTGAATATTTTTCAAAACATCAGCCAAACGCGGTTACCGAACTGCATTATTCGAGCCCGTTCGAGCTGCTGATTGCGGTTATTCTTTCGGCGCAGTGCACGGATAAGCGGATCAACCAGGTTACCCCTGCCCTTTTTAAGCAATACCCTACCCCTGAAGCGCTGGCAGCAGCAACGTCCGATGAGGTTTTCAACTATATCCGCAGTGTAAGTTATCCTAATAATAAGGCAAAGCACCTGGTGGGTATGGCCAAAATGTTGGTGGAAGTATTTCATGGCGAAGTGCCATCTGATCTCAACGACCTGCAGAAAATGCCTGGTGTGGGTCGCAAAACGGCCAATGTCATCGCTTCGGTAGTGTTCGACCAACCTGCAATTGCGGTGGATACCCATGTGTTCAGGGTGGCTAACCGGATCGGGCTGACCACCAATGCCCGCACCCCGCTTGCTGTTGAAAAGCAGCTGACTGAATTTCTGCCTAAATCGACACTTGGTATTGCTCATCACTGGCTGATATTGCATGGCCGGTATATCTGTGTTGCCCGCAACCCCAAATGCGAAATATGCCCCATCAGCTGGTTTTGTAAATATTATGAACGTACCCATACGGAGGCTTTCCTGCTAAAAGAAGAAGCCCTCAAAGCAAAGAAAGTAAAAGACCTCAAAAAGAAAAAACAACTGAATACCATCAGTAAAGAGTTGAAAAAACGCAGTGTTGATAAAGATATTTGATTGGTGCAGGGTAGTTGATTAAGTTTGATTAGTTGAGCCCCACCCAAACCTCCCCGGCAGGGAGGGCTTTAAAAGTCTCCCCAACCGGGGGAGATTTAGAGGGGGCTAAATAAAATACTAAAAATATTAGTAAATATCAAAACCATTATATACATTTGTTATTCGAAACATTAAAGAATGAGCAGCGTAGAAAAACTTAAAGCATTACAGCTTACTTTAGATAAGCTTGAAAAATCATACGGCAAAGGTACCATCATGAAATTGGGTGATACAGCCATTGAACCTATTGATGTGATCTCGACCGGTTCCATCGGTTTGGATATCGCCCTGGGTGTAGGCGGATTGCCAAAAGGCCGCGTGGTTGAAATATACGGCCCGGAATCGTCAGGTAAAACTACGCTGGCTATCCATGCCATTGCCGAATCGCAGAAGAATGGCGGCATCGCTGCTTTTATTGATGCGGAGCATGCGTTCGACCGCTTTTATGCCAAGAAATTGGGCGTTGATGTAGAGAACCTGTTGATCTCGCAGCCGGATAATGGCGAGCAGGCTTTAGAAATCGCTGATAACCTGATCCGCTCGGGTGCTATAGATATTTTGGTGATCGACTCGGTTGCCGCCTTGGTGCCTAAGGGTGAAATTGAAGGCGAAATGGGCGACAGCAAAATGGGTTTGCAGGCACGCTTAATGTCGCAGGCATTGCGTAAGCTTACGGGTACTATCAGCAAAACAGGATGCTGCTGTATATTTATCAACCAGTTGCGCGATAAGATCGGTGTAATGTTTGGTAACCCTGAAACTACCACCGGTGGTAATGCGCTTAAGTTCTATGCTTCGGTGCGTTTGGATATTCGCCGTATATCTCAGATCAAGGATAGCGATGAGGTATCTGGTAACAGGGTGAAGGTAAAAATTGTGAAAAATAAGGTTGCACCGCCGTTCCGTATAGCCGAATTTGATATCATGTTTGGTGAGGGAATTTCTAAATCAGGCGAAATCATCGATTTGGGTGTGGAACATAACATCATCAAAAAGGCAGGTTCATGGTTTAGCTATGGCGAAACCCGCCTGGGCCAGGGCCGTGATGCCGTGAAGCAATTGCTGCTTGATAACCCAGAACTGATGGATGAGCTGGAAGGCAAAATAAAAGAGATGGTTACCGGAGAAAAATTGCCGGTAGAAACAGAATAGTTAGGATTACACTGAGTAGGTAGATTGATTTCACTGATTGGGGTTGATTTCCCAGATATAAGAGCCTTTCCGTTTTGGGGAGGCTTTTTTTTATTATTACTTCAGGCTGCTTTCAAATATTTCTGTAGAAATTCCTTCGGCAATTACTTCGACTTTGCGGGTTTTGATCAATTCATTTATCTCCACCCAAAGCTCTTGATTCTTATGCCAAAACGATGGATCAATTTTTAAAACGGAGGCTAAAAGATCACCAGGATAGAGGTCACCTTCAGCGAACAGGTCGGTTTGAAGTTTTTCAACGGCAAGGGGAATAAGGTAGGATAAACCAAATTCTTGACTTATCATCAGTCTTAAATCTTCGATCGTATACTCAATGAGAGGGATTTGACACAATTCTTCGCATCGTTTTACAAGCCTCGCAGGTGGGTTTTCTTGAGGCGTAAAGGTTGTCCTCTTTTCAAGGTTCAATAGCGATTTAAATTTCCAGTTATTCTCCAATTTTATGTCTAACTGCACCTGTACTTGCTAATTTACTTTCCGCCGGTTTTCAGATACATGTATACGATACCTCCTATAACCATAATGGCGAGGATGATTAGCCCGGTTTTGCCTTTGCGTTTATCCTGGCGCATAAGCCATACTAAAAATGCTACTAATGGCAGTACAAAAATTGCCCAGAAAATGAGAGATGGAATGTTCATAAGCCCCTAACCCCTAAAGGGGATAATTATTTTTCACAAAAATATTAAATTAATCGGGATGCAGATACGTTTTGTTCCCCCTTCAGGGGGTCAGAGGGCCTCACATCGGCATCCTTGCCAGCGGGGCGATATCCTGACCCACAAATTCGCCTTTTAAATATTTGTAATAGCCGGCAATGGCGATCATGGCGGCGTTGTCGGTGCAGTATTCAAATTTGGGGATAAAGGTGTTCCAGCCCATTTCTCCACCCAATTGGGTCAAGCCCTGCCTCAAGCCTGTATTGGCTGATACACCACCTGCAAGGGCAATATCTTTGATGCTATACATTTGGGCCGCCTTTTTCAGTTTGTTTAGCAAAATAGTGACTACCCGCTTTTCCACCGAGGCACAAATATCATTGATATTTTCCTGTACAAAATCGGGGTTCAACTTTACATTATCCCTGATAAAATACATGATGGAAGTTTTTAACCCGCTAAAGCTGAAATCCAACCCAGGTATTTGCGGCTCGGGGAATTTATAAGCATCTGGATTACCTAAACGGGCGTATTTATCGATCATGGGTCCGCCGGGATAAGGCAGGCCGAGCACTTTACTGGTTTTATCCAAGGCTTCACCGGCTGCGTCATCGGTGGTTTGGCCGATCACTTCCATATCAAAGTAGCCTTTCACCAACACGATTTGGGTGTGGCCACCTGAAACGGTGAGACACAAGAAAGGAAAAGCGGGTTTAGGCTCATCAATAAAGTGGGCCAAAACATGCGCCTGCATGTGGTTGATCTCTATCAACGGGAGGTTTTTGGCTAACGCGAAGGCCTTCGCAAAAGATACGCCAACCAACAATGAACCCAAAAGGCCCGGGCCACGGGTAAATGCTACCGCGCTTATATCATTCTTGTCAACTTTGGCGTTAAATAATGCTTGCTGTACCGCGGGAACGATATTTTGCTGGTGGACACGCGAGGCCAGTTCGGGCACAACGCCTCCATAAGCCTCGTGTATGGTTTGGTTGGCAATTACATTGCTGAGTATAACGCCATCGGCACAAACCGAGGCAGATGTTTCGTCACAGGAAGATTCGATTCCGAGTATTACAGGCACTTTTTTGATTCAAAAGTCGCAAGCCAAAAGTTAAAACCGAGGCTTACCAACTTGTATTAATGATTAAAAAATAAACGTTAATATGTTTAAAAACTAAAACAGTTTATCCGTTTTTGAATTTATATTTTTGCGCGTCCATTAAAAATACAAAGTTATTAAAAAACTACTCAAAATAGTCTTAGGAATTGTGCTGGTGATTTTACTGATGCTGAGCATAATCCTGCTGCTGTTTCAATATAAACCCGTACAAACCTGGGCTGCAAAAAAGGCTACCGCTTATTTAACGGAAAAGCTGAAAACGAAGGTCGATATCAAAAGCCTGTATATTAAACCGTTCACATCGGTGGTGCTGGAGGGCTTTTATGTGCTGGATAAGAAACAGGATACACTGCTCAGCACGCCAAAGCTGACGGTCAGCATCAATGGCTTTTCGATTTTAAGCAGTATCCCCAAACGCTCGCTCGACCTTAGCCTGGTACAACTTGATAACGGATCAGCCTATTTAAAAAAGCAGAAGGACGGCACCAGCAACCTTAAATTCCTGACTGATTTTTTCAGCTCGGCGGATACGATCAAAACCAAAGGCAAACCCTGGACGATCAAATTTGAAAAGATAGCGATCAATAATTTTCATTTCCGCTACACAAACCAAAAGGTTGATACAACGATGGCACGGGTGAACTTTAATGATATCGATGTAAAACATTTTAGCACGGTGGTGTATAATATTGACCTGGTGAACCACCTTTTTAAAGGCCGGGTGAGCAATCTTACGCTGCGCGAAAAAAGTGGATTTTATTTAAAAAACTTCAGCGGGAATGCCACGGTTGATACCAACCAGGTATTGGTTCAAAATATGTTCATACAAACCAATCACTCGAGCCTGAAAAACTATTTCAGAATGAAGTTTAAGTCGTTTGCAGACTTTGACGATATCGAGGACAAGGTTTATATGGACGGTGAGTTTAAAAACTCGCAGATATCGTCAAGTGATATCGCTTATTTTACCAGCGGGCTGGAAAAGGTAAGGTTTGATCTGGGAGTTGACGGCCGTATCAAGGGCTATGTAAACAATCTGAAAGCCAAAAATTTAATAGTTACCGGCGCGCAAGCTACCTATATTAAGGGCGACTTTAATTTAAAAGGATTACCCGATTGGGATAATACCTTTTTAGAGCTGAATTTTGAGCAGGTAGCCACCAACAAAAAGGATCTCGATTACCTGTTCAGCAATTTTACCGGGAAGCCAACCGCCAAAGTGCCGGATGTAATAGCCAAGTTTGGCGCCATCAATTTTACCGGCAGATTTACGGGTTTGCAAAATGATTTTGTAGCCTACGGAACGTTTAAGACCAAATTGGGGCGCTTTGACCCGGATATCAACCTAAAAATAAATAAGGCAGGGTTACCCAGTTATAGCGGTAAAATAGCCACCTATAATTTCGACCTGGGGACCTTAATTGACCAAAGCGATATTGGCCGTACTACCTTAACCGCCAATGTAACCGGAAGCGGCGATAAGGTAAAAAGCTTGTCGGAAAAATTAGATGCCAGCATTAATAACATCACCTTTAAGGGCTATACCTACAGCAATGTTAAACTGGACGGTACTTTTATAAAGCAAATGGCTAACGGGAAAATAAGCATTGATGATAAAAACATAAAGCTGGATGCAAGCGGAAGCATTGATCTGAACCCTAAACTGCCGGTATATAATTTTGAAGCGAACATTGCTGACGCCAACCTGCATACGCTTAATTTATTGAAGGATACCATTACCTTCAGCACCTATCTAACCACTAATTTTTCGGGGAATACGCTTAATAATACCGAAGGCAATATCTTATTTTCTTCCACAAGGATAGTTGATCCGAGACATAATTATGTGGTCGATTCCGTTTACCTGGCAGCCAACGGTGTTGGTGATGGAAGAGAGATCAGCCTGAAATCGGATATAGCAGACGGCAGTTTGAAAGGCAGCTACGATCTGAATACATTGCCATCCTACTTTAAAACCATTGTTAAAAAATACATTCCATCGCTTAGGCTTGATGTTGTTACTCCCAAGCCTCAAAATTTTTCATTCAATTTAAAGCTTAAAAACCTGGACCCCTTGCTGGCGATGTTTGTGCCAGACCTAAAAGTACCTGAGCAGGGAACATTTATGGGCCAGTTTAATTCGGCAGATAAGACGGCTACACTCACAGGGTCGATAAAAACCATCCAATACAAAAAGATAATATTCCATGATTTTATCCTGGATGAAAACACGACAGACCGAGACCTGATGTTGAATTTATCATTAAGCAAGATAAATTTTACCGATAGCTTGTTTATCAAAAACATCAACATTGCCAATTTTTTGAGAAAGGACAGCCTGAATTTCAACGTGAAGCTGGCTGATAAGGATGCAACAAACCAGCTGGACCTTTACGGACTGGTACAATTTGGGCGCGATACGACGGCACGGCTCCAATTACTACCATCAGATGTGATACTGGAGCACCAGTACTGGCGCCTGACGGATAATGTACATATCAGGCTGCTTGACGGCAAAACACAGGTGTCAGGTTTTGAGCTTTCAAACGGCACCCAGAAAGTACGGATAAACGGCTTTGTTTCTGCCGACCCGACCGACAAGCTTAAGGTTGAGTTTGATAAATTCAATATGGTAACGCTGGATCAGCTTACTAAATCGGTTGATATAAAAATGAAGGGTATGCTTAATGGCGATGTGTTATTAAGCGGCGTTACCAAAACGCCGGCGTTTGACGCCCATTTAGCGATCGATTCATTTACGATGAACAAAACATTGATCGGCAATGTAAAAATAACCTCATCGCTTGATAGCAACCGCAGCCAGGCGAATGCAAAGATGACCATTATGAACCGGGGGCTGGAGACCATGAATATTGCCGGGGCTTACCTTCTGGGAAAAGATATAGAGGAAAGACTAAACTTTGATATTAAGATGAACCAAACGGAGGCGATCATCTTCGCGCCTTTTGTAAAGGAACTGGTATCAAATCTGAAAGGACATATTTCTGCAGATCTGAAACTAACCGGTGCGTCATCAAATCCCCAGCTAAATGGCGACCTCTCCCTGATCAATACCGGGGTAACGGTTAATTATCTGAAAACAGCCTATACGGTTAACAATAAATTGAGTGTAAAAGGTAGCATAATAAATGTAGACAACCTGGTGCTGAAGGATATACATGGAGGTGAGGGAACGGTTACGGGTACCGTTGACCTGAACAAAATATCGAACCCGGATATTGAGGTAGTGCTTACTGCCAAAAACCTGATGGCGCTGAACACTACTTTCAGGGATAATCATATTTATTATGGTGTGGCATACGGAACCGGGCGTTTCAGTTTTAGCGGGCCCACTGATAATATGAAGATCGATATAAAGGCCCAAACAGAGGCCGGGACGATATTTAATATTCCACTCAATACTTCGTCAATAGCCGAGGACTATGATTTTATCAAGTTTGTAAGCCATAAGGACACCGCGAAAGCTGCAGCCAAAACAAAGGCTTTTAACGGGATATCCTTAAATTTTGATCTGACTGTTGACGAAAAAACAACTGTAAAGATCACTACCAACTATGGCAAGCTGGAAGGAAACGGAGTTGCCAAAAACTTAAACCTGAATATCAGCAGCCTGGGCGATTTTACCATGTTTGGTGATTTTTTGATCACGACCGGCAAGTTTGAATTTATTGCAAAGGATGTGATCAGCAAAAATTTCCAGGTTACGCAGGGCGGAACCATACGCTGGACAGGCAACCCCAATAATGCTGAAATTAACATGAAGGCCTTTTACGAGGTGCGTACCGATATTTCCAAATTATATACAGCAGCGGGCCTGACGTCCCCAAATGGACCGGCCCAGGTACTGGTACAGGCCAACTTGTTGCTAACCAAATCACTGTTGCAGCCAACTATTGATTTTGATTTTAATTTCCCAACCGACCCATCTATAAAAGATAACCTGGGAACTTATTTGAATGATTACAACAACCGGAGCCAGCAGGCGCTAAGCATTATTGTGAGGCGGCAATTTGCACCGGGTACCAGCGACCTGACACAACAGGCTTTGGGCACCGCCGGGGAGGCCGTAAGCGAATTCGCCTTCAATAAGTTAAACACGATTATATCGCAGTCGAACACGATCAAGAGCCTTGACCTGAATATACGGTCATTTAATGATGCCAGTGCATCGTTGAGGCTATTTAATGAACGCATTGTATTAAGCGGGAGTTTATACTCAAATTATGGTGCAGGAGATTTGTTTGCTGGTGGCGGCAACAACACGAGTTTATTTAACTCCAGTTTTAATAACCTTTCCAAAGATTTTAGCGCGCAATACCTGATCACGAAAAATGGCAATCTTACGGCTCGTTACTCCTACCGACTTTTAAACAATAACACCTTAACTACCCAAACTTCGCTTACATCTCAATATGTAAATGGACTTGGGCTAGTTTACCAGCGGGATTTTGATACGTTTGGTGAGTTTATCAGGAATATGTTTGGCAGGGGCAGGGGGAAAGGTAAAAAACAACCGGTGACTCCATTACCTCAACCAGCAACCACGCCGGGTTCGCCCCCGCCGAGCGGAGCAAGCAACAGTAATGAAAAAGCCGATGATGACGATCAGTGATCGCGCAATATAGCGTGATCCATTTTATCCCTTTTGGTTTTGAGATAAGCTTCGTTATGCGGATTAGGCGCAATCTCAATAGGCACATTATCCACCACTTCGAGGCCATAACCAACCAGGCCTGCTCTTTTTTTAGGATTATTGGTCATCAGCCGCATTTTTGAAATGCCGAGACTGCGTAATATTTGCGCACCTACGCCATAATCGCGCTGATCCATCTTAAAGCCGAGCTGAAGATTAGCTTCTACGGTATCATACCCGTTTTCCTGCAAGTGATAGGCTTTTAATTTATTGATCAGGCCAATGCCGCGCCCTTCCTGGTTCATATAAACCACCACACCCTTACCTTCACGGCTGATCATTTCCATAGCTTTGTGCAACTGCGGACCGCAATCGCAACGGCAGGAGCCAAAGATATCGCCCGTAACGCATGAGCTGTGCACCCGCACCAATACAGGTTCGTCAGGCTCCCAGCTTCCCTTTACCAGGGCAAGGTGGTGTTCGCCGGTATCCAGCTGGGTATAGGCGATCATATCAAAATCACCCCATTCGGTAGGCATTTTTACCGCTACCTCTTTATGGATCAGTGTTTCGGCTGTCAAACGGTATTCTATCAGATCTTTTATGGATATAATTTTCAAGTCGAACTCTTTAGCCATTTGCAGCAGATCGGGCAGGCGGGCCATTTCGCCATCTTCCTTCATGATCTCGCAAATTACCCCCGCAGGTTCAAAACCGGCTAAAACTGCCATATCGATCGCAGCTTCGGTATGCCCGGTGCGGCGTAATACACCCCCATCCTTGGCTATCAGCGGGAAAATATGGCCGGGCCGACCCAGGTCGGCAGGTAATGTAGATGGATTGATTAAGGCAAGCACCGTTTTTGACCGGTCGGATGCAGAAATGCCCGTGGTGCAGCCCTGCAACAGATCAACTGAAACCGTAAAATTTGTTTCGTGCGAAGTGGTATTATTGCTTACCATAAGTTCCAGTTCCAGTTCCTTAGCACGCTGACTGGTTATAGGGGCACAAACCAGGCCCCGCCCGTGGCGGATCATAAAATTGATAGTTTCGGGGGTTGCGTTGTGGGCGGCGGTTAAAAAATCACCTTCGTTTTCGCGGTCTTCATCATCAACAACGATAATAGTTTTTCCGGCTTTTATGGATTCAATTGCTTCCTGTATGGTATTCAGCATTTTAGTGTCAGTAGGTGGTTGTGGCTTAATTATCAATAGGCTAATAAAAGCCATTATGCGTGTGTATGTAATGCAAAGTTAACTGATAACATATCCATTACGGTCGGATATTTGTAAAAGTTGCTTTACCGATGTTGTAAGGTTGGAAAGTTGAAAGGTTGTAATGTTTGTTTATTTTTAACTTTTCAACATTACAACCTTTCAACTTTAAAACGCTCAAGCATCTTTCCGCCTCAATAACTTATTAAAAAACCGCTTGTAAGCTTCCATATCAAACAGAACCGAATCATTGGCGGCTTTGTATGACAGGAATATCCCGATAGGCGTTAACACCAGGATGGCTATCCACATACCAATTACCGGTGAGAGGTCGCCATCTTTGGCAGATTTTTCGCCGATGGTGGATATGATATAATATACCAGGAAGAATATGACAGATACTACCACCGGCATACCCAGGCCACCTTTGCGGATGATGGCCCCCAACGGCGCCCCGATCAAAAACAAGGCTATGCAGGCTGCTGAAAGGGTGAATTTCTTTTGATATTCGATAGCAAATTTACGTATGCTTTTGGACGCTTCCTTATGCTGGTCGGCGCGGTTTTTCACCAGGTCCTGTACAGACCGAACCTCATTTGAAGCATTGTTGAGGGCGATCAACTGCTGGCTTAAAGTTAAACCACCCAACGCGTTATCATTTTTGAAAGGTTTATAGCTGATGGCAGAAGCAGGTTTTTGGGGTACCGAAAAATATTTGATATAAGGGGTGAACAGCTTGTAATTAACCGTTAAGTCTTTGTCAGTTTGCCGTTGTGTGGAATCACCGAAATATTTCAACTGCTTCATATCCATCATTTGAACTGCTTTCGTGAATAAGTTTTCGTTAGTACGTGTCATTTTCATAAATCCGAGATCAAACTTCTGTTCGGTCTCTTTAAAGCGAAAGCGTGTAAAACGTTGTCGTGGCTCCACGTTCTTGTCGCCCATGGTTTCATCATATTTCACCCCGTCTTTAAGCCTCAGAACCAGGAAACGGTTATCAGGGGTTTTATACATCAGACCCTCTTTGGCGATCAGTACATTGGTATTGTTATCGGCAACATTTGAGGTATAGATCATCACATCGTGCAAAGTCTGTCCATCAGGATCTTTTTTATTTACACGAATAGAATAACCGGGAAAGCTGTTGCTAAAAACAGCCTCGGGCAATATATTGGCTGATTTTTGCTGCCTTACATCATACAGCAGGGAGTAATATTTTTTATTGGCAACGGGAAGCATATTATCCGAAAAGATAAAGGCGGCAACACTTAGTATAGCTACAACAACGATCATGGGATACATGGCGCGACGCAACGATATACCGGCTGCCTTTATGGCCACCAATTCATAGTTTTCGCCAAGGCTACCATAGGTCATGATGGAGGAAAGCAATACCGATAGCGGCAGGGCCATTTGCACATTGGTAGCCGAATTGTACATCATTAACTGCAGAATGGTGTACCACTCAAAACCCTTGCCTATCAGATCATCGATGTATTTAAATAAAAATAGCATCAACAAAACAAAATTCACGATGAAAAGGGTGACTAAGAATGGCCGTATAAAAGACCGGAGCAACAAAACATGAATCTTTTTCACGATACAAAAATAAGGAAAATTATTCCCTTAAGCTCCAAGTACACTTACTAAGTATTCCACCTGGTTGTCCCAGATCAGTTTACGTTCGCCTATAGTATCTTCGACGGCAAAATCAGTTATGCTTAATGCCACATCATTAGTGAGTTCGTCCTGAATGATCTCCATTTCAAAAAAACATTGCGGGTCATCATCAACCCATCTGAACCTGATCAGTTTATTTTCTTTAACGGCAATCAGCTTGGCTTTTTGCTGTTCGCCATCCCATGTAAAGGTGTAAAGCTGGTCCCTAACGCTGACATCATCGGCAAACCATTGTGTCAATCCGTTTGGTTCGCTCAAAAACCCATAAAGTATCCTGGGAGATGATTTTATTTCGTACTCAATATTAAATTTCTTCTTTTCAGACATAGGGGGTTTATATCAGCAGGCTTAATAACGCCGTAAATGTTAACATTTTTTCTAAAGAAAGCGAATTTCTGCTATATTTGCAAACTCTTTTTACGGGGCGATAGGTTTATTTGATGCCTATTTTTTTGCCCGGATAACATTATGATGTTTAGAGCTTAACAAGGCTATTTTTTTAATAACCTGTTGAACTAAAAGCAAATAAAAAAGAGAAAAATAATAAACGGCGGGGTAGCTCAGATGGTTAGAGCGCAGGATTCATATCCGCTGGTTAGCGGACGGCAGTTCGGAGATAATTGTTCTTAAAATAAAATATTAAACGGCGGGGTAGCTCAGATGGTTAGAGCGCAGGATTCATATCCGCTGGTTAGCGGACGGCAGTTCGGAGATAATTGTTCTTAAAATAAAATATTAAACGGCGGGGTAGCTCAGATGGTTAGAGCGCAGGATTCATATCCGCTGGTTAGCGGACGGCAGTTCGGAGATAATTGTTCTTAAAATAAAATATTAAACGGCGGGGTAGCTCAGATGGTTAGAGCGCAGGATTCATAACCCTGAGGTCGGCAGTTCGATCCTGCTCCCCGCTACTGGTAGAAAGCCACCCTATGGGTGGCTTTTCTTTTTTATATTTGGGTATGTTCACCGTTTACGTACTCTATTCTCATAAATATAATCAGATCTATATAGGCTTTACATCCGATTTAGCAAACCGCTTTCTTTCTCATAACGAGTTAGCTACCAAAGGGCATACCATTAAATTCCGTCCCTGGGTAATTGCTTATACTGAAAAATATAAAACAAGCCAGAAGCGATGAAAAGAGAGGCTCAGCTAAAAACAGCCAACGGCAGAGCATTTGCCTGGAATATTATCCGCCAAAAATTTGGCAGCATAGATGGGTAGGTTCTCTCCCGCTTGTTCAAGCGTGGGTGCGTGAACAAGCGGAGGAGTTCATTTATATTGACTGGGCCCTGGCTTTGTTAGATTGGGCCAGGAAATAGCCTGAACCTATTGCAAGAAGTGCGAATATGGCAACAGTGCTCCAGCCGTTGGAGTTTGCTTCGTTATTCAATTGTGCTTTCAGGGTTACAATCAGCTGTAAAATATCATAAATTAAACTGTACAATAACAACTTGGGCCACGATTTGGCTGATGGCGAGACACTGCTGTACGACCAGAATATCATGCCTATAAATAAATTGGAAACGCCAAAATATCGTGCCAGCCCAATTCCACTTGCGTCCAGGGTGATACCGTAAAAGGCCATTAACTTAACAGGAATAAATACAAATGCAAGGCCAAAGCCAAATGCTAAAATTGTAATGATAATTGCGAAGGTTGAAAGTTTCATATCTTTAGGTTTTTAATATAAATTTATTCATTTTCGCGACAAAAGCAACTAACTTTCAGCATTTTACAAAAAAAATAAACCACTGGTTAGAAGACAAATCCAACCGCACCTATCCCTTTGGGAGAGAATTTACATCGACCACCGGGTGAACCTGCTTCTCTCATTAAATTTGTCATCCTGAACGTAGTGAAGGATCTTCTCCACGGGACATAAAACGCATGACAAGTATGATGAAGACCTATCATCGAATAAGATTCTTCACTACGTTCAGAATGACAAATCGCTTTTTTCTTTCGAACACCCGTGCGTTAAACTCAAAGCACATAAGTACCTGCCGCGCCCGGGTTTAAAACAGAAGACACTTGCTTGCCATTATATTTAATGTTGAAAATTTGCGTAGAATCCGAATTATTAAGCACTACAAGCACTATTTTTCCGGAAGGTGTCAGATAAGCGACATTCGGCAATTCCTTTACATAATTGGACTCAATACGCTTTGAGCCTGGCCGCACAAATTTTGATGCCTGGGCAATAATATAATAGGCCGGGTTCCTGGTTACCTGGTCGCCGTTGATGGTGATCGCACCTAAACAACGGTCGCAACCGCCGGGCGTATGCGGGTCCTGGTTCTGATCTGCCGCCAGGTTCCATTCAATAACATTACGGCACCAGTTGCGGGGGGCGCCTATGATCAGTTCCCTTACATGAAATTTAAGGTCTCCTTTCAAGTTACCCGGCGCGCCTACCCATTGCTCGGTAAAGTACAAGCTTTTATCAGGATGCGCATTATGCACCTCTGATAAGGCCTCTATCTTGCCTCCGTATAAGTGAAAAGCTGAGCCATCCGCATATTTTTTTGCTGCAGGGTCATTGAGTATCGAGATAGGATAATCTGGCCTATCGGCATTATGGTCATACAAAATGATCTTTGTTTTAACTTTAGCCGCTTTAAATTCCGGCCCCAGGTTGTTTTTGATGAAGTTAGCCTGTTCAGGCGCCTCCATAACCATGCTGGGGTTATTCTTGGGATTCAGCGGTTCATTTTGCGTGGTAATGGCATCGATACGAATACCGTTGGCCGCCATTCCTTTGATATATTTGATCAGATACTGCGAATAGGCATGATAATATTCGGGTTTTAAATGCCCGCCACCAGTACTGTCATTTGTCTTCATCCAGGTTGGCGGGCTCCAGGGTGATCCTAATATCTTAATGGCGGGGTTGATGGCCAGTATCTTTTTCAATACCGGTATCAAGGCTTTTTTATCATTAGCGAGGCTGAATTTTTTTAGATCAGCATCTTTTTCACCGGCCGGCAGGTCGTCATACGAAAAAACATGATCGTCCAGATCAGATGCTCCTATGCTTATCCTTAAATAGCTCACGCCGATATTGTTTTTAGTTGTACCGAACAATTCCTTTAACAGTTCTGCCTGTTTATCAGCGCTCATTTTATTGATCAGCATGGCACTGCCGCCTGTTAAAGCGAAGCCAAAGCCATCCATTTGCTGATAAGCTTTTGACCTGTCTATCGTGATCGTAGGGATACTTTTGATGGTATATATCTGCTTAAAACTTTGATCCTGTAATTTAAACAGGACGCTGGCGCCAGGATCAGTGAGCCACAATTGAGGCTTGGTTTCTGAGGCCTTTTTTTGGCCATCGGCATTGATCGATATTAAACATATTACCATGAATAACCCGATAAACAAGTATTTACTGCAATGCATTTTTTTCATTTTAGCTATATAAAAATTGAGTGGATAAAGTCAATAGTGAGACAAGATATTAAAAAAGGCGCCCCAATTTACCGGTGCGCCTTTTTTAATAGATCAATAACCAGGGTTTTGAGTAAGGTTACCATCCAACTGTATCTCGTTAAAAGGCACAGGGAATAATAATTTGCTTTGTGTTATATTATAATTCAAAGCTTTGCCTGTAGGATCAACCTGGGCCTTCATCAGGGTGATGGTATACTGGCTGCCAAATCGCAGCAAGTCGTTCCATCGATTACCTTCAAAAGCCAGCTCCATTCTTCTTTCGTTTAGTATTGCTAAGGCAACATCATCCTTTGAGGTCGCGGTTATAGCGGGCAGGCCTACTCTTGTCCTGATCTGGTTTACCAAAGGAATAGCGGCGCCTGTTTGACCCAATTGGTTTGAGGCTTCAGCTTTTAATAAGATGATATCCGCTAAACGCAATAGGATGGTATTATCCGTACCACCGCCGAACTGCGATATATTGGTTTTCCACTTATACAGGAAGGGTACCGTAACCGAGGCCGTGGTATATGGAGCCGGGATAGGGTCGCCGGCAGCAAGGCCATCAGGGGTTACCGCAGCCTGGTAAATGGATGAGTTTAGGCGCACGTTATCGTTTTGTGCCTTATAAAGATTAACCAGGTCATTTGTTGGCAGGTTGAACTTTTTGAATGAGTAGGTACCAAACTGAGCCGGCAGGTATAACGATACATTATAGGTAGTAAAGCCACTGGCTTCGGAGTGCTGTATCTCGAATATGGATTCCGATGTATTTTTGGTCCCGTTAAACAACGTTACAAAATTTGGCACCAGCGTATATTGTCCGCTTGTGATCACCTTGTTGCAATAATCCAGGCATTGCTGATATTTACCTTCCTGCGCATATACCTTAGCCAGTAAAGCCTGCACGGCACCTTTAGTAGCATGGCCCACATTGGCAAATGAAACCGGCAACGCGGTTTCCCCATCAAGCAGGTCTTTTTCTATCTGGGCATATACATCAGCCGCCGGCGTCCTGGTTGGTTTGGATGGCGTATTGATAGTTGATAAAACTAAAGGCACATCACCATAAGTTGTCACTAACTGGAAATAAGATAACGCCCTGATGAATTTAACCTCGCCCAATATCTCCGCCTGCCTGTTACTGGCAAACTGTTCGGCGGGGATCTTTGGCACATAATCCAGAACAATATTTGCCGCATAGATATCCTGGTACAAGCCCTGCCAATCACGGGTGGCGTTTCCGTTAAGGGAAGTCGTTGTAAAATTATCTACAGCGAAATTATCCGGGTTATCGCCACCGGCAAAACAGTTGTCGGCCCTGGCATCGCCATTGGTTGTATAATCCCAAACCCAATACTGATCGGTTAAAAACGCCTGTTGATAAGCACCTACCAGGCCGCCTTCGGCATCCTTGGCTGTTTTGTAATAGTTACCCGCCGTACCCTGCGATATAGGCTGTTTGTTCAAAAAGTCCTTTTTACAGGATGATATGAAGACAATTGTGAAACACGTCGCAATTGTGAATATTTTATGATAGTTATTCATTTTCTTAAAATTTAGGATAGTTAAAATGTCACGTTCAAACCTGCAGTATAAGTTTTTGTCTGCGGATAGGTACCATAGTCGATACCAACGGCGGTTGAACTTGGCGCGCCAAGCGAACCCCCGCTTTGCGAACTTCCGCTAAACGTGTTTACTTCAGGATAGTATCCTTTGTATTTGGTTATGGTAAACAGGTTTTGTGCTGTCGCGAATACGCGGATCTTTATCCCTTGTTTATCGAGCAGGCTATTTTTGATCAGGTAGCTCAGTGATAACGATTTCAACCTTAAGAAAGCGCCGTTTTCGATAAAACGTGAGGACGGTAAAATGGTAGATGCACCCGCACCGTTTGTACCGCCATAATAGGCAGCCGGAACATTGGTTATATCACCGGGTTTTCTCCAGCGGTCAAGCACCGCGGTGCTGGCGTTACCGGATATGTACATACCTTCGGTTTCAACTCTTGTGGCATCAAAAACCTTGTTGCCGGTTACGGCGTCAAACAAAAAGTCCAAGCTTAAATTTTTGTAAGTAACGGTGTTGGCAAACCCGTAAACTGCTTTTGGCAAGCCGCTGCCCAGGTAGGTCTGATCCTTCGATTCTGGGGTTGCAGTAGTTGTACCGGCTGCGGTTCTGTACAACGCATTACCATTAGCAGGATCAACACCGGCATACTGATAACCATAAAACGCGCCCAAAGGCAGGCCATTTTTAACTAGCGACAGGTTGGTTGCATTGCCGCTGCCACCAAATGCTATGCCGCCGAAAGGAAAGGTTTGATCAACACTGTTTCCGTTGGCATCTGTTATCTGCGGCATGCCGCTTACCTTGTTGCTATTGAATGAGGCATTCAGGGTAGCTGTCCACGAGAGGTCGGACCCGGTGATGATCCTGCCGGTTATTGAAAATTCAATACCCTTATTGGATACGTTACCCGGCAAATTAGTATTCTTCAAATTCGCGCTGCCACCCTCGGCCGTTGAAATTACAACCGGGAAAATAAAATCGGTAGTTTTCTTGTCATAGTAATCAACGCTTAAGGATAGCCTATCGTGCAAAACAGAAAGATCAAAACCGATATTCGATGCCTTGGTACTTTCCCATTTCAGATCGGGATTGCCTGCCGGGTTAGCAGGATTGTAACCCGATGCGCTGCTGCCGCCAAACAAATAAGCGGCGGGATTTAAACTGCTGTAGCTATTGTACAATGTTTGCGGCAGGTTACCCACCTCGCCCCAACCTACTCTTAATTTAAGGTCGCTGATGAAGTTGTTATCTTTCAAAAAATCCTCTCTTGAAATACGCCAGGCACCTGATACCGCCGGGAAGTAACCCCATTGATTGTTAATACCGGCTCTTGAGGAACCATCGGCCCTTATGGATGCGGTAAGCAAATATTTGTCAGCATAATTATAATTAACACGACCGAAGTAAGAGTTGGTTGTCCAATCGGTTTTATAGGTAGAAATTGATTTATTGGCGCTTGCAGCGTTCAGGGTAGTAACCCCGGCCGGGAAACCTGTGCCATATAAATAGCTGTCGGTGTATTTTTCTTCAATGGCCGATGTTCCTATTACCGCCGTGATGCTATGCTTTTGCGCGATGGTAGTGGTATAGGTTAAGGTATTATCCCAGCTATAGCGGAAGGTCTCGTTATTCTCGCTGCTTCCTATACCGTTAACCTGGCTGGCTCCCTGGTCAAGCAGCGGATCGGTGAAAGCATCATTGTTATAGTTGTTTAACGAGATACCAAATTGCGAACGGTATTTGATATTGAAGGGTAAGGTAATTTCAGCATGTATATTACCTAATAGATTGTTTTTTATGTAATGATTTTCATTAGCATAAATATCATCCAAAGGATTTGATGAATTATCAATGTTGTTTTGATACAAACCACTTGCAGCAAATATTGGCACTATCGGAGGGGTGTATAATGCAGCCAGTACGGCGCCTCCATGATTGGCGGAGTTGTTGTCATTTACTGTGCGCCCATCCTGCCTGTTATAAGCAATGTCGGTCCCTACAGTCAGCCAGCTTTTCATCTTTTGCTCCAGGCTTAAGTTTAGGGAGTAACGTTTAAAATTTGTTCCGTTAATGATCCCATCCTGGGTCAAATCGCCCAAACCGAAATAAAAAGTACCCTTATCGGTACCGCCAGACAGGCCCACGTTTATCCCGCTTTGGTTGGCGGTGCGGTAAGTCAGGTCCTGCCAGTTATTATTGGCCGTAAAGTTGGCCGGATAGGCCGGTACTGATTGCCCCGCGTTGGTATACTCGTCAGTCAGCAAGTCTTTGTACTGCTGGGAATTCAGCATATCCAATTTTTTGATGATCTGCTGTTTGCCGGTGTACATATTCACTTCAACCTTGGTTTGCCCTTTGACGCCTTTTTTGGTGGTGATCAATACCACACCATTTGTAGCGCCCAATGAACCGTAAATTCCGGCGGCTGATGCGTCTTTCAAAACACTTATCGATTCAATGTTATTCGGGTCGATGCTTTGGGTATTGTTCACCACCACACCATCAACCACATAAAGCGGTTCGGAGCCGTTTGGTGACGATGCACCGCGTATCCTTACACTAAAATTCCCGCCACCCGGCGCACCGGACGCGTTAAACACCTGCACACCCGCGGCCTTGCCGTCAAGCACTTCAGAAGTGTTAACAATAGGCCTTGCGCTTACATCCTTCGTGCTTACTGTGGCTATAGCAGATGTAATATCCTTTTTCCGTTGGGAACCATAACCTACTACTACCACTTCATTCAGTTGCTTATTGGATGCAACCAATGATACATTGATCTCCGTTTGGTTATTAACGGCCTGCTCCTGGCTGGTGAAACCAATAAATGAGAAAACCAATGTTCCGGTACCGGGGACACTGATCGAATATTTTCCATTTACATCTGTTACAACAGCGTTACTGGTGCCTTTCACCGTAACGGTCACTCCGGGCAAAGTTAACCCCTGGTCATCTTTTACAATTCCGTTAACCGTGCTTGTTTGTGCATAGGCAAAAGCACAACAGGTTAACAAGATGACTACAAATAAAGTCAGTTTTTTTTTCATACGTTTTTCTTATAGGTTATAAAATCGGTTTCATGCTCAGTGCATGTTCATTGATGAGGTAAAGTTAGGTGCATTACCAAACAAAACGAAGAAAAATATTGTCATTTTTTTGTCTAAATAACTGATATATAGTTACTTACAAACAAACTGATACGGTTTGATACCGTAATAGCAGGAGCGTATAATCACTTGATTATTAATAGGAAAGAATCAAAAAAGCCAAAAAAACAAGTGGATGCTGATACGGATAAATACCTTTTAATTAAAATTGATACTCAGCATGTTATAATTTTGTTAATTCAAAATTAAACGGTTATTCGGCATGATTATCCAGCACTAATTTACTCCAGCCATCATGGTTGCCGTTTTTGAGCCCATTTTTACGATCGGATAAGAGCCTTTTAATGCGGTTGCTGTAGGCCCAGCAAGTGCCCTGACGTATGGTTAATATCCCGGATAATTTGTGCGATGATATTTTTCCGTTGGTTGAATAAACCAGGAATATCATATAAAAAGCCTTGGTGATAGGGATACGCGTATTCTGAAATATAGTATAGGCGGTAACCGACTCCTCATAGCTGCATCTGCCGCAACGCCTGCTGTAATGCAGGTGCCCGTGGAAGAAATGACCGTGACCGCATTTTTGGCATTTATACCCATTTGCCCATTTAAGTTGAGCTAAAAACTGATAACAGCTATCGGGGTCAGGGTATATCCTGCTAAATTCCTCAAAATCAACCCCTGCCGACATGATCCGGTCGCGGGAAACCTTTTCAAAACTGGTTTGCAGCTCCTGGTTATCTTTTTCAAGCAACAGGTTCATCCGCAATATATCGGCCGCCTGCTCCTGCAACAGCTCGTTAACCCGGTTCAAATCCTCATTTTGCTTCTCGATGATATGGGCCTTCTCAATCACCTCGTGGGTACGCTCCTGCACCTGTTCTTCCAACCGGGCATTGATAGATTCCTTAAGCTTTTGGGTATCTCTTAACTGCCTGATGATCTCGCGCTGAGCCTTGTCTTTTTGTCTTTTTAAAACCCGCACTTTATCACCTAAAGCAAGAGCCAGGAATATCATTTCAAAAATAAAACAGATACTAAGGCTATAATAACTCGCGGCGCCCAGGTTGATCTGCCCTATAGTGATCAGCAGCTTCATAATAAAGCCCGAAAACAGGAAACTATAGCCCAATACGAAGAACCGGGCAGGCCGGTATCCCTTCCAGAAAATATAGAGGCCGGTGTAAAAGGCAATGCATAAGGGGATGAATTCCAAAAATTTATAATTGAACCCATGCCTGTAAAAAAAGAAACAGGCAAAGAAAAAAGCGATCCGGGCGCCTATAGTAATATGGATCAGCTTATGCAGCACAGGTGCTTTTGCCTTTACAAATAACAGCTTATCGGTAAACATTAAGGCAAACACGCTTACACAGCAGAGCGCTACGCCATAAGCATACTCATTCCAGCCGGGCGAATTTGGCCAGAGATACTGGTAGCCTATGCCATCGTTACAAAGCTCATAAAAGCCTACGCTGAGGTTATATAAAATATAATACAGGTATTGCCTTTGCCTGACGGCGACAAACATCAGGAGATTATAAAAGGCAAAAACCAGTATCATCCCATAAAACACACCGAAAAGCAGGTACTCGTTCAGGGCGTATTGAATGAACCATTTTACCGAGCGCAGTACAATAATGACATCTGCTGTTTGGTGGGATTTTACCCGGAAATAATAGGTATACTCTTTGCCGGGATAAATGTCCAGGTCGATACCAAAGTTTTTATGGTGAAACTGCCGGTCTGTGAACTTATGCAGGGCGCCATATTTTTCAACTTTATATTGAGCGTTCTCTGTAGGCAAATAAGCCGTTATATCATCGATGGTTTGGTCGAAAAATTCGAGCATCCATCTTTTTTTTGTGCCGGTGGGGTGTTTGATGGTGATCCTATACCAGTATACCGATGCCTGGTTATAATTTTGCGGGGTGCTCGACCAGCTCTCTTTAAACTGAGCAGCTACAGTGGGCAATAGTACCTGGTCGAATTTAAGCAGGCCTTTAGGGTCCTCCAGGCAATCAATTTCTCCGTAGGTAAAAATATGCTGGTTTACCTGGTCATTTATTTCAAATTTTTGCTGTCCTTGTACATGGATTGCCGATAAGCTGCAGATCAACAAGGCGAGGATCACAAAGGGTAGTTTTGTAACCATATTAGTTATTTTTCATATTTAAAACGCAACAACCGGTTTATCATTATGATAAATCAATTGTTTTAAAAAAGGTTTTAAATAGTAGCTATAATAATACAACCCCGGGGGTAAATTTTTTAATACATTGGGTTGATGTAAGCCGGGCTACTGGGAATGATGTGAGAGAAATGCTTACCGGAGGGATACATGTGGTGCGCCAGCTTTGGGGGCTTGTAATGATATAGCTGAATGATTAAATAAAAATCCCAATAAATTAGATTTAACAATAACTGCATTTTTGTAAAAAGTCTTAACTTCAATGAAATCAAATAAGTTCCTATGACTTTAAAAAAAAGTGCAGACTATAACCCTAGATGTACATGGTGTAACAAGGAATATAAAAAATCAAATGCAGTTTATCCAAAAGGTCTTTTCAATTTCGTAGGAGGGGAAATGGGAATTAGTAAAGGTTTTTGTTCAAGCAAATGCCTCTCACAATATAACAAGTCAAAGTAGCAATGAGCTTTGAATTTTCGCAAGCCGTAACGGAAAGGTTAGGTTACTATGTTTATATCCTAAAAGATCCTAGGGACAACAGCATTTTTTACGTGGGTAAGGGTACTGGGAATCGTATATTTAATCACATAAATCGGGGTCTGGAAAATGTCACTTCAAATGACAAACTTGATTTGATTAATTCTATTTTAAATAGTGGGTTCCAAGTTGATCATTATATCCTGCGTCACAATCTCACCGAGGATTTAGCGTTTGAAATTGAATCTACCTGCATTGATTTATTGGGACTTGAAAACTTAACCAATGAAGTTTTAGGACATAATACATGGGACAAGGGCATCAAGACGACAGACGAAATAATACAATATTATGATGCTAAACCTGCAACAATTCGAGAGCCCGCGATTATAATAAATATCAATAAGCAATATCGACGCTTTATGAGCGAATTGGATCTCTACAACGCTACCAGGCATCGATGGAAATTAGGTAATAGACATATTCAAGCAGTTTACGCTTTCGCTTCCTACAGAGGTTTAGTGCGAGAGGTTTATGCAATTCAGCGTTGGAATAAATGTCCGGATGGCCGTTACGAATTTGAAGGTCAAATTGCCATGCCAGAAATTAGGGATAAATACATAAATCAATCCTTAGAAAATTATATAAAGAAAGGTAGTAGGAACCCCATTAGATACACGATGCATTAATTAAGTGAAAGTCGCTGTAAAGTTCAAATGATTTATTTATTTCACAACAGGCTTAAATTTTCACTCTGATCTTAAAGCAACTTATTTTTCATGTGTTTTCGTGTTTGGTTGCTATGTGATACCCCAAACATGTTAACTCGCTGATAAAGTGTCTGAGTTCACTTTCTGCATCGGCAAGTAATATCATTTCCATCCCCCGCCCAAAGCCCGGTAAAGATTCACAATAGCCTGCAATTGCTGCAACCTGTCGTTAACCCCGTTTAGCTGTGCGGCTAATAAGCTTTGCTCGGATGTTAGCACATCGGTATAGTTGGTTGCCGAACTGTAGCGCAATAGTTCCTGTGTGTAATCAACTGCTTTCTGTAAGGCTATAATCTGTTTACTCCTTGCGCCATCCTTTTCCAGCGCCGACTGGTACGAATACAAAGCATTGGAAACCTCGGCACCTGCCGTTAATAAAGTTTGCTGGTAATTGTAGAGTGCTTCTTTTTGCTGGGCCTGCGCCGTTTTTAGCCGTGACTTATTAATATCCTGGTTAAAGATGGGCTGTGTTAGCCCGGCGGCAATATTGTAAAATATAGAGTTGACAAAAAAATCTTTCAATTGCAGATTTGAATACCCGCCCGCGGCAGTGATGGTAAATGAAGGATAAAAATAGGCATGGGCCACATTGGTGTTTTCAAAAGCGCTCCTGAATGAATATTCAGCCTGCTGTATATCCGGGCGGTTTTTTAATAATTGCGAAGGCAAGCCGGTTTGGAGCTCGGTTATCGGCCTTTGTTCATCAAGCTTACCCCTGTTCAAGGGGCCAGGCTGCCGTGCCAATAAAATATCCAGCGCATTCTCTGTTTCGCGTATACTCCTTTTGATATCGGGGATAGCAACCTCGGCGGCATAGCGGTTAGCTTCGCTTTGTACTACAGCCGCACCATTTACTATCGCCGCTTCCTTCAACGTTTTCATGGTTTCCACGTCCTTTATGCGATTTTGCAGCGTTTGGGTGGTGATGGCTAACTCTTTATCCAGGGCAAGTAAATTATAATAATTATTGGCGATATCGGCGATCAGCCGGGTTTGTATCGCCCTTTTAGCTGCATCCGTTTGCAATAAATTGGCATAGGCCGCCCTTTTTGAACTACTCAGCTTTCCCCAAATATCGGCCTCCCAACTGGCGCTTAACCCTAATTGGTAGGTAGTAGTTAACGTACTGATCTCGGTACCTGGTGCCAAATTCAAAGCAGCCGCTGATTGTTTTGACCTTGCAGCTCCGGCATTTGCACTCAGGTTTGGCAGTAGTGCGCCTTTGGCCTGCCCGAGCGCGGCCTGTGCTTCTTCAATCTTTTGAACCGCCGTTTTCAGGTCCAGGTTTTGATAAAGCCCCTCCAGTATCAGGGCTTTTAATACGGTATCCGTAAACAGGTTTTGCCAGGGCATATTGGCAATTGTTGTGGTATCCGATGTAGTTTGACCGCGATAAAGATCATTCAGATTCAAATCAGGTTGCTGATAAGGCTTCGCTACCTTGCAGGATTGTATTAACCCGGCCAGCAAAAGCGATAACAAAATATATTTAAAACAGGCTTTATTCATCATGGATATCAGGTTATTTTGCCGGCACCGCTTCATCATCGTCATCATCATAATTTTTTAAATGAGCAGGGCCGCTGATCTTTTCCTGCAATTGCTGGAACATGATAAAAAGTACCGGTATGGCAAATACGCCAAGCACAGTACCGATAAACATACCGCCAACCGCACCAGTACCAATTGATTTGTTGCCGATAGCGCCGGCGCCTGTAGAAAACATTAACGGCATAATGCCAAAAATAAAGGCAAAGGAGGTCATTAATATCGGCCTGAGGCGGGCAACAGACCCTTCAATAGCAGCTTGTATAATGGCCATACCTCCGCGCCGCCGTTCAAGGGCAAACTCAACGATCAGGATGGCATTTTTGGCTAACAGGCCGATGAGCATAACCAATGATATCTGTAAATAAATATTACTGTCGATGCCTGCCACCTTTGCAAATATGTAGGTCCCTGATAAGCCGATGGGCAATGATAATATTACTGCCAATGGTAAAATGTAGCTTTCATATTGCGCGCTCAATAAAAAGTAAACAAACACAAGGCAAAGTATAAATATGTAGGCTGATTGCGTCCCGGATGAAAGTTCCTCGCGCGTTAAGCCAGAAAACTCGTAGCCATAACCGGCAGGTAACTTTTCTGCCGCTACAGCTTTTATCGCGTTGATAGCATCACCTGAACTAAAACCATTTCCCGGCGAACCCTGTACGGAAATCGCTGTAAACAGGTTAAACCTCGAAATAGATTCTGGGCCGAACACCTGGGTTAAGGTAAGAAACTCCGTGATCGGCGCCATAGCACCTGTGCCGCTTCTGACAAAAATTTTATCAAGTCCAGTAGCGTTTGACCGATATCCATAATCGGCCTGCACCATTACCCGGTATTGCTTTCCGAACTGGTTGAAATTTGACGCGTATATACCGCCGTAATATCCCTGCAACGTGCTGATGACAGAGCTCACCAAAATACCAGCTTCTTTACATTTAGGTACATTGATATCGATCTGGTATTGCGGGAAATTAGGATTAAAGGAAGTATTTGCACTTTGGATCTCGGGGCGCTTTTTCAGCTCCGCTAAAAAATTATTACTTACTTTATAAAACTCGTCAATGCTGTGGCCGCCTTTATCCTGCAGCTGAAACTCATAACCTCCGCTGGTACCAAATCCCTGGATGGTAGGCGGCGAAAAGTAAAATATAGTGGCCCCGTGGAGGTTGGCAGTCTTTTTAGAAAGCTGGTCTATTACATCCTGCAGACCAACACCCGGCCGCTCGTCCCATACTTTTAATTTCATGATCACCATGGCATAAGCGCTTCCCGAACCTGCAATAAAGTTAAAGCCTACCAGTTTTAAGGTATTGACTACCACCGGTATCGTGTGGCTTATACTGTCAATCTTGGATGCGATGGCATTTGTCCGTTCCATGGAGGAGGCCGGGGGCAGGCTTATGGCAGCAAATACGGTTCCCTGGTCCTCATTAGGAACAAAGCTGGATGGCGTAGTTTTTATCAGCATGAATAATCCCGCTGCAAATAATAAAATGGCTACAACCACGATCCATTTTTTATGTGCCAAAAAATGAACTGAGTTTTTGTATTTGTTAGTAGTGGCTTCGAAAGCGATATTAAAAATACCAAAAAGTCGCCCTACAAAATTTTTCTTCTTGTGCTCCTCATCATGGGGTTTCAAAAATATGGCACATAATGCCGGGCTTAAGGTAAGCGCGTTTACTGCCGATAAAAGAATCGCGACAGCAAGCGTAATACCAAATTGCTTATAAAAGACGCCGGTAGAACCTGTTATAAACGTAACAGGCAAAAACACGGCCGACATCACCAGCGTAATAGAAACGATGGCGCCTGATATCTCGCTCATAGCATGGATAGTGGCTTTCCGGGCTGATTTATAGCCATGGTCGAGTTTGGCGTGTACCGCTTCTACCACCACAATAGCATCATCCACCACAATACCTATAGCCAAAACGAGGGCGAACAGGGTTAACAGGTTGATGGTAAATCCAAAAAGATCCAGGAAAAAGAAGGTACCCAGTATGGCTACAGGAACAGAAATTGCCGGTATCAGGGTGGAGCGAAAATCCTGCAGAAAAATAAATACCACAATAAACACCAGTATAAAAGCTTCTATAAGCGTGCGTATCACTTTTTCAATAGACGCATTTAAATATTGATTGGCATCCACCAGGTAAGTCATTTTTATACCTTTCGGGAACGACAGGGCGGCTGTTTCTAATATTTTCTTTGATTCGTTGATCACATCCCTGGCATTGGAACCGGCTGTTTGACTGATGGCGCAGCCTACAGAAGGCAAGCCGTTGGTTTGGATATCAAAGGTATAATCCAGCGAGCCTAACTCCACGCGCGCTATATCCCTCATGCGTAAAAACTGGCCATTTCCCACCGATTTGATCACGATGTCGCCAAATTCGGCGGCGCTTTTAAGGCGGCCCTTGTACCTGATAATATACTCGAACGACTGGTCGCTGTTTTCGCCAAATTTGCCGGGGGCTGCCTCAATGTTCTGATCATTTATTGCATTGGTAATATCATCAGGGATAAGCTTATATTGGGCCATCGCATCAGGCTTAAGCCATATCCGCATGGAATAATCCCGCGAACCAAAAACATTCGCGTTACCTACGCCTGTAACCCGCTGTATTTGCGGGATCAGGTTGATCTTGGCGTAATTTTGCAAAAATGTCTCATCATAGGCTTTATTATCGCTGTATAATGAAAAGATAAGGAGCCTGCTGCTTTGGCTCTTGGTTACCGTAACCCCGGCTTCGGTTACTACCTGCGGTAACAGACTTGTCGCCCTTGATACCCGGTTTTGAACATTTACCGCAGCCAGATCGGGATTGGTGCCTACCTTAAAATTGACGGTAATAGACGCCGACCCATCGTTGCTTGCAGATGAGGTCATGTAGGTCATGTTCTCCACGCCGTTTATCTGCTCTTCAAGCGGGATGATCACGCTTTTAAGCACCACATCGGCATTGGCGCCACTGTAGCCTGCAGATACCTGTACGGTAGGGGGCGCGATATCCGGGTATTGCGAAACAGGAAGGTTGAACAACCCCAGCATACCCAATATAACCAGCAATACCGAAATAACAGTAGAAAGTACGGGCCGCTCTATAAATTTTTTAAGCATATTCTATTTTGTAACGGGGTACTATTTCAGGTCTTTATAAACAGCGGCATCGCTGGCATCAACCGGCTTAATTTCGGTGCCGTCTTTTATATTGCTTACACTTTCAATAATAACCCTGTCATTGGTATTAAGTCCGCTGGTAACCACAAAAAACTGACCTGGGGTATTGTCCATTACATCGATAACCACGTTTTTAATTTTATTCTGATTATCCACAACATAAGCAAAGCGCTTATCCTGCAATTGATAAGTAACATTTTGCGGGATGATAATGGCAGACTTCACTACTGCCGGGATGCGTACGGTGGCACTGCTGCCGCTGTGGAGCAGTCCCTGCGGATTGACAAACGCGGCCCTGAAATTTGCCGAGCCCGTGGCCGTATTGATCTGCCCGTTCACTGTTTCAACTTTTCCCAAATGCGGGTAAGCTACACCGTTTGATAAGATCAATGAGACTTTGGGTATATGGTTTAATTTAAACTGCAGCGACGTATTGGAGCTATCGGTACTAAAATCGAGCAATTGCTTCTCGTTCATGGCAAAATAAGCATATACCGTGGCAGTATTGTAAACGGTAGTTAGTGGCTCCGTAGTGCTGCTGGTTACCAGGCTACCCAGCTTATAAGGAAGCGAACCGATAACCCCGTTAACAGGGCTGGTAATAGTAGTATAGCCCAGGTTAACGCGCGCGTTTTCCAGGGCGGCCTTGGCCTGTGCCAGCGCGGCTTGCTTTGATTGTAAGGTGAGCTGAGCCGATTCTAATTCGTAATGGCTGATAATATCTTTCTCAACCAATGGCTTCACTTTATTAACCTGTAAATTTGCAGAGCTCACATCGGCCTCTGCCGTTTTGATACCGGCTTCGGCAGTGCGTACCTCCTGTTGATATTGAGGAGCGTTTATTTTAAAAAGCAGCTGACCTTTTTTTACGATCGACCCTTCATCAACATAAATTTTTTCAACAAAGCCATCTACCTTGGTGCGGATCTCGATATTCTGAAGCCCCTGTATGCTGGCCGGGTAATCTGTATTTAAGGTGGCCGACCTGGGCTTTAAGGCGAGTACCTTGTATGACGATATTCCTCCGGGTGCACCGGCCTGATCTTTTTTCTTAGCCTGGTTGCAGGAAAACAGGGTTAATAAAACAGGGATGACCGTCCATAAAGCATTACGCCCCTTGCCTAAGGATGAAAGCTTATGGCAGGTATGGTATAAGTTGGCAATGATTTTCATTAATCGTGTCAGGTTTGTATAATATTGATACTACAGAGATAGTATGGGTGCAAGATACGACCATTATTAATAAGGAAGTAAAAAAACTGCCGGGAGCTTAATTTTACCGATGAAAGGTTTGTAATGATCTTTTGGTTATGTTGATAATTTGCGGATTTGATGTGTGAGATAGTTCTGACCACACGCTAAATATGTATTAAGGTATCTAATCTTATGATACTACCTGCATTTTTGTGTATCATTGTTCTATCCGGTTTTTTTTAGTTAGCAACTCAAAATTATCCTGCCTGCTATTATATCAACCTGTCCGGACGGTTACGATATCCTCATCTAATTGATATTTATCTTCCGCCATCTATGGATATAAAGGATCTATCGGATCAATTAAACATTGCCAACCAAAAACTGGGTCTCCAACACCTGGAGAAAGAAAAGCTTGCGGCCGAATTAAGCCTCGCTAATATTGAACTCGACTTTCAAAATAAAGAAAAGGGAAAACGCGCCGCGGAGTTAATTATAGCCAACATCGAGCTTGATTTTCAAAATGAGGAAAAGCTAAAGCGTGCCAGGGAGTTAATTATAGCCAATAAGGAACTGGATTTTCAAAACGAAGAAAAGGGAAAACGCGCAGAGGAACTTATCTTAGCCAACATTGAGCTTGCTTTTCAAAACGAAGAGAAAGAAAAGCGTGCCGCCGAGCTGGTCATCGCTTATGCAAAGCTGAATTTACAAAACCGGGAGAAAGAAAAACGTGCCGCCGAGCTGATCCTGGCCAACGAGGAACTGATCTATCAAAACCTGGAAAAGGAAAAACGCGCTGCTGAATTGATCATTGCAAATAAAGAGCTGATCTTCCAGAACCTGGAGAAGGAAAAACGGGCCGCGGAGCTGATCATCGCAAATAAAGAGCTGCTGTTTCAAAACGATGAAAAAGAAAAACGGGCAACGGAACTGATCATCGCTAACAAAGAGCTGGTATTCCAGAACAAGGAAAAGGGAAAGCGCGCGGCAGAGTTGATCCTCGCTAATATCGAACTCGACTTCCAGGATGAAGAAAAGGGGAAACGCGCGGCTGAACTGATCATCGCGCTTAAAGAGCTTGGGTTCCAGGATGAGGAAAAGGGGAAACGCGCGGCCGAATTATTAATTGCTAACAGAGAGGTACTGGTTCAAAAGCAGGAAAAAGAAAGGCGGGCAGCAGCAGAAGCAAAGAAGGATGAGTTTTTTAATATGGTGAGCCACGAATTTAAGACACCGCTAACCAATATTAAGGCCATTAATCAGCTCCTGGAAAAAACGGCCGACAAAGACGATAAAAACTATCCTTTTATCGCAAATGCCGGCCTTAGCATCAAACGCCTGGAGAAATTAATCGAAAACCTGTTAGATGTTACCAGGATCAATTCAGGGCAAATAGACCTTAACATAGCGGCGTTCTACTTTTCAGATGCACTTACCAATAGTATTTCCAATGTTCAGCTTATCTCAGTCAAACATGAAATTTTGCTTGAAAGCTTAGTTAATACTCTTTATACAGGTGACCAGTTCAGGATAGAACAGGTGCTGATCAACCTGCTAAATAATGCCATTAAATACTCGCCGGATGCGGATAAGGTAATTGTGAAGGCAAAAATGGCAGCCGGCCAAATCTTAGTCCAGGTGCAGGATTTTGGAATAGGTATAGCAAAAGAGGATATTGACCAATTGTTTCAACGCTTTTACCGGGTGAGCAAAACCGCTATGCTTTTCCAGGGCGTTGGCCTGGGGCTATACATTGCATCCGAGATCATCAAAAAACATAACGGGACCTTTACCATAGAAAGTGAACCCGGAAAAGGCAGCACTTTTTGTTTTAGTTTACCTTTAAATCATCTGGCGATTAATAAATGATGGTTGGAGCGGTTGGGGCTTTGAGGGAGGCTCTGTGTTATATAAAACTGCAGGGGCCTCTGCGAACGACCCTGCAGGGACGGGAAAGTATCGTCATTTTACCTGTGCCTCGCACCAATCCAATATGGCTGGGTACAGATCAGCAACTTTTACCTGTTTATCCTTTTGGTGCAGGCCGATCAGCGCTTTATCAAATTCTTTGAACTTGTCGAAATGCCGCTTATCAACCATCAGGGTTTCGCGGGCGCTGATCACAAAATCGGCAGTTTGTTTATCGTAGGTATCAAGCACCCACAGGCAGAATACGGCATGCGTCATGTACTCATTAAATACGTTTGATGGTGAGTTGTAGCCGGTCACCTTATCGGCCCAGAAACTTCTTTTGGCGAAGATGGCATTCACCCTTTTTATATTCCGCCGGGTTACCGGGTTTACGTAATTGTGGTCGATCTCGGTAAACACCACGCCCGACATCAGCCCTTCTTTTTGCTTTTCAGCATACTCCGGCTTTTCGTAACGGTCGGTAGCGCAGATGAACATCACCACTTCGCTGAATAATTTGTTGTTGTCGTATCCGGTTGTAAAGTTTTGCGTGCTGTGCGAGCCGCCGATGAGCGGTGAAAACACCACTTTATAGGCTTGATACTTATTTGCCGGAAATTGGTTCTCCATCCAGTCCCACATGTTTCTTATGGGCAGCAGTTGCCGCTCCCTATCGATAGCTTTTTGATAAAAGGCCTGGTTGTTTTTATAAAACTGCCTGAACTTTGATTTACGGGCAAAATCCTCAACCAGGGGAAGCAGTTGTTTGAATAAGGTATTAAAATCATCGCCGAACACCAAATAGTAAGGCCCCTCATCTACGATCTTGTCGCCCTTGAAATTGAAAGCAAAACTGTTCTCGCGGAAACCGTAATACTTTTCGAAATAAACACTGTCCGGAAAATCGAGCTTTTTGAAGATGGGATGGTTTAAATAGGGCTTAAAGTAGGCCTCCACCCGCTTGTAATAGTCGCCGGTTTTATAAAGATCGGTGGCTTTTTGTCCGCCGGGCGAAAACGTCCAGATAATGTTGGCCAGCTCATATACTTCGGGGATCTCAACCTGCACTTTACCGCTGTTTTTTTCGATATACGAAACCGGGAACGAGTTGTCAACATCGCTGAAACGCAGCTTCAGCACGGCCTTGCCTGCCGGTGTTTGAATAGGAAAGTAAGTGACTTGCTTATATGGCAGCTTAGTATAATTGATCCTGATGGAATCCTTGCCGTAGTAAACAAAAGCATACAAGCCGATATTGCCATCGGTGCCTATATCTATGGTATCCCGGCCTTTCTGTTCAATAGGGTATTTATCCGGCGCGGTGGAAAACCGCACATAAACCGGGCCGGGTGAAACCAGGGTTTTGGGATATGATGTTTGGTAAACCTGGGCTATAGCTAAAGCCCATGTAGCGGAAAACAGGATAGTACAAAGCAAAAACTTTGCAGGCAGTGTAATTTTCATGGCAGGTGTATCAGATACTCTAAAATATCAATAAGAAGGCATTTTAGCAATGCATCATAAATATTTTACAAAGAGAGGCGATTAAAAACTGCAGGGTCCTCTGCGAGAGACCCTGCAGGGACGGAAATAAATCTATCTCAATAGCATTAAGCTTCTCTTAATTTAAGTAATATTGATAATAGCTAATCCTTCTTCCGATCCTTATTCCAACCGACCTTGATCTTCCCGGTGGAATCGGCTTTTGCCCGGATATGCAGTACAATGCCCTTGTACCTTTTCTTATTTAGTTTTTCCTGATCCTGGATGGTGGTATCGTTTTTGGGATTTCTCAGGGGGATATCGAGCGTTAAGTCGGTGCCCTTTTTTAATCCGTAAACACCGGCCACATCCATATTGAGTACGCTGGAGCTAAACTTAAGCGGATAAATGGTGATCAGGTCGCCATGTACATCAAAACGCGCGTTCAGTTCCCGCACGCGGATGTTTTTCAGGTTACGAAAAGGGAAGGCAAATTTACCTATGCTGCCTATGGGATTAAAATTGATGAGGGCGCCATTCTGCAGGTTGAGATCAAGCGTCCCGTTAACCGATCCCGGCAATATGGAAGCCTGGTCGGACATCTCCGCCGTGATCTGGGTTTTGGCAGATAGATAGCCCGTTAGGTTCTCCGATGTAAAATCTTTCAGCCCGAAATTATTAAAGGCATCAAAAAACTCATGCACATCCACATGGCTGATGACCGTTTTAAGAGCAAGGCGGTTGGTGGTCTCCCCTTTTTCGACGGAGCCGTTCATTTTCAAAAATCCCCCGGCGTGTTTCAACCCAACATTATGAATGACGATCCTGTCCTCCGACGTCAGCAGATCCGCGTGTACATCAGTCGCCAGGAACCTTAAATAGTGCACTTGCGCTACGTTCAGGTGCATTTCGGCCTGGCCTTTTTCCAATACGTTACTTAGCTGATCGATCACATTGCCGCTATTGCCTTTTGGGGTCGCGCCTTTCTTTTCTTTTTTCTCTGCACCACTTATAAACCCTAAAAACTCACCCAGGTATAGCTGCGGGCTATTGACCTGCCAGGTAAATAAGATCTTTTCGGGGGCGTTGTAATAAAAGTTGAGAAAGTTATTGATACGTCCCTCCATGTACACCACGCTGCGACCACTTTGCAGGCGGATGTTTTTGAGCAACAGATCGTTCCCTTTAAAATATAAAGCGATAGAGCCGTTTTGCAACTTAAGATTTTCGGGCACATAGGTGAAGTTTGCATTGCGTAAAATAATACTCCCCGCTATGGCCGGCTTATTCAAGCGGTAATTAACGATATCGCCCTTATATTGCAGGTTCATCCGGGCGGTGCCTTTGGTGAACCTGGCCACTTTGTTGCCCATGATCTCGTTGAAGTTGATCAGTGGAAAATCGGCCCGGAAATTACCGGTAGCGATAGGTTTATCCAGGTTGATGATACTACCCGTGTCTATAGCAAAAGGCATGTGGCGGTAGCTCCCTTTCATTCGCACCAGCCTGATCACCGAATTCTCATCACTATTTTTTTTGCCCTTTTGGTATTGGTTTGAAAATACGCCGTCAAAGCTGCAATCATCAATCGTTCCGCCGGGGGTTATTACGGTATTGTCCTTCACTACGGTCGTGATGTACAGGGAGGGCTCGCCACCGGCAAAGCTGCCGGAAATGATCCCCGTAACGGCAATGGGCCGGGTAATATTAAACTGATCCAGTTTTTCTTTAATGTTTGCCGCCAGTAAGGTTGACACACGCCTCCATAATATTTGCTTTGCAGCCAGATGAAATGTAAAGCTGGATGGCTTTTTAAGCGTTTCGAACACGGCATTGACCTCAAATGGGTCATCACCTATATCCAGCGATGCTGATTTTACCCACATCCTGCCGCTATCCTGGTTATAACCGGCGGTAAGATCCCCCTCGATCACTTTATCTTTGATGAAACTGCCTTTACGCGTGTTAAATGCCATGCTTTTGGCGGTTACATCCATGTGGAAAGCAGTGCTCCAGCCGGTATCGAGATTGGCCATTTTACCGTCGAGGTTATTGGCGATAAAATCGAATGTCTTTTTTGCCCTTTGATCTTCTACTTTGAAATTCACGTTGGATAACTTAAGCCTACCCAACTGTGAATCATAATTATTGGTTGAGCCGGCCTCCTTTGTTTTTTTAGGCCCTTTTTTGAATATGGATTGATTGCTGTAACCGGAACTATCGGTAAAAATCACTACCGCTGCATTACTGATATCAATATAGTTGATATTGATGCTGCCTTTTAGCAAAGCCCAGGCATTTACGGATATGGAAAGATCTTTAGCATCAAGCAAGGTACGGTGATGCTGGGTAAAGCGCTTATCGCGGACTAATACATTACTAAGGCCGAGGGAAATATCCGGGAGGCGCTTGAAGAAATTGGGCTTCATATCGCCGATGACAATGGTACCATCCAGCTTATTATTCAGCTCGGTGTTTACCATTTTCAGCACGCTCTCTTTATGAGAATTGACGTACCATAGTAAACCAAAAAAGACCAGGACCACTATGATAGCGATACCTGCAATCAGCTTAAGAATAATTTTTAAGGTCCGTGGCATAAAGATCTAATACAAAATGCGTTTTATCGGGATTTTGTTTGATGACGAACTAATTTGTGACAATCACAGTAGTTTTAATCGTTTATTTATCAAGCCCCTTATCAACCACAACCGCTTTCCCTATATTAATTTTCTTTACATAAAGCTCATCAACCATAATGATCAGTATCGCCAGCAGGGGCACTGCCAGGATAATACCCAGCGCGCCGGATACGGTGCCCATAATCAACTGGCTGATGAGTGTTAACGCAGGCGGCAGGTTGATCATTTTCTTTTGGATAAGCGGGGTAACAATATTGGCAACTATGGTTTGTGATACGATATAGATCAAGGCTACAACAATAGCGGTGTTGGTACTCACAGTGAGCGATAGCAGTACACCCGGTATCATGGCGATAAGCGAACCCAGGTTGGGAATGATCTCCAATATCCCCGTAATTAGGCCCAGTATCATGGCGGCCGGTAGGCCCACGATGGTAAGCCCAACGGTGATTAAGATTGTGACGAGCACCATAGACACCATCATGCCTTTGAGCGACAGACTTATGCGGTCGATGATGCATTTACCCAGCTCTTTCTTTTCTTCGGGTATCAGCATCAGGATACCATCTTTGTAGAGGGAAGGGTTCGCGGTAAAAAATATACCGAGGAATAAGATAATGTAAAGATCGCCCAGTACACCAAAACTGGTATTAAAGAAACTTGTAGCTGTATCCAATAGCTTTTTTGAATTATCACCCGAAGTGTATTCCAGTATCTTTTGCCCAATGGGGGTTTCGGTTAGCTTGGCTTTGGCCGTGCTGACTGTATGCGGAAGCGTATTGCTTAACTCAGCTACCTGGGCCTGTATTTTAGCTCCTATAAACCAAAATAACCCACCGATAATGATAAAAGAGCCTACTATGGACAGGATCATGGCCAGTTTTCTGCTCAGCCTGGTTTTGCGCTGTATCAGGTCGCCGAGGCCATGAAAATATACCGCGATGAGTGCCCCGGCCAATGCCATCAGCAATACATTAAAAGCCACCCTTACAATTAAAATAATCGCTACAAGCAGGGCTACTATAGCCACGGTTTGCCATACTCTGAGGGTATAGGTTATTTCTTTTTTCATGATGCCGACTGATAATAGTTTATGATGAATGTAAGCAATAAAAGCAAATTAATTGTTTGCTGATTTCAGATCTGCTTATATTAAATTGAACATAAACTAAGACATTTATTTCCTGCGTTTCATCCATTAAAGCCGCAGCTGCGCGGATATCTTGATCCCGAAATTTTTGGCGCTGCCATTGTCCGCATTGGTATTATCACGGTAGGTTAACCGGTGTATAAAGTCGACCCTTATAAATTTAAAGATATTCTCTACGCCGTAACCGGCTTCTATGTAGGGATCGTTATTTAAGCTTTGAAGATTGGTGGCATCCGAACTGGCAATTGCATTTTGATTATTCTGCGACAGGCTGCCATACAAGATATTGGCCGTGCCCACCAACCGCCATTTAAAGTTTTTTATTACGGGGATAGAATTGAGCAACAGCCCTTCGAAATGCTGGGTATAGTTGAGGCTTGCATATTTATCGCTGGCAAACTCAAAAAACTTCATCAGGTTAAATGAATTGGGATTGTAAAGCGGGGTTTCGTTGCCCAGGTGATTCTCTAACAAGGGATAAGGAACGTTTGACGGAATATATCCTACCGAAAATGAATATTTTCCACGACCAAAGCCCCCGGTTTTAAGCGTTTGTGTTAAGTTAAAGGTGAATTTCTGATAGGCCACATCCCCGCCTAAAACATTTTTGAGCCCGAGGGTATAACGGAAGGTAAGCACCGGCGCGGTTACATTAACTTTGAGGCTGACGGGCCGGTTAACGGTTTCGGATAGCAGGGGCTGCGCGCCCGGCGACCATTTTGATTCGAACTGTAATTCGGAAACCACCAATTGTGAAGTTAATCCTGGCCCGGAGATTTCACTAAGCCGCATTGGAAATAAAGGATCAAGCAGCCAGTTGGAATAACTTACTTTTTCGGTAAAGCCTTTGACCAGGTCACGCTGGATATAGGCGTAAAACATATCCTCGTTAAAAACTTTTCTCTTGCTGATCTTGCCAAAGCGGGTAAACGCGGCAAAAAGCGCGTTGCGCTGGTATAAATAATTATCGCTTAACAGGGCCACCTGGTTCAGATCGTGCGAGTAGCTTATGCCTGCCTCCGTCCAATGTTTCCGGGACAGGATATAGTCTACACTGGCGCCATATTTTACGGCCTGATCTTTTGTTCCGTAAGCGAGAAATCCACCCAGGATAATTTTCCTGTCAAAGCGTGAATTGGTTTTAAAGCCCAATCTAACCCGGTTTCCCTCCACATTATTGAAGCTGTACACGTTCAGTATGGGGCCCCAGCTCAGGTTGCCTGCCTTGTAATAACCATTGATCAGCAGATCGGCTATTACGAGGTAATTTTTTACCATCGGGATATTTCTTACCGTATCTATCAGGCTATAAACCGATCTTTCGGCAAGTGTTAATGAATCGGGCCGGTTGGTATCCCAAAAATGATCGTCCTTAACCTGCGCGTCTTCGGCGATGGAAATATTTTCCTTAAAAAAGTCTTTACCGTAAACCCGGTTTAAAACCACGTTTGTATTAACGGTATATATCTTAGCCAGCAAGCCGCTGCTATTTTTCGTCAGTTGATCTACCTCAACCAAAATCCTGGTCTTTTTTGGCAGCCAGGGCACGTTGGCGCTGTCGGCATTCATTTGCTGCTGCACCGCTATCTGGCGGATAAAATTGAGGTTGGCCGCGGGTTCCACAACGGCCCTTACCTGGAACAAGGCGTAATTAGCCTTAGCTATCCATATGGTGCCGGTAAATGCCAGGTCCTGCGGCCTTTTGGGTTTAAACGATACCTGGTAACACTCCATACCATCCACCATGGCATTGCGGTTTTCCAGCTCGTAATCGTACCAGCTTTTCCAGCTATCCGTTAGTGGCGACACAAAATCCTTGCCTGCCGCGCTTACAAAATTTTTATAGAAGTTGTATTGCTGAAAAGTGCTGCCTGTAAGTTGCGACAGCAGGGTGCCATCTTCAAAGCCGATCCCGTTGGTTTTTGTTTTCCGGATCACTTCGCGTTTGGCCTCGGGGCTGCTTTGGTAAAAATAGTCGGATACGTTTTCGGAAAGGAACAGGGGCAACACGGGCAGATGATCGGTATCTTTAATTTCCAGGCTGTCGGCCAGGGCGAGTACCTTATCTACCATCTTCTTTTTTAGCAATTTCGCACTCAGGTGGCTGGCATCCAGCTCTATCCGGTTATAGCTTTGATACTGATAGGACGCCAGGCGGCGGGGATCATTCGCTTCCTTATGCAGGATCACCTGCTTCATGATGGCCCAGGCAGGGTTTACATATCCTTTGGAGCTTATCCTCACTTCTGTCAATGCGCTTGATGAAGGCACCAAGCGGATATGGAAAGTTTGCACTGCCCCCGAACGCAACGCTATAGCCTGTTTACGGTAGCCTACACAACTAACAATCAGCGAATCCGTCTTTTTTAGTAATACCAACTGAAACAGGCCATCGAAATTAGTATTGGTGCCGATGGATGTCCCGCGTACGGAGATGGAAGCGTAGATAACGGGCTCACCGGTAACCGCATCGGTAATTTTGCCCTTTACGGTTATTGTTTGCGCCACGGCCGGGATACTCAAAACGCACACCAGGAAGAAGGTAAATGGCACTTTCAATAAGCCGGTCATGTTAACAAATTATCACGTTGAGGGCATTAATATCGTTACAAATTCTGAATTAATGCAGTATAAGGCCTCAATAGCTGTATAAAGACCCGCTGTTTATCGAAAAAGCTTACTTATTTGAGACCATAATTCTTCCCCGCGTCATCGATCACCAGCACCCAATCCTGCCCGTAACCGGTGGAGGGGGGCGAAAATTTGGTGGCTTCTGTGTTGGTAAAACTGCCTGCTTCCTTTGTTTTGCCGTTGCGGGGATCGTACCAATAAGCATTAAAATGGCTGCCTTTTATTTTACCCGGCAATACGGTAAATGGTTTCCCCGCGGCTGTGTATACGTACAGGTAATCATCACCGCGCAGGGCCTGTATCCGTTCGGCGGGTGTGAGATCGTTTTCTTTGATGATGGATTGATCGGGCACGCGCGCTAATTGCGGGTGCGACTCGATCAGCTTGCGTACATATTGCATCTGTGTGGCGCCGGGCAGTTCGAGCGCGTCAACCCAAAAAAAATGCGGACCATTTATCGCTTCGTATTTTGGCGAATGCATCTGCCAGATATCGTGGCAGCCATAAGTGTGTCCGAAGGCCCCTGAAAAAAGATCGAGGTAAGCGTATTTCCTGACATCATAAGGGCTGGAGGTACCCAGATCCTTTACGTTAAAACATACCGGGTGATCTTCATAAATTGGTTCGCCGTCAATAACCGGGCGGGTTGGGCTGCTACTGTAGGAGGCAAATACTTTATCATAAATGGGCTGATCCCGGCAATGCCCGTTCTGGAACATATTAAAGCCAAACCAGGCTTCGTGCCCAAACCACTCCGCCGAACCCAGCTGGTTGGGCTGGCAGTGGTAAGTGATCAAAGCTTTGCCGGCAGTTACTTTCATAATGGCGTTACCCATGGCGTTCCATACAGCCAAATCAGCTGCACCGCGGGGTTGGCGGTCGCCGCCCAGTATCCAGATAATATTCTTTTTATTTTTATAGCGATTTGCCAGCCAGGTGGCATATACTGCCGCGTTTTTTTCTGCGAATATCTCGGGACCTTTTCCCCAGGTACTTTTATTGATCTTATCGGCCCAGGTTGGTAATATGGCGATGTTGATATTGTAATCCGCCGCTTTATCAATAATGTAATCCACCTGTTCAAAATACTTTTCGTTGGGTTTTTCAGGATCGTTATTGATCAGTGGTTTATCGCCATAAGCATTTGGGGTATTTAAGCCGTCCATTTCGGCCAGTACCACGGCCTGTACTACGGTAAAGCCCTGCTCGCTGCGGCGTTTGAGATATTTATCCGCCTCTTCGCGGTTCAGGCGGTGGAAAAGTTCCCAGGCAGTATCACCCAGCCAAAAGAATGGTTTGCCATCTTTCAATACATAATGCTTATTGGCGCTTACCGTGAATTGGGCAAATGCCGGGCAGGCGGTTATTGTCAATAATAGCAGGAGATAAATATTTTTCTTCATGATGGTTTACCGCAGGTGTTGTATTGGTTATAAACAATATCGCTATCTTTTTTTGAATGATGAAATCAGGGTAATTTAGAAAGGGATGGAGTGTGCGAATTTCTTTGCCAGACCAAGGCTTAATCTGGCGCAGAAACCACCCCCTCTCATCGCGCATCCGGTCGCGCCTCTACCAGGGGTTTTAGCTTACTCATAAAGCTCAACGTCTAAATGGCACTTGGGAGTAACAGCGGCATCAAACGTTCCTACGGAACGTAAAAATGTTTATTTACTGTGTTACCTACCAGACGTTCCTACGGAACGTTTTTTTTATGTCTTCCGTCCCTGGGGGACGGCTGGTGGGTAAGATAAACATATAAAAGCGCGTTCCTACGGAACGCCTGGTGAAAGACCGGATTTTATTTTATAACCAATTTAGCTTTCAGTTGCCGGGCCGCCTGGGTGTAACCACCTTCGGAGCCATCCACAAAATGGATATGGCCATCCTGCAGATCGCGCACGTAGCAGGACATAACAGAGGCATTACTTACATGCAATCCGTAAATGATATCGCCTGATCTTTCCAGTTCGTCAAGAAACCCTTGCAGATCAGAGCGCTGTTTGGCTGTGCCGGAAATTACCGTGTTGATCTTACCATCTATTACCAGCGTATCCGACATTTCGACCAGCCGCTCCAGGTAAGTTTTACCCTTTTGTGTGCGGAAATAGACCAAAGCGCCGAGGTTAACCAGCCAATTTTTACACAGGGCTAATATTTTTATCCTGCCCAGCCGCGCCCGAATTTCGGTAACCAGGCCGAATGTGGTTTTGAATTTCAGCCTGGCAATGGATATGGGCTGGCGGTTTGAGGGCGGGCCATATAGTTCGTCCATTTTGTTCATCACCATCTGGAAAATGGGAGCCTGCCTGTTGCTATCATGTGCTACCACCAACAGGGTAACCACCTCTTCCTTATATTGGGGCGGGGCAATCCTGTCCCAGCGGCATTGCATCCCGGTCAGGTCAAGCTCTTCCTCCTGCGGCGGATGTTCTGCCAGCAGGTAATCCTCGCCTTTTATAAATTGTTCGGCGTAACTGAGTCCGTTACCTAAAACTATCGGAATGGAAAAAGATGGCGCGCTATTGAATTTGGCTATTTTGATAGCGCAGTCGTTGGCATAAATTTCCTGAACAGGTATTGTACCGGTGCGAAGCTCGAGGCCAAAATTAGCCAGCGTGTTTTTTTTATAAAGGGCCAGCGCCCGCATCACCTTATTGATAAGCGATGGGGGTACAATAAAAGTTGCGCCATCGCCACCAAAAAAGAAAGGCACCTCGATATGTGCGCCAAAAGCGATGTTGAGCACCGATACAATGCTGCCTGTTGCAATGAGGTTCACATCCTGGTGGCTGCCGTTCAGCACGGCTTTGGTAGAATTTTTAATGTCCGTGATCACCACATGCCAGCCGGCAGGCACATCATGGAACAGGGCACCCTTTACAAGCAGGCTGCCCAGGGGCACGGTGTTTACCGGTAATTGGGTGTAAAACTGATCGGGCATTACTATTTGCGTAATATATTTTTAAGATACACAAAACTAATTATCGTTTATGATTTTGCGAAAATTTCAATGCGATAAAACCTCACCTAAATCCTCTCCAAAGGAGAGGACTTGAAAAACTTGAAGGAGTGTATATCATTTTTGTAACATAAACCATCCCGCACACATCTTACCCTATATATACAATCCAATTAACTATGAATCCTAAACAACTTGCAGCAATCCTTCTATTTTTCGGGCTGCTGATACCTGCTTTTTCTATCGCTCAAAATCTTACTTCCGACAGTATCGATGTATTTATAAAAACTAAGATGCAGCAGCGGCATATTCCCGCGTTACAGCTGGCTGTGATCCGTCATGGCGAAATTGTAAAACTTAATACTTATGGAACAGCGAATCTTGAAAACGCTATCCCGGCTACGGATGAAAGCATTTTTTCCATCAATTCGATCACCAAAGCGTTTACAGGCGTAGCCATTATGCAACTGGCGGAAGAAGGGAAACTGAAGATCACCGACCCGATTTCGCTTTATATCGATAGCCTGCCGGTAACCTGGCAGAAGATCACGCTGCAGCAGGTATTAACACATACTTCGGGTCTGCCGGATATACTGGACGCCAATGAACAAGTGATGGGCGATGGCGATGAACATGCAGCCTTTGAACTGGTAAAGAAATTACCGCTTGAATTTAAGGTAGGTGAAAAATTTAGTTATAACCAAACTGGTTATGTGATTTTGGGAAAGATCATTACCAAGCTAAGTGGCATGCACTTTACCAAATTTATCGAGGACAGGCAGTTTAAAGTTACCGGTATGAAACTGACCCGGTTTGGCGATTCATATGATGTGATCCCACATTCGGCGGGCGCTTATACCATGACGAAGTATGCCGGGGGCAAGTTTACGAGGAACAGCAGTCCGGGTGTCGGTTATATACAGTTCCCGGTTTTTTTCAGAACAGCGGCCGGTATTTTATCTACCGCCGGTGATATGGGTAACTGGATCATCGCGCTGAAAAGCGGCAAATTGTTAAAGGAAAAAACCAGTTTTGACGCGCTATGGGCCCCGGCTATATTAAATAATGGTAAGGTTGGAGGGTTCAACAAGCTGACCAATGGCTACGCGCTTGGGTGGCCAACCGTTACCCGCGACGGGCATCCGGCAGTGGGTCCGGTTGGCGGCGGCAGGTCGGCCGTGTTTGTCTATTTAAAGGATGATCTTTCCATCGTTGTACTCACCAACCTGATGGGCGGTAATCCTGACCAATTTATTGACGAGATCGCAGGTTATTATATTCCCGAAATGCATGAATCCAATGGCTTTGGCCTGCCTGTTGCCGTCCGGAAATTAAGAACGGAGCTGCTGAAAAAAGGCTTCAGTAATACCAGCGCTGTAGTGGCCGATCTGAAAAAGAAAGATCCTTCGTTCCATCTTGATGAGCGAGATCTGAATAGCTGGGCATACCAGCTTTTAAGCCAGAAAAAACCGGCTGACGCGTTATCGATCTTTAAACTCAATGTGCAGCTATATCCCGAAAGTGCAAATGCTTATGACAGCCTTGGCGAGATACTGGAAATTACGGGTGATAAAAAAGCGGCGTTGGTGAGTTATAAAAAGTCGGTGGCGCTGAACCCGGAGAATAAGAATGCGGTGGAGCGGGTAAGGGTGTTGGCGGGGGAATAGATGGGGATTGTTGTGTTATTAATAAACATTGGACACATGGTAGTAGAATATGTCTTCATCGCCACACATTAAGTTTGAGAATAATTCTCAAGAAAAGGGTTAATTATAAACATTTAACTACTTTTGTTGGTATAAATGAGAAAATAACTCAATATGTTAGTAGAATTTTCTGTTGCTAATCATTTATCTTTTAAAGATAAAAAGACTTTAAGTCTTGAAGCAGCTCCAATAAAAGAACACGAAGAAAATATAATTGAATCTGCGGGTTACAAACTTTTGCGTAGTGCAGTTATATACGGTGCTAACTCTAGCGGCAAAAGTAATTTTATTAAGTCCCTGACCACAATGCAAACCATTGTCAGTGAATCGGCGAAAAAAACTTCCACCGATAAAATTGAGGTTGAACCGTTTCTTCTAAATACCGAAACTGAAAACGAGCCATCTTTCTTTGAGATTCTTTTTTTATTGGAAGGTCAACGATATAGATATGGGTTCGAGGCTAATCAAACCACTGTCATCTCTGAATGGTTGTTTGTTCAAAAAGGAAAAAAAGAAACTTATTTGTTTTTGCGACAGCGAAATGAATTTGAATTCTCGGATGCCTTTGCAGAAGGAAAAGGTCTTGAACTAAGAACTCGTGACAACGCACTATTTTTATCAACAGTTGATCAATGGAATGGGCCTTTATCTAAAAAAATAATGTTATGGTTTAATTCAAATACAATATTATCTGGATTAAAGCATGAAAAGGACAGGTTGTATACTTTGGCGTGTTATGATATGAGCTACTGGAGAAAAGAATTAGAAATATTTTTAAACCAATTTAATCTGGGATTTACTGAATTTTATATTGACGAGGAGCAGAGCTCACAAAGAAAAAATGCGATATTTACTTATCATAATAAATTTAATAATAGCGGTGTTGCCGAATCAAAAATCAAATTTAATTTAACTAACCAGGAATCGTCAGGAACTAACAAATTGTTTGATATGGCTGGTAACATAATTGTCGGCTTAATAACTGGACGATTGACAATAATTGATGAGCTAGATGCGAAACTTCATCCATTGATAACCTTGTCAATTGTCAAGCTATTTAATTCTCCTTTTCATAATAGGAATAACGCTCAATTAATTTTTGCAACCCATGACACTAACCTTTTAAGTAAAGGGTGCTTTCGTAGAGATCAAATATACTTTACTGAAAAAGATAAATACGAGGCAACTGACTTATATTCCTTGGTTGAATATGAGGAGTCTGACGGAACAAAGGTTCGAAACGACCGACGTTATGAAAAAGATTATATCAATGGTCGTTATGGTGCAATTCCATTTATTGGAGATTTCTTTGGTATAAACGCTGATGAGTAAGGCTCATAAGATTGGCAATTCCCTCAAAGATCGATTTCTTAGGAAGGAAACGGTAAGAAAAGTCGGTAACAGACAGAAGAGAGTATACTTTTTAATTGTTTGCGAAGGAATAAAAACCGAACCAAATTATTTTAACGCTTTTAAGGAGGAATTGCCAAATGGAACCTTAGTGGTTTCTGATATGACGGTATTCGGCGCAGGAAAGAACACAAAAAGTTTGATAGATTTTACTATAAAATCAAGACATAATTTTACTAACAATTTTGATAAAGTTTGGGCTGTTTTTGATAAAGACAGTTTTACTGACGACCAATTTAATTCTGCTATTATTAAAGCAAGAGACAATGATATTAATTGCGCTTGGTCTAATGAAGCCTTCGAATTATGGTTTCTATTGCATTTTCAATTAATAAATCATGCGATGTCAAGGGCTGATTATCAAGCTTATTTTGAAAGGGAAGTAAAAAGGGCTTCTAATAAGGATTATTCATATAAGAAAAATGACCCCGATACTTTTAAAATATTAAAAACTTATGGTAGTATGGCTAATGCTATTAAATGGGCGAGGAAATTAGAAGCAGTTGAAACAGACCAAAAATATGCAACGCATAATCCATGTACAAAAGTTCATGAATTAATTTCGCAGCTTTTAGACCCTTCAGCGATTCTATCCGAAGTTAAAAGTATATAAAAATATATTTTTAACTTCGGTCTATTAATAGTCTGCACCCCTGTTAAGTATGCCTTTTGCGTAATGAACGGCGTGGAAGCGGTTTCGGTTAGCGGTGCAAACCGAAGAGTGGACTCACCCCGACTACGCTTCGCTCATCGACCCTCTCTCCGCTGGCTAGCGCAAAGAGGGTTCGGAAAATTTGAGCTTCCTAACAAAACAACTTGAGCTTTTAAACAAAACTATCCGGTGCCGGACGTGTTACCTTTGTTTAATTAAAAAATTAAAGAAGATGACAAAAGTTTGGTTTATAACAGGCAGCTCCCGCGGATTGGGACGCAGCCTTACGGAAGCAGTGCTGGCCAGTGGCGACAAGGTTGCCGCAACAGCCAGGAATACAGAAAGCCTTAATGACCTGGTTGAAAAATACCCGGAGAAGGTATTTCCTATACAATTGGATGTGACGGATTATGACGCTGTTCACGCGTCCGTTGCTAACACGATTGCCCATTTTGGGCGGATAGATGTGTTGGTAAATAATGCCGGGTTCGGTATTGTGGGTGCGGCAGAGGCTTATACGGATGAGCAGGTACGCAGTCAGCTGGAAACAAATTTGTATGCCCCTATTGAAGTGACCCGCGCGGTGTTGCCTTATATGCGCAGGCAGCGTTCGGGGCGTATATTGCAGATCAGTTCAATCGGTGGCCGTGTGGGTAACGCGGGGCTCACCATGTACCAGGCGGCTAAATTTGGCCTGGGTGGTTTCAGCGAGGCCCTGGCGAAAGAAGTGGCCCCGCTTGGCATATTGGTAACCTCGGTTGAGCCGGGTGGTTTCCGTACGGATTGGGCCGGTGCATCTATGTCATACGCTAAAGAAATTGAGGGTTACGAAATTGTAAACCAACGGGTGGAGCTGTTTTCGAGCGGTAAATTTGTCCCAATGGGCGACCCTGACAAAGCGGCCAAAGTAATGGGTGAATTAGCAGATAACCCACAGCCGCCTGTGCACCTGGTATTAGGCAGCGAAGCCATAGGCATGCTGAAAAATGCAAACCAAGCCCGCGAGGCAGAAATGGAAAAATGGATGCCGGTTAGTGTCTCAACCAATCATGATGAAGCGGAAAACTTTTTGGCAACGGATATGGCTAAGCAGTTTTTCGGTGTCAAGAAATAAGCTACATCCTGGTAATTTATAAATTTGAACATGGCCTCATCCAAAAAAAACAAAAAACGGCCCAGCATACTCTACTCCTGCTACTCGCACAAAAGCAGCGAGGGCGAACAGTTTATACCCGAACATGTGTTCGGGTATACTTTGTCAGGCAGTTCGGAAAACTATGTTGGCGGTAAAAATTATGCTTTTAAGGCCGGCGACTTCCGGTTCTTCCGGAAAAACCAGCTGACCAAATATGTGAAATATCCCCCGCCGGGCGGCGAGTACAGGGCCATCACCGTGATGATGGATCAGGATACCCTGCGCAGTATAAGCGCCGAAAGTAATTTGCATGCCGACAGACCCTACATAGGCGAGGGCGCCCTGTTGTTAAAGCCCAATGCCCTGTTTCAAAATTATATGGATTCCTTAACGCCCTACCTGGACAACAAAACTGACATCAGCCAGGTGCTGACCACGCACAAGGTGAAAGAGGCGATCATGATCCTGCTGGAAACCAACCCTGAACTGAAAGATGTATTGTTTGATTTCAGCGAACCGGGCAAGATCGACCTGGAAGCTTATATGACTGAACATTACAAGTTCAACGTGGATATTAATCGCTTCGCCTATCTCACTGGCAGGAGCCTGGCCACTTTTAAGCGGGATTTTGAGCGGATATTTAATACTTCGCCCAACCGCTGGCTGCAGCAACAAAGATTAAAGGATGCGTATTATCTGATCAAAGAAAAAGGCCAGAAGGTAACGGATGTTTATATGGATGTGGGTTTTAAGGACCTCTCCCACTTTTCCTTCGCCTTTAAAAAAGCTTATGGGGTAACACCGTCAAGTTTGGGGTAACATTATCTTATTTCTTCTCTTCGTTCTCCGCTTCCAGCCGCACTTTTTTAAGGTCGATGCGGATGAGGGCGAACAGGCTCATGTAAACGTTGGCTACAAATACGAGGGCAAAACCAGATATCAAATAACCGCGCCAATCATCAAACAGTAATTTATAATTGGTGATAATGAGCATGATGATGGTTACATAATGGCTGAAACAGTATTCGCAGGTGAACAGGTAAAAAAATTTGCGTTCGGCAATGCTTTTGCCTTTCAGGGAGCGGTTGAGGCAATACTCCCTTGGCTCGCGGAAAACTTCCTCATGGGTAACGGTCCAGGCGATGCAGGCTATGGGGATGGCCAGGATAAATAGCCAGATGATCTGCGTGCTTAATTCCATTATAGTCAAATGATTGAATTTATAAAATGTTTGACCCCGCAAGATTTTACCATTTGTAGCATTAACGGCCCGTTACCTGATCACTGCCACATAACCGGCTAAAGGTTTAGAACCATCGTTAAGGTTAATGATATAATAGAATGTCCCCGAAGGCACCAGTTTACCGTTAATCATACCATCCCAGGGCTTGGGATAACCCCTGGATTCGAAAGCCAATTGACCATACCTGCTATAAATATCAACCGTGCAGCCGGGGAAACTTTCCAGTGTTTTGATATTCCAGGCATCATTTACACCATCGCCATTTGGGGTAAAAGTATTGGGTATCACAAACGCGTAGATATCCGGTTTGATGTGCAGCACCCCGTTCACCGGCAAAATGTCGTAATTATGAGCTTCGGCACCGCTCACCACGATGGGGTAATTGCCAACCAGCGATGCTGCCGTGGCTGCGGTAGTTATTTGCGGCGGAGTGGTCAGTACATCCTCTTTTTCACCATTTACAAATCCCTTATAAGTAACCGTCAGAACCGGGTTTTCATCGCGGTAAAGCTTGGTCTTGTCATCGGCAGTAATCGTTAACGGTGCGGGGCCGACCGTGCTTAGCGGTATGGCTACTTTTACATCGGTAGCTACGGTGCTGCTCAAAATAATATCGCCCGAATAGCTGTCGACCGGCGTGGTCGCGGCCAGCCTGATATAAACTTTTGTTGCAGTAACTGTACCTGCAGCACCAACGGTGATAGTGCCTGTAAAAGTTTTATCATCGGCGCTTACCTCGAAACCGGCTGGCGGCGTTACTAAGATGCCTTCTCTCAGGTCGGTGCCTGATACGATAAAATTGGTTGAGGGTGAAGGCGTACCATAAATAGTATGCAATCCTGACAAATTTCCCGCGGCGGCAATTACCGGTAACGGCGGCGGGTTCACAGTGATGGTAAAGGTGATGGGTTTGCCATCGCAGGCTACCGGGCCCATAATGAAATTACCCAACCCCTCGGGGAATACACCTACTGGTGTAGTAGCGATCACGGTATTGTCGGCCGTATTAATGACTGAAACATTCTGCGACACATTATTCACCACGTATACCCGGCCGCCATCGGGCGTTATCGATATGCCAAAGGGCGATGACCCTGTTGGTACCGTAGCAACGACCGTATTATCGGCGGTATTGATCACCGAAACGTTGTTTGAAGCTTCGTTTGATATATATACCCGATTTCCATCGGGGCTCATAACAATGCCATTAGGGTCGTTACCAACGGGTATACTTGTGATAATATTGTACGTGCCGGTATTGACAACGGTGACATTATTTGAATAGGAATTGGCTACATAAAGCCGGCTCCCATCCGGACTGAGTGCCACGCCGTAGGACTGAAAGCCGGTTAATATATCGGCCTCTACGGCATTTGTGGTTGTATTGATCACTGAAACATCATTATTAATGCTATTTGCCATATATACCCGACCGCCGTCAGGACTGGCTACTACCCCGTAATAAAAATAGCTTGCACGGATGTTTGTAACTGAATTGGTTGATAGATCAACAACAGAAAAGCTATCGGTGATTCCTCCATAAGTTACGTAAAGCCGCTTCCCATCGGGAGTGATAGCTATTCCAAGTGGGCTAAAATCCAGAGTTATGGTAGATATCACCATGTTACTTGCCGTACTGATCACTGAAATGAAATTTGATCCGCGATTAGCAATATACACCCGGCTGCCGTTGGGGCTAACCGCGACGCCAAACGGATCGGAACCGACAGGAATAGTAGCAACCACTTTATTTGTTGAGGTGTTGATAACAGATACGCTTTTTGAATCATCGGCAAGCTTTTGCCCATTAGGGATGTAAGCATAACCCGATGGCTGCGGCGTAACAGTAATGGTGGCCGTAACGGGAACGCCGCCGGTATTTTTGGCGATGAACGAAGTTATATCTCCGGTACCGCTTGCCGGTAAACCTATGCCGGGGGTGTTGTTAACCCAGTTATATGCTCCGCCTGTGCCGTTAAAGTTTATAGGGGCCGTCGCTTTCCCATTATCGTAAGTCAAAGGGGCTATGGCATTTGCAGTCGGCAGCGTATACACACTACCGGTTACCGGTACGTTTTGGGTGGGCGCACCGGGCGAGGTGAGTGATACGCTGCCCGACAGATCACCCGCTGATGCTGATGCTGCCGAGCGGACATAAACTACCACATCAGTTACTTTACCGCCTGATTGGGTAAGCGCCACATTTTTGGCATAACCGCTATTGGCATCAAGTGATACCTCGAAGGTTGCGGGCGCTGTGGCTGTAATATTGCCTGATAGATTGATCCCCGAAACCTTGAACTGTGCTATTTTGGGGCTCACCGCCGCAGATCCCGCGCAGGCGATAATGCTTCCTGTTACCGCACCGGGCATTATAGTGGTGGCCAGGTTCGGGTTCACGGTGATGGTAAAACTAATCGGCGCGCCGATGCAGCCTATACCGCCGGTTATAAAGCTACCGTGCGAAAAAGGTGCTTTGCCAACCGGTATCGTGGCGACTATTGCATTGGTTGCCGTACTGATGACCAAAACATTATTTGAATTTTTGTTGGTGACATAGAGGTAATTCCCATCAGCTGTCCTGGAAATACCAAAAGGCAATAAATTAGTAGGTATAGTAGCGATCAGCCCGTTGTTGGCGGTGTTGAAAACAGATACGGTATTGGAAACTGAATTTGTAAGGTAAAGGCGGGTGCCATCGGCACTTACTGTCATGGCTGTTGGCTGTTCGCCTGTTGGTATGGTGGCCGTAACGGTGTTGGTAGCGGTATTGATCACTGATAATGAATTGCCATATTGATTTGCGACATACAGCAGGCTGCCATCGGCGCTTAAGATTGCACCAAAAGGACTGGTGCCAACGTTTATTACTTTGATGACCAGGCCGGTCACCGTATCGATCACAGAAACAGTATCATCGTTAAAATTAGTAACATACAACCTGCTGCCATCAGCACTCAAAGCCAAACCGCCATAGGGGGTGGTACCCACAAAGATCAACCTAATGACGGCGTAGGTAGCCGTATTTATGATCATTATCGAATTGGAAGTTCCGTTGGCCACGTAGGCCCGGCTGCCATCGGCGCTTATTACAATGCCGGTTGGGCCCTCGCCCACATTAAAGGTAGCTATTACCGAGTTGGTCAGCGTACTGATCACAGACACGGTATTACTGATAGAATTTACGATATATGCCCGGCCACCATCCGGACTCACCGAAACCGCGGCCGGGCCCTCTCCCACATCAATGGTAGCCACCACTTTATTATTGAAGGTATTGATAACAGAAACATTGTTGTCATCATGATTGGGGATATAGGCCAGGCCGGCAATCACAGGGGTAACCGTTACATTGGCGATAAAAGGCGTGCTGCCGCCATTTACCGATGTGAATGCTGGTATATTCCCGGTGCCGCTTGCCGCAAGGCCGATGCCCGGCGAATCATTGACCCAGTTGAAGGTATTACCTGCTCCTGTAAAATTGATGACCGGGACAACTGAACCCGCGATAACAGATTTTGGTGGCACGGGGTCGGCCGTGGGTACTTTATTTACGAACCCTTTGACTGCTACATTCTGGCTTGGCACGCCGGGAGAGCTGAGTACCACATTACCAGTAATGCTCCCCAACGCAGAAGCTGCCGATCGCACATAAACTATGGAACTGTTTACTTTGCCTCCAGTTTGACTAAGTATCACGCTGTTGCCGTAGCCTCCGGTCGCGGTAAGGGATACTTCAAAGCCCACGGGCCCGGTAGCCGTAATATTGCCGGTTAAGCTTGTGCCCGAAACCGTGGACTGCTGAATATTGGGGCTCGATGATGGCGCGCCGGCACAGGTAACAATATTGCCGATTGCCCCGGTTGCGGTGATAGCGGGTGGTGTAGTAATTGATGGGTTTACGGTGATATTGAAAGTTACGGGCAGCCCGGTACATCCTGATCCCCATTTTATAAAATGGCCCAAAGACTGAGGTGCAATACCGACATTTATAGTTGATATTACTTTATTGGTTGCCGTGTTGATCACTGACACATCATTAGCATCCTGGTTGACCACATATAACTGCGTTCCATCAAAACTAATTGAAACTGCAACGGGGTGGTCATCAGTAGGTATGGTTGCTATTACTGCCTGGGTTGCTGTATTTATAACAGAAACTGTCTTACTTTCAGCATTAGCCACATAAAGCCGGCTTCCATCTGAATTCAAAGTTATACCAAAAGGGTTTCCACCAACGGGGATGGTTGCCAGCACCGCATGAGTTAAAGTATTGATCACTAAGACCGCATTCAAATTCTGACTTGCCACATACATCAGGTTGCCATCCGGGCTTAAACATATACCCCGCGGGGAATTCACCGTCATATTGCCTGTTACAGTGTTTGTTGCGGCGCTGATAATCAATATATTATTGGAAGAATTATTAGACACATATATGAAGTTTCCATCAGGGCTATTTGTTAAGCTTAAGGGTGTGATGTCCTGGGCGATGGTCGCAATTACTGAGTAAGTTGCGGTACTGATAACTGATACTGTATTGGAACCGGCATTTGCTACATAAACAAATCTACCATTGGGGCTTACTAAAACACCAATTGGATACGCCCCAACGGGAATAGTGGCAATAACACTATTAGTAGCCGTTTTAATAACCGAAACCGTTCCATTTAAAATATAGTTTGTGACATAGGCTTCACTACCATCGGTACTTACAGATACTCCATAGGGAGAATTGCCAACGGGGATCTCTGAAATAACCTTGTTAGTAGCTGTATTAATCAGAGAAACTGTATTGCTTCCATTATTCGCCACATAAGCAAACCCGGATGAGACAGGTGTTGCGGTAATGGTAGCTGTGATGGGAGTATTACCAGCATTTACAGCAGCAAATGAGCTTATATTGCCTGTGCCGCTTGAGGCTAAACCTATATTGGGCGTATCATTAAACCAATTAAATGCGGTTGCTGTACCTGTAAAATCAATGGCATTTGTTGCTGCCCCGTTTACAACTATTTGATTATTTACCTGGTTTACTGAAGGTAATGGATTGATCACACCGCTTACTGCTACTATTTGGGTGGTTACTCCTGCTGAAGACAAGCTAACATTGCCGGCTATATTCCCAATTGCTGAGGCCTTTGAACGTACGTATACCGTAACGTTGTTTAATTTACCTGCAACAGGTACAAGCGTTATCGTGTTATTATAATTACTCCCTGCGTTCAGGGATATCTCAAAAGCCGCAGGCGCGGTTGCTGTAATATTGCCGGTTAGGCTTGTGGCCGAAACCGTGAACTGCTGAATATTTGGGCTCGATGACGGACCGCCTGCACAGGTAACAATACTGCCTGTTGCCCCGGTGGTGGTAATGGCGGGCACCCCTGGTTTTACTGTAATGGTAAAGGTAACCGGTGAGCCATTACAGCCGGATCCCCCGGTTATGAAATTACCTAAAGAAATAGGCCCCACGCCTACCGGAATAGTAGCACTAACAGCATTTGTGCTGGTACTTACAACAGATACTGTTCCGCCATTAAAATTTGTCACATAAATCAGGCCGCCATCGGGGGTTGTTGAAATACCCATTGGATAGGCCCCCACTGCAATGGTTCGGGTTACAGCATTTGTTGCAGTGCTTATAACTGATATATTATTAGAAGCTGAATTTGCGACATATACAGAGTTTCCGTCAGGACTTATCGTTAACCCCAAAGGGTAAGTGCCAACCGGTATAGTAGTTACCACTAAATCGCTTGCTGTATTAATCACAGAAACTGAATTAGAGTTTGAGTTAGCTACGTAAACTCTGCTACCATCAGGTGTTATCCAAATACCAGCTGGCTGTAAGCCCACCGGAATAAAGGCGACGACGGCATTTGTTAATGTATTAACAACGGAAACAGCATTAGAATTTCTATCCGATACATAAACCGTTTTCCCATCAGGGCTTACCGTAACGCCGTATGGACCATCTACCGGAACACTGCCAATAACTGCATTTGTTAAGGTATTAATTATAGACAGTGTACTGGTGGACCCATTTGCAACATATACCCGGCTGCCATCCGGACTAATTGAAATGCCACTGGGGTTTTGCCCTACCGGTATTATCGCAATAACCGCATTAGTTGCTGTGCTGATTACCGATACCGTACCGGGGAAATTATTGGTTGCGTAAACTCTACTACCGTCAGGACTTACGGTCACCCCAGTGGGATTTGGCCCTACTTTTATTGTTGCTACTACAGCATTGGTTGAAATATTGATAACAGATAAGTCAGTATTTGAATTTTCATTTGCTATGTAGGCATATCCCGCCAATGATGGTATCGCGTTAATGGTGGCAACAATCGGGCTGCTGCCGTTATTCACAGCGGTAAATGAAGGGATATTACCGGTGCCGCTTGCCGGTAAACCTATGCCGGGATTGTTATTTACCCAATTATAAACACAGCCCGCACCGGAGAAATTGACCGGGGTTGTAGGATCGCCATTATTAATTGTTTGATTGCCCTGTGCCCCCGCCCTGAAAGTTGAGCAGAAAAAAGGTATGATAATACTTAAATTAAGTAAAAATCTTCTCATGTGACAAGGCGGCTTTTAAGTCTTCCAAAAGAAAGATCAGTATTCCTATTTTGAGCTATAATTGGGATATAAATATAACCAAAAAGTATAGCTATACTCAATTCACAAAAACCTCATCCAAAAATACCCATGATGGTTTGCCCTTGGCGGGGTGCCAGGCGGGCAGAATTTTGATGGGTTTGGCGACGAACTTGATGCAATTGAGCGGAGCAGTTTCACGGAGTTTACAGATCAGCCCGGTTACTATAGCTGGGTCGTCTTTTTTCTGCGGACCAGGGGTTAGCGTACTGATGAGCTTTAAATGCTGCTGATCTTTGCCGCCCCACACCTGTATCTCTGAGGGCAAAAATATCTGCCCCCATATGATTTTCAGACTGTTGAGGGTTAAGGTGTGGGGTTGGATGGCGTCTTTAAAAAATAGCAGCACTTCCATATCAGCCTGCGAGCCCAACCATTTACTGTTGCCCGAATTCATGCCGCCCAGTTCGCCATCAATTAAAGTTCTGGCTCCATCACCCTGGTATCTTTCGTTCACTGCTGTTATCAGCGCGGCGCTGTCGGGCTTAAAAGTATTTTTGTAGAACGAATAACTCACCACATCGCTGCCATACCAGCCGGCTTTGTAGGCTTTGGCTTTGATGGTGGTGTTGTCACTGATCATAATGCCGGGTTTGTACAGCGGGGATTTTATACTGTCGGGATCGGTGCGATCTGTAGTGTAGCGGATATCCACGCCTTTGATAGGACTGCTGATCTCCAGTTGCACAGGTTTGCTGAAAACAAAGGCCGTGTTTTTAACCTGCGGCGGTATCAGTTTCATGGTTTTGCCATCATCCTTAAATCCCTGGATAAAGGTGATACTTTTGTTGGCAGCTTGCAGTGATGTTATTTCAGGTTGAGTTAAGCCTGTATTCCACAAGGCCAGTTCCTTCAAACTTTTTAAATTATGCAGTTGGTTTAGCGCCTGGGGACTTAGCTTTGTCCCGGCGATGGATAGCGAGCGCAGATATTTTAGTGATGCCAGTTCCTTTAAGGTGCTGCCGGTGATATCGGTAAAATTCAGGTTGAGGGTGCGCAGGTTTTGAAATTGGGCAATGGTTTTTAGTTCGGCATCTTTCACCGGCATTTTATGCAGATCGAGTGATACTACCTGCTTTTTGATGTCGCTTAGTCCTTCTAATATCTTCGGGTTATAAGCGCTTTTGTTATAAATAACAACCGTTAAAGCCGGCGAACCTTCTGCCAGCGGGTAAATGCCCCGGTAATTGTTGTTCAGCTTTTTGACGGTTTTTTCATCTGCTGCCGCGAAGTCATAAACTTCTTCGGGCGTTTCTGTTGGCTTGAGGAAGGTAGCAGCGATCAGCCTTAATGAATCATCAGCAGGCAGGTCAGTTACTTTCTTTTTAAAATCAGCATTTTCTTTTATCCACAGATATAACACATTCATTTCGGTGGCGGTCAGTTGCGTTTTGCCGGATGGGGGCATGTGTTTTTTCTCCTCCTCGGGTAGATGGATGCGCTGCAATAAAAGACTAATAACAGGCTGACCGGGCACAAACAGCTTCCCTGTTTTACCACCTTTTAAGATCGATTTTTCATCTATCAGCATCAAGCCGCCTTTAAGCTTATCGGGATTGTGGCAGCCGATGCATTTCTTTTCGAATATAGGCTGCACTACGTCGCGGTAAACCAAAGCCTGGTCTATGGGTACAAGCGGTTTAGTATTGTTCCAAACAGGAGCTAATATAAAATTATCGCCGTGGGTAATGTTCGCGCCAAAGTGCCCGCCAAGCAGCAGGAAAAATACCATAAGCAGTGAACCCGATCGGGCCATAGTCGCGCCATACCATTCCTTATCGCGTAGCCAGTAAATGAAGGTGGATATAAATACAATCCCTACCCCAAACCATTTGTGCCATTGCACATCGCTACCGTCATAACCCGGTTCACGGGAGAGGAACAGCCCCATAATGGCCGTCAATGCTGAAAAAATCGCCCCGGCAAGTAATAAGGTGGTAGTGAAATCCTGGTAGAATTTTTCGGCAACAAAGGCTGAACGGAACCGGAAAAACTCCAGCAGCATTGCCAGCATCAATACCACGATAGGGAAATGCAGTATCAGCGGGTGCATCCTGCCTACGGGCTGCAGCCAGCGCGGGATGACCAAATGGCTGCCTGCCAATAGTAGAACGACAATGAAAATATTCAGTGCAAATAACAAATTACCCGCAATGCCCTTATGGCTGCTTTTGATCATGTAGCTAATTAAACGCGGGTAAATTTATAGGGATACACTTTGCCCGAGGCCCATTGCGCCACATACAGGTTCTCATCATTATCCACGCACACATCATGCGGGTTCAGGAATATCTTTTCGGCTTGCGACATGGGCTGCAATACGCCATCCTTATAAACCGGTTCGGTGCCGCCGATATTGGAGACTACTTTGTTGTTCTTATCCAAAATGGTGGCAAAGCCAGAGTCCTTCGCACCCAGGTCGGGTGAACGGAGGACCGCTGCATACAGGTGATCGCCTTTGATAACCGGGCGGCATACGCAGGCGCCCGGAAGTTTGATGATCTCCTGTAATTTACCATCCATGCTAAAGCGTTTGAAGCAGTTGCGGGTACGGTCAGTAATGAGCAGTGTTGGCGCACCATAGCGGCGGTCGATCACGATACCGTGGGCGTTATCCAAATGGTCGTCGCCCTCTCCTTTTCCGCCGAAAAAGCCTTTCAGCTTGCCATCTTTATCGTAATGGGTGATATACTGGGCGCCGTAGCCATCCGCGATATAAATGTCTCCATTGGTATCTATGGCAGTTTCGGTCGGTACAAATTCTTCGGCTTTTTTGTAAACACCGGTTTCCAGTGGTACGTCAATGGTCATCAATATTTTGCCATCGATGGTGGTTTTGTAAACCTGGTGCTTTACGGTATCGGTGATGAACAGGAACTCGGTGCCATTCTCGTTAACCAAAGTCAACCCATGCGCACCGGGAAACTCGTGGCCCCAGGTACCCAGCAATTTGCCCGATTTACTGTAGATCAATACATTGTTTTTGGTTTCATTGGTTAGCAATAAGATCCGGCCTTTGGAGTCCTGTACCATTTCGTGGCAGTCATTTACCGGGTTGATATTCGGGTCGGCTTTGCTCCAGGCGGTATCCATGCGGTAACGCATATTGCCATGCCCGTAGATAGGGCCCTTGTCTTTTGCTAACATATCTTTTGCGATGAAAAAGCTTGCAGAAACTAATGCTGTTTGCTTGATGAAATTTCTTCTTTCCATGGTTTATAATTTGGCTGCATATCTAATGGTATGCAAATATCTAAATCCCGCTCCGTAGACTCACCCCGACATCGCTACGCTTGTCGACCCTCTCTCCGCTGCGCGCAAAGAGGGTGGGAGAATCTTTATTATGTATAAGAACAATTTTTGCCCCTCTTAAATTAATCTTTTTTAACCCTCTTTGCGCAGAAGGCGGAGAGAGGGTGGTCGAGCGCAGCAAAGACCGGGTGAGTCGAATAGGCCATTTGCTTTGCTTTATTTTCATTCCCTTTCAATTTAGGCTATAATATCCTTCACCACATTGCCCGCCACATCGGTAAGCCTGTACCTGCGCCCGAGGCTTTTAAAAGTTAGTTTGGTGTGATCGATACCCAGTTGATTAAGCACGGTGGCATGAAAATCGTGCACGTGCACCGGGTTGCGGACAATGTTATAGCCGAAATCATCGGTTTCGCCATACACAATACCGGGTTTGATGCCGCCACCCGCCATCCAGACGCTGAAGCAGCGCGGGTGGTGATCACGACCATAATTATCTTTTAATAATTTGCCCTGACTGTAATTGGTGCGACCGAATTCGCCGCCCCATATTACCAGTGTTTCGTCAAGCAGGCCGCGCTGTTTCAGGTCGGTTACTAAAGCTGCTGATGCCTGGTCGACGTCCATTGCCTGCCCGGCCATTTCCTTTGGCAGGTTGGAATGCTGATCCCAGCCCTGGTGGTAGAGCTGCACAAAGCGCACCCCGTTTTCTGATAGTTTTCGCGCCAACAAACAATTGGCGGCATAGGTGCCGGGCACCAAACATTCGGGGCCGTAGAGCTTCACAATATCGTCCGGTTCTTTGGAGATATCCATAATTTCGGGCACTGCGGTTTGCATGCGGTAGGCCATTTCGTATTGCTGCACTTTGGCGGTTATCTCCGGGTCGTGAAATTCTTTGCTGGAGATATCATTCAATTCAGCCAGCTTATCCAGCATCTTGCGACGCTCGTATCGGTTCAAGCCGTCGGGGTCATTCAAATATAATACCGGGTTCTCGCTGCTGCTGAACTGCACGCCCTGGTGGATAGAATCCAAAAAGCCATTGCTCCATAATTTGGAATATACACCCTGCCCATTGCCTTTTCCTTTGGATAGCAGCACCGTAAAGGCAGGCAGATTTTTATTCTCGCTGCCCAACCCATAACTTACCCACGAGCCCATGCTGGGGCGGTTGCCCTGCTGCGCTCCGGTCTGGAAAAAGGTAAGCGCGGGATCATGGTTGATGGCTTCGGTAAACATAGATTTGACGATGCAGATATCATCAGCAATTTTACCGATGTGCGGGAACAGGTCGCTTATCCAGGCGCGCGACTGGCCGTATTGTTTAAAATCGTGATAGGAGCCTACAAGCGGAAAAGATTTTTGTGTGGCCGTCATCCCGGTCAGTATCTGGCTGCCGCGAACGGATGCCGGCAACTCTTGCCCCATCATTTCGCGCAGTTTTGGCTTATAATCAAAAGATTCCAGTTGCGATGGCGCGCCATCCTGGAAAAGGTAAATGATCCTTTTTGCCTTTGGGGCGAAGTTGGGCATGCCGGGTATAAAATCGACGCCGCTATCGCTGTTCACACCCGATAAAAGATCGGGGATCAGCAGCGAACCTAAGGCCACACTACCCAAACCCAGGCTGAGGGTTGATAAAAACTTACGCCTGTTGATGCCTAATCTGTGCTCTAAAAAATTCTTGTCCATGGCCTCAGGTTTTTGTGATCGCTTCTTCTAAATTATATATGGTATCAATAACCTTCATCATTGCCGCGAGATTTATTTTATCTATCCCGGCAGGTATAGGGTATTCGCCAACTGCCAACAATTTCTTCGCGTTTTTGGCATTGATGGTTTTCAGCTGATCGGCATAATAGCTGTTCAATATGGCTACCTCCTTTTCATTCGGCTTGCGACAAATGATCAGCCGGAAGGCTTTGTAAATTTTATCTTTTGAGTCCGTTTTTTCCTGCAGCAGTTTGGCAGCCAATACACGTGCAGCTTCCAGCACGGTAGGGTCGTTCAGCATTTCGAGGGCCTGTAGCGGGGTGTTGGTGCGCAGTCGCTGCACCTCGCACTGGTCGCGGTTACTGGCGTCAAAAATGGCCATTTCAACCGGGGGAACCGTCCGCTTGATGAGCGTATACATGCCCCGGCGATACAGGCCAGGCCCGTGTACCTGTTTATAGTTCGCCAGTAAACCGCGGCCCGAGGTGGCATTTTCCCATAAGCCCGGTGGTTGGTAGGGATTGACACTGGGGCCGCCAATAGTTTTAGTGAGCAGCCCGCTGCTGGCTAACACCATATCCCTGATAAACTCGGCCGGGATGCGGTAGCGGGGACCACGCGCCATTAAGATATTTTCGGGGTCGTTCTTTAATTTTTCGGGGGTGATAACAGCCGACTGCCTATAAGTGGCGGACATGACAATCTGTTTAACCAATCGCTTCATATTCCAGCCGTGATTTTTAAAGTCGACCGCGAGCCAGTCGAGCAACTCTGGGTTAGTTGGCAGATCGCCCTGCATGCCGAAATCGCCTAAGGTTTTTACGATACCCCGGCCAAAAAACTCTTCCCACATCTGGTTTACATATACGCGGGCGGTCAGCGGGTTTTGATCGTTAAAAAGCCATTCGGCCAAACCAAGCCTGTTTTTTGGATAGTTGCCGGTAAAGGGCAAAATAGATTTTGGCGTACCGGGCAACACCTCATCACCATGCGCATCATACGAGCCGCGTTTGAGCACGTAAGTTTTGCGGTAAACCTCGCTATCGCCCATGATGGATACGATCAATTTGCCGGTATCCTTTTTATTGACAAATTTCAGGATGCTCTTTACATCATCATTGCTGATCTGCATCATGGGCCTTTTGGCATAAGTTTCGGGGCCGCCAACGGTGGCCTGCAAACCGGCCTCCTTTACGCTGTTAAAAAAGGAGAATACCTGGTAATATTCCTTCTGCGAAAAGGGGTCGTATTTATGGTCGTGGCAATGGGCACATTCCAGCGTCACCCCTAACATGGCCTTACCGAAAGTATTGGTGCGGTCGGTTACATAGCTTACCCGGTATTCTTCGTTTATTACGCCACCCTCCTCGGTAATTTTATGGTTGCGGTTGAAGCCGGTTGCCAGTAATTGTTCTTTGGTATGATTTGGCATCAGGTCGCCGGCCAACTGCCAGGTTATAAAATCCTTGTAGGGCAGGTTCTCATTATAGGCATGGATCACCCAATCGCGCCAGGGCCATTGCGTACGGTAATTATCATCCTGGTAGCCATGTGAATCCGCGTAGCGCGAAATATCCATCCAATGCAGCGCCATTTTTTCGCCATACTGAGGCCGCGCCATTAGCTCATCCACTATCTTTTCGTAAGCGTTCGGGCTTTTATCAGCCAAAAACTTATCCATGGTGATGATATCGGGCGGCAGTCCGTTAAGATCAAGACTCAGGCGTTTTAGCAATCGCTCCTTATCCGCTTCCGGGTTCGGTGCAAATCCTCTTTTCTCCTGTTTAACCAATACAAAGTTATCTATTTGATTTTTGGGCCAGGTTTTATTTTCAACCTCTGGTATTGGTGAAGATTTGGGTGGTACAAAGGCCCAGTGTTTTTCGTATTTGGCACCCTGCTTTATCCATTTTTTTACGAGGTCGATCTCGAAGGGATTCAGGCGTTTCAGGTTTGATCTGGCCGGGGGCATCATGTCTGCAGAATCGCTGGTGGAGATACGACGATAAACTTCTGACAAGCCGGGGTCGCCAGGAACCAATGCATGCGAATGTGGGTTATCTTTTAGGGCTTTATAGGCGCTTTCGGGCATATCCAACCGCAGATTGGCCTGGCGCTTGTTGGCATCGGGGCCGTGGCACTTAAAACATTTATCAGAAAGTATGGGCCTGATGTTGAAGTTATAGCTGATGGTTTCGGGGACTTCCTCAGTGGTCACCTTGTTGCCTGATGAGTTATGGCAGGCGCTAAAACTGATGATCCCCCCCACTACAAAAAATACTAAACAAAATACCGCCAACCGCATACCAGTTAATTTTTATAAGCTAAAACTTCGGTTTATAATTGAGAATAACTAATGTAGGGATTTATTAATTGATTGTGGCAATTGTGAGGGAAATTTTACAAGAGGAGATGTGGTATTTGTTGGTGACAACACCACAAAGGCGGGGAGAGGATTAGGCGGTTTTTGTGATAAATGTGGTAATAATTAAATATATAATTGCAATTTTCGATTGACAAGTGTAACTTTACAGTTTACAATAAAGGATGATCCAAAGTTTTAGGCACAAAGGATTAAGGCTGCTATGGGAACAGGGAAATAGCAGTAAACTTCCTGCCGATCAAGTCAATCGCATTGAACGAATGCTTGACATTATCGACTCAGCACAACAAGTACCTGAAGACTTCGGAGCTTATCAAAACTGGAATATTCACAAACTTTCAGGAGAACTGAAGGAATACTGGAGCATCAAGGTGAATAAAAATTACCGGATCATATTTCGTTTTGATGGCCAACATGCTTATGATCTGGACTATATTGATTATCATTAAAAAAAAGCGCCATGAAAAGACAAATGAGACACATACATCCTGGTGAAATTTTACGGGAAGAAGTAATTGCCGCGAATGAACTGACTGTAACGGCGGCTGCTAAAATGCTGGGCATTTCACGCCAAAGCCTTAATAATATCATCCATGAGAAATCAGATATTACGCCCGAAATGTCATTCAGGATAGCCAAGGTATTTGGCGGCACTGCTGATATCTGGGCTAACCTGCAGACTAAATTTAATCTTCACCTGGCATCTGAAAAAACGAAAGAACTTGATTTAAAGCCTTATCATTATCAGCATTCAGCTTAATTTGTCAGTTGCTTTGCTCTGTTTTCATATTAAAGATGAATGATATTACCTAACATCATTGCATTCTAAATTCCACACCTCAAAACATTTAACACTTTTTAACAACATTTAACAAATTTAATTTGGCATTACTAAAATTTTAGTTATACCTTGTGGCTCCTAACACAACCTTATGAAATTCACAATTTTACTTTTACTACTTATTTGTTTAGGTTCTGTCACCACGTTTGCCCAAACCAGCTACGGCATAAAGGGTATTGCGGTTGATAGCGTTGACCATATAAAGCTCTCCAATACATCTATAGCGATATTAAATGCAAAGGATTCGACCCTTGTAAAATTCACCCGGGCAACAGAAGACGGTTCATTTTCGATAGACGGGCTTACCAAAGGAAAATTCATCCTGCTGGTGGCTTATCCCGACTATGCTGATTATGTGGAACATTTCAGCCTGGACTCGGCTAAGCAAAACCGCAACTTCGGGGCGCTGAACCTGAGGCTTAAATCGCGGTTGCTCAAGGAAGTATTGATCAAAGGTACTGCTGTCGCGATAAAAATTAAGGGTGATACTACCGAATTTAACGCCGCTGCTTATACCGTACAACCCAATGCCAAGGTAGAGGACCTGCTAAAGCAATTGCCGGGGATACAGGTTGACAAAGACGGAAAGATAACGGCACAGGGGCAAACGGTGAATAAGGTATTGGTTGACGGAGAAGAGTTTTTTGGCGATGACCCAACGCTGGTCACCAAAAACATACGTGCCGATATGGTGGACAAGGTGCAGCTTTATGATAAAAAAAGCGACCAGGCTACTTTTACCGGGATCGATGACGGACAAAAGGAAAAGACCCTTAACATCAAGCTAAAAGCAGATAAAAAGAACGGCTTTTTTGGCAAAACCGAGGAAGGTGCTGGAACCGATGGCATTTACCAGAGTCAGCTACTGTTTAACGCATTTAAGGGCAAAAAGAAGTTTTCCGTGTACGGCACAATGGGCAATAATGGCAAAACCGGACTGGGCTGGGAGGATAACCAGAAATACGGTTCGGGCGATGGTTTCCAGTTTGAAGACGATGGCAGTGTGAATTTTGGCGGGGGGGGAGGCGATGACCTCGACTCGTTTGACGGGAGGTATTATGGGCAGGGCTTGCCTTTGGCCCGGACAGCAGGGGTACATTACGACAATAAATGGAACGATGATAAGCAATCCATCAACACCAACTATAAAATAGGTTCGCTTACTATTGATGGCACCAATGATAATTTAACGCAAAATAACCTGAAGGATACGGTGCTTAATAGCACTTCGAATCAAAGGTTTCACAAATACATGTTTAAGCAAAAGCTGGATGCCGTATACCAGGTAAAACTAGATACCAGTTCGAACCTGAAAATATCTGTTGACGGAACAACAAAGCATAGCGAAAACATAGACAGTTATAGTTCATCCGTAGTGCAGAACGTGGCCGGTGATAGCACCTTACTAAACAAACAAACCAGGACCCTGACCAATAATGTAGATGCAAAACTGTTTAACGCCAGCGCCTTTTACACTAAAAAGTTCAAAAAACCCGGCCGGACGATCTCATTCCTGGTCAAAGAAGCCTATAACGAAAGCAAGGCCAAAGGCTTTTTGAATTCGCGGGTGGATAAATATAATGCGGAAGGGGAAATTATTCCCCCACAATTGACTGATCAGTACAAAACGAATGATCTGAAAGGTTCGGCCTTAACCACGAATTTAACCTACTCAGAACCTTTTTCGAAAAATTTCGCGTTGGTGCTAAATTATGGTATAGGAATAAATAATAGCAGCGCCGACAGGCAAACCTTCTTAGCGGCGTCCGGCATATACAATGTACGGGATGACTCATTAAGCAGCGATTATAAACTGAACCAGTTTTCGAACCACGGAGGGGCCATATTCAATTACAAAAAAGGCAAAACCAATATCACTTTTGGCACCAGGGTGAGCGATGTTAACTATCACCAGGTTGATGAAAGCGGGCTTAACCCTACACTCGACCGGAGTTTCCTGAACTGGTCGCCGCAAGCCAGTTACCAATACCGATTTTCTCAGCAAAAATCGTTCAGGTTCAATTATAACGGGAACACCACCCAGCCTACCCTGGACCAGATACAACCGCTGAGATCAAACAGTGACCCGGTAAATACCGTTATAGGCAACCCTGATCTGAAGCCATCATTCACTAATAATATTAATTTGGGTTATAATTCATTCAGGATACTAACCAGCCAGTATATATGGTTATATGGTAATTATTCAATCACTTCCAACCCGATAGTAAGTGATATAAATTATGATAAAACCACAGGATACAGCGTTACCCATTATGTAAACCTGCCTGATAAAAAAACGTCTAATTTCAATTTGGGGGCCAATTTTAACCGTAAGCTGGAAAGCCTGGGAATGAGCTTAGGGCTAAGCATGAATGCTAACGGCAATACCTATTATGGCTATTCGGACGGGCAATTGGGCAAGACAAAAAGTTACTCATACAACCCGCGGTTAGAGATCAATCAATATAAAGAGAAGAAATTTGACTATTACCTGTCTGCCGGGCCAACTTATACCATCAATCAATCATCCCTGCAAACCATCAATAGTAATGGCTGGGGATTCAGGGCGGATGGCCAGTTCAATGTTTATCTTCCGGGCAAATTCCAGATCGGCGCCGAAAACAGTTATGAGTTTACAGGCAAAACAGAAACGTTCAACCAGGACCTGAGGAAATTTTTGATCAACGCGTATATCATTAAGAAGTTCCTGAAAAGCGAAAACCTTAAATTTACCATATGGGGGAATGACCTGCTGAATCAGAATGTGGGCTTTAGCAGAACGGCTACAGGTACCCAGATCACGCAAAGTAATTTTACCACCCTTAAAAGATATATTATGTTTTCAATAGCGTACGATTTCACAAAAATGGGCGGTGGCGCACCTAAAAAATAAGCATATGAAATATACATTGATAACCCTTGCCTGCCTGTTACTATTGAGCGGCAGCTTATTGGCCCAGAACAAGCATTTTACCACTACCGGCACTATTGAGTTTGAGAAAAGAGTGAATATGTATGCCCTTATTCAAAAACTGATGAATAAGGATAACGAGGCATTTTTCACCCCGGTTTTGGAGCAGTATAAGAAAACCCAGTCGCAATTTCAATCAGCTAAAAGCATCTTATCATTTGCCAACAATAAAAGCCTGTATGTTCCGGTGGTAAAGGAAAGCGACAACACCATAATGGACTGGTTTAATAACAACCCGATGGTATTGCAAAACAATGTGGTGTATACCGACCCCCCGGCAAGCACCAGCGTGGTACAGAAATCGGTATTTGAGGAAACCTTCCTGGTAAAGGACAGTTTGCGTAAAATTAAATGGAAAATAACGGATGAAACCCGCGATATAGCCGGTTATACCTGCCGCAGGGCCAACGGCATTATGATGGATTCTATTTATGTGGTAGCTTTTTATACCACTGAGATCCCGTTATCAAGCGGGCCCGAACAGTTTTCGGGATTACCCGGGATGATATTGGGCGCGGCTTTACCGCATGAAAATCTAACCTGGTTTGCAACCAAAGTAACGGACACCGGCCTGCCGCCAAATACCATAGTGCCCCCAAAAAAGGGAAAGCCGGCGGATAGTAAAGGTTTGCTAAAAACTCTGCAAACAGTAATGAAAGACCGTGGAGACGCGGCCGAGATCCAGTTTTTCATCAAAGCGTATTTGCTATAGACACTAAATCCAAACCATATCGATCGGCCTGCGGAATTCAGTTTTCGCAGGTCTTTTATTTTGCAGGCATCCGGTAATTCAGCCCGGCGGTGGTACCGGCGGTTACATCAATGGTAACGCCTGTTATTTTGCCGGCCAGATCAGACGACAGGAATACAGCGACATTGGCTATATCAGCCATCAGTGGCAGCTTTTTCAGCATGGTGTCGTTTTCCATCTGGCGCAGTATAGGCGCCATTTCTTCGGGGTTATTATCGATGGCTGCTTAAACACAGCGGAATCCGGGGAGCCACCGGAGCGGATGTTGACTACCCGTATGCCATAAATACCTAACTCCGAAGCGAGATTGCGGGAGAAACTTTCCACAGCGCTGCAGGCAGGCGCGAAACCAGCCGGTAAGGGATAGCCTATGCCGCCTGGCGTGGCAGTAAGGGATAAGATCACACCCGAACCCTGTTTCATCATGACCCTTGCCGCGGCAGTCGCGGTTAAGAACTGGGTGCGCATGGCGATATTAACCGGGCGTGTAAAATCCTCTACCGAGATATCTATCATGGGTTTATTTTGCACCACTTCGAGCCCGATGACATTTAAGGTGATATCTATCGTACCTGCTTTTTCTGCAACTGAAGCCACATAATTATTGACGGCTTTTTCGTCAAGTGCATCCACCTGTGCCGCTTCGGCACTTCCGCCGGAAGCCAGTATCTCATCGGCTACTTTTTGCACGGGACCCAGGTTGCGCCCGGCCAGGAACACCTTTGCCCCGGCAGTGGCCAATGCCTTGGCAACCGCCCCACCGATAGAGCCGCCGGCGCCGTAGATAACTGCATTTTTATTTTGAAGTACCATGCTGATCGATTTAATGTATGGAAGGTGTATGCTATGCGTGATTACAAACCTAAAATTAAATATCCTTTTTCAAAAAGGTCATGGAGGACAATTTAAGGGGTGATATGCCGGATATGATATCTTTTTAAGATTTTAACGACAATTATCTACAAACTGCTATTAGCATTTTTAGGCTATGTTTAGTTAGTTTTGTTGATTGAAAATGCCGGCTTTAGGGCCGGCATTTATTTAGTTCCCGAAAACGTGAAAAGACCGATAGCGCTCATCATCTTCATTTTAAGTTTTAGTTTTGCGCAGCGGTCATTCGCGCAGGAGCAACCGTCCGTTTATGTAGGGATACCCAGCTCCAACTTTAGCTATTTCGCTTCATCACAGCATAACTCCAACTGGTGCTGGGCAGCCTCGCTACAGATGATATTTAATTATTATGGCATCAATATCACCCAGGAACAAATAGTATCCCGAAGCTATGGGGTCGACCCAAGTGGCAACCTGCCCAACTGGACAGGGAGTTTCCAGGTGATCACAGCCAACCTGAATAACTGGAACGTAGACAACAGTGGCCGGCAATATGGCGTGCGTGCCACCTTTAACCAGGGCGCGCCAACACCTATCTATTTAATTCAGCAACTTTCGCTACAACGGCCTGTTTTGATCGGTTACCGCTCCGGGCCGAGTTCGGGGCACGCGGTGGTAATTACCGCCTGCAGTTATATTGAAACCTATTACGGCCCAATGATCCAATCCATCGTAGTGCGCGATCCCTGGCCCAGCGATGCCAATGTCGCTACGCAGGGCCGGGTAGAATATAAAGGGATAGATTTGGCCAATTTGATAGACGCGCATTGGTATATTGTGATACAGTAGGATAACTCTTTTCCTGCTGTCATTTCGAACGACAGAGAGAAATCTTGTACAACTTGCATGTTGCCGACATATATAGTTCGCAGTACGCTCTTATAAGATTTCTCTCTACGTTCGAAATGACAAATCTTTTTTAATCTGATAAGACTTGCATAATCGCCGTGCGGCTAACTTCCGCACGTTTAAGATTTCTCCTCGTTCCTCGTTCGAAATGACAAATCGGAGTTAGTTTATTTCGTGCCCGGTGTTGGCGCAGTGGATACGCCATTCACCACAAAATGATAAGTTCCTGATCCCACTTTCATACCCACAAAGCCGTTCTCATTTTTGGTAAGGGTGATATCTTTGGATGCTGTTAAAGCTAATCCGCCTTCAGTGATATCCGAGGGCTGGTTGGCGGGGATGAAAATATCGGCTTTGGTGTTAGCCGGGATCTCAACGGTGTACGTTGTTTTTCCATCTTTAATTTCCCAGCCGGAAGTGACGTTGCCGTAATAGGTTTGCAGGCTGGCGGTGGCATAGGTGAAGTTACCCCCCGGGTGCGGCATAATGCGGATATGCTTGTAGCCTACCCCATCATCATAGGTATCCATACCGGCCATTACGCGGTACATCCAGTCGCCGATGGCGCCGTAGGAATAATGGTTAAAGGAGTTCATGCTGGCGGCCTCGAAGCTTTTATCGGGACGGATACCATCCCAACGCTCCCAAATGGTAGTGGCGCCCATTTTAACCGGGTACAACCATGAGGGGTAAGTTTCCTGTAGCAGCAGGCGGTAAGCCATATTATTCTGACCAAAACGGGTCAATACGTGGCAAAGATAAGGTGTACCCAAAAAGCCGGTGGTGAGGTGATCACCGTAGGCATGGATATTATCAACCAGCCTGGTGGCTGCCTGCGTGCGCAAAGATTCGGGCAGCATATCAAAATTAAGCGCCAGCGTATAGGCGGTTTGCGTACCTGATACCAGGCGGCCATTGGCGGTTACGTACTCTTTCAAAAATGCATCTTTAATTCGTTTCAGCAAGGCTGTATAATACGTCACATCTTCCTGTTTATTTAGTACCCCCGCCGCGTTGATGAGCAGTTGGGTGGAATAAGCATAAAAGCATTGGGCAATAAAAAACTTATCAGTAATAGCCGATGAACCGTCGGTATCGTCATCCCTGCTGTAAAATAGCCAGTCGCCAAAGCTTTGACCGGTTTGCCAAAGGTCATTTTTGGCCTGGTGCTGCATAAAATCAACCCAACCTTTCATACTGGCGTACTGATCTGTTAATATCCGTTTGTCGCCATAGGCTAAATACATATTCCAGGGAACAACGGTAGATACATCGGCCCAGCCCGTACTGCTTTGCGTAAACCCTATGCAATTCGGAATAACCCATGGCACAGCGCCAGCAGCTGATTGATCTGCCGAAACGTCTTTCAGCCATTTGGCAAAGAAGTCGTTCACGTTCATGTTGAAAGTAGCGGTACGTGAAAATACCTGCGCATCGCCCGTCCAGCCCAGGCGCTCATCACGTTGAGGGCAATCTGTAGGCACATCCAGGAAATTTCCTTTTTGCCCCCATTGGATATTATGCTGCAACTGGTTGACCATTTGGTTTGAAGTAGTGAATGTTCCGGTCGGCTTCATATCCGAATACAGGGCCACGGCGGTAACATCCTCCGGCAATATCACATCGCCGGGATAGCCCTCTATGCGGATAAACTGGAACCCATGGAAGGTAAAATGAGGTTCGAAGATCTCCTGGCCATCCCCTTTTAAAATGTAGGTATCCTGGGCCTTGGCCAGGCGCAGATTTTCGGTGTAAAAGTTTCCCAGCTTATCCAAAACTTCGGCATGCGAAACGGTGATCTTATCCCCCGCTTTGCCTTTCACTTTTAACACTACCCAGCCAACCAGGTTCTGCCCGAAATCAATTACCTGCTCGCCTTTTGGGGTTTTGAAGATGCGCAGGGGCTTAAAGGTCTCATGCTTTTTAACCATCTCGTTGTAGGTTGCCAGCAGGGTATTTTTAGGATAATCTGCCACCTTTACCGCAGTCCATTGCGAGTCGTTGAAGCCAGCCTCTGTCCATCCGTTTTGTTGCTTATTATGATCGATAGTTTCGCCATTATAAATTTCGCTATAAAGCACTTCGCCTGTAGATGATTTCCAGCTGTCGTCAGAGCTGATAATTGCTGTAGTATTGTCCGAATAAGTAATGTTCAATTGGAACAGCAAAGCGATATCCTTTCCATATACATCCCTCCGGTCGCTAAAGCCAATAATACCCCGGTACCAGCCGTTGCCAAGCATTACCCCGATAGCATTGTTACCTTCTTTGAGCAGATCTGTTACATCATAGGTTTGGTATTGAAGGCGCTTGCTGTAGCTTGTCCAGCCGGGGGTAAGATAGGCATCGCCAACGCGGTGACCATTAATATTAGCTTCATATAAGCCATGCGCGGTGATATAAGCTACGGCTGATTTTATTTTTTTGTGCGATGCAAACTGCTTGCGCATCAACGGACTTGGCCGGGTTATAGAATCCTCCTTATAACCGGGAGTGATCCATTTGGCCTGCCAGTCGGCAACATTGAATAAGGCCGTTTGCCAATAAGCGGGAGCGCTCCAGGGTGATGCTTTACCCCCGTTATCCCAAATTTTTACCCGCCAGTAATATTTTTTGCCTGATTGTAACGGCTTGCCTTTATAAGTGATAAAAACAGATGAATCGGAAGTAACCTTGCCTGAATCCCACACATGCCCGCTGAAATTAGCATTTTCGCTCACATTGATGCGGTAGGCTGTTTGCATGGTGTTGCGCTTATCAGCCGTCAGTTTCCAGCTAAAGCGGGGGTGAGCAACATCCATACCGATTGGGTCAGTACGGTTTTCGCATAGCAGGCCATCGGCTTTTACCTGGACATAACTTAAGGAAGCAAATAATTGTAAAGCAAATAAAAAGCAGCAGAATTTCATCAGTCGGTATATTTAGGGTTAACGGAAGGCGAAAAGCCGTGACAATCCAAAGCTAATCAATTCAAATATATTTATAATTAGGATATGGAGGGGTGTAACTAAGTTGTTTCTTTTTGGGGTGATATTGATGAGACTATTTGTTTTTTTTTAAGGTGTGTTAGATTTAAGTAAGATAATCGTCTCGCTCATGGCCGCGAGTGGCCTGGTTGCTTTTTTTCTTCCCACAACAGAGATGCTTCGGCTTAACTCTTCCAGCAGAGATGAGGCTTTTTTATAAGTGCAAATTATTAAAGTTGATTGTTTTATGATCGGCAGTGAATGTACTTTCTTTTTTTCCGCAAAAAAGAAAGTACCAAAGAAAAAACTCCCGGCTACGCTTATGTTCTGTGAAAGGCCGCGGTTGGGCTTTGCCTGTGCCACCCGAACAACGCTGATGCCGGATTTTGTGGGTTAACGGAGGGTTCTTTTCATTTTATCTTTTTTTCTTCTTCCCGACAGCAGAGCAGCTTCGGATGAAATCAGGCAAAACAATGGTGGCCTTGTGGGTCGGAAGGGCATAGCAAATTTTGCCGCAGCATTGGGCATGTGCGGCTTTGGGGCAATAGTTTGCAGCCCGTGGTTTTGAATGATTTGCCGGGTAAAGGCCTTGTGCGGCAAAGAAGCCTTTCTGCTGACTTGATTTTTGGTTACTTTGTATCAAGACAAAGTAACAGCCCCCCGCGGCTATTGAGCGGCACGATTATCTTAATTAGCAGGATTACAATTAGTAATGTGTTTATTTTTATAATCTCAAGTTCGAAGACTGGGCTATTTTAAACAATCAATGCTCCTCCTTCACCCCTCGCTTCTGAAAACTATAGATCAAATAAACCAATGCCGGTAGTATGAATACACTGCCGATGAGCAATGCCATACCCAATGATTCAATGGCTTTGTCGGCGCCTTTATTGCCGATGAGGGATAGGTAGCCACCATGTTTCAGGATCACAATGTTGGGATAGTGTTTATAAGTGGTGGTGAGCAATATCATTGTGACCTGGAACCCTGCCAGCAGGCGCAGCGCTTTTGACCGACCTTGGTAGATGAGATACCACAGGATAATGAGTGATATACTTGCCGCCGTTACAGCGGTGATGCCCACCGGGTTGCCGAACACCCAGTTTACCAGTGGGATACCATCGGCAATAGCCGAGATAAAAACCAATGCACCAAATACTACCGCGCCGATATTCATTTGCCAGGCCTTGCGCACGAAGCGTTTCCGGTCGGCCTCGTTTTTGGCTTCGCCGATGAGGTAAATGGCGGCGGTGAATCCACATAACGAAACCGTAAAGAAACCGATGGCTACCGAAAACCAGTTAAGCCAGCTGAATATGTAGGCTGACAAAAAAGTGTTGGCCTGCAGGTCGATCTGGCCCGAAACTGCACTGCCCGCAATGATGCCTAAAAACAGCGGGGTGATAAAACTGGAGTACACGAATATCCTGTTATACACCTTCTGCATGCTATCAACCACGGCATCGTAATTTCGGAAAGCAAAGGCTGTGCCGCGGGCGATGATGCCCAGCAGCATGATCACCAGCGGGATATGCAAGTGGACAGACATGGTGGAATAGATAGTTGGAAAGCCTACAAACAGGATCACAATAGCGATGATGAGCCACATGTGGTTGGCTTCCCAAATCGGGCCGATGGCTTCGTAACTAATCTTGCGGGTTTTAGCGCGGTTATCTTCGGAAGTAAATAGCTCGATAATACCCGCGCCAAAATCGGCCCCGCCAAGCAGCAGGTACAGCAAAAGCGCTACCCATAAATAAACCATTACTACGTAGATCATTCCTTTTTTTGTTTAAAGTAGTTGATTGGGTTAGATTAGGTTGATTGAGTTGAATCTTTTAACCTAATCAACTACTAACTTAATCAACCACTCGATCAACTCACCGCTTCATCATACATTTTCGGTACCATCTTAATTTGCCTGTAGAGCATAAAAGTCACCACCAGGCTCAGTGACAAATAAACCGCTGTGAACAAATAAAACGAATACCTGATGCCCGGCATCGGGGTTACCGCATCGGCGGTGCGCATTACGCCCTGGATGATCCAGGGCTGGCGACCAACTTCGGTGACGGTCCACCCCGCTTCGAGGGCGATAAAACCCAGCGGTATGGCCACTACAAACAGCTTTAAAAACCAAGGCGCGATAAACCATTTCTTCCGCTTGAACAATGCGAAAAAATAAAGCAGCGACAAGGTCAGCATCACCATACCCAAGCCCACCATAATTTGGAAAGCATAATGTGTGATGGCTACGGGTGGCTGATCTTTTTCGGGTATCCGGTCGAGGCCCATCACTTCGGCGTTAAAGTCATCATAGGTCATAAAGCTGAGCATACCGGGGAGTTTGATAGCGTAATTGACCTCTTTGGTTTTTGTATCCGGAATGCCACCAATAATTAAAGGGGCAAATTTTTCTGTTTTAAAATGAGCCTCCATGGCCGCGAGTTTGGCGGGCTGTCGTTTGGCTACGCTTTTGGCTGATATGTCGCCGCTCAAAGGTTGCAGTATGGCAGCTACCGCCGCGAATACGATAGCGATGCGGAATGCCGTCATATGAAATTTCACATTTTTTTTCCGGATCACCATTAAAGCATGCACCCCCGCCACCGCGAAACCCGTAGCCGCAAAGGCCGCTATCGACATGTGCAGCGCCTGCTGGAACCAGGCATCATTGAACATCGCCTTTATCGGGTCAATATTAAGGTATTGTCCGTTCACATAATCGAACCCTGAAGGGCTGTTCATCCAGCTATTGGCTGCCACTACCAGGATACCCGATACGATACCGCTAATACCAACTATCACCCCGGTAAACCAGTGAAACCACGGATTGAACCTGTTCCACCCATACAGGAAAAAGCCAAGCGCTATCGCCTCGATAAAAAACGCGGTACCTTCCAACGAAAAGGGCATGCCGAATATCGGTCCTGCGTTTTTCATGAAATTAGGCCATAGCAAGCCCAGCTCAAAGGATAGCACGGTGCCGGATACAGCACCAGTCGCGAAGAATATGGCTACGCCCTGGCTCCAGGCTTTGGTGATATTTTTGTAAACCGGGTCTTTGGTTTTGAGCCAGTAGAAATGAGCGATAGCCATAAAAAAAGGCATCACCATCCCGATGCATGAAAACACGATGTGAAACCCGAGTGATAACGCCATCTGAGACCTGGCGGCTATAAAATCATCCATAGTAACGGTGATTAACAATGCTAAACGGGTAGATTGTTCGGCATTAAATATTTAGTCCCGAAGTTAAGGAAGAATGATAAGATAACTTATTCAGCGTGAGATTAATTGTAATTTATTTTGAATATAAATTAGTTGATTGGATTGAATTTGGTTGATTAAGTTGAATAGTTTTTATATGAATTTTCCAACAATCAATTCGCTTTTGCAAAAGCCACCGTCCTCGAGGACAGATAACTTTTGAGGGCGGGGAGGCGGTCGGTATTGATGAGGTCGACACCGCAACTTAGGAGTTCATCCCAAACCACCTTTTTTTCGGGCGAAGCCCAAAGCCTTACTTTGGTACCCATTTTATGTGCCAGTATTACAAACTTGCATAGCCTGATCCTTTCGGTGCTTGAAATAAGGCCTTTACCATCCCACTTCAGCAGTTTGGAGTATTTGCAGCTGGCCATGGTGAATACATTGGCGATCACTGAATCACGCTGCACTTTGCGCAGGTCCTCGTCAATAAAGGCTAACCTGTTTTGCTCATTTTCGATAGAACGGTATGGTTTATGGCCCGATAAAACAATGGTCACTGCACGCTGCACCACTGCGCCATCTTCGTAGGATGATAATATCGATTTGTATTTTTCCAACAGGGGTTTAAGCGCCTGGTAGGTTTCTTCGGCATTTGTTTTGATATCAATCAATAGTACCACCGGACTATGGTAATCAGCGTATACTTTACCGTTGTTATCGGTTACGCGTTCTAATAAGGGCTGTAAATAAAGATTTTCTAAAGTCCGTTTGCCTTTAAAATAGGGGAATACGTGCGCTACGATAAGTTTGCCATTTTTATAAAATACATCTGCCTCGATATTGGTAAAGCCGTTTTCGAGCGCATCATGCAGGGGATGTTTGTGGCGGTAATCGTTGTGCGCAAAGCCGTTCAGAAGCGGGGATGATTGGGAGTAGCAGTTGATTTGTACTGCGGCGAACAAAACTAAGAGCAACAATTTAAGGCGGTGCGAACCTGCATTTTTCACTGACATCTATCTTCCGGGGCTATTAAATTTGTTATGCAAGGTTACCTTTTTACTATGTCTACACTTTTAAGCTATTATTAAGAAACCCTTAATTTGCGGGTACTTAATATTAAGTTTATCTTATTTTTGTTAAGTAATTGTTCCGGGGGTTCGGCCAATCAAATTACAAGCTTGTATACGGTAATTTTTAACCGCTGGTTATGCAAGTTGATGATTTATTTTTACGAAATCGTGACAAATGCATAATTTTAATCGTATTCTAATCTCCCATGCTTAAAAAAGGTGAACACATAGAAGGTGTACCAACAGAACTTGAACTTTTATTAGCCAAGGACGCCACGGCCAAAGCTTTTTTTGAAGGCTTATCCAAATCGTACAAACAGGGTTATTGCGACTGGGTGGGCTCGGCCAAACAGGAGGACACCCGCCATGTAAGGGCAGCCAAGGCGCTGATCATGCTGCAAAACGGGCAAAAAACGTTGAAGACCTAAATCTCCCGGCCTGTTATCTTAAACATCCCGCGTTGCGGATTCTCTGAATGGAAAAAACTGTTGTGGTATCGCATCCGTATGTCTTATTAACACGGTCACCCTACATCATCCTGATACCCCATTAAAATGCGCTAATTAATAAAATTAGGAACCCACCCTTGCCAGGCTTTAATCCAATTGAGAAAGAAATTCAAAGCCGGCACAGGGTTGGGTTTATTGGCCCGGATCTGAATACTATTCCTGGGGATGAGTATGTGCCACCACCTTTTTCTCAATGCGCGTATCGGGAATGAACCATATGATAGCAACCACAATATAAAGGCCGAAGCTCAGATACGCATGGACAAATGACAGCCCGATAGCCAATGCGTAAATTAAGGTGGATATTTTGCCCTTCCGATCCCTGCCCACGGCCTCGGCCAATGCCGAACTTTTGCCCGAGTGCCGGATAAGCACACGCGCCAGTATCCCATAAGAAATAGAGTTCATGATCAGCACGAAACCATAGGCAGCCACCGGCCATTGCGCAAAATGACTCTCGCCCATCCACTCGGTCACAAAGGGTACCAGCGACAACCAGAACAACAGATTAAGGTTGGCCCACAGTGCCGACCCGGCAATGGTATCCACCAGGTAAAACATGTGATGATGGTTGTTCCAGTAAATGCCCACATACACAAAGCTGAGGACATAACTCAGCAATACCGGCAGCACCGGCAACAGCGATTGGAGATCATGCTCGTGCGGAACCTTCAGTTCCAAAACCATAATGGTAATGATAATGGCTATCACCCCATCGCTGAAAGCCTCTAAACGTCCTTTTTTCATGCAGTTTTGATTGTGTTACTAAGATAGTGTTTCGATTGGTTGTTTTTGATAGTAGGTGGTGGAAATGGGGATAGGTAGTGGTTTGAGAGGTAAGTAGTGTAAAAGAAGGTAATCGTTCCGCTCAGTTGCCGCGGAGGGCTAGGCACTTTTGTCTTGATACAAAAGTGCCCAAAAAATCAAGACAGAAAAAAGCTTCAACCCACAGGCAAAACACCCAGGCCCGCTTTTCTGTCAAGCCTTTACCCACTTTTGATTTGGGATTATTTTATGTGTATCTGCATCTAACTTGTTTTTTCTTTTCTTCCGTCAGCAGAACAGCTTCGGCCGAAAGCAGGCAAAACAATGGTGGCCTGTGGGTCGGAAGGGCATAGCAAATTTTGCCGCAGCATAGGGTATGTGCGGCTTTGGGGCAATAGTTTGCAGCCCGTGGTTTTGCCTGATTTGCAGGGCAAAGGCCCCGTGCGGCAAAGAAGCCTTTCTGCTGAAAGCCTTTTTGGTTACTTTTGTGGCGACAAAAGAACTAGGCCCTCCCGCGGCCATGAGCGGGAACGATTATCTTACTACCACTACCTATCTCCCAAACACTAAAACTTACACACCACCAACCAAAAACCCCTCCCCACAACGTATATTTGCAGCATGAATCAAATACAGATCCTCGTAACCGGCCGCAACGAACCCATCGTACAAACCGTGGTACGCCTGATCAACAACAACCCGCAGTGGAACGCCCTTTGCGCCTACACCGACGAGGATACCATCACCGCTTTCGAAACCCAGGCAGTCGACCTGGTGCTGTTGTGCGGCGGCATCAGTGCCGAATCTGATACCTTGCTGCGCCGGGCCTTTGCCACCCGCAACCCCCGCGTTACCATTATACAGCACTACGGCGGCGGCAGCGGACTGCTCAGCACCGAGATCAATATGGCCCTCGAAGGCCGGCCCGCCTTTAACAGTTTGCAGTAGTTTTTTCAGTTTGCGGTTGGCAGTAGGCAGTAGGCAGTTTCCTGGCAGTGAAATACCGGCGGCGCAACTCACCGCAGTCTTGGGTATAGGGGCATTGGGGTTTGTCAGAACAGATTTTTTTGAAAAGCAGGGCCTGAAGTTCTTCGGATGCGGTAGTCCCTCCGCTAGCCAGCGGATTATACTACCCGAGGCCTTAGGCGCGAAGGCCGGTATCGCTGCTATCGGGTTTAGCGGTGAAGGCGGAAGTGTCACTATTTAAAGCTAAAGTTAGTAGATGTCTTATTAAAATTAATTAAAATAGAAGCTTTATAAAAATACTTCATGTATTTTAGCTCTTTGTTTTAACTGATTGTACCTTATCTTAACCCTATTTTACTAGTCCATGAGTGTAAACTCAAATTATATTGTTGGCGATTCTCGCTCTATTAAAAAGATTTTTGAAGAAAATAAAATCGCGAAACCAAATGTAATCATTTCGTCGCCCCCCTATTTTGATGTTTTAAATTACAATAATAATTCATCACAAATAGGTTATGGGCAAAATGACTATGATGACTACTTGCAAGATGTTTGCAAAGTATTTCAAGATTGCTATGATCTATCTGAAAATAATTCGAGCTTTTGGCTTATTGTAGATACTTTCAAAAAAGATGGTAATTTAAAAACATTACCATTTGATATAGTTTCGACCTTAAAAACCCGCGCTGATAAAACTTGGATTCTTAAAGAAATTATAATATGGGATAAAGAAAAAAATCTACCTTGGAATGGGCATGGTCATTTTAAAAATCAATTTGAATATATTTTGTTTTTTACTAAAGCTCATGATTTTTATTTTTCAATTGATGAAGTAAGAGAAATAAATGATTTAAAAAAATGGTGGAAAACATACCCGGAGAGATACAATCCTAACGGAAAGGCTCCGTCTAATCTATGGACTTATACTACGGCAATAAGGGGGTGGGGAAATAGTAAACAAGAACATCTATGCCCTTTTCCTTTTTCACTAATAGAAAAAATCTTAATAATTTCTTCTAAAAGAGATGACTTAATTTTTGATCCTTTTGCTGGTTCCGGCTCTTTGCTTGCCTTAGCTGAAGTAATGGAACGGAATTCTGTAGGTATAGATATTAATATCGAATACAAAGAAATTTATGAAACTCAGGTTAAATTAGGTGCAAAGGAATATTGGGATAGGAGACAAGAAGAGATAAGCAATAACAAGTCTTATATTGTTGATTTTAAAACAACCAATAAGATTCTAAGAATTCATAAAGTTGCTTCATTGTTAGTACAGGAGATATCTAATCATGATCCGCAATTGAATTTTAAACCAATAATATATTCGACAAACTCCGAAGAACACACATTTAAGTTATATATAATTACTGAAAATCTTAACATAACAGTTCCTCAATATTCAGACGCCACGTTAAAGGTAATTCATCAATCGAAAATAGAAATAGAAATAGAAGTAGTTACCAATAAGGAATTCAGTGCCATTCCAGATATTAAGACGGTGATGTTTTATAAATACACTGCCCCTAAAATTTATAATTTCAATTCGCAAATTAGCTGCAAAGCTTTACTTGATAAAGATAATAATTTGATACCCAGTGTTTTTTATTCTAATTTTTCATTAAAATTGAAATAAGATCTAATCATAATGGAAACCAAACCTATCGCAAAGAAAGTTAAACCTAAGAAGAAAAAGAAAAAGGTTTTATCACCGCAAGAGAAATTAAGATTTAAGAGACAATCTAAGCTTCACAAGGATTTATTGTCAATGTTCAAGCCTATGGGTTTTGAATTTTTGTTAGTCAACGGCTTTCATAAAGTATATGGTGGTATAAAAAGTGAGTTAGACGCTGCATTCATTTTTGAAAATTTATTAATCATTTGCGAAGAAACTATTTCATCTGATAAAGACCATCTTCGAAAAAAACATGATTATTACACTGCACTTTTAGTAGAGCGCAATACCCTTATAAATGATTTCAAATCCAGGTTTTCTGACAAGTTTTCAAAATTCGACTCATATTCTAATAATGAATATAAGCTTTTTTATATATATCTAAGTGAACCAAAACTTGACGAAGAAATAAAAAAAACCTATAGCGACTTTAAATATTTAGATTCAAGATCGCTCAAATACTTCAATCGAATCACTAACTGTTTAAAATATTCATCAAGAAATGAATTCTATAAATTCCTTGGAATTGACTTAAGTGAGGTAGGTTCAGCAACTACCGGTGCAGATGAAAAAACAATAGATTCTGCAGTTATTATTCCGGAGAGTACCTCAGGCTTTCCAGATGGAGTGCAATTATTTTCATTCTTAATGAAAGCTGAAGATTTGATGGATTGTGCTTACGTTTTAAGAAAAGATAGTTGGGCTACCGGCGCAAACTTTTCGTACCAAAGACTAATTGATACTGCAAAGGTTGAGGATATTAGAAAATATTTAGCCAATCACCAACGAACCTTTATAGATAATATCATCGTCAGCATTCCAGACGAGGTATCATTTTATAAAAAAGACATGTTGAATAATTGGACAAATATAACCGATATATCAAATGTTGTAAATATCGAAAATGTAAAAATCAAAATTCCCTATAAAATTAATAGTATTGGATTGATTGACGGACAACATCGAGTATACGGTCATTATAAAGGATATGATCAGCTAGAAGGTCAAATAGCTGCTTTAAGAAAGAAACGGCATTTATTAGTCACAGGGTTATATTACGATAAAAGAAAATTTTCGGAAGGTCAGAAAAGAAAATTCGAAAGCGAACTCTTCTTGCAAATAAACAGTAAACAAAAAAAAGCAGACCCTTCTTTACTACAATATATACAAAATCTTCAAGCACCAAATTCACCAGTCGGTTTAGCTATATCTGTACTAAATAACTTTAATGACACTGAGCCATTTTTGGATATGTTTCACCTCTCACCCTTGGATGCTGATGGTATTAAAACCCCTACGATTATACAATATGCATTAAAAGATCTAATGGAAATTAATAATAATAAGGAAACATTATACAAATATTGGGATAGCCCTAATAAAGGCTTAGTAACTGAACAAAACTACAAACAAGAGGCGCTTGATGAATATATTAAGTTTTCTTCTGATATTTTGATTATATATTTTAAAGCTATTAAAGCAAACTTTACAAAGTATTGGACTATAACAAGAAAGGAAGAAAGTAAGTTACTTTCCGTGACTGCTATGGTGGGGTTTCTTTTAGGTTTCAGGAAATCCTTAGAAAAATATCATGAATTAAAGAACTTTGATTTTTATAAAGCAAAAATCAGTCAGTTAAATATAAATTTCAGTAAAGGTGAATTCCCATTCGTTTCCAGTCAATGGCCAAAATTTGTTGAAATTATAGAAAAAGAAGTTTGGACTTGAAAAAGGTAAAGTACCTATACTTGCTTATCCAAACTGACTAATCTATATTAGATTATCCCCTCAAAATATTGGGGCATAAATCTATAGTGCTGTAAATAGTTATTTATTTGTTTAGTTGATAATTCGAAATCCATTTCTTCATTGAGCATTTTTTGGATCATATCCTCGTGTAAACTCTGATCAGGTTCGTTTAATATAACTAATTCAGTACATACATCTACCCACTCCTTGATCTGTAAGATGTTATTATCTAAATAATGCTTTTCTTTATATGTAATTTGAGGAATTAAAATATTATGAATATGCTTAGGATCAAAAGATATATATTCATGCATATCTTTTATTTCATTTAAAAGTGGTTCTTCAGAGGTAAAAAAACATCCAAGTGTGTACATAGGTGCTCCGTCTCTATATAAGAACGAACATATTTTAGTGTATTTATTTTCTGCATATAAGTTCTCATTAATAAATACATTATTCATTATATTTTGAATCAAGTAAGGAAAATTATCAGATTTTGTCCATTCAATATCCAAATACTCCGGAGAAATAAATCTCTTATAATTTTCGATAAAGTCTTTTTTTGCCCTTTCCTTAGGAGGGAAACAATTTATTGTTAAAAATGCTAAATCGTGATTATTACAATTTTTAGCTAGAATTTTTATATCATTAATAATCGAATCTATATAGTCGCAAAAAGAGCCATCATAATCAAGCCATGTGATTGTATTAGTTTCTTGCCATGGATGCTTTGCCAAATAATCTGTGGAAAATTCTGATTGAAAATCAATAAAATCATAAGGTTTATTAAACTTAAATCTTTTGATGGTCTTTGCGTCATCAAATGAAATTAGATTTTTCAACCCTAAGAATCTATGGATTAAGATAAAATCATAATAGTAAATAGATCCCATGCCTATATATGAGAATCGATTAAGATCAATATATTTTCTAAAATGAAGCAGAATATCAATTAATATTTTCCGTTCCACCTGTTTATTGGGTCGTAAATAATAATTTATCTTTTCAAAGCTATTATCACTCATTTTATAGTTCCATTGAAATATAATACTCAAACGTTTTTAAGCCCACTTCTTTATTAGTTTTAACAGCTAAATTTCTTCTTACTTTTTCAAATATTTCTTTTTCAACACTATACCCAATTCTAACCGTAGTTGAAATGATTATATTAGGCTTTGGGGCGGCGAAGACTGTATTTGTGTTAAAGGTTGTATAAGCTTGATTTTGTGGATTGTAATTATCATTATCCGTTGGAGTATTCACTTCTTCTTCAATAGCTTCTATCTCTTGCTTCTGTTTATTTTTTTTCAGGTAGATATAATCAATTATTGGTCTTGCCGCTTTTATCATTAATCGAAGTATATAATGATAACTTGGATTTTCAGTATTTAACTGAGTTTTGGAAGTGTTCAAGGGCAGATTGAACGGATTATTTGCTTCCAGAAAAACCATTCCACGAAACTCATTAAAAAGTTGATGTGATTTTGGTAAAGTTGATTTATCTTCTGCACTTCCACCTTTCCAACCTGTTAATTCAGTTACATCATTTGATAATATTAACCTTTTGTTACAAAATACATTCCAACCCTTAGCATTAATAGCATGTTTAAGTCGTGTACCTTGACTTGGATCGATAAAACAAATTATTCTTATGTCGATTCCATTATAATGGTCTATTATTACTGAAGGCTTGTAATTCTCATCCTCCGGTACATACAGATCATAAGGCTCAATTAAAGATCCATTTAAACTTACATCAATATGGTCCTTAATTATCAAACAATAAGTCTTTTTTATTTTTTCTATTAAATCATTTATGAAAACTGCCGAACCCAATTGAGCCGCAATTTCTTTGTGCAGCCTGGAAATAGTAATTTTAGTAAATGGCTTTTGATTAGGTTGCAGGTTAGATTTTTCTGTTTCAAATGGAATATCCCACACATTGTCATTTTGTTGCCATTGTGGCACATCAAGATTCATCAGACTATAATCTTCCCCGTCATGAGTTTCTAATTTAACATTATCACCCATTTTAAAAATTGATCTTTTGAGCCCGATACCGTACATGCCTAACGTAGGATTATCTAAACTATCAACTTTACTACCAAACCTAAATACCTGTTCTTTAAGTATGTCTAATTGAATCCCTCCGCACGTATCAAAAATTGAAAATTCTTTATGATTTATTATTAAATCGATTTTCCTTCTTTCAGCATATCTTTTACGGGTGTAACTATCAACTGAGTTATCGATTAAATCTAAAATGCCTGCCTCAAGAGTAATATCTTGCGTTAATATACTAATAAACAGCCTTTTTGTAGGTGATACAGTAATGCTCTCCTCATGCATAATATGTGATTTTAGATTTAGTTATGAAATGTATTGTTTTATTACATGTAATCAAAATCAAATATCATAAATATTCAATTTAAAATGACCAACCGTCTGGCACTAGTATTCAACGTATGTAAAACGTAGTATACTTATAACATTAAATAAGGAAGAGAATCTTCTTCATTCGCTATGCACCGGCTTACTTTCGTGGTGCAAAAAGACCCTTCACTATGTTCATGACGACAAAAGTTGAGAAAAATAACAGCACAAAACCCAACCCAACTAAACCCGATAGCAGCGTATACCGCGGTTCGAGGGGCCTCACCGTGACAGGGCCAAACCGCAGTATAAGCGAATAGCGGGGCTGGCGGTACAAAAGGGCTTCGGCAATTGCTTTTCGGGCAATCGAAAAAAGGATGCTGCGGTGGCTGGCGGCGTTAGTTTTTGAGCGGTAATTTTCGTATATTTGTGTATAGCAAAGGCGCGTTCGGGCCTTTCGGGCAGCCGGGTTTTATTTTTAACCGGGCTAATTTCAGCAAGTTCTTTTTGAGGTTTGGGTGAGGCAGCTTAAGGGCTGGCTGGTCGCCTGGCTTATTTTCGCCGCGTGGTTTGCGGGCTGCCTGTTGCTTCTCTTCTTTAAAATTTTAAACCAATAGATATGAAAACTACTGTTACTAAAAAAACTGCGCCCAAAGAGGTGCGCAGGCCGGCGTATTGCCCGCACTATGGGGGCAACCCGGCGCTTAATCTTGTGAATACGTACCGGAAGGACACGAAGGGGCGCCCGGTGGATGAGCTGGCCGATTACGGGGAGCTGCTGTACTGGTGTATGGATAAGTTCCTGATAGACTATGAGTTGTGGTACGCGCTGGAGATTGAGCAGCGTTGCTATGTGGAGGAAGCTGAGGCGGCATTTGGCGAGGCCATGGGGCTGCGCACGGTACTAAGCAGTATCTTCAACAGCCTGGCTGCTGCCGAAGCGCCGGACAAGGTGATACTGCAAATGTTCGATTTAGCACTTAAAAAGGCCTCCAAACACCTCGAATACCAGCAGTTTGAGGGCAAAGTAGGTCAGTTTTGGGTGGGTATTGATGAGGAATTGCAGGCTCCGGTGTGGATGTTAACGGTGGCTGCGGCGCGGCTAATGGAGTCGGCCGAAGTGCAAAAACTGTGTAAATGCCCCATATGCGGCGCTTTATTTGTGGACGAGAGCCGGAGCCGCACCCGTAAATGGTGCAACCCCAACAGCTGCGGCGCCCTGAAAAAGAGCGTTGCCTATTACGCCAGGAAAAATTCGGTAAAAAGCAGTGCTGAAAATGCAAAAATGGCTTTGTAATAATGTAATGTATTTATATGCAGCCTGTTACAAAACAATCACCCCCAAATATTACTACCGGCTTAAGCCATTATGCCCGGAAACACCCGGATTTTACTACCACCATAACGCCTAATGCCCGGAAACAGGGATTTTTTACTACCGGCTTAGCGCCAAATGCCCGGAAACAGGTGATTTTTACTACCGGGTTGGGGGAGTTTGGCCGGAAAGAGTAGATCCAAGAGGCAAGAATCAAGAGCCAGGATAGGAGAAATATTTAACTATCGACCCTGGTCCATGGACTATCGACTGATATAAAAACAAGAAAGCCCTTGTGTTTCCACAAAGGCTATTCCTGATTAAGATTGGGCACCGACCTACTCTCCCACATTTTACTGCAGTACCATCGGCTCTGGCGGGCTTAACTTCTCTGTTCGGAATGGG